>Ga0187892_10010775_pt1 | contig 11453 bp, 1 predicted proteins | sample MA1701073metaG_FD_139345 | JGI IMG/M metagenome (GOLD analysis project Ga0187892, IMG submission 139345) | Bio-ooze microbial communities from a basaltic lava cave in the Kipuka Kanohina Cave System on the Island of Hawaii, USA - MA170107-3 metaG ... | reverse complement strand
CGGCAGCCTCGGTCACCACGTCGCCCGTGTCGGTCACCTCGTAGATGTCGTTGCCGGCGCCGCCGATCATGGCGTAGTTGCCCGTGCCCCCGAGCAGGAAGTCGTTGCCGGCCCCGCCTATGAGGACGTCGGCGACCGCGCCGCCCCTGATCACGTTGTCGAGGTCATTGCCGATGCCCGTGAAGTTGCCGCTGCCGCCATACATCAGGTTCTCGAGGTTGGCACCCAGTGCGTAGCTCGCGAGCGAGGTCCAGATCGTGTCGGTGCCTTCGCCGGCAGCCTCGTTCACCACGTCGCCCGCGTCGGTCACCTCGTAGATGTCGTTGCCGGTGCCGCCGGTCATGGTGTCAGCACCCGCGCCGCCGACGATCACATCGTTGCCGCCGCGGCTCACGATCGTGTTGTCCAGGTCATTGCCGCTGCCCGTGAAGTTGCCGCTGCCGCCGAAGAAGAGGTTCTCGACGTTGGCGCTCAGCGTGTAGCTTGCAAGCGAGGTCCAGACCGTGTCAATGCCTTCGCCCGCGTTCTCGATCACCACATCGCCCGCCTCCGTGACCTCGTAGGTATCGTCGCCAAGCCCACCGATCATTGTGTCGGCCCCCGTGCCGCCGATCAGCACATCGTTGCCCTCTTCGCCCAAGAGCAGATCGTTGCCAGCGAAGCCGTTGAGCATGTCCTCACCGGCGCGGCCTTGCAGGTCGTCGTCAAACGTGGACGGCGTGCCGCTGAGCGTGTCGGGGCCCGGGGTGCCGATGACCTGGTCGCCGGTGCCGCCGGTGGGCGCGGAGAAGACCAGCTCCGCGTTGTCGGCGCCATCGGTGTAGCTGGCCACCACGCGCAGATTCTTGCCAACCTCTGTCGCGCCAGGGACGAAGATCTGGGACGTCGCGCCCGCAATGTCCGCGAAAGGCACGCCGATACCGCCGACCTGCCACTGGTACGTGACGGCCCCGACGCCGTCGGCATCGATGACCGTCGCGGTCAGGGCATGCGCCTCGGTCGGCGTCGTATCGCTGATTGCTATCGTTCCAGGGACGTTGACGGTGCCGGTGCCGAGCGGCGTCGTCGGCGCGGTCGGCGCCGAGAACACGGTCTCCAGCACGCCGTTGCCGTCCTTGTAGACGCCCTTGACGCGCAAGGCCAGCCCGTTGAGATCGGGGGTCACGGTGAAGCTGGCCCCCCCCGCGCGCGACACTTCTCCGGCGGCGAAAAAGGTAATGTCTTCAAAGATGCCGGAGCCTGCCACTCGTTCGACCTGCCAGTAGTAGGACATGCCGCCGGTGATCGCGCCGCCGACCGTGGTTTTGTTGTCCCCATCGCCGACATGGTCCGACGAGACGGTCAGCTCCTGGCCGACCGCCGGCGTGGAGTCGTTGAGCCTCAGGGCGCCCACCGGTGCCGCGTTGAGGCCTGCCATGACCAGCGACTGGTCGGCGAACTGGAGCCTCTCGATATGGACGAGATGGTCGGTGCCGTCACGGCCTGCCGTGTTGTCGGTCACGGTGACAACGGACTCACCGCCGACACCGGCCAAGTCAGTGGCATTGACGGCGACCCCGTTGACGGCAAAGCTGTAGTCCGCCAGGTTACCCCTGAACACTGCGGTGTCGAAGTCGGGGCCAGACGCCGTCAGGAGCTCGCGCACGATCTGGAGCTGACCGGGATTCCACTCGCCGCTCAGCATGTGCTGGACCATGGGCACCATGCTGTCGAACGTGTACGGGTTTCCGGTGAGGGGGTCGATGGTGCCGGTCACCTCGATGCGCACATTCAGCCAGCGGTCGCCGTCGATCAGGTCGTCACCACCGCGGCCCTCGATGACGTCGCCGCCGGCGCCGCCGAGGATGATGTTGCCGCCATCGAAGAAGGTCACGACCGGCGCTGCGGGCGTCCCGAGCATTTGGTTGAGGAATTCCTGCAGGCCGTCGATGAGGCCGATGTTGGTGAGCACGCTGCCCTTGGCGCCGGCGATGGCGAGCGAGGCCGCATTGGAATCATCGCCCTTCAGGACGTCGGCAAATCTCGACCCCGACAGACCCTCCACCAGGTCGAACCGAGCCAGGGCCGATGCGCCCGAGCCCGGCACTGGCGGCTGGTCGAAGAAGCGATTGCCGAGGTCGATGGTCACGCCCATGGTGTCGTTCTTGAAGACGGCCCAGTCGTAACCGGAGGAGCCAATGTAGCGGTCGCCCAGACCAGTGCTGCCGACCATGATGTCGTCGCCGCCTTCGGCGTTGAACTTGTCGTTCTCGCCGCGGCCGATGTAGACGTCGTTGCCGGCGATCGGGTCGTTGCCGAGCGGGTCGAAATTGTCGCCAGGGGCACCATCGGAGGTGCCGGCCTCGAGCCAATCGTCGCCTTCGTTGCCCATGTCCTGTTCATTGGCCTTGCTGCCCAGGATGAAGTCGTTGCCCGGGCCGCCGAAGGCCTCCGACGAGTCCTCGCCGGTGACGATGAAGTCGTTGCCGAAGCCGCCGAGGATCAGGTTGATCCCGTTGCCGCCGTGGATCACGTCGTTGCCGTTACCGCCCTGGAGGTTGTCGTCGCCGCCCAGGTCGGTGATGATGTCGTCGCCGTCGCCACCGATGATGGTGTCGTTGCCGTAGCCGCCGTCGAGTCGGTCGTCGCCGGCGTCGCCATAGAGCGTGTCGTCGCCGATGCTGGAGATGATGATGTCGTTGCCAGCCGTGCCGCCGAGCACGACATGATCTTCGCCGGTGTATTGCAGGTAGTTCCTATCGGGATCGGGGCCCGCAGTCGCGGGGTTGTCGCGGATCACCAGCGGCGTGAGGAGTTTGCCGCCTACAGGATCGGCACGACCATCGAGGCCGAGCCCGGTGTGCTGCTTCGTCGGGTCAACCTCGAGGATCCACGTCGGTGTCGTAAACACCAGCCCAGGCAAGTGAGTCGCCTGGGAGTTGGCCATGATCAGCTTGGCAAACGAGTTGGACTCCAACTCGGTGTTGAAGTTGAGGCCGGCGGTCCTTTCCAGATAGTAGAAACGGTCGCCGTCCTGCAGCTTCTCGAGTTGGTTCTCGAACACGAAGTTGAAGGTCGAGCCCAGCATGCCGCCGAATGGAGTCTTCTCTTCGGCCAGGCCACCGATCCAGAAATCGACCAGGTTGAGACCGGTCTCGACACCGGTCCAGGTGCCTGTGCCGTTGAGGAAGTCGAGCCGGTCAGGGGGCGCGCCGGCTCCGCCGAGAACGATCGCAGTCGCCGCCGCGCGCTTGTCGATGAGCGTTGTGGCAGTGGTGATCGAGTCATGGGTGCCATAGGCCGCGATGAAGTTGATCAGCGATTCCGGGTGCTTGATGTGCATCACGAAATCGGCCCAGCTGATGTAGGGCTTCAGATTGCTGTCCCCGGTCGCCTGGTAGAACTGGGCGCGCGCGTGATTGAGGGAAGGAACCCCGGTATCGCGGCCGCGGGCCAGGTTGATGGTCGGCAGATCGAGCGGAAGGCCGACGAGGTTGTTGCGCAAGGCCTCGGTGACGAACTCGTCGATCTCGTTGCCGACCTCACGAGTTAGACCGCGCACTATGGCGCTGGTGGCCTCCAGCGGCGTTGCGCCGCTGGCAGCGAAGGCCAGCGGATTGAGGAACGCGGCGATCAGGCCCAACTGCTGGTCGTTCGTGGGGTGCAGTGGATCGCTGACGACTGGATTGAAATTGGCGTCGAAGCGGTCGACCGTTTCCGTCAACATCGAGTGGCCGAAGCGATACACCGTATGGGCGAACTCGGCGACGATCGCGGCGTCGATTTCAGTGTCATAGACCTGGGTCGGCGCGAAGAAGGGGTCGATGTTCGGCTGGATGGTGCGCGCGAACTCCTCGAATACCAGGTGCTGGTACTGCATCTCGGTGCCGAACTTGGCGACCTGGAACAGACGCTCGCCGTTCCACTGCAGGGCAGCGATTTCGGCCGGCGTTACGGGGAAGGCGGTGACCGCTGTCGTGAGCCACTCGTTGAGAAATGCGAGATCCTGCGAGGCCAACGCGGTCTGCTTGGTCTGGTCGACCAGGCGGTTGTGCTCGGAGTGGAAGATCGAGTGGACGGCGGTCAGGCCGATGTTCTCGTTGACCCGGCCGTCGCCGGCGATGTAATGCGCATCGAGCAGTTCGTTGTCGTACTCCAGGTTGGCTCCTGTCAGGGGATTGACAGCCACCGCATTGCCTGCGACGGAGTCGGCGTCCGGCGCGAGGACGCCTGGTGCACTGAACACCGGCACGGCGTTGTGCGCGATGTCGATCAGGAACTGATGCCCGGTGCCGATGGCATTGGTCAGGTCGATGCCGAGTCCGCCATTGGCGGTCGGATCGCCTTCAACCAACAGGGTCCCGCCCACGCCGTCGCTCATCACGACTTGCGGGAAGCCATGGAGACCGGGGATGAAATGGCCATAGGCGTCGGTGGCCAGAAGCGGCACATTGTCGACGTTGGCATCGGTCAGGTTGATGCCGAGCAGGGCATGGGCCTGGGCCTTGACCACGGCCCAGGTGGCCATGCCCCCGAGCGGCGTGTCGGCGTTGGCGCCGGCGCCACCGAACCGGCCGTCGGCCCCCAGATCGCGGTTCTCGATCAGCTTGCCGGTATTGACCGGATGGCCGGCGGCGTCGAACTCATAGGCACGCAGGAACACCTGGTGCGAGGGGTGCGAGGTGTAGGTCTGGTTCTGGTCGACGAACGGCGAGGTGGTGTTCTCGTTAACGCCAGGCGCGCCGAACTGGGTCGCCCGCGTCAGCACCATGAAGTTGGTCGGGCTGCCGGGGACGAACAGCGGATCATCCGGCTGCAGCGGTATGAAGACGATGCTGTTGCCACCCTTGGTGACCAGATCGAGGCCGTGATCGAAGAACTGGCCGAAGAAGGTCATCCAGGCATTGAAGGGAGCGGACAGACCGGCGTCCGGCGTGATGTTGGGAATGAAGTTGACCTCTTTGTCGTCCGCCGTGCCGAAGACCCCATCGAGCCCCGGGCTCACGACCACGGTGGCGCCGCCATTCTGGGCCGCGGCCGCGACTGCCGCCGGGTTGTTGGCGGTCTGATCGACGATCAGGTTGGAGATCGTCCGCGGCTGCGAGTCGATCACCATCCCGGCGGAGTTGTAGCTGGTACCCGCTTCGCCAGCCCGGAACTCGGCGGGCAGCAGCCGTGGGAACAGATTGTCGGCGGCGCCGAACTGGGTGTTATCGACCCCGGAGAAATTCACCAGGTTGTTGAACTCGCCGGTGACGGTGCGCAGGCCGGCCGAAGAGCGCACGTTCGGCACCAGCGACAACAGGTCCGCACCCGCCGCATGCGCCTCGGCGATCCTGATCTGGGCAAGAATGAAGTCGAGGTCAGAGCGGATGAGCTGCACGCCCGGACCGCTGCTGGTGATCTCGGGCCCGCCCGCGACGGGCGCAGTCGGTGGCGGCGGGATGAAAGGATCGACCGCAGCAGTGGGCGCCGAGAACACCTGCTCGGTCACGCCGTGGCCGTCCTGATAGACGCCCTTCACGCGCAGTGACAGCCCCGCGACATCCGGGCTGATCCGGAATCGCAAGCCGTTGGCGCTCTGGAAGGCCAGATCGCCCGCCGGCGCGGCGATGATGTCTTCGAAGACGCCCGTGCCGGGAGCCCGCTCCACCTGCCAGACATAGGTCACATTGCTGATCACGCCGCCTGGGTTATCGCCATCGGTCACGCCAGCGCTCGATACGGTGAGAAAATCGCCGACCTGCAGGGTCCCGCCATTGGTGTCGGTGATCGTCAGCGCGCCCACGGGCTCGAGATTGAGGCCGGGCGTCAGCACCAGGGCTCTGTCGGAGAACTGCAGCCGCTCGATATGGGTGAGACGGTCGGTACCATCCCGGCCCGCGACATTGTCGGTCACGGTGACGATGTCATTGGCGCCGACATTGATCGGTAGAGCGGGATTGACGACGATCCCGTTGACGGCGATCGTGTACTCGGCTGCCAGGCCTGAGTAATTGGCGGTGTCGAAGCCGCCCGAGCCATCCAGGATCTCGCGCACTATCACCAGTTGGCCGGGGTTGTAGGTGCGGTTCAGCATGAGCGGGACCATTTCCGTCATGCTGTTGAAGGTCGCGATTTCGGGGCCCGTGCCGTCCACGTTCTGCCGCACGCTGATGCGCACGTTCAGCCAGCGGTCGCCATCGATCAGGTCGTCCCCGCCACGGCCTTCGATCAGGTCGCTGCCATCGCCGCCGAGAATGATGTTGCCGTCGCCGAACGAGAGCACGTTTGTGCCAACGGGTGCCGCCAGAATCTGGTTGAGGAAGGGCTGCAGACCATCGATCAGCCCGATATTGGTCAGTACGTTGCCCCTGGCGGTGACACCGGCGATCAAGGCCGCGTCGGCATCATCGCCGCGCAGGATGTCGCCGAAGGGCGAGCCCGACAGCCCCTCGACTTCGAAGAAGCGGTCGAAGATTGCCGCGGGCGACTGCGCTACGGGCGTCGCGATATGATCGCCAACCTCGCCGATGCCAAGAAAGGCGGCGAGGCTCAGGTCGACGGTGACACCGAACCGGTCATTCTTGTAGGTCACCCAGTCGAAACCCGACATCCCATCCATCTTGTCCTGGGCATCGCTGCCGACGAAGATGTCGTCGCCACCCTCGCCGATGAATTCATCGAAGCCACCACCGCCGATGAAGACGTCGTTGCCGATCACGTCATCGAGCAGCAGCGGGTTGAAGTTGTCGCCGGGGGCGCCATCCTGGGTGCCCATCTCGATCCAGTCGTCGCCTTCGTTGCCCGCCTCCTGGCCGTTGACCTTGGCGCCGAGGATGAAGTCATCGCCCTGGCCGCCGAAGATGGTGGAGATGTCTTCGAAGGTGACGATGAAGTCCTTGCCATTGCCGCCGAGGATCAGGTTGCCGGCGCCCCCGGCCATCATGTTTCCGACCACGATCACGTCGTTACCGTCGCCCCCCTCAAGGCGGTTGTCGCCGCCGGCATCGGAGAGGATGTCGTCGCCGGCGCCGCCGATGATGACGTCGTTGCCGTAGCCGCCCTCGAGTCGGTCGTTGCCGGCGTCGCCATAGAGCGTGTCGTCGCCGTCGCCGGCGATCAGAATGTCGTTGCCGCTGGGATTGGCAACGTTACCTGGGTTCGTGCCACCGAGCACGATATGGTCTTCGCCCGTGTAGCGCAGGTAGTTGGTGTCGGGACCGACGGTGTCGGGGTTGTCGCGGATCACCAGCGGCGTGATCTCGATGCCGTTGATCATGATCCCGCCGGTCGGATCGTCCCGGCCGCCGACGCCGAGCCCGGTGAACTGTTTCGTCTGGTCGACTTCCAGGGTCCAGGTCGGCGTCGTGAAGATCGCGTTCGGTAGATGCGTGGCGTCGGAGTTGAGCATCACCAGCTTGGCGAAGGAGTTGTTCTCCAACTCAGTGCCGAAGTTCAGCCCCGCGGTGCGCGACAGGTAGTAGAACCGATCTCCGTCTTGCAGGGCCTCGAGCTGGGTCTCGAACACGAAGTTGAAGGTCGAGCCCAGCAGGCCACCGAAGGGCATTTGCTCCTCGGCCAGGCCGCCGATCCAGAAGTCGATGGTGCCGAGACCGGTGGTCGTGACACCGTCCAGGTCCTTGGGACGGAGCGGATCGGCAGGGAGATTGCTCGCCCAGGCCCCGGTGCTGTGCAGGAAGTCGAGCCGGTCGGCCGGTACGAGTCCATCCCCGTTCTGATCAAGGCCGAAGACGAGTTCCAAGGCCGCTATACGCTTGTCAGCCATCGTCGTGGCGCTGGTGATGGTGGAATGCGTGCCGTAGGCCGCGATGAAGTTGACCAGCGATTCCGGGTGCTTCATGTGCTGCACGAAATCGGCCCAGCTCGTGTAGGGGGTCAGCTGGCTGTCGCCGGTCATGGCGTAGAACTTGAAGCGCGCCGCGTTCAGGGACGGAATGCCGGTATCGCGGCCGCGCGCCAGGTTGATGGTCGGCAGGTCCAGCGGCAGGCCCAGCAGGTTGTTGCGCAGTGCTTCGGTCACGAATTCGTCGATCTCGTTGCCAACCTGGCGCGTCAAGCCACGCACGAGGGCGCCGGCCGCCTGCTCCGGCGTGGGGCCGCTGGCCGCGAACGCGAGCGGGTTGAGAAAGGCCGCGATCAGGCCCATTTGGCTGAGGTCGCCATTGACGAGCGTGAAATCGGGGTTGAACCGATCGACCGTCTCCAGCAGCATCGAGTGGCCGAAGCGATAGACGGTGTGCGCGAACTCGGCGACGATCGCCGAGTCGATCGTGGTGTCGTACCCGTTGGGGGCCAGGAACGCGTCGACGTTGGGCTGGATGGTGCGCGCGAATTCCTCGAACACCAGGTGCTGGTACTGCATCTCGGTGCCGAATTTCGCGGCCTGGAACAGGCGCTCGCCGTCCCACTGCAGGGCGGCGACTTGTGCGGGCGTCGTCGGAACCGAAGCCACATCGACGACCAGCCATTCGTTGAGGAAGGCAACGGCTTGTGCCTGCGTGGCGCCGCCCGCGAGCATTTGCGCGGCATCGGCAAGAAGCGTGTCCTTAGTGTGGTCGACCAGCCGGTTGTGCTCGGAGTGGAAGATCGAGTGGACGGCGGTCAGGCCGATGTTCTCGTTGACGCGGCCGTCGCCGGCGATGTAGTGCGCGTCCAGCAGCTCGTTGTCGTAAAAGCCTGCGGTCACCGGCCCGCCGGCGACGTTGTCTGCATCGGGCAGGAGCATGGCGCCGGTCTGGCCGTTTACCGGAACGGCGTTGTGCGCGACGTCGATGAGGAACTGGTGGCCGGTGCGCACGGCGTTGCTGAGATCGATCGGGGCAAGAGGATTGCCCTCCACGAGGACGTCATCGGCCGTGCCGGCAATGCCGTCGGCGCCCTTCATCACGACCTGCGGGAAGCCGTTGGGCCCCTTGATGAAATTGCCGTAGGGATCGGTGGCGAGCAGCGGCACGTTGTCGAAGTCGGCGTCGGTGAGGTTGATGCCGAGCATGTCGCGCGCCTGTGCCTTGACCACCTTCCAGGTCGCCATGCCGCCGATCACCACATCGTCAGCGGTGCCGAATCGGCCGTCGGCGCCCAGATCGCGATTCACGATCAGCTTGCCGGTGCTCACCGGTGCCAGGTGTACCGCCGGACCGGGATCCGTATCGCGGAGCTCGTAGGCGCGCAGGAACACCTGGTGCGAGGGGTGCGAGCTGTAGGTCTGGTTCTGGTCGACGAAGGGCGAGGTGGTGTTGCTCTGCTCGTGGATGTCGTCGGCGGTGCCCAGGATGCCGTCGGGCCCGGGCAGATTGGTGGCCCGCGTCAGCACCATGAAGTTGGTCGGGCTGCCGGGGACGAACAGCGGATCATCGGGCTGCAGCGGAATGAACACCGTGCCGCTGCCGCCCTTGGTGACCAGGTCGAGGCCGTGGTCGAAGAACTGGCCGAAGAAGGTCATCCACTGGTTGAACGGCGCGGACAGGCCTACGTCGGGCTTCACGTTCGGAATGAAGAACACCGGCTTGTCGTCAGCGGTGCCGAACACCCCATCCAGGCCGGGGCTCATGACGGTCGCCGAGCCATCGGTTCCGGCCGCGGCCGCGACCGCCGCCGGGTTATTGGCGGTCTGGTCGACGATCAGGTTGCTGATGATGCGCGGCTGCGAGTCAAACACGTTTCCGCTGTTCTGAGCATAGGAGGTTGGCGTCGGCGGGCCAAAGCCGGGAGGCGCCGCTTCCGCTGCTCGGAACACCGGGTCCGTCAGCCGCGGGAACACCGTGTCGGCGGCGCCGAACAGGGACTGGTCCATCACGAGGTTGTTGAACGATCCATCAATCGTGCGCAGGCCAAAAGGCACTTGCACGTTCGGCAGCAGGGAGCGCAGATCGGCTCCGTCGGCATGCCGTTCGGAAATCTTGATTTGCGAAAGGATGAACTCCAGATCTGCCTTGTTGAATGAAGCCATTTTGTTTCCCCTTGAAGTTGGTCAATTGAAATTGCCACCCTTGAACAACTGCCTGTCACTTCCGGTCTGGATGGGGCGACACGGAGCGACGTTCTGCGGCCTCGGCTGCGTTGATGACCGAGGTGTCGGGACCCGCAGGGATAGGCGTTGGATTGCCCTGCAGGGAATTGCTGGTGGGTACGATGCCGGTGGCACCGTTGCCAGGTGTGCCGTGCTGCGAGCCCGTGCTCGGAGCCGATTGCTGCGAGGCATTGCCCAGGCCGGGCATGACGGCCACCGAGCGCAGCAGGTAGGCCACGGCGGCGAGGACCAGAGGCAGGGCCGCACAGCCTGCAAACACCAGAACGAGGATCACGCCCTGGGGGGACGGGAGGAGCCTCGACGACCATGGCATCTTCATGGGCGCCTCCCCTGGCCGACCAGGAGGCAGCTCCCGGCGTCGGCAAACCACCGTTGACCGGTGCCGTGCACCGGACTGACCTCAAACCCTGGGGTTTGAGCAGCGTCGATGAGCCCTGCCCGATGTGCCATTGTTCCCGCCTCCGTTCGCCGGACCCACGTCAGATCAAGACGCGTGCCAGCGCCACGGGGGCGGGAAATATTTCAGATGAATCAAGCAGTTACACGGCCGATGCCATCGAGCATGGCAAGGTCAAAGCATCCCCCACGCCTGAACTGTTTCTGGCATGAAACGCTTTGTCGGCATTCACCCTGAAAGGGTGAAACACTTTGTAGCAGGCGCTACAAAGAAACGCGGGGGTATAAGGCTGCAACCCCGCACCAATCAACGCTTTGTGATTTGTGTAACAGGATCACTCGCGTCCAGGGTGCGCTCCAACCCGGCCCGTAAGTGTTTCAAGGCTGATGTCGCTCCTTAAGCTTTCTTAAGGTTGCGGTGTGGGCTGTTGGCCGCCTTGCACCGCAACGGGTTGAGTTTGTGTTTTCTTGATGTGCTCCTCACAGTGCCAGGAAGAAATCATCCATGGTGACGGTGGTTGTTGCATTGGCAACACCGGTGAGCAGGATGGTGTCAGATCCGATCGTGATCAGCGTGTCGGCCCCCAGATCGGTGATGGTCACCGAAGCGCCGAAGGTGGCGGCCGTGATCCCAAGCCCCGAGATGTCCAGCAAGTCCTGCCCGAACAGCGGATCGGCGTCGAAGTCCGTGACCCGGTCGTTGCCGAACCCCGCTGCCGAGAACACGAACATGTCGTTGCCGTAGCCGCCGGTCAGGGTGTCGTTGCCCGTGCCGCCGTTGAGGATGTCGTGGCCGGCACCGCTATTGAGGGTGTCGTTGCCGGCGCCGCCATCGAGCGTGTCGGCGCCGTTGCCGCTCACGATCAGGTTGTCGAGATCATTGCCGGTACCAACGAAGATGCCATTGCCACCGTACATCAGGTTTTCCACCTCCGAGGTGTTGGTGAGCGCGTAACTCACGGAGGTCCAGATCGTGTCGATGCCGGCACCGGCAGATTCGGACACCACATCGCCCGCGTCGGTCACCTCGTAGATGTCGTTGCCG
>Ga0187892_10010773_pt1 | contig 11459 bp, 7 predicted proteins | sample MA1701073metaG_FD_139345 | JGI IMG/M metagenome (GOLD analysis project Ga0187892, IMG submission 139345) | Bio-ooze microbial communities from a basaltic lava cave in the Kipuka Kanohina Cave System on the Island of Hawaii, USA - MA170107-3 metaG ... | reverse complement strand
GGCACCTGCCGGTCGGCTTCGGCATGCAGGCGCATCAGCACCTGGCGGGCATGAGCATCGGGCAGCGCGGCGAGAACAGCAGTGTCTTTGGCCATCGGCGGTCTCCTTTGGCCCGTATACTCACCAAGTTCGGACATTGTGGAAAGTGCAATCTTGGCAATGTATATGTGCAGCTCATGCAATCCATCGATCTCAACCTGTTGGCCGCTCTCGATGCACTGCTGGCCACCGGCTCGGTGACCGCGGCCGCCGCACTCCAGAATGTCAGCCCGCCGGCGATGAGTCGGACCCTGGCACGGCTGCGTCACGCACTGGGTGACCCGATTCTGGTGCGTGCCGGCCGCAGACTGGTGCCCACGCCGCGCGCCGTGGCGCTCCGCGAGCGCGTGCATGCCGCCGCCGCGGAAGCCCGGGCGGTGCTCGCGGGTGCGGCGCCCGTCGCACCCGCCGCACTCCAGCGCACCTTCACGGTGCGTGCCAGCGAGGCGTTCGTCGGTCCGATCGCAGCCCGGCTCGTCGAACAGATGCGACACGACGCGCCGGGCGTCGTCCTGCACTTCACGCCCGAGGGCGACGAGGACGTCGCGCCGTTGCGTGAAGGAACGATCGACCTCGACCTCGGCGTGCCGGGACCACTGGGGCCCGAGGTGCGCGTGCAGACGTTGTTTCGCGACCGCATCGTCGGCCTGGTGCGCGACGGGCACCCGCTGGCGCGCGGGCGGGTGACGGCGGCCCGCTTCGCGGCCCGCCGCGGCGGTGGACGATTGGGGTCTGGCGGGCAGCTCGCCGGGCGGACACGATGGATTCGTAGTGGTTCCCGCTCTCAGTGACGATGGAATACAGATCGACGTCTTCACCGCCGCCGATGTCAGTGCGGGCCCGGTGGCGACGCTCAAGGGCCCGCGCCGCGATCGGGTGCCGCTCTTGTTGCACGCCGCCTGGATGCCGCGCGCCGTCGCGCCGCCGATGGTCGAGCGCCTGCGCTTCTCTCAAGACCTGGCTGGCGACGCGGATCTGTTTGCGCTCTCCGAAGACCTGCAGCAATCGGTGCAACGCGTCGCGGCGCGCCTGGACGAGGAGTCGGCGGGTTGACACTCCGTTGAAATGCCGACGGAACACAGAACGCAGATCACAGAGCACAGACGAAGATCTTCCATCTCCGCAGGTCCACGTCCGGGTTCGGTGCTCGGGGTTCCGGGGTCTGTGCTCTGCGCGTCGTCAGGGTTGGGTGTTGCGCGCCAGGAACGCCGCCAACGGCGCGAGCACATTGTTATCCGCCGTGTCCTCGGCAGTGAGCACGTCGACGTGAGCGAAGCCCTCGCTGATGTGTACCTCGAAACCCCCGTTGACTTCACCGAACGTCGGGAACGCTGGATTTGGAGCGCTCGCATTCGGCACCCGCACGGTCGATCCGTTACAGCTCGGCACCGTGCACAATCCAATGCTCTGGCCGAAGGCCGTGAAGACTCCCGGGACCGGCGCCAGCCCATTGCTGCCGCCGAAGGCGATCACCGGGATGTTGATGCTGGCCGCCTGCGTGAGATTCTCGATGTCGCGACGCCCGCGCCCCACTGACAGAGCCGTGGAATCGAGACTGATCGACTGGGAGCACTGGGCGTTGCTCGTACACCCAGCGCCTACGTTCCCCACGGTGCACAAGGAGGCGGTGCACACGCCAGTCACGCTAGTCGTGCTGGGGCCGGCATTCGGATAGTACCAATCCGTAAAGTTGCTACCGCCCACGAAGAACGTCGTCAGGAAGCGCTCGAAGCGCGTCACCTCCTTCTCTTGGCCCCAACGCCCAGCTGGCAAGGCTGTGGGAGGCGGGCCGTTGTTGGGCAATGCGGCGGACGGCAGCGGTCCCTCGGTGATGTCGAGCCACGTCTGCAAGCCGCCGACCACCGCTCCCGGCGCACCGACAGAGGTCGCCACAAAGGTGGCAAAGCCAGCGATGATCCCGTCGTCATCGACGAACGTCCCCAAACCGCCAGTGACCGTCGCCTGCGGGAGACCGCCAAGCGGCGCAAGGTCCGGCACGACATCGACGGCGTTGTTTCCCGGAGCTCCCTGATCCACCTGGAGAATGATCTGCCCGCTGTCAGGATCGGTCATGCCTTGGATCGCCACCGGCTCCACAGCGGCCAGGATGCGCGCGTTGAGCAAACCGGGAATTACGGCATAGGACGTCGTCGGCAGAGTGCATTTGAGGTTTGCAAAGGCGGCACAGTCGACGGCCTCGGTGCCGATGGTGCAGGGGGTGACGCCATCGACGCAGCGTGGCGCGCTGTCGCGCACCGCGCCGAAGAGACCGCCGTCGAACTTGGCCTCGATGCGGTCGAGCGAGTCACCCGTGAGGGGGGTTCCGCCCGTCGATCCGCCGGCGCCCTCGAGCAGGACCAAGCCGCGGAGCCCCGAATAGCCTGGGTCGGCGGGGCCGACGCCGGTCAGGTTGAGATCCGTTGCCGCGTAGCGCGCCGCGAAACCTGTGCCTGCCGAATGGCCGCCCAAAAAGACGTTATGGTTGACCACCGTAGCGTCGGCTGCGGCCACGACTGCGTCGATGTCACGCGAGAAAACCAAGTTGGTCCAGTTTGCGAGGAAGGGAATATCGTCCTGCGTGTTATAGAACACGGCGCGGCGGTTCGGGCCGGCGACCAGCGCGGGGTGCAACGTGAGCCCCAGCTCACCGCCAAAGAGCCAATCCAGCCCGACGTCGGCGCCGTTGAGCGATTCGGAGATTTCCAGGCCCGCGGCGTCCTCGAGTTGGTTCGTGCGGCGGTCGATGCCCCACACCTCGAGTATCAGGCCGTGGTTCATCAACGCACGGGGCAACAAGTTCTCCGCCAAGATTTTGAAGTCATTGGCACCACCTTCGAAGCCCGGCACGGTAACGAGGATTGCGTCCGGTGTCAGCGCCGGCACATCCCAACGGAAACGTGTGTAGCGCGCATTGTTGAGGCCGAACGAGCCGCTCCCAAACTGCGTGATGAGTTTCGGGTTGGTGACGATGACACCGGCCGACCCCGGGGTGTTGGGTGGCTGCGCGGCGCTGGCGATGTCGGTCGTCGTGCTCACCACGTCGGGACAGGTACAACTGCCACTGCATAACCCTGGGCACGTGCCAGAGAGGCCGTCGCACTGTTCCACGGGCGGTTGCGCCACGCCGTTGCCGCACACGGCGCACACACAGCCGGCGACGCACTGGCCCGGGCACGCGGCATCGGCGGTGCCGTCGCATTGCTCGGTGCCTTCCGCGAGGTTGTCTCCGCACGTGACGCAGGTACCCGTGTCGGCTGCGGTGATGAACAGGTCGCCATTTGTGTCGGCGGCGTCGAGGCAGAACTGCTGTGTCGCGCAGGGGTTCTGGGTGAAGCGCCCCGGGTTGTCCGTGCAGCGCCCGGTCGGCTTGATCGTACACGACACGCGGGCATTGTTGGTCATCTTCTTGACACATGGTCTGTACGGACCGTCGGCCGAAGCCGCAAAGCCGCAGGTCGACTTCTGCGCAATGCGTTTGAGCGTGAACTTGCACTGCGGGCGCACGCTGCCGGCAGCAGCCTGGGCGTCGATGACCGCACGCGCGCATGTGACATACTTCCCGTGCGTCTGGGCGGGCGTGCTCCCGTCGAAACTGGCGCAGCTGCACACCGCCTCGACGGCGGACCGCACCGCCGCAATCTCCGTGGCGTCACCTGCGCCCGTCGCACCCGTGCTCGCCGACCCTCCGGTCAAGCAACGATCGGCCGCCGACACGCGGGCGGCACCGATCGTCACGGAAGCGACAACTACTAACACGACCATCCCAGAGCGGAAATCTACAGTTCGGCGCATCCAACACCTCGTCGTCCGGCTGCTGAGCGAATACCGCAAGTCACACATTTCGGTTGACTCTAATTGGGCGGGACTCCAGGGTCAACGAATTTTCTCATTGGTCAGCGCCGTGCTCGGCGCCGCTCTCGCCGCGAAATCCGCCCGACCGTGCCGTCGTGACCCCGACCGTCGCGAGGCGAAGACGCTTGACAATCGAAATTGAAAATGATTATCAAAATCATCTTGCGATGAAGCGCTTGAACGATCCTCTGCCCAGCACGTGCCCGGCCAGTGCGCGTCGCGAACGGCCATCCGTGGCGCGCGACACTGGCGAGCCGCCATCCCCGGCCGGCAATTCCGCGGTTGAGGTCCGGTGCCCCTGCGGCAGTCTGCTGGCGCGCTGGGTGGCCGGCGGCCTCGAGCTCAAGTGCCGGCGCTGCAAGCGCCGCGTCGTGGTTCCCTTCCCCGCGGCGCGCGCTCCGCCCTAACGCCAGACCCAAGAAACCTTCCTGACAGCGGCCAGCGGTGACGCACCTAGCGCCCGGACGGAAAGAACCTCCGCATCCAACCGGGTTATTGGCACCGGAATCAGAGCGGATGACGCCGCTGCGAGGCGCTCGCAGCGTGCACTCTGACAAAGGAGCAAGGAATGTCCCGCAGATCCTCGTTCGTTTGGCTGGCTGTCATGGCCGGCTTGTTCATGGCCGTTCAACCCCAGCCGACCTCTGCCGCAACGATCGTCATTGATGCCAACGACGGCACCAACTACGGCGCCGTTCTCGACGGTGTGCCGTTCGGCGCCCCCTTCGACGGCACTCCCGACCAGGGAGGATTCACTCTCTCGGTTGCCTACAAGACCGGCGTCACCGAGATGCGGTCGATCATCGAATTCCCGCTCACATCGCTGTCCGGCTACACAGCGGGCGACATTGTCAGCGCCACGCTGACGTTCAACGTCGACGACGTCATTCCTCTCATCGCACCGCCGCCCTTCAATTTTGATGGCACGGCGGCGTCGAGCATCTTTCTCTGGGCATGGGCCGGCAACGGCACGATCGACGTTGCCGACTTCAACAACGTCATCGGCGCACCTACGGGCATGGTTGTCACCGGACCGGACAATAGCATCACCGACGCGACACTCACCGCCAGCGGCCCATTGCAATTCAATGTCAATCTGACCGCCGCGGTCCAGGCACGGTTGACAGCGGCGTCCACCCACATGGGAGTAACGCTAGCGACGCAAGACAGCCCGACAGGAACCTCCATCAACGATCTGGGCAACGGCGATGCCGGTCCAGCGGGGGTCAACGGGGCCATCATGCCGTTTCTCACCGTCGTAACGGCTGAGCCCGCACCGCCAACATTCAGTGACGACGCGCTCGCCTGCCAGAAAGCGCTCGCGGGAAACACGCGGAAGTTCACCGCCGAGGCGCATAAGTTGCTCGTCGCCTGCATGGATCGCGTCCTCAAGGACGTCGCAGATGGTGACGGCGCAGCCAACGCCACCGAGTATTGTGCCGCGCGCCTTGATCCGGCGTCGGTCGAGCCGTCTAAGCTCACCAAGGCCCGCAACAAGGCGGCAACCAAGATCGCCGACAAGTGCCCGAACACGCTCGCTCCGATTGCGATCAACAGTCCGTGCAACGGATCGGCTGCGACGATGACGGACATCATCGCGTGCGCGCTCCATGATGCCAGCACACACGTGCAAGAGATCATCCGCAGCGATTACGCGGACGCGTGCGCCATCATTACCGCCGTCACTTTCGACACGGAGTACCCGACGATCTGCGTCGCGTTCTGACCGGCGCCGCGGCGCCCCGTCGCGACGATCCGGTTGTCTTTCTATTTGCCTGACCGTCGCGACGGGAGCCGATCGGACTCCGCACCGGTCAACCACCACGAGGAACCTCGGTCATGACTCGGATACTCGCAACCGCACTCCTTGCCAGCACGCTGGGAATCGCTTCGGGCGTCACCGCGCAGACCGTCACCATCGGCGAGCCAGACGGTGCCGTCTTCGAAGGGATCATCGACGGCTTCCCGATGATCGCGCCATTCGATGGCGAACCGGACTTGTCCGGCAATCAACTCGGCGTGGCCCTCAAGGGCGGCGTCACCGAAGAGCGTGGCGTCATGGAGTTTCCACTCGCTCCGTTGGGTGATGCCACCGCCGACGCGATCGCCGCAGCGTCGCTCCGCTTCAACATAGACGATGTGCTCTCGACCTTCGGCCCCGGCACCGACTTCGCCGGTCGCGCCGCCCACCGCATCGTCGTGTACGCCTATGCAGCCGACGGCACCATTCAACTCGCCGACTTCAAGAACGTGGGCGGGACACCCGAAACCGTCGACACAACCGGCCACGGAAGCATCACAGACACGACCTTGGCAGCCACCGGGCCAGTGTTCTTCGAAGTCGACCTGACTGATGCGTTCCGGGAGATCATGCTGGCCGGCGCCTCGCATGTCGGCATCGTCTGGCGGACATCCGATAGCCCAACGGGCACATCTCTCGACGATCTCGGTGATGGGTCACTCGGTCCCCCCGGCGCCGGCGGCGCAAGTCTGCCGGTGCTCAGTGTGCTGCTCGCGGATGCGCCGACCGCATCCCCGAGCAGCACACCGACGGCAACTCCTTCCCCGAGTGAACCGCCGCCGACGCCAACCTTCACCCCGCAACTGACCGAGACACCGACGGCGGTGCCACCGACGTTGGCACCGACCGAAACCCCTACCAATGACCTGGAAGAACCAACCCCCACACCGGGCGCTTCTTGCAGCGGTGACTGCAACGGCAGCGACGCAATCACCATTGATGAAATCATCATGGTCGTCAGCATCGCGCTCGGCAACGCACCGCTCGCCGAATGTCCCGCGGCGGACGGCACGAGCGACGGCGGCGTGGCCATCGATGACGTGCTCGCCGCAGTCAAGGCAGCGTTGCAAGGCTGCGGCGGGACCATAGGGCCCTAGGCCAGAGGAGATCACTGCCGTTGTGATGAACACCGCATGCGTATCCCTCCTCTGTCTCTCGTCGCCTTCGCGGCGGTTTTCTCACTTTTGGCCGCACGCGCCTCAGCGGTCGATCCCACACCGACAGCTGCTCCGGCCGAGCCTGGAGAGGACGCCGCCTTGCGCGCCCTCACCCTGGAGGAGATCGTGGTAACCGGGACGAAGACACGCCACCGGGTCGACGACGCACCGATCCCGACTCAGGTGATCACGCGCGAGCAGATCCTCGCCACGTCGCCCGCCAATGTCGCGCAGGTTCTCGACGAGGTACCCGACATCTACGTGCGCACCAACGACCAGTTTCGACTCGGTGCCAGCACCGTCCGCATGCAAGGTGCCGACCCCAACAAGGTCGCCATTCTCCTCAACGGGCGGCGGTTTCGCGGCGGCATCGATGGCGTCGTAGACCTGCGTGACATTCCGGTCAACAACATCGAACGGATCGAGATCATCCGGGGCCCGGCGTCTAGCCTCTACGGCAGCGACGCCATGGCCGGGGTGATCAACGTCATCACGCGGACGGGCACGGAGGCGCCGTCGTTCAATGTCACGGCCGGCGGGGGAAGCTTCGATCGGATCCTCGTGAACGCGAGCCATGGCTATCGGGTCGGGCCGTTGGGCTACTTTCTGTCCTACCAGCACGACGAAATCGCGATCGCGCAGCAATATGGTGAGATCAGCGCGCAGTTCGCCGGTGACGAGAGCGACGCCAAACAGATCCGCGACAACGTCGCGGCGGACTTCGACTACCAGGCCGGAACGCGCCATCGGCTCACCGCTGGCGCCAACTACAACCCCATTCAAGAGGGACCGCTCAGCGAGAAGGACAACATCTCGGCATACGGTGGGTGGGACTGGCAGATCGCCCCCACGACCGATGCCGGACTGAATCTCAACCGCTACAGCTTTGCTCGCACGAACGACCTGCCGGGTTTCCAGGAGAACGTGTCTTACGTGGACTGGGAAGGTGAGGTGCGCGCGAGCTCTCTGCTTACGCGGGGCGTCTGGTCAGAGCAGCACCTCGGCACGCTCGGGCTCCAGATCCGCTCGGAGTCCATCGACCTCGCCCCCAGTATCCGCAGCGAGGGCACGCTCGTCTTCGAAACACCGGCGGTGCGGGAAAGCGTCTACCAAAATAGCCCGTACTTGCAGGACGAGATCAGCCTGACCGAGAGCTGGAGCACCGTCATCGGCGCTAGCATTGACGTCAATGAGATTTACGGCGCGCATGTCAGCCCTCGTCTCAGCGTGACATGGCGTCCCGCCGATTGGTTGCGCGTCACCGGTACGGTCGGGCGCGGTTTTCGCGCCCCCGACCTCCTGCAGCTTTACGACATCGATGCCAACAGCATCGTGCTCGTCCGCAACCGCGTGACCGGTTACGTGATTCTCGGCAATCCCAACCTACAGCCCGAGACGGACCTCGGTGCGACGATTCAGATCGAGACCCGACCGCTCCCCGGTTCAATCGCCAACCTGAGTCTCTACCGGCACGACTTTCGGGACCTCATCGCAGTCAGCCTCGCCTGCCCGGGTCCCATGCTCTGCAAGCCAGGCTTCGTCAGTCCCTACCCTGACCTCTTCGGTCAGGTCTTTCAGTACGAGAACGTCGGCGCAGCCATCACACAAGGATTTGACGTGAGCGTCGGTGTCGAGGCGTTGCGGTTCCTCCCGTGGCGGTTGCCCGACCATTACGTTCGGATCGACCTCGCGTACGGCTATCTGTACTCGCGCAACGAGAGCGGACTGGCCGGCGAGGATGGCAAGGAGCTCCCCTTTCGTCCTCCCAATCGCTTTCTCCCCTCCCTCACCTACCGCCAGGGTCAGTGCGGCGTTCAGGGCAAGTTTTGGGGCGAATACGAAGACCGTACCTTCAGCGACACGACCAACAGCTACGAATTCATCATCCAGAGTCACTGGCTCTGGAACTTCCGTGTCGAAGGCCAGCCGGCGCGCTGGCTCACGACCCCACTGGTGCGCGACTGGGCTCAGTCGGCTTTCGCCGGTGTCACGGCCTTCGTTGACGGCCTCAATATCCTCGATGACGAGTTCGGCATCCCAACACCGATGGGCAACGTCGCCGGCCGACGCACGTTCCTCGCTGGCCTGAGTTACGAGTGGTAACCGCGACCTTGGATGCTCCAATGGGCAAGCAACGTGGTAGCGCCGGACCGGTGTCTCTGTCGTTACTCGGGTCGCTCGCCTTGCATTCCGCAGGGCTGGTGCTCTTGGCCTGGTTTGCGGTGCGGATCGCTGACTCGAAGCAGCCCATCCGGGTGACGATCTTGGGCCGGGTTGGTGATGGTGTTCCTGCGCCTGCTGGCCCGATGGGGCCGCCTGCTCCGGCGATGCAGGCACCAATCGCCGCCCCACCACCTCCTCCGCCACCCAAACCACGCACGCGCCGCGCGACCAAACCGGCCGCGATACGCCCAACGGATACGGCGCTCTCTACAGCGTCGGTGCCCGATAGTGCCGTCACGACCGACGCTGTGGGGACGGAAACTAGCGGCGGCACGGGCGCGGCTGCAGCCAGCGGCGGAGGCGGCAGTGGCAACGGCGACGGTCAGGGCGGAACGGGGACGGGTCCCGGCAGTCCGCTGACCGCATACCTGTCCGAAGTGCGCTTGCGGATTGAACGCGCCAAACGCTACCCGACGATGGCCAAGCGTAGCGGGCTGCAAGGACGCGTCGCCGTCGCCTTCGAGCTCACCCGCGGGGGTGATCCGCAGCATTCGCGCGTGGTGTACGCCGATCATCCGCTGCTCGGCGAAGCGGCACTGCAAGCCGTAGAGACGGCCGCACCCTTCCCCGCGTTTCCGCCAGAAGTGCAAGTAGCGCAGCTCCGCATCGAAGTCCCACTACGCTTCACATTGGAGGAACAATGACGCTCAGATTGTCGACGTCCTGCAGAAAATGGCGTGCACCGCAGCGCGGCACACCGGGACCGTCCGGCGCGACCTCACACCACCGTGGCGGCTTGGGCGGTACGATACTCGCGTTCGTCAGTACGAGTCTCGCCGCTCTCGCCTTCGCCGAATCGGCGCCCCGGGCCGAGGCGGCTGCTCCGGTCGACGCGCAGGGACAGGCCATCCAACGGATGGATGCCCAGCGCATCGTTTCCATCGGCGGCGCGGTGACGGAGATCGTCTATGCACTCGGTGCCGCGAGCTCGGTGGTTGGGATCGACAGCTCCAGCGTCTATCCCGAGGCGACAGCACAGCTTCCCAACGTCGGGTATCTGCGGACGGTGTCAGCCGAAGGGATGATCGCGTTACAACCGTCGCTGGTTATCACGACCACGGAGATGGGCCCGCCAGCCGCGCTCGAGCAACTCCGCGCAGCCGGAATTCCGGTGCTGGCGCTCGATGCAGCCCCGAACGTTGGCGCCGCGCGCGCCCGCATTCGCGGCGTGGCACGCGCGCTCGGCCGTGAGGCCGACGGCGAACGCCTGTTGTCGCGCCTCGATCAGGATCTCGCCACCGCGCAAGCCCGCGTTGGCCAACGCCGCACCACACCGCGCGTCCTGTTTCTCTATGCGCGCGGTGGCGGCACGTTGCTGGTATCGGGAAGTGCAACCGCCGCGGCGGAAATGCTCGCGTTGGCTGGCGCAACCAATGCGATTGCAGACTTTCAAGGCTTCAAGCCGCTCACGGCCGAGGCGGCCGTCGCCGCTGCTCCCGAAGTGATTCTCATTCCGACCAGGGGCGCCAATAGCCTGGGAGGTACGCAAGCGGTGTGGGCACTGCCGGGCCTCGAACTCACGCCGGCCGGACGGTCCCGCCGTCTGGTGCAAATGGACGATCTGTACCTACTCGGCTTCGGCCCACGCCTCGGTCAAGCGGTCGCCGACTTGGCGAATGGGCTCCACCCCGAGCTGCAGCGTGCCGATGCCACTGACCAGGAAAAACCCTCCGTTCGATGAGCACCAGTTGCCGCATCACGCATCCCCAAGTGGGGCCACCCGAGAGAACACATCTCCATCTGGCGATGATCATCCTAACGGCGCTGCTCGGCGCCGTCACGCTGCTGTCGCTCAGCGTTGGCGCGGTCAAGCTCACCCCCTCTGATGTGCTGGCGGTGTTGGCGCAGCGTTTCGGGATCGGAGATCCCGGGGCGGTTAACATGCAGCACGATGGCGTGCTCTTGGCCATTCGTTTGCCCCGCACCTTGCTTGGGCTGACGGTCGGCGCGGGCTTGGCACTGTCCGGTGCGGCGCTCCAAGGCTTACTCCGCAACCCCCTGGCAGATCCGGGCCTGATCGGGGTGTCGGGCGGCGCTGCCTTTGCCGCAGCGACCCTGATCGTATTTGGCGACCAGTTCATCAGCGATCTTCCCAAACCCGCCGCGGTACTCCTATCGCCGCTCGCAGCATTTGCCGGCGGCCTCGTGACGACACTCGCCGTCTACCGCGTTGCGACAGTGGGGCGCCGCACCGCGGTGACGACGTTGCTGCTGGCCGGACTAGCGATCGGCGCTCTCACCGGCGCCGCCACCGGAATCGTTATCTTCGTAGCGTCGGACGCACAGCTTCGCACATTTACTTTCTGGAGCTTGGGAAGTCTCGGCGGCGCCACGTGGCCCACGATCAGCGCGGCGGCGCCATTGATGGCAATGGCAGCGTGGCGTTT
>Ga0187892_10010772_pt1 | contig 11459 bp, 6 predicted proteins | sample MA1701073metaG_FD_139345 | JGI IMG/M metagenome (GOLD analysis project Ga0187892, IMG submission 139345) | Bio-ooze microbial communities from a basaltic lava cave in the Kipuka Kanohina Cave System on the Island of Hawaii, USA - MA170107-3 metaG ... | reverse complement strand
GTCACGCACCAGCTTCGGCGCGCGGTCCAGAACCAAGGCTTCGGTGTGCGAGCCATAGCAAAACCTCCAAGCTTGGGGTGAGGAAAAACCATCCTCAGCAAGCCTGAAGGTTTGCTGCCGCCTACGGGCGGGCGCAACCGCCCGGAGGCACTCGTTCAGGTTACGGCGGCCAGAATTCTGTATCAATTCTGTATCACCGCCGCGCTTGAATCGTCGTAAGTCCAAGTACGCCCGGCAGGATTCGAACCTGCAACCCTCGGTTCCGAAGACCGATGCGCTATCCAGTTGCGCCACGGGCGCCAATACTCTCGAGCTGACACATTCGGCGTGAATGATGTTATCGAAATCGCTGGGTTCTAGGTCAACCTCGTCCTTGAGGCGCAAACTTACCCATTGCGAACTCAAAACACATGTGGCGCATCGGCGCGCCGACGGCTGAAATTCTAATCTCGGCGAGCCTGCTCGTCAGCGCCCGCATTTCGCGCCATTGGGGCAAGCCATGCGCATGAAGCGCTGTTGGCGCGGCGTGCACCGGAGTGGTGACGCACTTCGTGGGATGAACACCTGGGGCTCAGCTTTGGAAGTATGGTCCGTAGAATCGCCGAGCCACTTCCTCGGCGTGAAACAGCAGCCAGTCTTGCGAGGTGTACACCGCGTGGCCGAAGTGGTGATCGGCCACGGAACCGCCGAGCTGGCCGTAATCAACCAAGAGCGTGGTGCCTTCGTCGGCCACGCGCAGTCCGGCGGCGAACCGTTCGGCCAGCGTGCCCGCTCGCAGTCCGGCTTGCAACAGATCATTGAGCCGCTGTTCGGCCCAACGGCAACGCCAGGCAAAAATGCTCGGCCGCAGGTTCGTTCCAGCCACGCCCAACTGTTGCACATAGTCGCCCCCCGTGGCGTGCAGCAGATCGTCAAGTGGCGGTGGGAAAAGAGCGCGATACGCCGGCAGCCCGCGTGCCGGCCGATGATGCACAAAATGGAGCAATTGAGCATATCCGCCGGTGTCCCAGCCATAACGGATCGGCGTGCCGAACGTGACGATGTCCAGCGGCGTATCGCGCAGCGGCTCGCCGCCTCGATCCAGATAGGCCCTGACACGCTCCCATTGCGGAATGTCGACCCAGCCCAACAGCGGCCAGCGATAATAGACTCGCGCCGCGTCGAAGAACGCCGCGCGGGCTGACTCATCGCTGGCCAGCAGGTTGGTCGCCAAGGCAAAGACGTTGCCGGCGTGGCTGTGCCCCCACAACAGGACTCGGCGCCCGTGGACAAGCTCGAGCGAGGCCAGCTCGTCGATCAGCCGCACCGCTCCGTCGGCGCGCCCGATGTGATGGTTTTCGCTGGACCATTGGAAGAGTCGCACCGGAATCTTCTCGGCGTCGCCGCGTGTCATGGAATCTTCGAACAGCGCGGCATAGCGCGGCGTATAGTCGCCGCGATCGCCCACGATCGAGTCGATGAGCCGCTTGATCACCACGCGCAGCGCATCGCTCGCCGCCGGGAAGACACTGGCCAATGCCGAAAGCACACCCGTGGCATCAGCCCCCACGAATGTGCCGTGGACAAGATAGATCGCCGCCACACCCGCCCCGCGATACGCATCTCCAACGCGGCGTATCCGCCGCCGAAACTCGTCAGACGCGACGCCGGGGAACGATCCCGGCGCCAACAGTTGATGGGGCGAAGTGGGGAGCGTGGGTGTGTACGATTGGTGCCGAAAGTGGTTGTCGCGTGGCATGGCTGGTCCTGCCTGCGTCAATCCGGTGAATGGGCACGCACGAGGGGGCCAGTCCCAGCGTGCCAGACCAAGATTCGTACGGCCGGCCGCCGCGTTCGTCCCCCTGGAAAAAGGCCAGATACGTCATGACGTCCGAGGCGATAAACTCGTGTTCCGCGGGCGCCAGCGCCGTCTGGCGATGGACGCGGCGCCAGGTGCCCGAGTTGAAATACACCTGGTCAAGCACGCTTGCTTCCGCGTAGCTGGCGTCCAAGGGAACGCACTCGGCCTGATGCGTGTGGCCGAAGACAATGTGCTTCGCGCGGCGGTTGCGAAAGTCCTGCTCGGCCAGCGCATGTCGGAAGTACGAGCTTTCGCCGCATCCGCATTGCTGGCTGAGCCAAGTCACGATCGCGCTGGCCCAGCGAGTAGGCAGCCGCTTGCTGAACTTCAGGACTCGTTGGAGCCCGTCCACCAGGTCGTTCGGGTTCCAGGTGTCGCGCTGGCGAACCAAGGGGAGTGACAGAAACTCGTCCGCGAGCCGGTCCCAGGTGCGTTCGACCATCTTGCGTTGCGAGGTGAACGAACACGTCCGCTCCAAGAGGCCGTCGATCCACACCGGCACCAACAGGACGGGGCGCACGTTGTCGATCTCGCGCAATCCCAGCACCAGTTGCGGCGGCAGCTCCGCGGCCAGCTCTGCCTCGACGGTTGCCGAAAAACGCGTCACCAACTCCACGACCAGCGCATCGCCCAGGCTGCTGGCGTCGCGGTCTCCTTCAAAGTTGAATGGGTCGTACACGTCGCCGTGCCGCGCAAAAAGGCGGTGCCGCCGCATCGACTGATACAAGGGGTCGCACTCGGCCGGGTCATGAGCGAATGGCTCTCCGGGCGCGTTCGCCAGGCCCATCTGCCGTGCGATCGCCTGCCGCAGCAAGTCGTAGCCCCCACCGCGCAAATGAAACATCCAGTCGTGATTGCCCACCATGTAATAGGTACGCACCTGCACGGGAACCGGCGGCGAGCCAGGAGCCGGTCGGCCCATGCGGTCCGCCGCGGGAACCGTGATGCCGCCTTGGGCCGATACGCCGCGCAGCAAACTGACCGCTTCGTCGTTGTGCCGAAGGATGTCGCTGGTGATGCGGCTCACCACGTCCACGAACTCGGGACTGTGCGGATTACTCCACGGCCGCACCCGGTCCTGCGCGAGCCATTGCGACGAGCGAATTACATCGAGCACATCACCCAGCAGAAGCAGCTCCAGACCGTCGATCGGGCGATAGCGCCCGTCGAGCCGCCACCCGGCACTTGTGGCCAGCTCGCTCAGCCGCTCGGCAAACAGGGAAAAGGCGCCGGGCGAGATCGTGGCCCCCGCCGAGCCGTCGGTAAGGTGCAAATCGCTGATGATGACGAACATCTCGACCAATCCCTGGTCAGTCGGAGCCATTGCGAGCCTATGCCGAGACACAAATGTTAGCCCGGGCAACCGAGCTGCGAGTTCGGCATCGGTGCAAATGGCGCATGCAACACATTTGGGGCCCATCTCCGGGCTGCCGCTACCCCAGCCTCCGTGGAGGCGGCATCATGGCCGGGTGGAGGCGTACCTACGCCGCGATCGGCCTGAGGCCCCATTTTCGATACATCGACGATCGCCCGCGCCGAACATGAGGATTATTCCTCTTGCGCAGGCTGAAACACCGGCGCGATCGGTGGCCGCACACCAGCCCGAGGCGCAAGCCGAGGGATGCCGGCATCACCCCAGCAGTCTGATCGAACCGAAGGACGTGACGCAAAAGACGCTGCCGTGTCGCTGAAGATCCAGCGTGCGGTGCGGTCTCAATCCCCCCTTCGACGATACCTCGGCTCGCGCCTCGCGTTAATGTGTGCCCACCAGCCGGCGGATCCGCGCGATAATCTCTTCAGGGTCCCCTGGCCGCAGGCAGAAGGGGTCGATATGAAGCAGGCACGAGCGTGCAAACCCCTGGCCGAGTTGAATCGAGGGGTCGCCGTCGGCCAATTGTCGCGCCAGCCCAATCGCCGACTGCTTCCCGGCATCGCCACCGCTCGTTTTGAGCTCGACGCGCGGCCAAGGCTTGTTGGACTCGGACAATTTGACCTCGAGCGTCGAAATGCCCGAGAGGCCGTCGGCGATTTGCGCCGCGATCGCACGCAACCGCCGTCCAAGCTCCACCTCGTCGAGCTGATTGAACCGCTCGAGCGCCGTCCAGAGGCCGACGATTTCCTCCTTGCCCACCTTCAGGCCGCGGCCGATTCCGTGGTTCGGCACGCCGCCGGCAACGAAACTGGATTCGATCCACTCCGCTGGCGGATCCCACAGCTCGGCAAGGCAATCCAGGTCCCAACACTGTAGCGCCGCCGAAGCGATCAACTCCCTTCGCCCGCAGAGGATGCCCGACGACTGCGGCCCGCGGATGCCCTTGCCGCCACTGTAGATGACCAGGTCGGCCCCGGCTTCGATGAATCGCGTCAGGTTCGCCTTGGGCGGCAACGACGCCGCGGCATCGACGATGACCGGTATTCGGCAGTGGTGCGCTGTTTCGATGACTTCGGCAAGCGATAGCTCCGAGAAACCATCGCAATAGGCCACCGCGATGGTGGCCGGACTGATTGCCGCGAGGATCTCCCATGGCTACGGGTCGCGCGTCCGCTCGGCGAGCCCGACCTCGACCAGGCGCGCCCCGGCGGCACGCAAAGCATGGTCATATCCGTTGCGATGCGATCGCGCGATGACGATCTCGTTGGGCATGCCGGCCGTGTCGGGTAGCCGGTCCATCTTGGCGCGATCGTGGCCGCAGAGACATGCCGCGGCGGCCAGCGTCAACCCGGCCGCCGCTCCGCAGGTCACGAGCGCCGCCTCGGCCCCGGTGAGCGTGGCGATCCGGCGTCCCACGGCCGCGTGCAGGCGGTCCATCGGCACGTGGCTGCCGGCGGCCGCGGCCATGGCGGCCGTCACCTCGTGGTCCATCAGCGCACCGCCGAGTCGCGTCAGCGTGCCGGCGGCGTTAATCACGCGCCGCACTCCCAGATCGTCGTAGATCCTGTTCATGGCCAAAACACGTTTTCGCGACGAGTCGCTTTCTCGATCCTGTCCCGCCGCCACTGTTTCTCGACAATTACATCAGGCGTGAGTGAAACCTTTGCGCGCCGCTGGGGGTATCGTATAGCGTCTCGCATGGTCGGACGAGTGCGTCCCAGCGGAGTGCGACGGCGGCGCGGCCTGCGGCCGTAGCCTCCGCCGCCCCTCCCAGCCGTCTTAGCCCCCGGCGAGTCGCCGGGGGCTTGGCTTGGTTTCCGCCGCGGCCCTGGGCCAGTGGCCCAGGGCTAAGACGGCACAGTGCGTGGGGAGTTGTGGCTGGGGCTAAGCGAAGCGTGCCCCAGCCGCGCCATGGATAGGCAGTTGCGGCGGAGATCCGCGGCCAGTATTCTGAACAAGTCTTTCTTCCCACCGGTCGGTCAAGTACAGGAAAGGTGACTCTGATGCGTGCTTCATATGCGACGATGCGTTGGGCGTTTTCGGCCGCCGTGTTGGTCTATCTGACGGGTGCGGCACACGTCCGCGCCGAGCAGAGTCTCCAATGGAAATTCAAGGCGGGCGACAAGATCAACTATGTGCTGGAGCAAGGCGGAGACATTAACGTCAACGCCAGCGGGGTGGAGTTCGACGTGATGCTCAATCAAACAATGGATACGACATGGAACGTCGCCTCGGTCGCCGCCGACGGAACGGCGGACATCGGGCTGACGGTCGACCGCTTGCAACTGATGATGAACACCCCCTTCACCGGCGAGTTCAAATACGACTCGAAGGACGGCAAGGAGGGGGAAGGTCAGGTCTGGCAGATGATCGGTCCGTATGTCAAGAACATCATCGGCGAGCAAATTTCGCTCAAGATGAAGCCCACCGGCGAAGTGCTCGAGGTGAAGCTGCCGGACAAGCTGGTCGAGGCGCTCTCGAGTGGTCGCGGCGGCGGTGGTGGCGGCGCACGCAGCATGATGATGGGCGGCGGGTTCGGCGCCGAGACCGTCAAGGAGTTGATCGGCCAGGCGATCGTCCGCCTGCCGGCCGAAGCCGTCGCGGACAATGCCACCTGGCAGGCCAACTACGAGACGAAAATGGGCCCCATCGGCACGCAAAAGTCCACCTTCAATTACAGCTATCAGGGAATGCAGAAGAAGGCCGCCAAGGAACTGGCCAAGATCGGCCTCTCGACCGAGCTCACCTTCGAGCCCGCGCAGAACGAAGAGCTCGACATGGAAATGGAAATGACCGAGCAATCCGGCTCGGGCAGCGTGCTGTTTGATCCGGAGGCCGGCCGCACGGTCGAATCGACCGCCAAGCAGAAGGTCGTCATGGAAGGCGACTTCATGGGCAACGAGTTCGTGCAGTCGCGCGACATGACGGTCGCACTGCGAATGGGCACGAGCCCCGTGCTCTTGGCCGGCCCGAAGAAGCTCCGCTGGAAGTTCAAGGAGGGCGAGACGCTCAACTACGCCGTGCAGATTAAGAACAAGATTCTCGTCGACGCCGGCGCGCAGTTCGACGTGGCGATGGACCAGGCCATGGACCTCACCTGGAAGGTCAAGAGCGTCGCCGAGGACGGCTCGGCCGAGCTCACGCAGACGATCGACCGCGTGCAGCTTATGCTCAACACGCCCTTCACCGGCGAGTTCTCGTACGACTCCAAGAGCGACCAGCCAGGCGAAGGCCAGGTGTGGGAAGTCGTCGGCCCGTTGATGGAGGCCATGATCGGCAACGAGTTCCAGATCAAGACCAGCGCCGCCGGCGAGGTCACCGAAGTCGCTCTGCCGGAAAAGCTGGTCAACATCCTTAACGAGCAGGCGCAAGGCGCCGGACAAATGCTGGCCTTTCTCGGCGCCGGCATTTCCGAGGATGAGATCAAGGGCCTGATCCACCAGGCCGTGGTCCGCCTGCCCGACCCCGATGTCTCCGGTGGCGAGACGTGGGAACAAACGCTTGAAAGGAAGCTGGGCGCTGTCGGCAAGGAAACCGTGAAGAGCACCTTCACCTACGGCGGCCCGGTGGCCCACGACCTGAAGGCGGCCGAAAAGATCGGCGTCAAGAGCGAGGTCAGCCTCGAGCTGGCCGAAGGGGGTGAGGTTGATGTCGACATCGAGATCACCGAGCAGGCGTCGAACGTCGACATCTTCTTCGACGCCGACACGGGCCGCACGATCGAGATGAACGGCACCGAAAAGCGCGTCGACGAAGGCAGCTTCATGGGCAACGAGTTCAAGCGAACGCGTGAATCCAAGCTGCTCGTGATGCAAGGCACGATCGACGACCTGCCCGTCGAAGAACCCCCGGCCGAAGCCAAACCAGCCGAAGCCACCCCCGCCCCAACCGAACCGGCCGCGGAGAAACCGGCGGAAGAGAAGCCGGCGGATAAGTAGCCTTACGGCGAAATGCAGCCAAGTGCGTGGCCATCAACCCCTCTCCCTCCCAGGGAGAGGCCAGGGTGAGGGTCGTCGTGCGGTTGAAAAGGTTCGTCGATCAAGCGACGAATGCCGGACGGAACGCATTACCGGGGGGCTTACGCACCCCAGCTCGCCGAAGGATTGCGCACTTGTGAAGCGGCGGGCGTCAGTCGACCACGTTTTCGGCGAGCGGCCGGCGTTAGCCGGCCGGTGGTGCAGCGCTGAAGCAACGGCAATCAATTGCCCTTGACGCATCGCTCTTGAAGCCGACATAGTGGCGGCGCGGCCACCGGCGGCGATCGCAAGAATTGCCGACTCGTCGACCGCACGGTTTGTGGCCTGCCAAGCATTACAGGGGCGCCGCGCAATGGCTCTCTGGAACGGATTCCGCGGACGAACATCTCACAAGCGCGCCGGCCCGCGTAGGCCCAATTCAGCCGGCCGCGCACTACGCCTCGAACCGCTCGAGGAACGCCGGCTATTGACGCTTGGTGCGGCAGTGCTAGTCAGCGACTTCAATATGATCCCAGCGAGTTCGTCCATCGCGGAGACGGTCGGCATGGGCGCGACGCTGTATTTTAGTGCAAACGATGGTACGAACGGCGACGAGCTCTGGAGAAGCGATGGGACGAGCTCCGGAACCTTTGTGGTCGAGCACATTCGGCCGGGAAATAACGGCTCGTCTCCGTACGAACTCACCAATGTGGGCGGCATGCTGTATTTCAGTGCCAATGACGGTACGACCGGCTTTGAACTCTGGAAAAGCGACGGTTCAAACTCCGGCACCATGCTCGTCAAGGACATTCGGCCGAACATTGGCCACTCGATTCCGTCCGACCTCACGAACGTGGGCGGCACGCTGTATTTCTGCGCCAACGACGGCACCCGCGGCTATGAGCTCTGGAGGAGCGACGGGACGAGCTCCGGCACCGTGCTCATCAGTGACATTCGGCCGGGCAGCAGCGGCTCGTCTCCGTACGACCTCACGAACGTAGGCGGGACACTGTATTTCCGCGCCAATGACGGCACGAGCGGCTATGAGCTCTGGAAGAGCGACGGGACGAGCTCCGGTACCGTGCTCGTCAAGGACATCCGGCCGGGCAGCGACAGCTCGGACCCAGGCAGCCTCATGAATGTTGATGGGACACTGTATTTTCAGGCGAATGACGGTACGACTGGCATTGAGCTCTGGAGGAGCGATGGGACGAGCTCCGGCACAGTGCTCGTCAACGACATTCGGCCAGGCAGTAGCGGCTCGGATCCCGGCAACCTCACGAATGTTGACGGGACGCTGTATTTTCAGGCGAATGACGGTACGAGCGGCATTGAGCTCTGGAAGAGCGATGGGATGAGCTCCGGTACCGTGCTCGTCAACGACATTCTTTCCGGAATTGCTGGATCGAGCCCGGACAACCTCACGAACGTGGGCGGGCAACTGTATTTCCAGGCGAACGACGGTGCGAGCGGATTTGAGCTCTGGAGGAGCGATGGGACGAGCTCCGGCACAGTGCTCGTCAACGACATTCGGCCGGGCAGTAGCGGCTCGGATCCCGGCAACCTCACGAATGTCGACGGGACGCTGTATTTTCAGGCGAATGACGGTACGAGCGGCATTGAGCTCTGGAAGAGCGATGGGATGAGCTCCGGTACCGTGCTCGTCAACGACATTCTTTCCGGAATTGGTGGATCGAGCCCGGACAACCTCACGAACGTGGGCGGGCTACTGTATTTCCAGGCGAACGACGGTGCGAGCGGATTTGAGCTCTGGAAGAGCGACGGGACGATCTCTGGAACCGTGCCGGTCATAGACATTCGCCCGGGAAGCTACGGCTCATATTTGCACTACCGCACGAACGTGGGCGGGACGCTATATTTCCGCGCCGGCGACGCTACGAGCGGCCGTGAGCTCTGGAAAAGCGATGGTACGACCTCGGGAACCGTCCTGGTGAAGGATATTCGTCCGGGTAGTGGTGGCTCGATTCCGAAATACTTCACGAACGTGGGCGGAACGCTGTATTTCCAGGCCAACGACGGTGCCGACGGATCTGAGCTTTGGAGAAGCGATGGAACGAGCTCCGGTACCATGCTCGTTAAGGACATCCTTCCGGGTAGCGACGGCTCGTATCCAGTCCACCTCACGAATGTGAGCGGGACGCTGTATTTCCGGGCCGGATTTGATCTCTGGAAGAGTGACGGAACCAGCTTTGGAACGGTGCTCGTCAAGGATATTCCGTACTCGCGCTACCTCACGAACGTGGGTGGCACGCTATTTTTCCGCGCTGGCGGCTATTATACAGGCGGTTCTGGGCTCTGGAAGAGCGACGGTACGAGTTCCGGAACCGTGCTCATTAAGGACAATTACCACGGATTTGGCCAGACTCCGCGTTACCTCACCAACATGGGTGGAACGCTGTATTTTGCAGGCGGCGATTCGTACGGCTATGAATTTTGGAAGAGCGATGGGACGAGCGCCGGAACCGTGCTGGTCAAAGACATTCATCCGGACTCGGACAGTTCGTCGCCACGCTTCCTCACGAACGTGGGAGGGACACTGTATTTTAGGGCCCGCGACGGCACGAACGGCCATGAGCTGTGGAAGAGCGACGGGACGAGCGCCGGTACCGTGCTCGTCAAGGACATTCGTCCGGGAAGGTACGGCGCATATCTGTACAACCTCACGAATGTGGGCGGGACCCTTTATTTCACGGCGAGCGACGGCACCAGCGGTTGGGAACTCTGGAAGAGCAACGGGACGAGCGCCGGAACCGTGCTCGTCAAGGACATTCGACCGGGTATTGCCTACTCATTCGCATCCATTCTCACGAACGTGGCCGGGACGTTGTATTTCCGGGCCGACGACGGCACGAACGGTCTTGAGCTCTGGAAAAGCGACGGGACGAGCTCCGGAACCGTGCTCGTCAAGGACATTCTTCCGGGAAGTGACGTCTCGTACCCGCACGGCCTCACGAATGTAGGCGGGACGCTATTTTTTTCGGTCAACGGCGTTGCGAGCGGATCAGAGCTGTGGAAAGTGGTGCACGTAACTCCGGGTGACGTTGACGCCGATCACGATGTCGACTTCGACGACTTCCTCGCCCTGCAGGTCGGGTACGGTATTGCCTCCGGGGCCACGCGCGACCAGGGCGATTTGGATGGCGACGAGGACGTCGATTACGAGGATTTCTTGATTTTGCAGGCAAATTTTGGGGCGACGGCCGATGCGGCATCAACAAATGAAGCTGCTCCGGCGACCGAGGCGCAAAGCGCGGCGTCCGCCACGGACGCGGTATTCTCTCAAATGGGTGGCGCTGCCGTGGAAGCGGATTCGATAGAAAACGTCGACGCGCGCGAGATCAGGGATCGAGCGATGCCGATTGCCAATCTTGAGTACCGCCCGGCGAACCGACGAGACGGTGAGTCGCCCGGACCGGCTCGGGACGGGATCGTGCGTGATCCGGCGCGCGGCCACCTAGCTCGCAAGGCAGTGCGCACGCAATACTTCTCAACTTCAATCGATACGCTATTCGCACAAGAGCCGTTCGATTGGTTCAGTGATGCGTATTGACGAGGCGAACGTCAGCTTACGTGCGGGAAGGCGTGAGCATTTGCGAGCAGCGATCGGCTAACCATTCATAGCTCGCCGCTTGGCATCACGCTCGAGCAACTGGTCGATGAGGTCCGACGGAGCACGGAAGGTTGTGCCGCAAAGCGCTGTGATCGCGTCGCGCAATGACAAAAGACACTTCTGCGCGCCCAAAACGAGGACTCCCAGCGTGCCGATGGCGATCAGATTGAGACGTCGGGCTGTGAGCGCTCCGTCGCGCTCGTCGATCAGTATTACGTCTGCATGGAGTTCCTGTGCTAGCGCGAGAGCTTCGGTTTCACCCTGTCCCAAATTACTGTTTACCAGAGCCGACTGAGGGGCGCGCACTGCGAGCCATGGGGGAGGGTTATTGGCCCAGGCCGCGACAGCATCAGGTGCCTTTGACGCCCTTAATTCCGCGATTACGGCAGGCGGGCCTTGGGGGATTGCTACATGCCGCGAGGCTCCTCGCGGCAAGGCCGCGTCGATGCAAAGTACCACCGATCCGGGCGCGCAGCCGATCGACGACTTGCTTCAATGTCGGCTCTCGCTGAAGTGGGGCGAACGGGTTTCGAAGAAGTGACTCGCTCGCGACCAATCGTTAGCCGGAAGCCGTAACGCTGGTTCCCCGTAGGTTGGCGCGAGAGCGATTGCGCCCCAGGGTCGAATCAGTCAACTCGTCGATCACATTGTGCAGCAGCC
>Ga0187892_10010771_pt1 | contig 11461 bp, 8 predicted proteins | sample MA1701073metaG_FD_139345 | JGI IMG/M metagenome (GOLD analysis project Ga0187892, IMG submission 139345) | Bio-ooze microbial communities from a basaltic lava cave in the Kipuka Kanohina Cave System on the Island of Hawaii, USA - MA170107-3 metaG ... | reverse complement strand
TCTTTACATCTCCGTATCTCCGGCTTCATCTCCGTTTATCTCCTTTTCTCCCCCCGGGGGTCGGGGGGATCCTCCCCGAGATTGGGGAACTTATTCTTGGTCAGTCCCTAAGGCTATCCCTAAGGCTCGCGCCGGGCTCTCACTTCATGTAGTCCGCGCGGGTCACGCGAGGCTGGGGCTCGTACTTGCGGGGCTCCGTTCGGGCGGTCTTCAGGTACTCCTCGATCTTCGCGACGACGCCGGCGTGCTGCGCCGCGATGTCCCGGGTTTCTCCGACATCGTCGTGGAGGTTGTACAGTTCCAAAGGCGCCCCGCGCCGGAGCCGAACCGCTTTGTAGTTCCCCATGCGGACTCCCTGCAGGAGGTCCCCGCGCGCGGGGTGCTCCCAGTAGAGAAAGTCGTGAGGGCGGCCCGGACCGGTCCCCAGCACCCGATCCAGGACCGAGTGGCCGTCGATCCCGCGGGGCGGAGCGACTCCCGCGAGTTCGGCCAGCGTGGGCAGCACGTCCCAGTTCGCCCAAACGAAATCGTCCGCGCGTCCGGACGCGATCCGCCCGGGCCAGCGGGCGATCATCGGGACGCGGATCCCGCCTTCGTAGACGGTCCCCTTGGCGCCGCGCAGGGGGCGGTTGGCGTTGAAGAACTCGAGGTCCGGGCCGTCGCCGGACTGTCCGCCGTTGTCGCTCGTGAAGAGGACGAGGGTGTTCTCCTCCAATCCCAGTTCCCTCAAGAGCGCGAGGATCCGCCCGACGTCGCGGTCCATTCGGGTGATCATGGCGGCCACGGCCGCGCGCGGCGTGGGCTGCGAGGAATAGTGCGTTCCGACGTACGGCTTGTCCTCCGGAAATTTGCCCCGGTACTCGGCCAGGGAGTCCTCCGGAACCAGGAGCTCCGTGTGCGGAATCGTGAAGGCGACGTAGGCGAAGAAGGGCGCGTCCTTCCGGCGTCGGATGAAATCCATCGCCTCCCGCACGACCAGGTCATGCGAATACTGCTCCCGCTTCCCGCCTTCATTCCCCGGCAGAGGGAACTTACGTCCGTTCTTCCAGAGAAACGACGGGTGGTAGAAGTGGCAGTGCACCTGGTGGAGATAGCCGAAGAATTCATCGAATCCCTGCGTCCACGGCACCCCCGGCGTGTCGATGTCCCCCAGGCCCCACTTCCCGAAGGCGCCCGTCGCGTAACCCGCGGGTTTCAGGACTTCGGCGATCGTGACGTCCGAATCGAGGAGCGGCGTCCCGCCGGGGTTGATCCGGACCGACGTGTGGCCGCTGTGGGTCCCGGTCATGAGGCAGCTCCGCGACGGGGCGCAGACCGGGTTGCCCGAATAGAACTGCGTGAAGCGCGCGCCCTCGGCCGCCATCCGGTCGAGGTTCGGGGTGCGGATCTTTTCCTGCCCGTAGGATCCGAGGTGCGCGTAGCCCAGGTCGTCCGCGAGGATGTAGACGACGTTCGGGGGCCGGCCCGGGCGCCGAGGCGTCGCCTGGCAGGAGGCGAGGAGGAGGGCAAGCGCGACCGCGCGGTTGATCATAGCAGGCGTGCCGGAGTTAGCGCGCGGACGGGCAGGCGGGGCTCGCGTTTCAGGACCAAGTCCGTCACCACCTTGGCGGTAGCGGGAGCCTGCATGACGCCGTAGCCGCCGTGGCCCGCCGCCCAAAGGAACCCGCCTTCTACCCGAGGGTCTGGGCCGATCGCCGGCAGGCCGTCGGGCGTTCCCGGGCGAAGGCCCGACCACGAGTCCAGGACGCGGTGATCGGCCACATGGGGCATGACGTCGCGGACCACGCCGGCGAGGGCGCGCAATCCAGAAGGAGTTACTTTCTTTTCGTAGCCGAAATCGTCGCTCGTCGCCCCCGCCAGGATGCGCCCGTCCGATCGCGGCGTAATGTAGCCTCCCGCGCCGAGCCGTTGAACGTTATGGCGGAGACCCACGCGGGGGCCCTGAAGGGAGAGGATCTGGCCGTGGACCGGAGCGATCGGCAGCGGGAGCCGCGCGTCCACCCTGCCGGCCCACGCGCCCGCCGCGTTGACGACCAGTCCCGCCTGGAGCTTCTCGGACCCGGAGACGACGCCCACGACCTTCTTGCCGTCCCAAGCGAGGCCCGAGACGGGAAACCCCTCGCGCACGGTTGCGCCTTTCTTCCGCGCCGCCTGGACCACCACGCTCGTGAACGTGCGCGCGTCGAGGAAGCGGTGACCGGGCAGGAGCGCCGCAGCCGCGACCCGCTCCGGGAGTCCCGGCTCGCGCTTCCTGGCCTCCGCGGCGGTCAGGAGTTGCGCGGGGAAATCGTCGCCCGCCTGAGCCTTGACGAGCCGCGACAGCGCCTCGGCCTCGGCGTCTTCAAAGGCGATGACTAGTCCCCCTTCGCCGCCGTACCCGATGCGGGAGCCGGTCTCTTCGAAGAGCCGGCGGTCGAGATCGTCGTAGAGCGAGCGGGAGAGGAGCGTCGACCGCTCCGGCCAGGACTCGCTCTTGCCGGAGCCGGAAGGTTGGACCATGCCGGCCGAGGCCCAGGACGCTTCGTTTCCGGCGGGGCCCTTGTCGAGGAGGGCCACCTTGAGACCTTCCTCGCAGAGGAAGTATGCGGTCGTAGCGCCGATAATGCCCGCGCCGAGGACGACGACGTCGTAGGTCCGGGCGCCTTGAACGGGAGCCGCCGATGCTACGCCGGCCGCCAGGGTTGTCTTCAGAAACGTGCGACGGGACGTTCTCATTCGAGCCGGAGGAGCACAACGGTCTGGGGACCGGTGAAGCCGCGGGGGCCGAGCGCGTGGAGCCGGAGCGAATTCCAGCCGGCCTTGAGCGTCCAGGAGACCGAATTTTCGTCGCGCACGCGCCCCCAGGTTTTCCCGTCGAAGGACACCTCGTACCCCGCGCGGTCCGGGAGGTAGCTGTCCAGGGCGAGCGTGACCGAGCCCCGCGCGACGCCGACCACCCGGGCCTCCACCACGCCCACGGTCCAGTAGACGTCCTCCAGGCGGCGCGTCGGCTGGAACCGGCCCGAGTAGCCGACGTGGAGCCGGCTGCGTCCGCTCGTGTACTCGTTCTGGTACCAGACCAGACCTTCGTTCGCCGCGTCCTGGGGGAAGAGGAGGCGGGCGCCCGGACCTTCCGCGTCGACCCGGTCGACCACGTAAAGCCAGAAGTAGCCCGCGGTCTCGTCCTCGCCCGGACGGTCCCACCAGACGATCGCGGGGTTCTTCCGCACGGCTTTCGGGGGAACGCCCACGAAGTGGTCGACCGCCGCGCCGCCGTCGCGGAGCCACTCGGCGCGGATCTCCCAGGCGGAGAGCGGCTGGCCGCGCTTCTCGAAATGGAGGTTGCTCTGCGGGTCGATGACGACCCACTTCCGGAACAGGTTCGACCAGACTTCCGCGACCCCGTGATGCGTGCTCCCGAGGCCCTCGGGGCCGTGCTTCCGATCGACCGCGATCTTCCGGGCCTGCCAGCCGAGGGCGAGCGCGCACTCGACGTACGTGATCGCGTAGTGGGTGCAATAGAAAGTCTCGCCTCGGGAGGCGTAGTCGAGGATCTCGACCGCGCGGGTCGCGCGGACCTTGGGGTTCCCGCCCGGGATCGCCTTGTGGACCCACTCTTTCAGGCGCAGCTGCGCGATCCACTCGTCGCGCGCGCCTTCGACGACCTTCTCGAGGCCGTATTTCTGGCGGAGCCCCGCGAGGTACGGGTCCTCGAACGGAATCGTGATGAACGGCAAGGCCGGGCGCACGGCGGCGGGAATGTCGGCCTTGATCTCGAGCACGCGGAACCCGGCGTCGCGGGCGGCGCGCGCGATCCCGTCGGACGTCAGAGGGCCGGACGTGTCGCGCAGGCCGCCGGCAGAGGCGCACCCCGCCAGCGCGGCCAACCCCCACGCGGCCGTCCGGAAGGTCATCGTTAAGTCTTACGCGGAGGGTCCCTCCTTCGCGTATCCGGATACGGTATTGCCGCGAAACCCGTCCCCGACGACGAGTGTTTCAGGTGCATGACCAGACTCGCCGCGATCCTCGTCCTGCTCGCCTTCTCCCCTCAGGACGCTCCCCCGCCCAACCTCGTGATCTTTCTCGCCGACGACCTCGGGTGGGGGGACCTGGCGTGCTACGGGCACCCGGCCATCCGGACGCCCCACCTCGACGCCTTCGCCAGGCAGGGCGCGCGGCTCACGCAGTGCTACAGCGCGAGCGGGGTCTGCTCTCCGTCGCGCTCGGCGATCCTCACCGGCCGCACGCCCCACCGGAACGGCGTCTACACCTGGATTGCCGCGGGCTCGGAGGTCCACCTCCGGACGAGCGAGGTGACCCTGCCCAAGCTGCTCAAGGAGCGCGGCTACTCGACCTGCCACGTCGGGAAGTGGCACCTGAACGGGAAGTTCAACGACCCCGCCCAGCCGCAGCCCGTCGACCACGGCTACGAGTGGTGGCTCGGCACGCAGAACAACGCCGCCCCCAGCCACAAGAATCCGAACAACTTCGTCCGGAACGGCGAGCGCGTGGGTCCCGTCGAAGGCTTCTCGGCCGTGGTCGTGGTGGACGAGGCCATCCGCTGGCTGGAGGGGAAGCGCGACCCGAAGAAGCCGTTCTTCCTCGCGGTCTGGACCCACGAGCCCCACCTGCCCATCGAGTCGGACCCCAAATTCCAGGAACCTTACGCCTCCCTGCCCGACCCCGAGGTCCGCCAGCACCACGGAAACGTGACGCAGCTCGACCACGCCTTCGGCAACCTGGTGTCCGCGCTGGACCGTCTGGGCCTCGCCCCGAACACGTTCGTCTTCTTCACGTCCGACAACGGCCCCGAGGGGGACGGGGTGAAGGGTCGCGCGCGCGGCTCGTCCGGCGGCCTGAGGGGCCGGAAGCGCGCCCTCTACGAGGGAGGGATCCGCGTGCCCGGCATCGCGCGCTGGCCCGGGAAGATCCCCGCGGGTTCCACGTGCGAAACCCCCGTGATCGGGAGCGACCTGTTCCCCACCTGCCTCGGCCTGGCGGGAGCGAAGCCTCCCGCCGACCGCGTGCTCGACGGCGTGGACGTTCGCGGCGTCCTTACCGGCGCGGCCCGCTCGGTCGAGCGGAAAGTCCCCCTCTATTGGCGGCTGGGCATGGCGCCGCACGGACTGCACCTTGCGATGCGGAAGGGCGACTGGAAGATCCTCGCTTCCGAGGACCTCGCAAGATTCGAGCTCTATGATGTGAAAGCCGACCCTCAGGAGAAGGCGGACCTTCGCGAGCGCGAGCCGGGGCGGTTCGAAGCGATGCGGAAGGAGCTCGTCGAGCTCAACGCGCAGGTCGAGGCCGAGGGCCCCGACTGGTGGAAGCGCTTCAGCAACAACGGGGGCGGCCCCCTGAAAAAGTAATTCTCCCCCTCCCCATCCTGGGCCGCAATCGGGTGTATCTCCAATTCGTGGGCCCCCCCAACCCCCCGTTGGGGGGCTTGAGGAGATAGGAGGAGATAAGTGGAGATAAACGGAGATAAGACCGTTACTTGCTGCCCCGGTGTTCCGGCGCAGCGCCGGATTTCGCCTTGACCACATGCTCCCACTCCGCCAGCAACTGCATCAGGGTCGGGTCTAGCTGGACCTCCGGTCGCCTGTGCTGAAGGAAGGCGAGGGCCTCGTCCCTTCCCATCCCGTGTTCCTGCATCAGGTAGCCCGTTACGACCGCTCCGCTTCGGTTCTGTCCCACCATGCAGTGGACATAGGTTGTGCGGCCCGCCCGTCGCTGCTCGTCGATGAATCCAACGACGCGCCGCAGCAAGTCCAGTGACGGTTCCTCCCTGGCTACGCCCGGCCCTTTCTCGAGCACGTCTGGGCGTGCGGTTGGAGAACCTCGCGGTAGAGAGGTTGCCTGAAACCCCTTCCGCCGATCGAATCAGGCAGCTTCTGTTGGACCGTATCGGAAAGAGATTGGATAGGCGGGGGAAGAAAAGCCAACGGTGAAAGCCAAGAAAGGACGAGCATCAAGTCAACCTAAGCGCGGAGTCCACATAAACAAGAACTGGACGATGGGGATGCTGTCGATCCACTCGAGTGAGGTTGAAACTGGGAGCTGGGGAGGCGGGAGGCCTTTCGTGACTACGAAAACGAACCGTAGGGCCGCGCAGCGGCCCCTACGGGCCGAAACCCACTATCTCCCGCGGTGACCATCAGCGATCAGTGTCAACGGGGACGTCGAATACCCCAACCTCATGTTCCACTTCCTGCCGGTCGCCATCCGGTACGACGGCACGTCGCCGAGCGGAGGGCACGGCTACCAGGTCCACGTGGGGCCGATGAACTCCGACGCGCGCGGATCGGTCAAGGTCAGGTCGGCCGACCCGGCGGCGCCCCCGGCACTCCGCTTCAACTACCTCTCCACGGCGAAGGAGCGCCGCGAATGGGTGGAAGCAATCCGGTGCGCGCGCCGCATCCTGGCGCAGCCCGCCCTGAAGGTCTACGACGGCGGAGAAGTCTCTCCCGGCCCGGCGGTCGGGACCGATGAAGAAGTTCTGGACTGGGTCGCCCGCGACGGCGAGACCGCCTACCACCCCTGCGGGACCTGCCGGATGGGGTCCGACCCGCTCTCGGTGACCGATCCGAAGACGATGAAGGTCCGCGGCCTCGAGGGCCTGCGGGTGGTCGACGCGTCGGTCATGCCCTTCGTGACCAACGCCAACATCTACGCGCCGACGATGATGATCGCCGAAAGGGCCGCGGACCAGATCCTGGGAAACGCGCCGCTTCCTCCTCAACCCGTGAGTTTTCATCGGCGTCGCTCGGGCGAGCCCGAGCGACGCGTCTCCTTGCCATCCGATGTGCCGAGGGGGTAGAGTCGCGCGATCAAGGACAGTACTTCACTCCCTCCTTAGATTAGTCCACCCGTACCATGGCGCTCCGGCCGGAAGAGTTTCAGAGCGGCACGTCCCACGAGATCGGCGGTGACCTGCTTTGCGACTCAGATGGATGGTTCGGTCGTCACATTTAATGGACCCTGAGGGACGAGCCATGAAGGGGCTGTGGTCGGCGTGCCTGATTCTATGGGGCGCCGGGCAGGAGCCCGCTCAGCCCGGGATCGCCGTCCGCGAGCTCGGCGTGGGATTCCCGGCCCGGACGAAGGTTCCCAACATCGTCCCGCGGAGGGATGCTGAGCAGGCTCCCCAGTACGTCGGCCGCACCCACACCTGGATGCCCTTTCAGGTGACGCTGGATAACCTGGGGCCGCCGGTCGAGGGCACGCTCTTCCTGCGCCGCCCCTTCGCCGCGGGCCCGGAGAATGTCGTCCACTCGATGCGCTTCGTCCTGCCGTCGAGGACGGTCCGGCGTTTCTCCTTCCCCGTCCTCCACGCGGGCGTGCACGAGACGGAGCTGTCGCTCGAAGACGCCTCCGGGAGGACGGTGGTCCTCCAGGGGGCTTCCAAGCTTCAGGTCCCGCCTCCCCACTCGATCGTCCCCGATGCGCCGCTCGTGCTCGTGGCGACCGAAAGCGCCGGAAACTTCTCCCATTTCCTGGAGCGCGCGCTCGGCGGGCAATTCGGCCGCGACCGGTACGTAGTCCCGATCGAGCCGACCCGCCTGCCCGCGCGCGCGATCGAGTACCACGGTGTGGACGTGGTCGTGCTCGACGACATTCCGCCCGAGGCTCTCTCGTTCGATCAGCAGGACGCTCTCTGTCAGTTCGCCGCCCGGGGCGGGACCCTGGCGGTCGCCCTCAATCCCCAGACCCCCCGAGGTTCCGCAACGAAGCTCGACCGCATCCTGCCGGGGACGCCGTTCCGCGTCGAGAACCTCACCGAGGTCGCGGCACTGGCCGCGGTCGCGCGCGTGCCGTGCCGTCTGGACAAGCCGACCGCCATGACCGTGTTCTCGCCGAGCCCGGGCGCGCGAACGTGGCACGACGCGCTCCCGGTCATCCTCCACCGCCCGTACGAGAGCGGCCGCGTCGTGCTCATGGGCTTTTCCCTGTCGGCGGGCTTTTTGGAGTCATGGCCGGGCACTCCGCGGCTGATGGAAGCCCTCGCGGACTCCGCCAAGCCCGCCACGATCCCCTTAGCCGGGGCCCTCCAGGTTCTGGATCTCCGGAAGGAAATCGCCCTGGCGCTCAAGAGATCCATGATCCGCAGCTTGCCTCCCTTCGGGGCGATCGTCGGGTTCATGCTGGGATACGCGCTGGTGATTGTCGTCCTTCCTTACGCCCTGTCGCGCCCGTTCAAGCGGCTGGAATGGGCTTGGGCGGGCGTGGCGACCCTCGCGTTCGCCGGAGCGCTGACCGTCTACGCCGTGGGGGCGAGGTACCTCCGCGGTGACACGATCGCCTTCCGCGTGGGCCTCGTCGAGGGCGGGCGCGAGGGCGGCCCGCGGCTCCGCCACAACTTCTGGGCGCTCTTCACCGCCCGCGGCACTCCCCTGGACCTCTCGTTCGAGGAGGCCTCGACCGCAGCCTTCCCGCTGGGGAAGGAACTGGGCCTCCGGGGCGCCGGTGACGCGGAGCCCATGACGCTCGCCTTCGACTCCTTCCGCGTCCGCGGACTGCGGACCTACACGCAGGACTCGTCGCTCTTCGAGACGACGGACGTCCAGGCGATGCCCGGCTCCATCCGCGTCGCCGCGGAGAGGCGGGGCGACGCGCTCGACGTGACCCTCAGGATCGACGCCGGGTTCCCCCTCGGTCGCGCGTGGCTCATCGAGAAGGACCGGGTACGCGAGCTCGAATCCTCCGCAGCCGAAGAGCGGGCGTTCCCCTCGTCCGGGATCCCAATGGAGCACGCCGTCGCCCGTCTCGCTCGGGGCGAGGACCTTCTTGTCGAGAACGCCGTCGCGGTGATGCTGAGGCAAGCCTCGACCTGGAGTGGCCGGCACGGCGGCGCGGTCTTCCTTTACACCTACGAGGGCGCCCGCTCGCTCCGGAGCCCCGCGCTCCCGGAGCGCGGCGTGGACTTCGGCTGGCTGGAAGTGGAAGATCCCGCCGAGGACGCCGCCGAAACGCGTTGGGAGCCGCGCCGCGAAGGCATGGCGGAAGGGTACTACGGCATCCCGTCCTCCCCGGAGGGAGAGATCAAGTACACGCTGGCGATCCGAGGCGTACGCGAGGGGCAGCGCGTGGCGGACCTGCGCTGCGAGAGAGGGCCGTCCGGTCCCCTGACGGCCAGCTACTACAATTACGAAACGCGCTCCTGGGTGGCCCTGCGTCCCGGAGTCCACGCTCCCGGCCCGTTCGTGCGCTACTCCCCGCTGGGCGGGGCCTATGCCCGCCTTCGTCTGAGGGTCCCGGACCCGGGCTACGGATGGAACTTCGACGCGGACACGGCCGCGAGGAACGCCGCGCCGCTCTCCCGGATCGAAAGGAGGAAGGTGCCGTGATCTCGATCCGCCGCTTCTCGAAGAAGTACGATCAGTTCCAGGCGGTCCGCCAGATGTCGCTCGACGTCCGGAAGGGCGAGATCTACGGCTTCATCGGCCCCAACGGCGCCGGCAAGACCACGACGATCCGGTTCCTGGCGACCCTGCTGGCTCCCACCTCCGGCACGGCGACCATCAACGGGTATGACGTCTCCCGCCAGGTCCGTGACGTGCGCCGCTCGATCGGCTTCATGCCCGACTCCTTCGGCGTGTACAACGGGATGCGCGTCTGGGAGTTTCTGGACTTCTTCGCGGTCGCCTACGGGATCCGCCGGGAGCCGCGCCGGAAGCTGATCCAGGACGTCCTGGCCCTGGTGGATCTGCATGCCAAGCGGGACGACTTCGTCAACGCCCTCTCCCGCGGCATGAAACAGCGGCTCTGCCTGGCCAAGACGCTGGTGCACGATCCGCCCGTGCTGATCCTCGACGAGCCGGCCTCCGGCCTGGACCCGCGGGCGAGGGTCGAGATGAAGGAGATGCTCAAAGAGCTGCGGGCCATGGGGAAGACGATCTTCATCTCCTCCCACATCCTGTCGGAATTGGCGGACTGCTGCGACAGCGTGGGGATCATGGAACGGGGAGAATTGCTCGCCTCGGGCCCGATCGACAAGATTCTCAAGGGCGGCGGGGACCACCGGGAGATCGCGATCACCGTGCTCTCGCGCCCCGAGGATGCCGAGCGGCAGCTGGGACGCGGCCCGAAGGTGTCGGGCGTCGAACGGGAGGGGGACGCGCTCCGCTTCAAATTCACCGGGACGGATGAGGAGCTGGCGCTGCTGTCCCATGAGCTTTTTCAGAGCGGCTGCCGTCCACTCTGGATCCAGGAACGCCGTCCGACCCTCGAGGCCGTCTTCATGAAGGTCACCCAGGGTCTGGTCCAGTAAGGGATATGGCGACAGGTCGTCGGGAATTCCGCGATCACGAAAGGAGATCGGGAGATGAAGACCCTGAAGAAAATTCCCTGTCTCCCGCTCTCCTCTCATCTCCCTATCTCCTTTCGGGAATCGCGGATTGAGCTGCGAACGGGGCACCTCCCTCCGGTAAGGCGAACGTGAAAGGGGGTCCGACGTGAGTGCCGGCGCGGTGGCCGTGACGCGGATGCTGGCGGATGCGTGGCGGAATCCCATCTTTCATCGGGAGCTCCGCACGCTCCTGCGTTCGCGGAAGGCGTTCGCGTTCCTGGCGGTGTACCTCGCCCTCCTGACGGCGGTCCTCCTCCTCTCGTGGCCGCGCGAGCCGTGGAGCCTTCTCCTCCAGGGGGCCGTGTCCCGCGAGATCTTTTCCGTCTTCGCCCTCGCCCAGACGCTCCTGCTGGCCCTCCTCCTGCCGGCGACGCTCGGCACGTCGTTGACGACGGAGAAGGAGGGCGAAACGCTGGACCTCCTGCTGACCACGCCCGTCTCGGCTCAGACGATCGTCGTGGGCAAGCTTCTCTCGGGCGTTGCCTACTTCGCGCTGCTGGAGCTCGCGTCGGTCCCGATGCTCATGCTCTGCTTCGTGATCGGCGGCGTCTCGTCCCTGGACGTCCTGGGACTCTATCTTTTCCTCTTCCTCCAGCTCCTTCTCTTCGGGCTGACCAGCGTAAATTGCTCGATCTACTTCCACCGCACCCACATGGCGGTGATTTTCTCATACGTCTTCGTGGGCACGGAAGCCGTCCTCGGATACCTGGCCTACGGGGACGGGCTGGCCTTCACCGCCGGGGGTGAGTGGCTCCCTTTCGTCATCGTGTTTGGTCTCGCGGCTCTGTTGCTCTACTTGCTGGCCGTCGCCGGCGTCGGACGCCCTTATTCGCCCGTCCGGAAGAGCATCGAGGAGGAGGACCCCAAGGAGATGATCGGGCTCGTCATCCGGCGCGACCAATACCCCGACAAACTCGTCGTGCCTCCGCGACGGGTGGGCCTGCTCCGAGACGGCGCCGATCCGATTCTGGACAAGGAGCTTCAGTCGGAGATCTACGGGTCGGGGTCCCTCTTCGTCCGGCTGGTGGTGCAGTTCGGGCTCTTTCTCTCGCTGGGGGCCTATTTCTGGGTCCTGAGCAGCGCGTTTCGGACGTCGGACGACGGCCTCATGCACCCGGAGTATCCCTACCTCTGTTT
>Ga0187892_10010770_pt1 | contig 11461 bp, 6 predicted proteins | sample MA1701073metaG_FD_139345 | JGI IMG/M metagenome (GOLD analysis project Ga0187892, IMG submission 139345) | Bio-ooze microbial communities from a basaltic lava cave in the Kipuka Kanohina Cave System on the Island of Hawaii, USA - MA170107-3 metaG ... | reverse complement strand
GCAAGACGCTGGTCGCGCTTTTCTTGATCTGTCAACGCAACCGAATCAAAGTAAACTCGTGGTTCGATGGTCCACTGCCGGAAAGTCAGGTCGGTCCACCACCAGCGTTCCGGCAGTGCAATGGCGAAGTCGACTAACGTTCCAGCGCGATCCACAGCCATCTGAATCCGGTCGGCGTTTCGATTCACCTTGTCATACTGGTACTGAAGATCGCCGAAGGTCCAAACCGAAGTCCCGTTAATTGACGTGATGCGATCTCCCGGCTTCATTCCGGCAGCTGCGGCCGAACCTCGAACCTCGTTTAGCACCAGCCCCTTCGGCACGTCAAGTTCGATGCCCAAGGTTCGGATATCGGGCGAGCGGTACATGTGAGTCAGCTTGTCGAGTGTGCCGTCCTGCTCGCGGTGAACATTGAGATAGTCGCCGATCAAATGGCACTCGACGCACACGTTGCGCGAGATCGTTCGCTCCACCAGGAGAGGAATCTCGCGCGGAAACAGCGGCTTGGGACGGTCCGCTCTCTTGATCTCGCCGCGCTGGTACTGGTTGTGCAGTTCGAGCCCTTTAGCGAGAGCTAACTCCAGGCTGGCGAGGTTGAGGTATGAATCCGGTGATCTCGCATCGCGCCCGCCATACCTCAGGTAGATCTGCTCATCCGCATTCATCACGAAGTAGTAGAGCGTGTTATTCCAGTCACGATCAAACAAACCGACGTCGATGTTGTCCATGCGCGTGATGCGTGTACACACGTATTGGCTCAGAAGTTTGCCGCGAGGAGAATCGGTCGGTGACAGCACAACCTGTGCGTCAAAAGCACGCCCGGCCATTCAAGGTTCGCAACGAAACTCGAGAAAAACTGGTTTCTGAGTCCTCTTAGCCTCTTCAATCGTCTCGCGATAGTTATCGAGCCAGCGAATCTCATTGTCTTGCGCGAGAAATCGACCGGCGCCTGCGAGAAAGAGACACACCAGGGCGAACAAAAATGAAATCGCGGTTTTTCGCATGAGCCTCGCTCTGCATCCTCAACTGAACCCGAAGAACCGTTCGGGACACGGGATTATAGCACGCATCCAGGGAAAGACCCTTCAGAGCTATGCGGGACACAAACTCGGCATTTCGTTACAGGGGTCTGAAATACCCTCTGCGTCATTTCACGGAAACCTAACCTTTTGGTTGCAAGGATCCAGATTCCGCCTTTCGTGCGTATGACGAAGGGAATGGCAATGGCGTTTCAGCAAAAGGGCGTGAAGCGGCTTGCCTTGTTGGCGGGAGCAGCCAGGAACGGCGCCGGGGCGTTCTTGACTCTAGTCTAAACGACAGGTGAGGATGACGCCCGAAGCATTGTCCATGGCCTTTGACCATGTGGACGAGTTCAACAGGTACAGCCCGTCGTTCGAGCTTTACCTGCAGTGAGTGATAGTTGGCGAATCCATCCGGGAAAGCCATCTGGATAAATGCAGATCCCGGAATACAGGTTCTGTGCTGACTCCCTCTACTCCTCAGCAGACTCAGCGCCCTTTGCTTGTCCTCTGTCGAAGAGAGAACCCCCTTCTTCAGGTAGCGGGTCAGTTTCCGGTTAGACCACCATACGACCACTGAGCCGGATCGGTAAACGCTACGGCGTCAGGGAGGATGCATCCTTTGCGGTGTCACATCTCAGACACCGGCTACTTCCCGAATTATCTGGAGGTGTTGGTCTGCTCCTCTTCAGACTAGCCTTTGGATTGCGGCTACCGAGGCCGCTAGGGGTGGGCGGTGGCGAGCAATGCTCGCACCGCCGCGAGTGAGGAAAGCGCCGAGACGTCGCCGCAGCCCAAAAGGTCCAAAACTCCAGCTGCCCCCGCGAAAAACCCACCCCGCGAAAGCGTGGGGTGGACACCCAGTTCTCACAGGAATTGCGGAAACTTCGATACTTATCCACTATCCAGAATGACCAGGCATGAGGGAGGCAGCGTGGTTCGCGCGAGCCATCTGTCGTGGAGCTGCATCCCCGCCATGTGACGCCAAGGAAGTCCAAATTCTTCGGGCGCTGTGATTCGCGCTTTAGTGGAGTGCAAATTCGGTCTAAGATTAAAGCGCTTCTTTTTCAAAGCTCCGATGAGAATCTCTTGCTGAATGTGGGAGGCGCTGTCCCAGCGGCGACCCGGAAGCGTTGGTCACTTAAGAAGATCCCCGCGCGGTCTCAGCGCCTGCGGACCTCCCAAATTTTCATCGCTAGTGTGCCGTCGAGGCTGCATGAAAACTTCTCCAATCGAAAGAAAGAATCATCTGATGCTGTCGCGAACGAGTGCTGTCATTGAACATTGCAGGGTGGAAGAGCCACTTAACCAGAGCGACGTGCCGACTGAGTGAATCAAATGGAGGTATCAACCATGTATCGCCATAAGATGCGAATGTTCCTGTCGGTAATCCTGAGCTTGGCTTTGCTGGTATGGCCCAGCACCTCCTTGGCAACCAAGAAGATGACTGTTGCGGAGGCAAAGCAGCTTGCCAAGGTTGTCGTCCCCGCTAACTCCAGTCTTACTATAAACCAGATGTTTTTTAGGCTTCTGCGTTATCGGTTTTTGCTGCTGAGTCTGGACACGGAATCTGCAGAAGTGGATCGAATCCACAATTTAGCCTCAATCACAGGGAACGCAGATCGTTCTATCCTAGGGGATGCGCCAGGAGCCTTGGCTCCCATCCCCGGGGGAGTCAATTCCTGCTGCTGCGCGGCTGGGGTAGCCGTTGATCCGCTGGGCCGTTTTGTTCTTACCACCAATAGTGTGCAAAATCGTGTCTGTGTTCATCTCTCCGACCCGGAGACAGGGGTTCTGACGCCGGTCTCAGGATCCCCTTTCTCTACAGGAGGAACGTCGGCGCAGCGCATCGCCATGGACCCGGCTGGCGAGTTCGTCTTCGTGGTCAACGGCATCTCGAACAACGTCAGTGTGTTTTCGTTCGACCTCGACTCCGGCGCTCTGACCCCGGTCCCGGGCTCTCCGTTTGCGGCAGGATCTCAACCTGGCGACGTGGTCACCGATGGAAATGGGCGATTTCTATACGTGGCCAGCAGTTTGACGAATAGCATTTCAGCCTATTCTATTAACCGCAGCACCGGTGCGTTAACGCCCATTGCCGGGTCACCCTTTACGATGGGAAATATTCTATGGCGCGTTGAGGCTGATCCGTTAGGGCGATTCCTCTATGCGATGGATTCCCAACGTCTCTTTGTCCTTTCCATTGGGGCCTCGGGTGCGTTGGCACCAGTTGCAGGATCTCCGTTGGACTTGCGGATACCAAACGGGGGACCAAGCGCAATTGCCGCAGATCCTTCCGGCCAGTTCCTCTTGGTCACGCAAACGACGGTATCCATTGGGCCGAGCGACACACTAGCCTCGTATCGGGTGAACGCCGATGGGTCCTTGAACCTTGTTGCGTCACCAGTAGCTCTCGGAGCAGGCGCCCGCCCTTCAAGCGTGGCGGTGGACCCGGGAGGGCAATGGGTTTATGTGGCGAATAGGTTTTCCAATGCCAACGCCAGCACTGCGGGTTTCTCACTTCATCCGTCCACTGGCATTCTCACACCGATTCCTGGCTCTCCTTTCCAAGCTGGCGTCAGCCCCCTTGATGTGGCCGTCCATTCACAGCTTAGAAGCACTGACATTGCGTTTCTGCAGGCTTTCTTTTCCGAAAGACCAGCAATGGCCGGGGGAACGCCCCCGTATAGCTGGTCCATCTCGGCTGGGACTCTGCCAGCGGGTCTCGCTCTGAATGCTTCAACCGGGATCGTCTCTGGCATTCCAACAAGCCAAGGGACGTCCACCTTCACGATTCGAGTTGCCGACAGCGTGGGTGACTCGGCCTCACAAGAATTCACGCTTAGGGTTCTTACCGGAAATCTTCCAGCGGCCATTGCCACCCTGCCATCGAGCGCCCGCGCCGAAGGGTTGAATGGAGCGTTTTACACCACCGATGTGACTGCCAGCAACGTAACCTCTTCCAGTGCGAGCTTGACTTTCAAGTTTCTTGGAAACAATACAGACGGGACAGCGGGAGACGAGAGAACCTTTGCTTTGGCGGCTGGGAGAACCCAGAACTTTGCCGACATCTTGGGATCGGTCTTTGGGCGGACTTCGGATTACGGCGCGATCTCCGTCAGCTCTGACTCACTGGGGCTGGCGATCCTGGGCCAAACTTCGACTCCAGGGTTCGGCGGGACGTTTGGTCAGAGTGTCCCGATCACAGTTTCGACGGAATTGATTCGCAAGGGCGCTCCTCGGTCGATTGTGGCCATTCGTGAGGATTCGGCTTTTCGAACCAACCTGATTCTCAGCAATGCCACGGTTGCAGCGGTCGATGTGGACTTGAATTTGGTGGCCGAGAATGGCGCCGCCCTGGGCAATAAGCGCGTCAGCCTGCCGCCGCTGGGGATGACCCAGGTGACCCGTGTCGTCCGCGACCTCGGAGTCTCAGCAAACGTTACCGGCGCCCGGCTGGTGCTTTCGACAGCCACGACCGGAGGCGCTTTCTCAGCCTACGCTTCAGTAATCGACAACGTCACCAATGATCCACGCACGTTGTTGCCCAAGGCCGCGCCGATTCCCTACGACAAGCCCTACCGCTGGTACCTGCCATCCAGCGCGCGGGCCGGCGGGGCGGGCGGAGCGTTCTACACCACGGACGTGACGGTGGCCAACGTGGGAACCGTCACCGCCAACTACTTCTTGAAATTCCTGGGTAACAATCAGGATGGTAGCGTCGGGCCAGAGCGGGGTTTCTCATTGGCGGCAGGCCGCTCGGCGACCTTTACCGATGTTCTGAAATCCGTCTTCAATATCGATTCTGACTATGGCGCGATTCAGTTAGGCGGGTCTGAGAACTTGGTGGTGCTAGGCCAAACCTCGACGCCAGGATTTGGCGGCACGTTTGGCCAGAGCGTTCCCGCCATGGAGTCGCAGGACCTGATCACTCCCGGAAAACCACGTTCTATTGTGGCGGTTCGGGACGACGCGAGCTTCCGCACGAACCTCATTCTGTGCGGCACCGCCGAGTTTGTGTCTGTGGATGTGGATGTTAGCCTGATCTCACCCGATGGCGCGGCGCTTGGCACCCGGCGCTACCGGCTGCCGCCCTTCGGCATGATCCAGGTGAGCCGAGTGGCTCGTGAACTGGGCGCCACGGGAGACCTCAACGGGGCCCGGCTGGATTTGTCCACAGCCACCCCACTGGGTTCCTTCGCAGCCTATGCCTCGGTGATCGACAACGTCACCAACGATCCCCGCACCTTGCTGCCGCAGTGAAGTTTTAACTGCTTGGGCGCGGAGCAAGCAAAGATACTCCGACCAGAATCGAACTGAACTCCTGAGAAACGGCGTAACCGGAAACTGACCCACTACCCCTTCTTCGTAGTCCTGGTAATCGACGGAATTTTCGTTTATAGTTCGGTAGTTTTTTGGATAGAGGTGCGACTCGCCAAGAGTCCTTCGAGGTAGGTTGCCTGAACTTTTGATCTCGGAGAAAAGGGGCGGTCGCCGAAATCTTGCGGTCTAGGGCAGCTGCAAGATTGGTTGATGGGAGAAGATCTCTTCAACTGTCACCTGACTGAAGGCCGGGTGGAGCGCTATCTGACCGATTTGAAGTTATAGTCTATTTTCTTCAAAAAATCGGTGAGAGTATGCTCTCACCGATTTTTTTTGGCCTTGACAGGTTGTACCCGGAATCCGACTTGTAGAGACCCTGCGGGTGACTGGATTCCCGCTTTCGCGGGAATGGCTAGAAAATCAAACCAAGGATTCAACATGTCCATTCGAGAGTTTTCCATTATTGATTCCACCCTGCGCGAAGGCGAGCAATTCGCCAAGGCGCACTACACACCGGAGCAAAAGGTTCGCATTGCTCAGGCGTTGGACGAGTTTGGCGTGGAATACATTGAACTGACCTCGCCGGTCGCCTCTCCGCAATCGTTCGAAGACTGCAAAACGATCGCGGGGCTCGGGCTGAAAACGAAGATTCTCACGCACACGCGCTGCCATATGGACGACGCAGCGAAAGCCGTGGAAACGGGCGTGGACGGTGTGGATATTCTCTTTGGTACGTCGTCCTACCTGCGCGAGTTCAGTCATGGCAAGAACATCGATCAAATAATCGAGAGTGCCCGCGAAGTGATCGAGTTCATTCAAGCGGCGGGTTGCGAGGTGCGTTTCTCCAGCGAAGATACCTTCCGCAGCGAAGAATCAGATCTATTGCGCGTTTACCAGGCTGTGGACGCCATGGGTGTGAACCGCGTGGGCCTGGCAGACACCGTCGGAGTGGCCACTCCGAGGCAGCTCTTTGCCCTGGTATCGGAACTCCGGCATCACATCAAAGCGGGCATTGAGTTCCACGGACACAACGACAGCGGCTGCGCCATTGCCAACAGCTTTACGGCTTTGGAAGCAGGCGCTACGCATATTGACACCAGTGTTCTCGGCATTGGCGAGCGCAATGGCATCACGCCACTCGGGGGTTTTATTGCGCGGCTCTATTCCTACGACCGGGATCTAGTCAAGAAGTACAAACTAGAGATGCTATACGATCTCGACCGCATGGTTGCCGACATCGTTGGTATCCAGATTCCCTTCAACAATTACATCACCGGCGAAACAAGCTTCACCCACAAGGCCGGGATGCACACCAAGGCCGTGATGTTGAATCCAGGCGCTTACGAAATCATTGACCCGGCCGACTTCGGACTGCAACGGACTATTGCCATTGCGCATCGGCTCACGGGCAAAAATGCCATTCAGAGCCGCGCCAAAGAGCTGGGTCTCCATTTTGGCGATACCCAGCTTCGGGAGATCACTCAGGAGATCAAGCGCCTGGCCGACAGCGGACCTCTTTCCACCGAGCAACTCGACGACATCCTGAGAGGTTTTGTCGTCGCCTGAACCAGCGCCACGGCTGAGGAGCAATTCCTGCCCCTCACAACGGGCGCGGGCCTTGTGGATCTCAGGATGGGCTGCGCTTGCTTGTGCTCTCGCCTTGACTTGGCTGTACCGCCGTCCCTATAGTGGTCGCTCAATCATGGTCACCAACTCTGACGACCAGCTCAAGCAGCTGTCTTTGCGTCTCGATCAGATCGAGCGCATCTTGCAATCGCAGATTCAACGCATTCACACCGTAGAATCTTGTTTGGGCGTGACCCCTGCCCCTGTTGCTTCACCAGTTCCTCCTACCGCGCCAGAGCCTCCGGGACTTCCAGTCAACGATGTTCTTCCCCTGCCATCGCTGGCCGATGAAAGTGCTGTCGGGGTCGGCCGGGCATCGTCTTCTGAATCCATCAGTGGCTCAATCCCCGAAACCTATCGGGAGAGCCTTGAGTCAAAAATTGGCGGCAACCTTTTGAACAAGATTGGCATGGCTGCCATCATTCTCGGGATGGCTTACTTTCTGAAGTACGCCATCGACAACGAGTGGATTGGCGAAGCCGGGCGCGTCATGGTCGGCGTGCTGACCGGCTTGGGATTTGTGGCCTGGGGAGAGTCGTTGCATCGCAAAGAAATGCGTGGGTACGCAGTAACGATTCTTGGAGGCGGCGTTGCCATTCTGTATTTCTCCATTTTTGCTGCCTTCAGCTTCTATCATCTGCTGGACCAAATACCCGCCCTGCTCCTGATGGTTCTCATCACTGCCGCTACGGTGGTGATGTCGGTCCGTTATGACTCGAAGACTATCGCAATTTTTGCGACTGTCGGCGGATTCCTGACACCCGCGTTGCTCAGTACCGGCAAAGACAATCAGAATGGCCTCTTCACTTACATTTTGCTCCTGGACCTGGGTGTCCTGACCCTGGCGTACTTCAAGAACTGGCGCGTGCTTAACCTGCTCGCCTTTTTCTTTACGCAATTGATTTTCGTGGGCTGGAATCTGAACTTTTATAACTCCACAAAGCTGTGGCGAACAGAGTTCTGGCTTACGGTTTTCTTCCTCTTGTTTGCGGTGATGTCCTTCCTCTACAACATCACCCATCAGCAGAAGACAACGTTCCGCGACTTATCGCTGATCACGCTCAACGGCGGGTGTTACTTCCTGTGGACCTATGGGCTGCTCGAATCTCGATACTCCGATTATCTGGGATTTTATGCCGTCTTGATGGCTGCGGTTTACGTAGCTCTGGGGTCGGTTGCCTATCGGCGAGCACAGGCGGATTCCTATCTGTTTTTGGTGTTTCTGGGATTGGGACTAACCTGCTTGACGGTCGCGATCCCCATTCAGCTCAAGCAGAATTGGATCACGGTTGGCTGGTCGGTCGAAGCGGCTGTGCTCACCTGGGTAGGGTTCCACTTGGAGAGCAGCAAAACACGGCGCGCCGCGTTGCTGATTGTGGGAATGGTTGTGTTTCGATTGTTGTTCCTGGATAGCTCTTTCACTTTGGCCTTCTCCGACAATTTCACGTTCCTGTTCAACAAACGCGGGATGGCTTTCCTGGCCGCAATCGCATCGCTCTTTACGATGGCGTATCTCTACCATCGCAACCGCGAGAAACTGGAAGATCTTGAACGCTGGCTCACCGGCGGGTTGTTCATCGGCGCCAATTTGTTAGTGTTATTTTTCCTGACGACGGAGATTTCGGGCTCTTTCGAAGCAGCCTACTATCGGGCCAGTGAGTACCAACTGAAGCGCGATATTCGCAGCCGGATGCAGTTGTCGATCTCTGCCCTCTGGGGTTTCTACTCGATTGTACTGGTGACCGTGGGAATTCTTCGCCGGTTGCAACCCCTCCGGCTGCTCGCGATTCTGCTTTTCGCCGCCACCATTCTGAAAGTCTTTTTCGTCGATCTGAGTGAGATGGAGAAGATTTACCGCATTATCGCGTCGATCGGGCTGGGAGTGATACTTTTGGCCGTGTCGATGATGTATCAACGGTATCGGACACAGATCAATGAGTTCGTTCTAAAGTAGAGAAGCAACGGACGCCTATTTTCGCAGATGAACGCAGATCGTCGAGCAACCCAAAGCCTTTGGCACATCAGGCCCGCCTTCTCCGCTTTTTCCCTCGGTTCAGGCAGAGTCTCCGTGTCTTTGTCTCTCTTGCTTTCGCTCGTATTAACCGCTGTCGCAGATTTCACGCAGTCCGAATGGCAGTTCTCCAAGCCTGTTGGAACGACCGCTTCAAACGATGGCTATTTGCGGGTCTCCGTTGACGGCGAGGTCTATCGCCGCTCCCAGCGATCTCTCGCCGACCTTCGGCTGGTGGACGACCAAGGGAAAGAAACTCCCTATTCCATTTATGCCCAACGCGAGTCCACCACACAAGAGTCCTACCACCCGAAGATCTTCAATCGGGCCATTCTTCCCGGGGCCTATTCCACATTGACCCTCGACCTGGAACAAGAAGCCGAAAGCAACACGCTGGTTCTGGAGACATCCAGCCGGAACTTCAAGCGACGCGTGGAAATTGCCGGCAGCAACGATCGGAAGCAATGGTTAGTTCTCAAGGCCGACGGTTACATATTCGACTTCAGCGGCGACCAGAAAATCCACCTCACTACAATCAAGTACCCGGACAGCAAGTACCGCTATCTCCAGATCAAGGTTTGGAATGGAAAGGAAGAACCGTTGACGATCGAAGGTGCCAGTCTGTCGCGTGTGAAGACCACTCCGGCACGACGCACGATTCGAGGCGTTCGACTCCACTCTCGTGAGGAGGATGCCAAGCTCAAGGCGACCATCGTGGTCTTGGATTTGAGTTTCGAGAACCTGCCAGTGGACTTCCTGACGATCAATACTCCCGAAGAGAATTTTTCCCGGATGGTTGAGATTCAAGCAGGCAATGATCTCAAACTGTGGGAAAACGCTCAGCAAGGCGACCTCTATCGCTTTCGGACCGACAAGTACTCCGTCGAAAAGGAAACGCTGCGCTTCCCAGAAGTACGATATCGCTATCTGAAACTCATCGTTTACAACCACGACGATCCTCCGCTAAAGTTGGCCGCGTTTGAGGTTCAGGGTGTTGAGGAAGACTTGGTATGCCGCACCCAGCCGGACCGCAGCTACGCTCTGTACTACGGCAACCAGCAGGCGCACGCTCCACGGTATGACTTTGAACGCCTTCGGAACTATCTCAGCCTCGAGACAATCTCGAGGGTTCGTCTGGGTAGCGAAGTTGAGAACAGTTCTTTTCGACCGTCCAGTCCAAAGCGGCCTTGGACAGAAAGGCAGCCTGTTCTCTTTTGGGGTGTTCTGATCTTGATGGTCTTCGGCCTGGGCGCCTATATTGTTCGTTTGATGATGAAGGTGAAGACCGCGTAACTCAAGCGGGGATCGTTGCTCTCCGTACATACGCGCCGAGGGTGGGACAAGAAAGTTGATGACAACCGAATCGGGGAAAATTGACCGGGTACAGGTGGAAGGTCTGGATCAGATTCTGGGCGTTCCATTCAAGGTTCTGGACGACGGGTTCGTCCGGGTCGTCGATTACATGGGGTCGGACGAATCGATTGTGCAAGCGGCCCGGGTGTCCTATGGAAAAGGGACGAAACGAGTGCACGAAGACCGAGGGCTGATTCGATACCTGATGCGGCATCGGCACACGACGCCCTTCGAGATGTGCGAAATCAAGCTTCACGTTCGTGTGCCGATGGACTGCTGGAGGCAGTGGATCCGCCATCGCACAGCCAGTGTCAACGAGTATTCCACCCGCTATTCGGAAGCCATCGATGCGGCGCAATCAACCTCTGAGAGCGAGTGGCGTGAGCAGGCTGCGGGAAATCGCCAAGGCAGCCAGGGATTCATCGATCCGGAGAAAGGCTCGGAGCTGTCACGCCGCGAAGTTGAATTGCAAACCATGAGCCGTCGGCTCTACGAAGACCGTCTGCACGCGGGTGTTGCTCGAGAACAAGCGCGCAAGGACTTGCCGCTATCCACCTACACAGAAGCCTACTGGAAAACCAATCTTCACAATCTGCTTCATTTCCTCGCCCTTCGCATGGACGCGCACGCCCAGTTGGAGATTCGTAGCTATGCCCGTGTGATTGGAGAGCAGATTCTGAGCCGCTGGTGCCCTTTGGCCTGGGAAGCATTTCTGGACTACCAATTCAACGCCCTTCAATTGTCAAGAATAGAACAGGCTGTGCTGCAGGCCTTGGCGAGTGGAAATCCGGATGAAGCCACGAGACTAGCCACGGAATTCGGACTTGTCGCATACGGACCAGACGGCCTGAAGCGGAACCGCGAACGTGGTGAGCTTGAGGAGAAGTTGAAGCAGTTCAACCTGCCGATCCCCTGGCTAAGCAAGTAGTCCTCTTCTTAGGCGATTCCAGCCCGGCCGCGGTGCTCGCCGTCACCCAGCATTCATCAACCAACTGTCAGAATGCCGAGATCACTAGTGTCCAACTATAAGTGGAATAAGTTCAGTTGGTTGCTCATAGGGCACTCAGCAGGTAGAGGCTGAATCTCTGAAAGCACCTGTAAAATCAGCCTTCTTTCGAACAAAGTCAGG
>Ga0187892_10010769_pt1 | contig 11462 bp, 6 predicted proteins | sample MA1701073metaG_FD_139345 | JGI IMG/M metagenome (GOLD analysis project Ga0187892, IMG submission 139345) | Bio-ooze microbial communities from a basaltic lava cave in the Kipuka Kanohina Cave System on the Island of Hawaii, USA - MA170107-3 metaG ... | reverse complement strand
CGTGCGCTCCTGCCCCGCGATGGTTGCTTGGCCGCGCAGCGCCGCGTCCGTATGTGATTCGGCGGTTCGGTCACTTTGGAAGATGCTGCCGCTGCGGAGCCAGCCGCGCTGCAGACCGGCCAGCACGCCTTTGACGACCAATTCGCATTCGCCGGCTCCGGCGCGCTGAATCAGCAGGTCGATACGCGGATTGACTGTAGCGGCATTGGTGCTGTTGAGCGTGATCTGCTGACCGACGATGGGCGCCAGGTTGGTGTCCATGACCAAGAGGAACTGCTCGACGTCGCGCCGTTGGTTATCGTTCTGGAACCCGACGGTGTCGAGGAAGTTCTCATTGAAGACGTCCGCTTGGAGAAAGCGGAACATGGTGTCGACACTGCCGTCGTGGAGGAAGCCGAAGCCGCGAATCTGCGGCCCCTTGTGGCCGTTGTCTCCGGGGTTGAAGAAGCCGATGGCTGCCATGCCGAACATACCGATCTTCTGGTACATGTTGCGCAGGTGCGGGATCTTGATGATCTGCGTCTCACCCTCGAAGCTGGCTTGTCCGTCGGTACCGAAGAGGCCGGCGCCAGGATTCAGCGTGTGACACCCGACGCAGTTGAAGCCGAGGCCGCCACCCACCGGAAGGCCGTCGCTGCGCCGGCTACCGGTCATGAAGTTGCGGCCCGCGTTCTGTTGCCCGTTCAGTGAATTGTCGAGGTTGCGGATCGGGTTGGGCGGGTAGGTTACCTGCAGGATGAAGTCGGTGAACTTCTGCATGTCGGCGTTACTGATCGGCCCATCGTTGCCCAGCAACCCTTCGAAGGCGACGATGAACTTCTTGAAGGCGGCGATCTCATCGAAGGCAGAGCCGCCCGGATCGTTGCCGCCCGTGCGATCGCCACGCCAGTGCATCGAGCCATGGTTGAGCATGCCACGCAGGCTCTGCGTGGTCATGGGCCCCTTCATCGGATGGAAGTCGACGAACGCATCGCCGGCGAACTGTTCCAGCTTCACAGGGATCGGATTGTTGATGATGTCGTCATCGGGATTGCCGAGATCCCATGCCAGGTCGTCCAGGTCGCCGAACACGTGGCAGGTAGCGCACGAGGCTTCGCCGTTGCTGGACGACAGGTTGGCGTCGTAGAGCACCGGTCGGCCGACCACGACACTCGGCGGCTCGGGATTGTAGAGCGGCACGTGGGCGATTTCTTGGAGGGTGGCGGTGTTGATGGTGGAGATCGAGTTGTCGAAGCGTGTGAGGACGTAGAGACGGTCGTTGTCGTCGTCGAGCGCCAAGCCACTCGGGCCGCCGCCGCTCACCGTCACGTGACTGGCGGAATCGGGGACGAAGGAATTGGTCTCGAGCTGAGTCGTGTCGAAGACGCCGACCTTGCTCGACCCAAAGGCGGCGACGTACACGGTCTGGCCGTTGTCACTGACCGCCATGCCAACCGGAATCGCCAAGGTCTTCTCCTTCACGCCGGCTGGCGCGGGGCGCACGCTGTAGTTGATGTGCGTGTTGAGATGGCGCGGCACGACGGTGCTGCCATCGATGACGGTGATGCGCGCCTCGTGTAAATGACCTTGCACCGTGCTGTGACCCGTGGGCACGGGAAAAATGCCCGGGCCTTCGAAGCGGACTTCATTCCGTGCCTCGGTGTTGCTGACGTACAACTTCCCGCTCATCGGATTGGTCACCATGTTGAAGAGGATGGTGCCGACTCCCGCGAACTGAGCGGTTTCTGTCGGCGTGGGAGCCGACGCATTGATGGCGAAGACGTCGTAGTCCGGCAGGTCGAACCGCACCGCGCTGCTCCAGTTGCGCCCGAGCTCGTCGACCCATGCCGAGCCATTATATTTGACGATGAGACCCACCTCGGGTTGGGGATCGCCCGACCAGTTGGTGTTGGGTGCCGGCAGCCCACCGTTGCTCTGGCCGCCGTCTGGAATAATACCTTCGGACAAGGCGGTGGTCCGGTTCCCCGAGTGAAACACTGCTGCGTAGACCGTGTTGCCGTCCGGGCTCGCCGCTAGTGCGCGAGGCGTGTCACCGAACAGTGTCAGGATGACGAGCGGGTTGCCACCTAACGAGCTTCCCAGGTCGGTGACATCGAACACCCACACGTCGGCCCGACCTACGCCCTCCGTCGTCAGCTGCGGGTTGATCGGGCTATTCTGGCCACGGTGGGCGGTTGTGATGAAGGCGCGGTTACCACCAGGGCCGGCGAACACGATGTCGCGTGGCTCGTCGCCGACGAGCAGCGTGCGCGTGACGCGCGGCGGGGTGGAGGCGACGTCAACGATGCTGATGCTGTCCGACAGGTGATTGACGACCCAGACCTCGGTCGCACTGCGTGCCGCGACAGCGATCGGCTCGAGGCCGACGGGGACGCTGGCGACGTGAGTCAGTGTCGCGCCCACGTTGAAGATCTCCAAGCGGTTGTCCGGTGTGTTGAGCGCGAAGAGCTGAGAGCCGTCCGGCGACAGCGCCAGTGGGCGAACCTGGCCGGTTTCGAACGTTGTGAAGGCTCCCAGAGCGGGACCGCCGGCGAGCAGCCATGGAACCACGAAGACAGCAGCTCTCCGAACGACCCGCCGGACTGTGTGCGACGTCATGCAACGACCCCCCTGGATGGTAGCGTTCAGCGCTGCCCACAGTACTACAGCTACCTTGAAGATGACAACCTGAACTTCGCTCTTCTGCACAGGTTTTTCGTCCTCCGCCCGCTAGGCCAGGGGTGGAAATGATGGTAGCGTTCCGGCCGACTTCGAGCCTCGGAGGGCGCCACCATGTACGTCGGAATGGGCACGATCTTCCAAAACCCGCACGATCAGCGCTCAGACGAGGATGTCTATCGCACGGAGCTCCAGCTGACGGCGTTGGCGGAGCCACTCGGCTTCGAGTCGATCTGGGGCGTCGAGCACCACTTCACAGACTACACGATGTGTCCCGATGTGCTGCAGTTTCTTTCCTACGTGGCGGGCCGCACGCAGCGCGTACAGCTGGGGTCGATGGTCGTGGTGCTGCCGTGGCACGACCCACTGCGAGTCGCCGAACAAGTGGCGGTGCTCGATCACGTCAGTGGCGGCCGGTTCATCTTCGGAATGGGGCGCGGTTTGGGGCGGGTCGAGTTCGAGGGGTTCCGGGTGCCGATGGACGAATCACGCGGTCGATTCGTCGAGAGTGCCCAAATGATCCTGCGCGGCCTGGAAACCGGCTATTGCGAGCTCGACGGCCAGTTCATCCGACAGCCGCGCATCCCGATCCGCCCGAAGCCCTTCAAGACCTTTCGCGGGCGCACGTATGCGGCCGCCGTCTCGCCGGAGTCGGTGCGCATCATGGCGGAGCTCGGCGTCGGGATCCTGATCATTCCGCAGAAGCCCTGGGAGGTCGTTGCAGTGGAGCTCGAGGAGTATCGGACCGTCTACCGGCAGGTGAACGGTGTCGAGCCACCCCCTACCATTGCCGCGGGGTGGACCTTCTGTGACCCTGACGAAGGACGCGCCCACGAAATGGCGCAGCGCTACATCGGCGGCTACTGGGATACAGTGATTCGTCACTATGAGTTCACCGGCGATCATTTCGGCAAGACCAAGGGATACGAATACTACGGCAAGATGGCGGAGATGGTTGGCAAGTACGGCAAAGCCGGCGTGTCGGACTTCTTCCTCAATCTGCAGGTGTGGGGCACGCCGGAGCAGTGTTACGAACGCATCCTCGACATTCGCTCGCGCGTCGGCGCCGATACGTTCGTCGGGATCTTCAGCTATGCCGGCATGCCGCCCGACGAGGCCGAGCGCAACATGCGCCTCTTCGCGCGGGAGGTCATGCCGGAGCTGAAAAACAGTGGCAAGTTACAAGTGGCAAGTTACAAGCCGGAGCAGATCGAAGTGTAACGGACGCTCTGGCTTGCAGTTCGAAGCTTGGAGAGCGAGCGCGTATTGGCGTCGTGGGGCCGAGCTTGTCCCTTGCCACTTGCAACTTGTAACTGGCTTTCTCAGACCTTCACAAAGATCCCTCTGCGGTACAGGATGCTGGTGACCCCGAGCCACACGCCGACCGTGACGAGCGCATAGAGCAACGAGGCCATTGCGGGATCACCGACGCGTAGGAACAGCTCCTCGTAGATGAAGCGTTTGACCGGCATGTTGGCGCCGTCAGGAGCGCGCACCAGCATGAGCTCGAGTGCCTTGGCCACCAGGCTGGAGCCGAAATAGGCAATGATCGGGTTGGTACCGTAGATGACGAACGGCGTACTCCAGCGTCGTATGCCCTCGATGTCGACGAGCCAGTAGCACGCGCCGAGTGAGATCATCGCGACCCCTGCGGTGTAGACGGCGTAGGAGCTGCTCCACAGGCTCTTGTTGAGGGGAAACCAGAGGCTCATGATCTCGCCGACCACAACGGCAGTTGCGCCGCCGATCAGGAGTCGAAGCAGACGCTGCTGCGAGGATTGCGGGGCGCGCAGCCAGCGCCCTGCGAGGACGCCCAGCATGGTCGTCGCGGCGGCGGGAATGGTGCTGAGGAGACCCTCTGGGTCCCAATCCTCATGCAGCAGGTGTCCGCCCATGAGCGTGCGGTCGATGTACGCCGCGAGGTTGCCGTCGGGTGTCAGGTTGCCGGCGCCGAATCCGGGCACGGGAATGAGCATCATGACGAGCCAGTAAGAGGCCAGCGCGCCGATGGTCACCCCCACCTGGGCGGCAACCGGCAGTGTCAGCGCACAGACGGCAGCGGCGCCGTAGCAGAGTGCGATCCGTTGCAGCACACCGGAAATGCGAAACACATCCCAGTCGAAGTACGGAACGCCGTTGATGAGGGCGCCAAGCGCGAAGAGGAGCAGCGTGCGCCGCGCCACGATGGCGAGGAGCGCGCCCTGGCGCGTTCCGCGATCTCCATGCTGCGCGAACGAGAGTGAGACCGAGACGCCGACGATGAACAGAAAGAACGGAAAGATGAGGTCGGCGGGCCGCGCGCCGTTCCACACCGCGTGATTCAGAATCGGGTAGACGTGACGAAAACTGCCGGGGTTGTTGACCAAGATCATCGCGGCAATCGTCAGGCCGCGAAAAACGTCCAAGGACTGCAGTCGTAACGGCGCCGCGACGCGCGCCAGGGGCCGTCCCTCCGCCACCACGTCGTTTCTCGGAGACTTTTGAACTGCCGTCCGGAACACGGCTTGCACCTGCATTGAGAGTACTCCCGCGAAGGGTGGTCAGAAACGGGGACAGGCTACTTTTCTGCCCCTCCAGTCGGTGGCGTGAGCGGCTTGCCGATCGATCGATACACCGTCAGGAGGGACAGGAGCGTGTCCCCTTTTTGCCCCTCGTGCGGAACTCACGTAGAGTGCGCGCTCGCATGAGTTTGGTTTTGCTCTGGCTGGCGCAAGTAACGCTGTTCACCATAGGAGTGTTTGGTCCGTGGCATGACGCGCCGGAAGCGCATACCAACGGCCGCGTGGCGCGACCCATCCGCATGCTCTTGAGCGTTTCGCTCGTTGTTGCCGCGGCGCTCGTGTATGCCCGCAGCAGCGGTACGGTCGTTCCGTATGCCGGATGGGTGTTGCTCGGCATGGCAGCGTCGTGTGTTGGTGATTTCATCATGGCGCGCCTAATCGTTGTGCCCAATCGCCTCATCGGCGGCATGGCCGCATTCGGCCTGGCACATCTGTTCTACGTCGTGGCGTACGTGCGGACGTTACGGTTTGCTGGCGAGGCATTCCCCAATCTCGGTTTCTGGCTCGGGTTAGTCGTCTATGGGCTCATCAGCGGAATCGGCTGGTGGGCGTTCATTCGCAACCCGAAAAAATCGGCCGCGCTGAACACCGGTGCCCTCGTGTACGGGTCGTGGATCGGCGTGATGGCGTCGGCAGCGCTGGCGCTGGCTGTCGGGGTCGGCGGCGCGTTTTGGCTGACGGCACTCGGTGCGGTGGTGTTCATCGCCTCGGACTTTCTCATCGGTGCCACCGAGATCAGGGGCCAGCCGCTCGCCAACGCCAACGACTGGATCTGGCTGACGTACGTCGCGGCACAGATGGGCATCATCTATGCCGGCGCCGTCTGACGTTCGCCGACACCCACACTCCACCGACGTGCGCACCGAGGTGATCGGTGGTGCCACGACATTCGTCACGCTCTCGTACATCATATTCGTGCAGCCCGCGGTGTTGGCGACGACGGGGATGGATCCGGGGGCAGTCATGGTGGCGACCTGCTTCGCTTCCGCGTGTGCGACCCTGCTCATGGGTCTGTGGGCGCGCTATCCGATCGCCGTGGCGCCGGCCATGGGCCACAACTTCTATTTCGCCTTCGTGGTGTGCGGGCCAGTTACGGCCGGCGGCTTGGGGTATCCGTGGCAGGTTGCGCTGGGCGCCAATTTCGTTGCGGGTTGCGCCTTCCTGGCGCTGTCGCTCTTCGGTCTACGCGAGCGTTTGGTAGATGCCATTCCAGAATCGCTCCAGCACGCCATCGCCGCCGGCATCGGTTTGTTGATCGCCCTGGTCGGCTTCGAGTGGGCTGGGTTGGTACGTCCGGCGCCCGGGACATTCATCGCGCTCGGCAACTTGCACTCGCCGGTGACCCTGCTGGCGACCGCCGGTACTGTGCTCACCGCCATCCTGATCGCTCGCGGGAACCGTGGCGCCATCCTCATCGGGACATTGGCGACGGCAGCAACTGGAGTGCTCCTCGGCCTCGTGCCCTATCACGGTGTCGTGTCGCTGCCGCCGTCGTTGGTGCCGACCTTGGGGCAACTGCGTATTCTCGAGGCCTTTCGACCGCAGCTCATCGACGTCATCTTCATCCTATTCTTCCTTGGCCTGTTCGATACTGTCGGCACGCTGATCGGGGTAGCTGGGCAAGCCGGATTTCTGCGGGACGGACACCTGCCGCGTGCGCGGCAGGCGATGGCAACCGACGCGCTCGGCACTATGCTGGGCACTGTGCTCGGCACATCCACCGTAACCGCTTACGTCGAGAGCGCTGCGGGCGTCGCCGTCGGCGCCCGTACCGGGCTGGCCAACGTGGTGACGGCCGGTCTGTTCCTCGTCGCGCTATTCTGCTCGCCACTCGCGCAGATGGCGGGTGAGGGGCTGCGGCAAGGCGAGGTGACGTTGTATCCGATCGTGGCCCCACCGCTCATCTTGGTTGGCAGCTTCATGGTGCGGAGCATCACCCGCATTGACTTCTCTGATCCCCCCATCGCTTTCGCGTCCTTTCTGACGGTCGTGACCATGCCGTTCACCTTCTCGATTACGGAGGGCATCGCGTTCGGCTTCATCGCCTTCGCAATTCTCATGCTCGCCGCCGGAAGAGGTCGAGAGGTGCATCCACTGGTCCACCTCTGTGCCCTCTTGTTCATCGTGCGATACGCCTGGCTGACCTAGCAGCCCGTTGAAAGACTGATGAGAGCACAGAGCACAGAACCCAGAGCCCAGATGGATCTATCGGAATCATTGAGCATTCGTCTGTGCTCTCTGATCTGGGCTCTGGGTTCTGCGAGTTCTTGAACAGGGTGCTAAGCCAGGAGCCCGTGTCATGGCCCCGAGCTACACGTCTGATCGTCGCGCCACTCCGGATCTGCTGATTGATGGCCGCGTCCTGACCCATCACTATCCGGGCGTCACAGGGTTCTGGGTGCCGATACTGACGGCGTGGGCGCAACGGGGTGGTCGCGCGACGGTCGTGCACCGCCGTGGCCATCCACCGCCGGCGGCATTGGTGGCGGCCGGCATGGGCGCGTTTGAGTGCGATCGGAATCCGCGAAATCCGCTCGCCACCGTCTTGGACCGTCGTCGATGGAGCACGTTCGGCGCGCGGGTCGCGTTGTCACCGCTGTACTTGACACTTGATGGCCCGGCGCAGCGCATCGCGACGATCTTCGATCTCATCGGTCGCACGCATGCTCGCCACGCGTTGGCACGATTCCAGTGGGAGCTCGCGATCCGACACACCCTGCGGCGAGCCACGACCATCGTGACACCCACACAGACCGTCGCCATGGAGCTCGCTGCGACGTTTCCATCCGCAGTCGGCAAGATTACCACCATCTCTCCGGTGGCGGTGCCGGTCCGGCCAGACCTGGCCCGCCTGACGACGAGAGGTTTGGATGGCCCATATGCGTTGTGCGTCGCCAGCCATCGACCGCACAAACGCCTGAGCGCGCTGGCACATGCGTGGGCGACTGCTGCGCCTCCGTGTTCCCTCGTACTCGTTGGTCACGGCACAGAGCTGCTCGACCAGCCGCCATGGGTCCGCGGACTCGGCTACGTAACCGACGCAGTTGTTGATACGGCGTTGGCGCGTGCGAGCTGCCTGGTTTGCGCCAGTCTGGCGGAGGGGTTCGGGCTTCCGGTCCTGGCCGCAATGGCAAGCGGCGTACCCGTGGTCAGCACTCGTCAAGCCGCGCTCGAGGAAGTGGCCGGCGACGCTGCGACGTGGGTTGCGGCCGAGCGCCTGGACGACCTCGTCAATAAGGCCGTGGCGATCGTGAAGGCGCCGCATACGGTGCGAGAGCAGGTTGCGCGCGGCATCAACCGCGCGCAACAGTTTAGCGCGACGCGTGCGGCTGAAACACTGCAGCGCCTACTGACCGCGTCCTAGGCCTGCGTTCGAGTATCCTGCACAACGTCCCCTTCCCCAGCCCTTCCCCCGTTGCCCGAGTTGGCAACAGGGGAAGGGAGACAAACACTGACACGGGCTCGTTTGTTCCCCTCCCCCTGTTGCCATTTCCGGCAACGGGGGAGGGCCAGGGAGGGGGCGCGACGTTGGGTAGGAGCTTGCGAGACATGGCACTAGAGGCACCAGCAGCTCACTCCTCCTCCGGCAACTTGTACAGCACCAGGTTGTCCAGGAACGCCAAGAGCTGCTCCTGCTTGTCGGTGGGCAGTGCGCGGAAGGCATTGCGGGACGCGGTGGCCTCGCCGCCATGCTCGTTAACTCGCCAGGAATGATGAGTCAGCGGAGCGGTGTTGTGCTTTGGGGGAGCGCTACGCGGGTGACAGTTGGAGCGGCAGGTGGGTGACGCCTCGGAACACGATGCTCGGATGCAACGGCAGAGGAGTGTCGTCGGTGCGTTCGAAGCTCTGCGTTCGCGTCAGCAGGGTGCGCAGCGCGACTTGACCTTCCAGGCGCGCCAGGTTGGCGCCGAGGCAGTAGTGCGGTCCGAACCCGAAGGCCAGATGGCGGTTATCGCTGCGGCCCACGTCGAAGCGCTCGCCGTCCGCGAAGACGTCTTCGTCGCGATTGGCCGATCCGAGCCAGCAGATGACCAACTGATCGGCCTCGACCACGTGGCCACGCAACTCGACGCGGCGGGTGGCACGCCGAGGATCCATCTGCACGGGCGATGAGAAACGCAGGACTTCCTCGATCGCCGATGGAATCAATGCCGGGTCGCTGCGGACGCGTGCCAGCTGATCGCGGTGCGCGAGTAACTCGAGCACGGTGTTGCCGATGAGGGTCGTGGTCGTTTCATTCCCCGCGACCAGCAGTAGCACGAGCATGCTGATCATTTCCTCTGTGGTGAGCCGCGACCCTTCGACCTCGGCGCGTACCAGCCCGCTCAGGAGGTCGTCGCGCGCCTCGCGCCGACGCTCCGCGGCCAGTCGCGAAAAGTACTCGCTCATGTCGGCGAACAGCGTGGAGAGCTCCCGCAGACGCTCGGGGTTTGGTGGCGCAAAGAAAACGTTCCCCAAATTCTCGACCGACTTGTCCGACCACTGCTTGAACTGTTCCCGGTCCTCCGGCGGGACGCCAATGATCTCGGCGATGACGGTGACCGGGAACGGATAGGTAAAGGCGCGGACAAAATCGACCTCCCCTTGTGCCAGGGCGGCATCGAACAGCTCGTTGGCGATCGCATGCATGCGCGGCTCGAGCTGGCGGATGATGCGCGGCGTGAAGGCTTGATTGACCAGCGCCCGCAAGCGGTCATGCTCCGGCGGATCCTGGCCGAGCATGCTCGGCTTCGGAAATGACTCCGGATCGATGCCGGGCGGGGGTGGAAAGTTGTTCGACCACGTCGATGGGTCCTTCAAGATCGCGTGGATATCGGCATAGCGAAACACCGACGTGACCGGCAGGCCGGTATGGGGATAGACCGGGTATTCGTGACGCGCGCGCGCGTACAGCGCGAACGGATCACGGCGGGTTTCTGGATCGAAAGGGTTGAACGCCAGCTCGTCAGCCATGCGGCCGCATTACGGCGAGTGCGGTGCAGGGTCAAGTGAGGGTCTCTGGTCCCTGGTCTGTGGTCCCTGGTTGGATTCTCCCGCTGGATGACCTTGACCAAGAACCAGGGACCCGGGACCAGGGACCATTCTCACTTACAGTTCAACGTGCGACCATTCGTCGAGAACTTGCAGAGCGGATCGGGGCCCGTGCTGGGGTTGAAGGTGCGTGTACCGCATTGACCGCTGGCGGCGCCGAAGACCACCACGACGCGCACCGGCGCTTCGCCGGAGGTGACCTGGAAGTCCGATTCGCGTCCGCTGACCTTGAACTTGTGGAGTCCCGGCTGGCGGGACGAGCGATCCGTGACGCGGGCCGTGACCACGCCATCACCGTTCGTGTCGTGGCGGTCTTTGTAGGTCCAGCGCCCCCCGTTGCCGGCGACCGTCCAACCCGGCGACCCGGTGCCCGCGGCAGCGCCTCCCGGGATGACGCGCGTGTAGAGGGTATTGCCGGCTTGATCATCGACACGGATAGTGATGCCGTCGGTGAGCGGGTCGATGGCGGGGCTCAGGACGACGTCTCCGCTGATCGTGAGACGCTCGTCGCCTGCCGGGGCCTGGTCGCGCGACACTCTAAAGCGCGCGCGCTCGATAACGGAGCCGCCCGGGCAGACCACGACGACGGTGGGTGTGGAAGTGGGTGTGTTGGTCGGCGGTACAGTCGCGGTCGGCGTCTGCGTCGGGGTTGCAGTCGGCACGGGAGGCGGTGTGCTGTTGGGATCTGCCGGATCGGATCCTACATCGATTTCATCGCGGTCGAAAAATCCGTCCTCGTCGCGGTCGATGCCGACGCGGATACCAGACCCTGGCGGCACGCAGGTGTACGTCAGCTCCTGGCCGGAGACCGTTCCGATCGCCCGCAGCGCCGCATCGCTGAGCAGAGGCTCCATCGCGCGGTCGCTCCGGAAGGTAGTGCCGACGCGCACCCAACCTCGCTGTAGACCGGAGGCGGTGCCCTTGACTGTGAGATCGCAGACGCCTGCGCCGTCTCGGTCAATGAGAGTGTCGATACGCGTGCCGACCGTGGCGAAGTTGCTGTTGGTGAGGGTGGTCTGCTGGCCGACGACGGATGCTAGATTCGAATCGAATGCAAGGGTGAACTGCTCGACGTTGCGGCGCTGCGGATCGCCACCGGGGAACACGAAGACGTTCGCGCTGATGAAGCGGAAGAGCGTATCGATGCTGCCGTCGTGGAGGAACCCGAAGCCGCGAATCTGATCGCCCATATTGCCGTTGCCGCCGCCCCCT
>Ga0187892_10010768_pt1 | contig 11463 bp, 9 predicted proteins | sample MA1701073metaG_FD_139345 | JGI IMG/M metagenome (GOLD analysis project Ga0187892, IMG submission 139345) | Bio-ooze microbial communities from a basaltic lava cave in the Kipuka Kanohina Cave System on the Island of Hawaii, USA - MA170107-3 metaG ... | reverse complement strand
TCCTCTCGCGCGCCCACTCGGGCACCTCCGCGCGCGGATCGCGCAGCGGGTAGAAAAACGGCTCGCCGCCGACCCGGAGCTCCGCGGCGAACCCGCACGGGCCGCCGTTGTTCTTCGCGCGCACCGCGATGACATTGCGCCCGAACCGCAGGAACGGCGCCAGGTCGAGCAGCTCAGCGCCCCCCTTCAGCCCCCACGAACCTCCCGCGGTCGTGTGCGCGAGCACGCGCTCGCCGTTGATCCAGATCTCCGCCTCGTCGTCCGCGACGAAGGCCATCTCCGCGCGGCAGGACGAGCCGGCCGCTTCGAAGGCGCGGCGGAAGTGGCACACGTCGCCCGCGCCCTGCCAGATCCACGACGCTGTCGAGACGCCGCCGAAGAGGTTGTCGACGGAGTAGTGCTCGCCGTTGCTTGCGGGCCCGGTGTCAAGCCGCGCCGCGCGCCAGTCCGCGTCGCAGAAGTCGGTACGCGTCCAGCCGTCCGGAGCGTCGGCCGCAGCCTTCCACGAGACGTCGGTGACGATCACGACCGGCGGGGGCCGGCGCGTGCCCGACGTGTCGAGCAGCAAGGCCGCCGACAGCAGGAGGCGCGCCATTAGTCGATGCCGCGGAACAGGTTCGTGCGGTCCTTGAAGTCGGCCGCCTCGCCGCCGCCGAACTTCGACTTCACGATCTCGTGCACGACCTTGATGAAGCCGTCGATCTCCGGCGGGCGGCCGCCGATCCCGACCCAGAGCCTCGAGAACCGCTTCTCTCCGACCTTGAGGTAGTACTGCTCGAAGTCGCAGCCGCCCTGGCCGTACGGCATCTCGCGGTCGACCTTCATGATCTTCTCGATTGCCTTGTCGATCTTCTCGCGCTCCTCCTTCGCGAGCGGCACGCGCTCGAGGTTGAAGTAGCCGAGCACGAAGTTGTTCTGCGTGTCGATGCGGAAGAAGAAGTCGCCGCGCTGGCAGGAGCGCAGTTCGAAGCCGAACACGTACTCGCCCGTCTCCACCTCGCAGCGCGCCTGCTCGGGGACCATCTCGCGCCACTTCGGGAACTTCTTCGCGATCCACTCCTCCCACTTCGCGAGGCCCGGCGCGCGCTGCGCGATCGGCTCCCACGGCTTGAAGCCGAAGTCGTCGTTCGTCAGCTTCTTGAGGAACTTCCACGCGTCCTCGCGCGCGATCTGCCCGTAGTCGATCTCGAACCACGTGACCGACGACTTGAGCGACTCGACGAGCACCGGCAGCCCGGTCTCGTCGCCGAACGCGTGCATCGACTTGGCCGCCTGCGCGCGCACGTCGTAGATCGGGTCGTCGAGGACCGCCTGGATCGCCGCGAGCGACTCCTTGTCCTCGAGGAGCTCGAGGCCGAGGAGCGCCCCCATGCGCACGCCCCAGAGGGGGTCCTTCATCATCGCTCGGAAGAGTTCGCGGTGCGCCTTCGCCTTGTGCTCGGCGAGCGCCTGCATGGCGGCGGGACGCCAGAAGAAGTCCTTGTCGCGCACGAGCGCCGCGAGGAGGGTCGAGACGCGCTCGTCCTTCAGCTCGGCGAGGAACTGGGTGAAGATGAGGCCCATCTTCGCGCGGCCATTCTTCTCGATCCACGCGAGGATCGGCGCGACCGCCTCGGCGCCGCGCTTGCGGAGCTTCTCGCACGCCTGCACCTGGTACTGCGGCTTGTCCGCGTCGTTGGCGCGCTTGATGTCGGAGTCGATGTCCTGGGCCTGCGCCAGGACGGCGAGGAGCATGGCGGTCATGACCGGCGGTGCTCCTCGGCGTCCAGCTCGTAGATCGACTCGAGGTAGTCGCCGTCCCATTTCTCGCCGACGCGCAGGGTGCCGGTGACGATGACCGGCTCGCGCGTGAAGTTGACGCCGGGGCCCTTGACGATGCGGACCCAGACGAAGTGGTTGTACTGGGCCTGAGGGCCGTAGCAGCACGTGCCCTGGTCGCGCATGAGGATGAACTCCTTGATGTCGCGCGTCTGGCGTGTGGGGTAGAGGTAGCCGGCGATCTCGACCTTCTGGCCGGCGAGCGCGGTGACGTCCTTGGGGAGCTCCATGCGCTGCGTGTAGGCGTAGCCGGAAAGGCGCTGCCAGGAGAGGCTCTCGGGCTCGACGGGCACGGGCGGCGTGGCGGAGGTCGGCGGGGGGTCGACTGTTCCGCCGTTGCCCTTCGGAGGATCGACGGGCGGGGGCTTCGTGCCGTCGCACGCGGCCGCGGTCAGGGCGAGAAGGAGGAGCCAGCGGTGCATGGTCATGAGATTATACGGCGGTGAGGGTGGTCGTGAAGGTCGGAGATGTGCTGGACGAGCCGGCGGACGCGCTCCTCTCGACGGCCAACCCGTGGCTGGCGATGTCCGGGGGAGTGAACGGCGCGATCCTCCAGCGCGGGAACGATGGGATCGCGGAGGAGCTGCGCCGGCACTTGAGCGAGCACGGGCTGCGGACGGTGCCGCAGGGATCGGTCGTGCGCGCGTCGGCCGGCAACCTCAAGGCGCGCGTTCTCCTTCCTTGCGTGGCCGTGAACGCGTTCTACGAGTCGTCGCCCGAGGTGATCCGCTCGACGGTCGATCGCGCGCTGCGAATGGCGGCGGTGGAGGGCGCGCGTACGGTCGCGATGCCGATGTTGGCCACCGGGTTTGGGCCGCTTCGGGCGGAGGACTTCGCCTCCGGGGTGGCGGCGCTGTCGGGGCCGTACGGCAGCGTGGAGACGCTCGTGATCGTCGTGCGCAAGGAGGAGGAGCGGGACGCGATACGGCGGGTCATACCTACGCCGTCGGCGTGAGTCCGTCGGCGATGTCGGCGCGATAGGCCTTGAGCGCCGGCAGGATGCCGACCAGGCCGCCGAGCACCACGAGCCCGCCGAGCACCGCCAGTTCGATCGGATGGAACGCGAAGGGCGATACCGAGACGCCCGAGACGCGCCCGATGTACGAGCCGGACGCAGCCGCCAGCAGGTGCCCTCCCGCCGCGCCGACGAGCCCCCCCAGCACGCAGAGCGTGACCGCCTCGAGCTCGATGATCGCCAGGATCGTCGCGCGGCGCGCCCCCAGCGCCCGCATGATCGCGATCGCGCGGCGCCGCTCGCTCATCGAGTTGTAGATCGAGACGAGGATCGAGACGCTCGCCACGAGGACGACGAGCGTCGAGACGGCCAGCAAGAGCGTCTCCACCTGCGCGAACGTGTCGAAGAGGTCGCCGACGACCATCGCGGGGACGGCCGCCTGCGCGTCGGTGCGCGCGTTGATCATCTGCTCCAGCTTGCGCACCGCGAGCGGCGTGCGCGTGGCGATCACGACGGCCGAGATCTGCGCCTTCTTCTCCTGGTGCATCGCGATCGAGAAGAAGCTCTCGAGGCTGATGAAGATCGCGCGGTCGTTCGGCGTGCCGGTCGGCGCGAGCACGCCCACGACCGTCCACTTCTCGTCGTGATGCTGCGGCTCGACGGTCTCGACGATGCCGTGCTCCGGCGCGAACTGCGAGCCGATGCGCAGGTCGGTCCGCCGCGCGACCGCCGAGCCGATCACCGCCTCGAGCTTCGGGTGCACGTGCTCGCCCGCCATGATGCGGTCGAGGACCTCCTCGGAGTGCTCGAACACGCGCCCCTCGGCGAGCGCGAACCGGCGGCCGTCGGCGACCTCGAAGTCGGTCAGGAACGCGGACGAGGTGCCGACGATGCGGTGGTTGCGGTACGCGTCGCCGACCGCCATGGGGACGGCGAGGCGGACGTCGCGGGAGGACTTCAGCTCCTTGTAGAGCGGGTAGGGGATCGTGCCGGGCGAGCGGTCCATGTGGAACACGGTGTTGAGGACGAGCTGGAGCGCGCTCCCCTTGGCGCCGACGACGAGCTCGTAGCCGAAGGTCGTCTGGCTGAAGTTCTCGCGTCCCTGGCGCTGGAGGATGAGGATCGCGATCGTGACGGCGACGCCGAGCGCGATCGAGAGCGTCGTCAGCACGCTCGAGAGCTTTCGCTCCGCGAGGCTTCGGCGGACGATGGTCCAGAGGGTCATGGAGCGTCCGAGATTCGAGATTCGAGATTCGAGATTCGGCTCATTAGTTCTGCAGGTTCGACAGGTCGGTCACGTCCTTGAACGCCGCGACCACTTGCGGCTGGTGCGTCACGAGGAGGAGCGTCTGGCCCCCCTCGCCGCAGACCTGCTTGAGGAGGTCGATGATCGTCTGGCCGGTCGTCGGGTCGAGGTTGCCCGTCGGCTCGTCCGCCAGCAGGAGCGACGGGTTGTTGGCGAGCGAGCGCGCGATCGCGACGCGCTGCTGCTGCCCGACCGACATCTGCGTCGGGCGGTAGCTCATGCGGTCCTTGAGGCCGACGCGGTCGAGGAGCGACTCCGCGCGGGCGCGGTCGACGGCGCCGGCGAAGAGCTGCGCGAGGAGGACGTTCTCGAGTGCAGTGAACGCGGGGAGGAGGTTGAACGTCTGGAAGACGATGCCGATGTGCCGCGCGCGGTAGCGGTCGCGCTCCGCCTCCTTCATGCGCGAGACGTCGGCGCCGAAGACCTGAACGTTCCCTTCGTCGGGCGTGATGATGCCTGAGATGAGGTTCAGGAAGGTCGTCTTACCGCATCCGCTGCGGCCGGTGATGACCCACTGCGCGCGGTCGGGGATCTCGAGGCGCTTGATCCGGATGACGTCGGACGTTCCTCCCTCGGGCGTCGGGTAGGACTTGCGGACGTTCTCGAGGAGAAGGGGCACGGGCGACACTCTACCATGAGGGGCCGTCAGCCATCAGCCATTAGCCGTCGGCACGCTATACTCATCGCAGGATGTCCGCCGGCTCCCACGACGGTGACGCCGAAACGCAGGGCCCCCCGGCCGGCGAGGCCTTCGGCGGTTACGTGAAGGCCGCGCCTCTCGGCAAGGGCGCGTTCGGCGAGGTGTGGAAGGCGTGGGATCCGGCGCTGGCGCGATGGGTCGCGCTCAAGCTCCTGCACCACGAGAACGAGGAGGAGCTGAAGCGCTTCCTGCGCGAGGCGCAGACCGCGGCGGCGCTCGTGCACCCGAACATCGCCGCGGTGCATCAGGTGGGCGTCCACGACGGGCGGCACTACATCGCGATGCAGTTCGTGGACGGCCGGACCCTGGAGAGGAACCCCCGGCAGGACGCGCGCGAGGCGACGCGCCTGATCCGCGACGCCGCCCGCGCGGTCGCCTACGCGCACGGCCGCGACGTCATCCATCGCGACCTCAAGCCGGCCAACATCATGGTCGACCGCGACGGGAGGGTCTACGTGATGGACTTCGGGCTGGCGCGCCGCGTCGACCTGAAGAGCTCGCTCTCCCAGACGGGCATGATGGTGGGCACGCCGTCGTACATGAGCCCGGAGCAGGCGCGGGGAGAAAAGGCCGACGCGCGAAGCGACGTCTATTCGCTGGGCGCGACGCTGTACGAGCTGCTCGCCGGCCGTCCCCCCATCAGCGGGGACGGCCTCTACGAGCTCCTCGCGAAAGTCGTGAGCGAGGAGCCGGCGCGCGTGCGCCTCGCCAATCCGAAGGTGGACGGGGACCTCGACACGATCGTGATGAAGTGCCTCGAGAAGGATCCGGCGCGCCGCTACCCCGGCGCTGCGGCGCTCGCCGACGATCTCACGCGCTGTCTGGAGGGCGAGCCGATCGCGGCGCACGCGCCGAGCGCGCTCTACCGGCTGCGCAAGGGCCTGGCCCGTCGGCGGGCCGTGGCCGTTCCCGCGGCCGCCGCGGCGCTCATGGCGGTCGCGCTCGGAGCGTGGGCGGTGGCCGGCGCGATCTCGCGATCCGGGCGAGTCGAGCAGGAGCTGCTGCGCGCGGGTGCCCTGGAACGCGAGGGCCGGCCGGACCGCGCCCGCGAGGTCTATCGCTCCGTCCTGGATCTCGCGCCGGGTCACGGCCAGGCGCGAGCCGCCCTCGAGCGGCTGGACGCCCGCCTGAAGGAGGCGATCGCCCTCCTCGAAGCCGGGCGGCAGCTTATGGAGGAGGGCGTGGCGTGCCAGTATCGGAAGGAGACCACGCGCTTCGACCTGGAGCGGTACGGGACGGACGCCCAGGAGCGGATCGAGCGCGCGCTGAAGCTCGCGCCTCACCTTCCGCTGGGCCACCATCTGCTGGGCCGCGTCTTCGAGAGCCTCGGGTACGAGGACCGCGCGGCGGACTGCTATCGCCGGGCGCTGGCGCTCGACGCGGGCTTCGGCCCCGCGCACTACCAGCTCGGCGCGATGCTGCTCGCGCGCGCCCTCCTGCTCCGCGTGGGCCGGGTCGGCGAGCTGCGCGCCGCCCGCGGGGATGAGGCCGAGCGGCTCATCGCCGAGGCGGGGCGCGCATTCGAGGCGGCGCGCGGCAACACCGGCTTCCAAGGCGACCTGCGCGGGCAGGTGGCCGCCGCGCTGCGGGCCTATGCGCGGGGGGACATCGAAGGGGTGCGCCGCGAGGCGCAGGCGGGCATCGACCGCTTCGGCGGCGCGCTCGGCGCGGAAGACTTCCACATCCTGCTGGGAGCAACGGCCCCGTCCACGCGGGAGGCGATCGCGGCCTACACGCAAGCGCTCGACGTGCGGCCGACCTCCGCGCTGGCGCGCGTCTGCCGGGCGGGCGCGAGCGCGGAGTCGTACGAAGGCATCGACTCCGCGCTGGAGGACTGCGCCGCCGCGATCCAGATCAGTCCGCGGTTCGCGGAGGCGTACTACATCCGCGCGACGATGCTGGCGCAGTTTCGGGGGGAGCCGGAGGCGGCGCTGCGGGACCTTGACAAGGTGCTCCGGCAGCTTCCGCGGTCCGCTCCCGCCTTCTGCGCCCGCGCCTCCGTGCGGGCGTGGCAGCTCGACTGGGAAGGCGCGGCGGCGGACTGCGAGCAGGCGCTCATGATCGACGCGGCGACTCCGGAGGCCCACCACTGGCGGGCGCACGTGCGCGAGGCGCTCGGCGATTTCGCGGGCGCGGAGGCCGACTTCGCGCAGGCGGGCCGCCCGGCGCCCTGGTTGTGCCGCGCGAAGCTGCTCAAGCGCAAGGGCGATCTGGCCGGGGCGCTCCGGGAGTGCCGGGAAGCCGCCCCGCTGGCGCCGCTGCTGCGCGCGTGCATCCTCCGCGCGGTCGGCGACCGGGCCGGGGCGCTCGCCGCCTGCGAGGAGCAGATGCGGGCCGGGCACCACGTGCTCGCGGCGTGCGTCGCGCGCGCCGCCCTCCGCCGCGCCGCGGGCGACCTCGAAGGCGCCATCGCCGACTGTCGGCGAGTCGTCGCCGCCGATCCCGGATACGCGCAGGCGTACCTCTGGCTGGCCGAGCTGCGCCGGACGGCCGGCGACCCCGCGGGAGCTGCGGAGGACGAGGCTGAGGCGCGCCGCCTCGACCCGCGATGCGCCTTGGAGCCGTCGACGCGGCGGGAGGAGTCGCTCGCGGAGGCGCCGCGGGACGCTGCGTCGTTCCGCCGGCGCGGCGACGCGCACGAGGCATCGGGAGACGTCTTCGAGGCGATGGCGGACTATCAGCAGGCGATCCGTCTGGAGCCCGGGCACGCGTACGCGTACCGACGTCTGGCCGACGTGCGCCGCTGCGCGGGCGAGTTGCACGGGATGATCCACTGCGCGCAGGCGGTCGCCGCGGACCCCTCAGACGTGACCAGTCTCCGGAGGCTCGCCGACATGCGCAAGCTGGCCCTCGATCATCGCGGAGCCTATGAGGACTACGCGCAGGCGGTCAAGCGGGCTCCGCGCGACGGGGCCGCCTGGCGCGGCCGCGCGTGGGTGCTGCTCGATGCGTCGAACCGGTACCCGGAGTGTGTCAGCGACAGCACGGAGGCGATCCGCCTCAACCCGAGCGACGGCCTGGCCTACCGCCTCCGCGGCGAGGCGCTGCGCCATCTGGACGATTTCAAACGGGCGCTCCCCGACCTGAACGAAGCCATCCGGCTGAGGCCCTTCGACTCGGAGGCGTGGCGCAACCGGGGGAGCTTGCGGCGCGACCAGAAGGACCGGGACGGCGCGATGGCCGACTACGCACGCGCGCTGGAGCTCGATCCGGCGAACCGGCAGGCGTACCTGAGCCGGGCGGAGGCGCACGAGAAGTTCGGAGATGTCGACGCGGCGGTCGCCGACTGCAGCGAGGTCCTGAAGCTTGATCCCGACCATGCGCAGGCGCTCTACTCACGGGGCCGGAACCTGGAGAAGAAAGGCGCGGCGGCGGAGGCGGTCGCCGACTACGAGCGCGTGCTCAAGGTCGCCAGCCCGCGCTCGCCGTATCGCGACAAGGCCGAGAAGGCGCTGGCAAGGCTGCGCAAGCCGTGAACGGCATATTCGTTTGCGAACGTTCCTGTTTCCGCTGCGAGAACGGCGAACGACGAACCGGAGAACGACCGGACGGTTAGAATGGCCGGGCATGTTCGACAAAGCGCAGCTCGTCCGCCTCCTCGCGCTCCATGAGCGCAGCTTCGGGCTCTTCACCTGGCTCAACGCGTCGCTCAAGGGCGGGCGGCGGTCGCTAGCGCGCGTCGCCGACGCGCTCGCGTTCTCGGAGGCGGCCGTCGAGTGGATCCGCGCGAACCGGTCGAGCCTGCCGCAGGACTTCCGGCCGGCGGAGGAGGAGACGGACGAGTTCGCGCACCTCTTCGTCTCGTACCTCGCGACGTCGTTCGAGGTCGTCGACCGCTCGGCGGTGCGCGCGTGCCCGGGCTGCTGGTGCTGCGTCTACTGGATCGACTCGAAGCACCTGCGCGCCCGCAATCCGGACAGCAAGGCGCGGTCGCAGGGACGCGCGCTCAAGGTGCTCTGCCTCGGGCGCCTGGCGGAGGAGTGCGGGCTGCCGCTGCTCGACCGCGAGCTCGACGCGTGGATCGGCGCGAACCGCGATGTCGACGGGGAGCTCGCTCTGGTCACGTACGTGAGCGAACTGGTGAGGCGGACGCACTTCGCCAGTCAGGGGGAAGGGGTGCTCGCGCTCTGGCGCGAGATCGCGTGGGAGCCGGACGGCGGGCTTGCCCCCCGAAGCCGTCCCAGAGGCGCCGCTCGGGGTGGCACGGCGGAGGGGGGCCCGAAGAAGAAGTTCCGGCTCAAGCCGGAGGCGATCCTGGCGGCGGAGAAAGTCGTAAAGGAACGGCTGGCGCGGAGCGCCACGTAAGGGCGAGCGTGCAGAAGGAGATGAACGGAGCCGCTCCGCCCCACGTGCGCAGCAGCAGCGCCGGCTGCGCCGCGCTGGCGGCGACGATCGTCAGGACATCGAGGACGTGGAGTCCGCACAGTCCCAGAGAGAAGTACATCGCGAGCTCGTCCCACGGACGCCCGCGCGCGATCTGGAGCCCGGCAGAAGCCAGAGCGATCCCCCACCAGAACAGCCCCAGCAAGACCGGCGCCGCGAGTGGGAGCAGTTCCTCGCCGCAGAGCGCGGCGAGCCCGACGTGCTGCAGCACCAGTCCCGCCTCGATCGAGCCCGCGGTGGCGCAGAGAAGGCCGGTCCAGAAGCGCTCGACCGGCTGCACGGACGGGCGGACGTTCGGTCGCCTGACTCCGGACGCGCGAGAGCAAAGGAAGTAGAAGGCGGTGAAGCTCTCTGGGAGAGGCCTCGATCGCTGAGCGACCATGCTGGTAGGACATGCGATCGCCCGGAGATTCACGCATCTTCGGACGCCGCCCAAGCGGGCATCGTGTGGTACTCTCCCTGCGTGGGTGCAGCGCGCGATGTCGCGCCAGGGAACGACGGTGGAGCTGGAGGAGGCGCGGATCGAACATCTCGACGACCTGTCGAAGCCGCTGGTGTTGAGGCTGCGGTACCGTCTGAAAGGCGCGTTGCACGCCCTGGAGGGGCATCTCGTGGGGCGGACCCCCTTCGCGCTGGAGATGCCGCTCGAGATGACCACGCGGACGGAGATCGCGGTTCCGGACGGCTTCGAGGTGACGGTGGACGTCGCGTCGGGGGCGTCGGCGCCCGGGCGTCAGGTGACCTGGAGCGCGCGGCAGGAGAAGTCCGGAAAAGTGGTCAAGGTGTCGTTCGACTGCCGTCGTGCGGCGGGCCGCTACCCGGCGGAGGAATACCAGACCTATCGGGAGACGCTCGAGGCGGCGCGGGCCGGAGCGGAGCCGTCGGTGGCGTTCCGGAAGGTGCGGTAGGCGGGCGTATCCAAGGGGATACACTTACGCCGTTTCCCGACCCCTGTTCCGCGGCACGCGGATTGCGTATCATGGGGCGACATGAGCCCCCTCCGCTGGGTCCGCACGCGCCTCTCCGTCCGCCTCGCGCTGACCATGCTCTTCGTGTCGCTCGCCCCGCTCGCGGCCGCCGGCATCATCGTCCTGCGCGTCATCGAGCGGTCGATCGAGGAGCAGGTGCGCGCCCGCCACAACGAACTCGCCGCCGTCGCCTCCGCCGAGGTGCGCGACCACATCGACCGCGCCCTCGACAAGCTCCGCTCCATCTCCCGCATCGTCGGCGAGGAGCCGACCGCCGCCCCCCAGCAGTACAAGGGGCAGAACCGCGCCCAGATGGAGCAGCTCAAGCCCGACCAGCTCACCGCCCGACTCAACCGCTTCATCGCGCCCCCCGACGTCTTCGTCAACCTCGCCTACCGCAGCGTCGGTGTCCAGCAGGACGCCAACCCGCCTCCCACGCAACAGACGGAGCACCAGAAGAACAACCCGCCCCAGCAGGACGCCAACAACTACTACGACAACGGCCAGCGCGCCCAGGTCCAGCGCGCCGACCTCAACCCCAAGCAGCAGTCGTGGATGAACAACTGGAGCGACCTCAACGTGCTCAACAACGAGGAGCGCGGCAACTTCATGGTCGCCTCCTGCATCGGCGGCACCGAGTACGTCGGCCCCGAACTCACCTCCGCCGACGACCTCGTCTTCCTCCCCATGGCCGTCCCGATCCGCGACAAGGACGACAAGGACCGCGTCTTCGCCCTCCTCAGCGCCACCCTCGACTTCAAGCCGGTCCTCGCGGCGCTCACGCGGCACGCCGCCGACGCGCGCTCCATTCGGCTCGTCGACGGCCGCGGACGCGTCGTCGCGGAGACCAGCGCCGCGCCGGCCGACCCCATCGAGACGCCCCGCCACGTCGGCCACGCCGGCTGGAAGGTCGTCGTCGTCGAGCCGCGCGAGGTCGCCTACCGGCCGCTCGCGCAGGCCCGCATGCAGGCGGTCGCCCTCATCGGCGGCACCGGCGTCGCGGCCTTCGGCCTCTCGCTCCTCCTCGCCGCGTGGATCCTCCGTCCCGTCCGCCGCCTCACCGCGGCGGCCGACGCCATGCGCGACGGCGCCCTCGGCACGCGCAGCGGCATCGCGCGCGATGACGAGATCGGCCGCCTCGCGCGGTCGTTCGACCAGATGGCCGCGGCGCTCCAGGAGCTCGACCAGCTCAAGAGCGAGTTCGTCGCGCACGTCTCGCACGAGCTGCGCACGCCCCTCACCGCGATGCAGCTCTCGGTCGCCAACCTGCAGGACGGCGTCGCCGGGCCGCTCGACACGAAGCAGCAGTCGATCCTCGCGCGCATCGGCGGCG
>Ga0187892_10010767_pt1 | contig 11463 bp, 10 predicted proteins | sample MA1701073metaG_FD_139345 | JGI IMG/M metagenome (GOLD analysis project Ga0187892, IMG submission 139345) | Bio-ooze microbial communities from a basaltic lava cave in the Kipuka Kanohina Cave System on the Island of Hawaii, USA - MA170107-3 metaG ... | reverse complement strand
GAGGCGCTGGCCCGGCGCCAGGTCGGGCGCGTGGGGGGACAGCACCACGATCCGAGGTCGCGTCATGGGCGCCTCGAAGGCAGAGCGTGCGACGCCGCCACGGTTTCGTAGAGCTCGCCGTAGAGGCGCACACCCGCCTCGAGATCGAAGATCCGGGACGCCACCGACCGGCAGCGGGCCCGCATGGACGGGTCGTTCGCGACGTCCACAAGCCGGCGGGCCGCCGACGGGAACGATGCGGCGTCGTGGGGGTCGACGACCACCCCGACACCCTCCCGTTCGACGATGTCAGCCGCGTCGCCGATGCCGCGGTTGACAGCCGCGGGGATGCCGAGCGCCAGCGACTCCGACAGCTTGGTCGGCGCCCGGGCGACGCCTGCCGAGGTCGCCCGGATGAATGCACAGGTCGCCGATGCGATCCCCAACTGGGAGGGGACCTCGTCGTGGGGGACGGAACGCACGTCGACGCGGCCTGGAGGGACCCCCGCCGCGTGGGCGGCCGCCCGCACCTCGTCGGGCGCCATGTTCACGAGGAAGCAGACCCGCCCGTCGACGTGCTGCAGCACGGCGGCCCCGAAGCGGAGCATCTCGTCGAGCAGGTACCAGGTGCCGATCGACCCGGCGTAGCCGAGCACGAACGGCTCGGTCGGCGGCGCAGGCCGGAAGAGGTCGAGGTCGACGCAGGTGGGGATGACGGCCACGGGTGCGGTCCCCCCCGCCTCGGCGACCATGCGCTGGATCGTCGGAAGGCTGGCGCGGGTGAGGGTCACCACCGCCGCGGCATCTCGGAGGAACCTCGTTTCCAGCGCCGTCGTCCCCCGGTAGAGAGCACCGTCGGCCCGCCACAGGTTGCCGTCGACGCGCTCGGCCGCGTACAGGCCCCGCATGTCGAACACGAACGGCGTCCCCGTGGCCCTCGACAACCGCCACGCGACGAGCGCCGAGGGGTAGGAGCGAGCGTGGATCAGGTCGAACCGCCGCCTCCTGGCCAGTTGGCGGGCCTTGGCGTAGCCCCGCGCCAGGTCGTAGGTGGTCGCCACCGGCGAGAGGCGCTTGTGGTAGCGCAACGGGTGCCAGCGGATGCCCGATCCCGACAGGCGTCGGGCCGTGCCCGCACGCACCACCGGGTCGGCCCACCTTGCCGGCTTCTCGAACGTCAGGAGGTCGAACCGGTGACCCGTCGCCGCCAGGCCCTCCAGGTAGGGGATGACCTGCGAACGCCCCAGCGGGTCGAGAGCCCCGTCGTAGGAGATGTACAGCACGTCCACGGCCGTCACGAACGATATTCGGTGCCGCCCTCAGGGGGCGGGGTGTGACCCCGGGGCAAGCTCCTTCACGAACCACTCGACCGTGCGCTCCAACCCGTCGTGCAGGTCGATCGACGCTCGGAATCCCAAGGCTTCGGTCGCGGCAGTCGAATCACCCCACGTGTGGCGGACATCACCGGCTCGCTCCGCCGTATGGGCCCCGGCGACGTCGGAGCCCATGAGCGACTGCAACGTGTGAAGGACGTCGAGGACGGTGTGGGTCACGGGCCCGGCAATGTTGTAGGGCTGGCCGCGGCAGGCGTCGCGGTTGGCAGCACAGGCCGCGAACGTTGCCGCCACCACGTCGTCAATGTACGTGAACGACCGCGACTGCAGGCCGTCGCCGTGAATCTCGGGTTTGACGCCATCGTGCAGGGCTCGGATGAAGAGGGGGATGACGGCTGCGTACGCGGAGTCGGGCCGCTGTCGCGGCCCGTAGACGTTGAAGAACCGGAGGGACAGGGTCTCGATGCCAAACAGGTCGGCGAACACCCGGGCGTACTCCTCGCCCGCCAGTTTGGAGACGGCATAGGGCGAGCGGGGGCGAAGCGGGTGGCTCTCAGGCGTCGGTAGGGCCGTGGCCCCCCCATAGACGCTGCTCGAGGAGACGTTGACGAAGCGGCGCACCCCGGCGTCGACCGAAGCCTTGAGCAAGGTCACGGTGCCGTGCGTGTTGGCATGGTCGGTTGCCACGGGATCGTTGACCGAACGCAGGACTGCCCGGTGCGCGGCGAGGTGGATGACCTGCTCGACGCCCGACACGGCTCTGGCGGCTGCGTCGTGATCGGCAACGTCCCCGGCAACGAATTCGGCCTCGGCGGGAACGTTCTCGCGCCGGCCCGACGACAGGTCGTCGAGCACGCGCACATCGTGGCCGGCCTCGGCGAATGCCGCTGCGACGGCCGAGCCGATGAAGCCGGCACCACCCGTGACGAGAACACCCACCGGCGCGAACCTAGCGGAGTGCAGTTTCGGCATGTACGACGATGGCCGAGAGCGTGTCCGGGTGCGGGGGCTCCGTTCGCCTGGTCGCCGTGGGTCAGCCCGTGCCGTAGGTTGCATCTGCGATGACCGAATCCACGGCTCCTTGTCGGACCATGCTCCCTTCACCGCAGTGACGGCGCGCCAGCCGGTCGCGCCGCCTACGGCAACGTCGGGTGGGGGCGGTGCCGCGCGCGACGCGCCCGAGGGGACCGCTCGGCGACCCCGTGTGTCGATCCGGCCGCGGCATTCGTGGCTGCCTGCCCATCCGAAGGAGATCTGGGCGTTCAGGTCGCTGCTGACCCGTCTGGCGGCGCGCGACATCACGTTGCGGTACCGCCAGACGGCCCTCGGCGTGGCGTGGGTGGTCCTCCAGCCACTCATCGGCGCCGGGATCCTCTCATTTGTCTTCGGGACGATCGCCGACCTTCCCGGTCCGCCCGGAATCCCGTACATCGTCTTCAGCTTCGTGGGAATGGTGGCGTGGACCACCTTCAGCCAGACGCTGCTCCGTGCGAGCACTTCGCTCGTCTCGAACTCGGCGATGGTCTCGAAGGTCTACTTCCCGCGCCTCCTGCTTCCCTTGTCCACCTCGCTCTCGGCCGCCCTCGACGTGATCGTCTGCATGCTGATGCTCGCCGTGCTTCTGGTGGCGACCGGCGTGGCCCCGAGCCTTCCGGTGCTCCTCCTGCCTGTCTGGCTCGCGCTGCTTGTGGGCCTGGGGCTTGGCGGAGGGATGGCCGCGGGAGCGCTGATGGTGCGGTACCGCGACGTGCAGTTCAGCCTTCCGGTTGCCGTACAATTCCTCCTTTATGCCAGCCCGATCGTTTACAGCCTTGCCGTCGTTCCCCGTTCGGCGCGCTCGATCTACAACCTCAATCCGCTGAGCGGGCTTCTCGAGGGTTTCCGCTGGAGCGTGCTGAACACGCCGCGACCCTCGACTGGGCTTATCGTCTACTCGACCTGCGCCTGCGTCGTACTCTTCCTCGGTGGGCTCATGATGTTCACGCGGATGGAAAGACAGTTCGCAGATGTCATCTAATGCCCCCTCGATAGCCGTTCGCGGGCTGTCGAAGTCCTACCGGATCCGCCATCAAGCCAGCGAGTACGCAACCATCGCCGAGGTAGCCCTGTCGCGGCTCCGGCACCCGCTAAGGAGCGGTTCGCGTGAGGTGGTCTGGGCGCTCGACGATGTGAGCTTCGACGTCTACGAGGGCGAGGCCGTCGGCATCATCGGCCGCAACGGAGCCGGCAAGACGACGCTGCTGCGCCTCCTGACTCGGATCACCGAGCCGACCGGAGGCGAGATCGATCTCTGGGGCCGCGTGGGCAGCCTTCTTGAAGTCGGGACGGGCTTCCATCCGGAGCTCACGGGAAGGGAGAACATCCACCTCAATGGCTCGATCCTCGGCATGTCGCGGCGCGAGATCACCACCGAGTTCGACAACATCGTGGAGTTCGCCGGCGTGGAGAAGTTCCTCGACACACCGGTCAAGCGCTACTCGAGCGGCATGCATGTGCGCCTGGCGTTCGCGGTGGCCGCCCACCTGCGGAGCGAGATACTCCTGCTCGACGAGGTTCTGGCCGTCGGCGATGCCGACTTCCAGGCCCGTTGCCTCGAAAAGCTCTCGCAACTGTCCCGCGATGGTCGCACTGTGCTCCTGGTTTCGCACAGCCCGCAGGTGGTGCGCACCGTCGCGCCGCGTTCGCTACTCCTGCGGGCCGGCCGTCTCGAGGCCGATGGACCCACCGACGACGTGCTGGCTCAGTACGCGACCGGCGGAGGCGACACCAGCACGACCCGGTCGCTGGCGGCCGCGACGAGGGGCCATGGCCTCGGCGTGAGGGCCCGGTTTCGCTCGATCGCACTGGGCAGGTCCAGCGGGTCGTTCCCGCCCGGCGAGGTCATCGACTATGTCCTCGAGATCAACGCGGAGGAGGATTTTGACTCGGTGGCCCTCTCGCTAAGCGTGCACACCCCAGACGGGACGAAGCTGGGTTCGAGCTTCTCGTCACCGCTGCACCTGGCTCGTGGGTCGGACAATGTCGTCCAGGTATCGCTTCCTCCGCCCCCCCTTGCTCCTGGCCGGTATTTTCTGAGTGTTGGTCTTGGGCTTGGTGACAACCGGGGAAATACCACTTTCCTGGACATCGTGTACGACGCCATCGAGTTCGAGATGGAGGCTTCGATCGACCCTGATAAAAAGGTCGAGCGGTGGGACAGCACTTGGGGCCCTCTCCGCTTCCCTCCGACCGTGGCGGAGAGGGTCGAGGCTCGCTCTGTGTCCAACGCTTGAGCACCTTCGTCACCTGGCACCGATAGACGCTTGATGCTGGCTCGACACCCCCTTCCAGAAGAGTATGAGAGATGGAATCGCCGCTGGGGCGCGCCCAGCGGGCGCCGCAATCGAGTGGCATCCCTGCTCCCGCGAGACGGAGCGGCGTTCCTTGCGAGGTGGCCCCGGCTCGTCGGGCCGTTCGCCTTTCAGGTGAACAATCAGACGCGGCTGTTCGAGTATCCATGGGCGTACTACTCGATCGCGCCACGGCCGGGGATGCGGGCCCTCGAGATCGGAGGAGGACTCTCGGGCCTGCAGTTCGTGCTCGCCCGGGAGGGCATCGCGGTCACCAACGTGGATCCGGGCCTGGCGTCATCGGGGCGGGGTTGGCCGATCGACGAGGGCGGGATCGCACGAATCAACAAGGCGCTGGGCACGGGGGTGACGCTGATCCCCGCGACTCTGCAGGGAGCCGGCCTGCCGAGCGACCACTTCGACGTCGTCTACTGCGTGTCGACGATCGAACACATTGCGCCCGCCGAGCATCGTTCGCTGATGGAGGAGATCGCCCGTGTCCTGAAGCCCGGCGGGCGGTGTGTGCTTACCGTCGACCTGTTTCTCAATCTCACCCCATTCACCGACCGCGAGGAGAACGAGTTCGGAACAAACGTCGACGTGGCGTCGTTGTGCGGCTGGTCCGGACTCTCGCTCGCCGTCGGCGACCGATCCCAGTTGCTCGGGTTCGACGAGTTCTCGGCGAGAACGGTCTTGGCCGACTTGGAGCACACGCTTTTCGGTGCTTATCCCGCCTTGGCCCAGTGCTTCGTGCTCTCCGAGCAGGCTGGAGTCTAAGCCCTCGCTCGGCGGCCGACCGCCCGGTTGCCAGCTTGGCCGTACGGCAAAGGAGCTCGTCAGAGGCAGGTCGGCTGCCTCGGCGCGCAGCGCCGAACGCGAAAGACACCAGCCTCCTAGCCGCACGGCGGCGTTCTTCGGATACCGAAGGAGTATGGCTGTGAGAACATTGGTAATCGTCGACGAGCTCCCATATCCCGTCCTCAATGGCGGTTCGATCCGTATTCACTCAATTGTGCGAGGGCTCGCTCAACTCGGCGACGTCGACGTGTTCGCCCTGCGGCCCCCGGATGGAGCGGCGGACATTCCTCTCCCGTCTGACGGGTCCGTGTGCCGCGCCACGGTCGCTCCGCGCCCATCCTACCGGGGCCGATCCTACTCCCGATGGGTCCGAAGCGAGCTGCCTTATGAGCTCGTGAGCGTTGACTACTCCGGAACCCGGGAGTGCATGAGGAGGTGGATGGCCAGTACCTACGACCTGATCTACTTCCGGCCTGTCACCCTGCAGCTGGTGCTCGGCGACCTGGTACACGCACCGGTAATCGTCGACATGGATGATCTCAAGAGTGATCTCCTGGCGGCAACGCTGCGCAACGTCGGAAGTGCGTTCGGTCCATCCTCGGTCGGTGGCGGGAAACTATCCGGCTGGATTCGAGGCAACGTATGGTCGGCCCGGATGCATATTGACGTTGGGCGCTGGCGCCGCTTGGAGCGGAAAGAGGCTCGGGTGGCGCGAGTGGTGTTCGTAGCCAGCGAGTTTCATCGCCGGCGCCTCGGGGCCGGGAACGCCGTCGTAGTGCCCAATGCCTATCCGCCGCCGCCGTCTGCTCGTGGTGTAATAGATACCGATCGGACGCCGACGATCAGCTTCATTGGCACACTCACCTGGCCACCGAATCGTGACGCTGTCGAGCGCTTGGTTACGGCGATTCTTCCAATGATTCGCAACCATTTCCCCCACACGGAGCTTCGGTTGGTCGGCTCTGCCGACGACGGCATCGCGAGGTGGGCCAGACATCCGGGGGTCACGGTGACCGGTCGTGTGCGATCAGTGGATGACGAGTTGAGCCGAGCTGACCTTGTCGTTGTGCCCATCCGGTTCGCGGGCGGAACCCGCATCAAGATCCTGGAGGCTTTCGCTCACTTCGTCCCTGTCGTGTCGTCGACGGTCGGGTGTGAGGGTCTAGATGTCGTGCCCAACCAGCACCTCTTGATCGCGGACTCCGACGAGGAGCTCGTCGCTGCCTGCGTTCGTCTCCTCAGTGACGTCGCCCTGCGGCGAGATATGGTCCGGCAAGCTCGAGAGCTGTTCGACTCTCGCTATAGTTCCGATCAGGTCGAGGGGCTAGTCTCCGCCGCCGCCTCCGATGCCATGGCATCTGGACGCGACCGCTAGTGCCGTGGTGTCTTTTGCGTTCCGCGCTGCGCGCCGAGGCGGCCGACCTGCCTCTGACCAACGCCTTTGCAGCGCTGCCGAGCTGGCAACTGGGCGGTCGGCCGCGAGGCGAGGGCTTAGACGCCAGCCTCCGAGCACCGTGATCACGGCCTGTCGACGACTTCGGCTAGAACGCGCTGTAACTGGGCTGAGAAGCGCGCGCGGGAGCAGTCATTTCGGATACGGGACAACGCCTGTTCACGCATCCCTCGCCACAGCACCGGATCGTCGTGCAGCGAGACGCAGCGATCGGCGAAGTCGGCGGCGTTGCCCCCTACCGCGAGATCCATCCCAGCGCCCCATCCGACTTGGTTTGCGATCATGGTGGTAGACACGATCGGGAGCCCGTGGGCCGCCGCCTCGAACACCTTCAACGGCAGCCCCGCCGCGAAACGGGTGGGAGCGACGAACACCCGGGCTCTGTCGTAAGCCCGCAGCAACCCGGCCGCCGGACCTAGGAAGGTAACGCCGGGACGCGCCAACCTCCGGCGGACGCCATCGTCGCACGATCCGACGATGGACACCTCGGCCCGCTCCCCCATGCTACGCCGGAGTAGGGGAAGAACCTCGTCGAGAAACCATGTCACCGCGTCGGTGTTTGGTGAGTCGGGCGAATCGACTAGTGGCCCAACGAACAGGAAGCCTCGCCGGCCGGCAAAAGACATGGGAGTCGGTCGGCTCTCGCAGGCATAGCCAAGCTCGTACACGGGCTGAGCCATGACTCTCTCGATGTGCTGGCGCTCCTCGGCCGACACGGCCGAGATGCACCGGCTACGGTGGGCCGGAGCCAGTTCGTTCATGAGGAGGCTGCTGAGATCGACCGTGTCAATGGGTTCGCCGCGCAGCTCCCGCAGGCGGGCCAATCGCAGGGGACTCAGCGCTTCACAGTCGTAGACGAGTCCGCGGCATCCGGATCGTTCTAAGAAGGGTGCAACCAGCGCCATGTTGTGCGGTCGAGTTACAAACGTGCAGTCGTAGAGCGAACCGCGCTCCTCAAGAAACGATTCGAGACGCGGCCACCCGTAGTTGAGGACAATATCCACGCGTTGAGACACATCCCGATGGGCGTGCCTTCGACTCTCAACGGATGCGAGGAGCGGGTACAGAGTTACTTCGTACCCGAGAGTGGCGAGTTCGTCGACGATCAGGTTGCTTCGAGGATAGCCAGCACCAAGCGCAATATGAGGCACCCGGCTTTCGATCAAGAGTACGCGACGGCCTCCGCGATGTGGACCTTCTTCACGCCAACGGCGCTGATTCCGGCGAACGGCGACGAACGAGCGCACTCGGTAGTTCACGGATTCAGACACGCGGCGGACCACTGCCCTCACCTTCGGTACACGGCTATGCCAAGGGTCCGCTGACGTATCGGGCCTTCACCGGGCAATGGATATCGTGATCTTACGCAACTCGCCAAGTCGTTCGCTCACCGGCTCGCCGGTAGGCTTGGTTGATGCCGATGCGCACACAACGGGGAGGGGGGCTGGGACTGGCCGCCCTCTTGCGTACGCGGTGGGTCGGCCGAATCCGCAACGACCGGTCACTCGACGTTGGCGGGCGTGCGGCGAAGGACGACGCTGCGATGCGCATCGTGCTGGCCGCGACCCTCCGTGCGGCGTCGAATTGCATCGATGTAGGTGCCCACAAGGGCGCGGTCCTGGCCTCCATGGCCAGGCTCGCGCCGCAGGGCCGCCACCTCGCCTTCGAGCCTATTCCGGCGCTCGCGGCGCGGTTGCGCGAATCGTTCCCGAGCGTCGACGTCAGAGAGATGGCTCTGGCGGACCGATCTGGCCGTTCGAGCTTCACCGTTGTGGCCAACGATCAGGGCTACAGCGGCCTACGCCCCCGGTCCTACCCGTTCGACGCCGTCACGGAAGACATTCAGGTCGACGTCGGTCGCCTCGACGACTGTGTGCCTGATGGCTATGTTCCGACCCTGATCAAGATCGATGTCGAGGGCGGCGAGGCGGGGGTGCTTCGAGGAGGGTTCGGGACGATCTCCACCCACCGTCCCACGATCCTGTTCGAGCACGGTGTCGGTGCCGCTGAGCACTACGGAACGACGCCGGGCGAGGTGTTCAAGCTTCTGGATGAATGCTGCCTGCGCATCTTTGACAGCGACGGCCTCGGTCCTTACTCCGAGACCGACTTCGTCGCGTCGTTCGACCGGCCGATGTGGAACTGGATCGCTGCTCCGGCTGATCCTTGACGGCGAGCTTGCGGCGGTTGCGTGGGGACTGCTGGCAGGCCATCTCGCCTAATCTCCTGGCGTCATGACGCAGCGCCTTTCCCGGGACGAGCCCGGTGTGGATCCCGACATCGTCGTGGACCCCGATGGCCGGCGGTACGAGTTGCGGGCGGCGACCTGCCCGACGTGCGGACCGGCGGCGAAGCAGACGATCGGTATCCGCGGAGGCCGTTACCACCGTTACGGCTTGGGACTTGAGTCGACAATCGTTCGGTGCCGACGGTGCACGCTGCTGTTCCCGGATCCGTTCCCCCATCCTCTCGACGTCCAAGAGATGTACGGCGACCCAGAGAAGTACTTCGCCCTTCACGACGACTTCGAGACCAAGAGCCAAGCCCACCGCGAGCTCATCCGGGAGATCAAGTGCCGCACGGGCAAGGCCGACCCGGCGATCCTCGACGTCGGGAGCGGCCGCGGCACGACGCTTCGCGCCGCGATGCTCGAAGGAGTGCACACGGCGATCGGGCTTGAACTCTCGAGGGCGATGATCGAGTTCGCCGGAGAACACGGACTCAGCGTGCTGCACAAGACCGCAGAGCAGTTCGCCAAGGAAGCCGAACCGGGCACGTTCGACGCAGTCGTGTTGTCGGCTGTTCTCGAGCACGTCGAGGATCCGAGCACGCTCCTTGCCGCGGTGGCCAGGGTCGCCGCTCCCGGCGCGATAGTGATGGTGGAAGTTCCTCGGGAGCCGAACCTGCTGACATGTCTCGCGTCGTGGGGCAACCGGATCCGGGGGAATCGCGGCGTGGTGAACCTTTCGCCGACGTTCCCGCCATATCACGTGTACGGCTTCAATCCCACCGCCCTGTCCCGCCTCCTGCTCCGGCATGGATTCACGCTGGAGCAACTCGTGGTCCGGTGCTCCCCCCGGGTTCCGCACGACGGCACGCTTCGCGACCGCGCTCGTGCCCTTGCCGGTTCGGTCGCTATCCGGGTCGGCAATGCCACCGGGACGGCTCCCAACATGATGGGGTGGGCCCGGAGAGGCGACGGGTAATCGATGCATCGTGTCAGCCGCTGAGCAGGTGATCGCGGGCAGGCCGGACGTCACGGTCTGTGTTGTTTCGTGGAACACCAAGGGCTTGTTGCGGAATTGCCTCCGATCGCTCGACGCGGCGGCGACCCGAACCGCGGTCGCCGTCGACGTGGTCGACAACGCGTCCACCGACGGGAGCGTCGGGGTCGTGCGCGCCGAGTTCCCACACGTTCGGCTCGTCGCCAACACCGCCAACGTCGGATTCGCCCGGGCGGTCAACCAGTCGTTGGCGTCGGCGACCGGTCGTTACGTTCTGCTGCTCAACTCCGACGCCGAAGCCACGCCGGGCTCCATCGACGAGTTGGTGGCATTCATGGACCGCACCCCCGGTGCCGGCCTGGCGACGGCCCGCCTTGTCTCCCCCGACGGGTCGGCGCAGCACTGCGCCCAGGCCATGCCCTCGGTGCCCCGCACCCTGCTCGAGGCGACCCGGCTCCACAAGCTGCTCCCGGCCAAGGAGCGGGCGCGGCTGCTGCTCGGCCCGTATTTCACCTACGACGTGGCCCAGCGCGTGGGGTGGACGTGGGGAACGGCGCTGATCTGCCGCCGTGCGGCCGTCGAGCAGGTGGGGCCCCTCTCGGAGCGGTTCTTCCTCTACGGCGAGGACCTCGACTGGTCGTTGCGCATGGGTCGAGCGGGCTGGCAGGTCTGGTTCTGCCCGTCGGCGGTGGTGGTGCACCACGGCTCGGGCAGCGCCCCACCCGGGCAGCGCGAGGCGGAGCGCCGGCGGGTGATCAGAACCCGTAGCTACGAGGCCCTGGCGCTCCACCGCAGCCGCCCCCGCATGGCCGCCCTTCATGCGGCGAGCGCCCTCAGCGGCGGCCTGGAGTGGCTCTCGGCTCGGGCTCGGCGGCGCCCGACCGGGTTGGCTCGGGAGACGATCGCCTTCCACCTCAAGGCCGCAGCGGGCCCCCTGCTCCGCCGGGGCGCGACGTGACCGAAGCGACCGTGGTCATCCCGACCTACAACCGGGCCGAGGGACTACTCAGGACCCTGACGACGCTGTGCCGGGCCAATTCCGGGCCCGGGTGGGAAGCGGTCGTGGTCGACGACGGCTCCACCGACGCAACGGTCGAGGTCGTATCGGCCTGGGTCGAGGCGACCGGCGCGCCGGTGCGGTGCCTCACCCAGGCCAACGCCGGCCCGGCGTCGGCGCGCAACGCCGGTGCGGCGGCAGCCCATGGCCAGACCTTGATCTTCCTCGACGACGACATGACGGTGGCAGAGGGGTTCGTGGCTCGCCACGTCGCCTCCCTCGCAGCCAACCCGGGGTGCTGGATCGTGGGCAGGGTCGTGCTCCCGGTGGAGGTGCGGACGACGTCGTT
>Ga0187892_10010766_pt1 | contig 11464 bp, 10 predicted proteins | sample MA1701073metaG_FD_139345 | JGI IMG/M metagenome (GOLD analysis project Ga0187892, IMG submission 139345) | Bio-ooze microbial communities from a basaltic lava cave in the Kipuka Kanohina Cave System on the Island of Hawaii, USA - MA170107-3 metaG ... | reverse complement strand
CAAGCTCCAGACGCTGCTGGACGTGGGTCTTTCTTACCTGCGGCTCGGCCAGAACGCGACGACACTCTCCGGCGGTGAGGCGCAGCGCGTCAAGCTCGCCAAGGAGCTCTCCAAGCGCGCGACCGGCCGGACGCTCTATCTATTGGATGAGCCGACGACCGGGCTGCACTTCGAGGACGTCAAACATCTCCTCGCCGTGCTGCACCGGCTTCGCGACGAAGGCAATACCGTGATCGTCATCGAGCACAATCTCGACGTCATCAAGACCGCGGACTGGGTCATCGATCTCGGCCCCGAGGGCGGCGACGGTGGCGGTTACATCGTCGCCGAGGGCACGCCGGAGCAGCTGGCGCGGGCGGGCGGCTCCTTTACCGGCCAATATCTGAAGCGCGTGCTGGCGCGCGGGAGGAAAGCGGCGTGACGCGACGACTGCTGCTGTCGATCGGTGCCTTGTTCCTGATGTCGGTACACGGAGCAGTCGCCGGCGAATTGACCGTCACTGACGCCTGGTCGCGCACGACGCCGCCGGGTATCACGGTGGGCGTCGCCTACCTGAAAATCCACAACGGCAGCGGAAAGTCCGATCGCCTGCTGAAGCTGAGGACCCCGATCGCGTCGAGCGTCCAGGTACACCGCACCGAGGTCGTGGAAGGCGTCGCGCGCATGCGCGAGGTTGCCGTGCTGCACGTCGCGCCCGGCGAGCGCGTCGAGTTCGCGCCGGGCGGGATGCATCTGATGTTGATGGGATTGAAGAAGCCGCTGGTCGAAGGGCAGAAGTTTGACCTGGAATTCCTGTTCGAGGTTGCCGGGCCGCGGAAGGTCAAAGTCGCGGTCAAAAAACCCTAGTCGCGAAAGATCCCCGTACCGCCAGACGTTCCCGCGGGAACGTTTTTTCGCTTCGCGTCGTTCTGCAGCAACCACTCCACGACCAGTCCATAGTCGAGCGTTTCGCCAGTCCAGCGATTGATGGCGGTGGATGGGCCAATACGAATGTCGTTGGCCTCGTGCGCAGCCACGAGTTCAGCCCAGTCAGTCGGTGTCGGAACCGGACTCTCGAAAGACTTTCCATTCGGTTTGACGAATCGGAACGCGCCGTCATCGAGTGTCTGGATGACGACCCGGCATTCATGCACCAGTCGGTGATGGAATCGGCAAAGAGTCACGAGGTTGGAAAGCTTGGTCTCCCCGCCCTGGGCCCAGTGCTTCACATGATGGCCGTCGACATAGCGTTTGAACGGACAGCCGGGGAAGCGGCAGCCTTTATCTCGTGAGTTGAGTGCCCTTCGGATTGCGGGAGGAATGGTCCGGGTCTTGCGACCGACATTCAGGGGTTCACCTTTGACATCTTCAATGATTTCTACGAGGCTTGCGTCGCAGGCGAGCCTTCTTGCGGTCTCTGCGGCAATCGATGGACCATCCTCGAGCTCACAGCGCCCGGCGTGGCTGTGCTTCAGGGTCTCGGCATCGACATGCACGACGATTTGTTGGCGATCACCGCCGGTCAGTTCCTGGGGTCCTGCAGCCAGGAAACTCTCAGCCATGACCGCGAGGGCCTCGACCCGCCGCTTGCTGCAGCGCTGCAGGTCGTCGGCCTGGCAATCGTCAGAAAACGTTCCGGCCGGAACGTTTTTGGGAATGGGCAGCGATTCCTCGGCCGCTTCGAGCGCCTTCTTGAACAAGGCTCCGACCTCCGCTGGCAACCGTCCTCGGATCACCAGCGATCCATCCAGCTCGGTGTGGAACCATAGCGACCGGTCGCGCTGCTGGATCGCCTCGCGCGTCAGCTCTTGCGCATCCAGCGCCCGGCGGTAGCCCCGCACCACTTGCTCGACATGGCTTGTGGTCCCGCACAGCGCGATGTTGAGGAGATAGTCCTCGTTCGACGCATCCGCCACCCGGGTCAGCTCGCGCGCCTTAAAATAACTGATGCGGCCCTCCGCCATCGCTGCGGCGACGTGCGGCAACGCTTCCAGCGCATGCGCCACCCGCACCTTCTCGCGCGCGGCGCCCAACCCGATTCCGCATTTCCAACTGAGCCAGTGAGCGCAGGACTTCACACCCCATTCCACCCAGCCCTGGCGCCGATCGAGCTCGGCGATGAGCGTCAGGAAACGCGCATTGGCCGCATTGAGATGACCTGCCAGCTGCGTGATCTGCGAGATGAGTTCGGGTGTCGAAACCGACGAAAATTCCCTTTCCATGGCGGGCTCCGGCAGGCTGGTATTTTATACAGTATCCTACTAGAAACCCCCGTAATTGCAAGTAGTTACGCGGCAAAACCGAGTGGGATTTTGACGGATTTTGCTGGTATCCGATCTTGTATAGCGAAATCACGTTAGCTATAGTGAATCACATATGAAGGGCGCTCACCCCATACCCGCACCCGACGCGGCCACCATTCAGGCCCTTCGTCAAGATCTCGCATTACAACTCGCGCGTTGCATCGAGCGGCGCGCGATGAGCCAGATCACGGCGGCGAAGTCGCTCGGTATTCCTCAACCCACCTTGAGCAACATTATGAACGGGAAGGTGTCGGAGCTGTCGCTCGAGCTGCTGATTCGAATCGCCGTGCGTGCTGGACTTCCGGTGGTATTACAGACGGGTCAAGTGCCGGTGGAAGCAGGCGCCTTCGTGACGGGCGGTTCGTCACCGGGCCCGAAATCGAGGGTGGCTGAGGAAGCGCGCGAGGCCTTGGTCGAGAGCGCCCGTCGGCTAACGCCGGAACAGCGGCTCGAGGCCCATCTCAAACACAGTGAGCTCATGACCGCACTGCAGCGTGCTGGCCAGCGCGCCTCACGCTCGCGCGATCCAATGGCCGGACGAGCCCGGTGAGAGCGCGCGGCCCGGGTCAGTCCGCGCTGCTGCTACTCGATGTCGCAACAATCCTGACGGACAAGAAAATCGACTACGCAGTGATCGGCGCAATGGCCGCTTCCGTGCACGGAACGATTCGGGCGACCACCGATGCGGACGCGCTCATTGCCGTAACCAAGCCGAAGCTCGGGCAACTCGAGAATGCATTCAAGAAAGCCGGACTCCAAACCGAGCTTCGCAGCGGCGACTCGGACGATCCGATTCCTGCCCTCCTCACCGTCACCGACAAACACTCGAACCGCGTGGATCTTTTGGCGGGCTTGCGCGGTCTCGACCCGGATGCATTCACGCGATCCATCATGGTGGATTTCCACCGCCATCGCCTACGCATTATTGGCCGTGAGGACTTCATCGCTATGAAATGCTTTGCCGGCTCACCCAAGGACATCGCTGACGCACGCGACGCCCTCAAGTCCCCGCACGAACCGATCGATATCGACCTGCTCCGACGGTTGACTCGGCGCTTCGGCCGCCCCGCTGCCGATATCCTCGAGCAAATCCTCCCCGCCTGATCAGCCTTAGTACTTGGGCAACTCCACTTCCTCGAATATCCCCTCCACCGTCGCCGCATCCCTTGCCCGCAGCGCCTGGTCCACGACCTTTCGCTTGAGGTGCGGCGCGAACTGGCGCATGAACTCGTACATATAACCGCGCAACAACCTGCCACGGCGCACACCGATCCATGTGACGTACTCCGGAAACAGGTGACTGCCGTCGATCGCGACCAGATCCGCGTCCTCCGGCTCGCTTCGCGCCACGCAGGCCACGATGCCGACGCCAAGACCGAGTCGAACATAAGTCTTGATGACGTCCGAATCGCGGGCAGTCAATACGACGTTCATCTTCAATCCGTCGCGCTCGAAGGTATCGGCCAACGATGAACGCCCGGTAACGCTGAACACATAAGTCACGACTGGATGTTCGCTGACATCACGCAGCGTAGGCCGCTTCATTTCGGCGAGTGCATGAATCCTCGGTACGACAATGTCGAGATGCCAGCGATAGCAGGGCATCAAGGCCAGGCTCGGAAACAAATCGTGTGAACCGGTCGCAATCGAAAAGTCAACGCGGTCCTCCGCAGCGAGGTCCGCGATCTGCTCGGAGGTCCCCTGATGCAGGTGCAGGTCGACTTCCGGATAGCTATTGCGAAACCGCTGTATGACGTCCGGCAATACGTAACGCGCCTGCGTGTGAGTGGTCGCGATCGACATCGAGCCGCGCCGTTCGTTCTGGAAGTCGGCCGACAATCGCCGGATGTTGTCGACTTCCTCGATGACCCGTACGGCGTGCTCGACCACATCCTTGCCCGCCGCCGTCAAGCGGGTGATGTTTCGTCCTTCGCGTTTAAATACCTGAAAACCGAGTTCGTCCTCCAGCAACTTGATCTGCTTGCTCACTCCGGGTTGTGACGTATGCAGAACACCGGCCGCGGCCGTGATGTTGAGGTCTTGCTGCACGATGGCAACCAGGTACCGAAGCTGATGCAGTTTCATGACATGCCATATACAGCGACCTGCGGGGACCGGCAAGCGTCGAGGATCGGTTCATTGCCAAACCATGCCAGCCGCGAAGCAAGTCCCGCCACCTCGCCAACGAACAGCATGGCCGGTGACGCGATTGCATGTCGATGCGCCGCGTCTGGCAGCGCCGCGAGTTCTGTCACGATGACGCGCTGCTGCAGATGTGTTCCGTTTTGAACGAATGCCGCGGGCGTCGCCGGCGACAAGCCTGCCTCTATCAACCGGTCGCGGATGACTTCGAGTTCCGCAACGCCCATGTAGATGGCGAGCGTCTGGTCGGGCCGCGCGAGTCCGCGCCAGTCCACGCGATCGAGCGATTCCCGGCAGTGGGCGGTGACGAATTGCAGCCCATGGGCATGCTCACGGTGTGTCAGAGGAATTCCAGCATAGGCCGCGCAGGCGAGCGCAGCCGTAATGCCGGGAACGACTTCATAGGCGACTCCGTGGCGCTTCAAGTACTCGAGCTCTTCGCCGCCACGACCGAATATGAACGGATCTCCGCCTTTCAGTCGCACGACCGAGCGGCCGCGGCGCGCGTGCATCACCAGAAGGCGGTTGATGCGATCTTGATTGGCGCCGTGGCCACCTGGCTCCTTGCCGACGTCGATGATCTGCGCTTCGCGGCGTGCCAGACCAAGAATCTCCTTCGACACGAGCCGATCCGCGAGGATCACGTCGGCCTGCTGCAGGGCACGCAACGCACGCATCGTCAAGAGACCGGGATCGCCAGGACCGGCACCAACCAAAGTGATTCTGCCGACCGAGGTCTTCGGACCGTTGACGAGCTGCCTCTCGATAAGGCCATCCGCCTCTGTTTCCCGCCCCGCCCGCACGGCGGCGGCGACGGGGCCGTCAAGTAACCAGTCGTAGAATCGTCGCCGCACTGCAAGGTCCGGCAAGGCGGCACGCATATTTATGCGCCAGCGATCGGCAAACATCGCGAGCTTGCCCCAAGACTCATCTAGCAGGGCCTCGATGCGCACGCGCAGCCTGGTTGCAAGCATCGGCGCCGCGCCGCCGCTCGAGATCGCAACGACGAGTGGCGAGCGATCCACGATTGCCGGCACAATGAACGTCGAAAGACCTGCATCGTCCGCGACATTGACAGGAACGTTGGCCGCGCGCGCCGCCGTGGCAACCGCGGCATTCAACTCGCGATCGTCGGTCGCGGCGATGACGAGGCGCATGTTGCGTACATCTGCGGTCTTGAATCGGCGGGGAATCCAATCCATACCTTGCGATACCCGCGTCTCGAGCGATGGCGAGAGATGCGGCGCGATAACAGTTATCGAAGCGCCGGCTTCGCGCAGCAGCGTGATTTTGCGCGCAGCGACCTCGCCACCGCCGACAATCAGAACGGGCGCGTCCTTGAGGTTGAGGAAGATCGGAAAATGTCGCATGGCCGACTCAGATGCTCGATCCGTTGATTTCGTGCAGTCCGCACTCGCGTTTCAGACCGAAAAAGCGGGTCGTTTCTGCGTCGAGCGCGTCTCGCAGCGAGAGGGTCGTGTGCCAATCACCAATTGAGACATAGCCCTGCTCCCACAACGGGTGATACGGCAGATCGTGCTTTCTGAGATAGCGGAAGACGTCACGATCCGTCCAGTCGAAGATCGGGTGTACCTTGAATCGTCCTGCGCCAGTTACCTGCACCGGTTCAATTGCGGCGCGACTCTCGGACTGCTCACGGCGCAGTCCGGCGAACCAAGTGCCGGCATGCAGCTCGCGCAGCGCGCGTTCCATGGGTTCCACCTTGTGGATCTGGTTGTAACGCTCGATACCTTCGCGCCCTTTTTCCCAGAGCTTGCCGTGGCGCGCCTCTTGCCAGGCTGCCGACTCCGTGCTGCGAAAGATCTTCAGGTTGAGGTCGAGTCTCCTCGTCAGTTGATCTACGAAACGGTACGTTTCCGGGAACAGGTAACCGGTATCGATCAGGATCACCGGAATACGCGGCGCCGCGCGTGTCACTAAGTGCAAGGACACGGCTGCCAGGGCGCCGAAGCTGGATGACAGCACGTACTGGTCCGGAAGTAATTCCAGCGCCCGCGCCATGCGCTCTGCCGCCGGCAGCGCGCGGAATTCCGCGTTTAGCGCGTCGAGAGCGAGTGGCGGCTCTGCACGCAGCGCGGCCTGTGGAGGCGTCATTACGCCGCTCCCGCCGTGGGCACTAGCGCCACCTTCGGCGCCACCGCCGCTGCCGGAGCTTCGAGCCGCCCGCTTCGATGCAGGTAATCGCCGAAGTCTTCGCCGGTCTCTCGCTCGCGCGCCCAGGCCGCGAACAGCGGATCGAGCGCATCGAGAATCCCCTGCTCGTCGATGTTCTCGCGATACAGTTGATTGAGGCGCGAGCCATCGCGGCCTCCGCCGAGATGCAGGTTGTAACGACCCGGTGCCTTTCCGACCAGCGCGATCTCCGCAACGTACGGCCGCGAGCAGCCATTCGGGCAACCGCTGATCCGGAACAGCAGTGGTTCGCCGCCGACGCCGTGCTTCTGCATTAAACTGTCGATCGCCGCCGTTGCGGCCGGGAGATAGCGTTCGGCTTCGGCCATCGCCAGCGGGCAGGTCGGCAGTGCTACGCAGGCGAGAGCATCGCGACCGAGCGGCGGCGCCGTCCGATGCTGATCCATGCCGTAGCCCGCGACCAGTGCGTCGATGCGCCAGCGCTCGCCGGGAGCGACGCCCGCAACGATCAAGTTCTGGTTCGGTGTCAGCCGGAAGTCGCCGCGATGGATCGTCGCGATGCGTGCGAGGCCACTGCGTAGCCGTCGATCGCCTCGGTCGGCGACGCGACCGGCCTCGATCCGCAATGTCAGATGCCCGCGCCCATCCACGCCCTCGACCCAGCCGAAGCGATCGCCGCTTCCAGAAAACTCAAATGGCCGAGCCGGCGCAAGCGTGAAGCCGATGCGACGCTCGAGCTCAGCGTTGAACCACGCAACGCCGCGATCCGCGATCGTGTACTTGAGCCGCGCATGCTTGCGCTCGCTGCGATCGCCGTAGTCACGCTGGATCGTCACCACTGCCTCGGCAACCGTGAGCAACTGATCGGGCACGAGGAATCCGAGCAGGTCCGCGAGTCGCGGATAGGTCGCCGGATCGCCGTGTGTCACGCCGAGGCCGCCGCCGACCGTCAGGTTGAATCCCGCAAGCACATGATCTTCGACGATGGCGATGAAGCCGAGGTCCTGAGCGAACACGTCGACGTCGTTCTGCGGCGGCACCACAATCGCGGCCTTGAATTTGCGCGGCAGATACGTCGGCCCGTAGATCGGCTCGGCTTCTCCATTGCTTGGCGCCTCGTCCCCGCCCGCGACTTTCTCGCCGTCCAACCAGATCTCGTGATATGCGCGCGTGCGCGGCTTCAGATGTTCGGACAGGCGCACCGCCCAGCGATGTACTTCGGCATGCAGATGGCTTTCGACGGGATTCGGACTCGCAAGTACGTTGCGATTGACGTCGCCGCAGGCCGCGATCGAATCGACAAGCGCCGTATTCATCGCCGCGATGGTCCGTTTCAGTTCCGTCTTGATGACGCCATGCAGCTGAAACGCCTGACGTGAAGTGAGACGCAACGTGCCATTGCCGTAGCGACCCGCCAGGCCGTCAAGCGCAAGCCACTGCGCCGGTGTGCAAACCCCGCCCGGCAGGCGCGTGCGGATCATGAAACTGTACGCAGGCTCGAGCTTCGCGAGCCGGCGCTCCTCGCGCTGGTCACGATCGTCCTGCTGATAACTACCGTGGAACTTGATCAGCTGCTGATCTTCCTCGCGTAGGCCGCCCGTGACCGGGTCCGCAAGACTCTCGACGATCGAACCGCGCAGCCCGCGGCTCGTAGCCTTGATCCGCTCGACCGGCGTAAGAACGGGCGCGCCCATCAGTACACATCCCGCAGATAGCGGCCGTCGGCGCCGAGTTTGTCGAGCCGCTCGCGCGCAGCTTCCGCCGAAACTCCGCCCTGCCGCTCGATGATCGCGGCAAGCGTCGCGTGAACATCGGGTGCCATGCGGGTTGCGTCGCCGCAGACGTAAATCGTGGCACCGGACTCGATCCAGTCGTACAAATCGCGTCCCGCCGCGGCGAGTCGTTGCTGCACGTAGACCTTCTGCGCGCCGTCCCGCGAAAAGGCGAGGTCTAGACGCGTCAGCAGTCCTTGCTTCAGCGCCCGCTGCCATTCGAGCTGGTACAGGAAATCGCGGGCGAAACGTCGCGCACCGAAAATCAGCCAGTTGCGGCCGCGCGCGCCGATGGCGGCGCGCTCCTGAATGAAGCCGCGATACGGCGCAACGCCGGTGCTGGGGCCAATCATGATCACGTCCCGTGAGCCGTCGGCCGGAAGTCTGAAGCGAGCGTTCGGCTCGACGTACACGGGTGCCGTGGCCGCGTCGGCGCGCGTCGCCAGAAAATGAGACGCGGCGCCCGGCCGCGCGCTGCCGTCGCCGCCGGAGTCTAGCCGCGCGACTGTCAGATGCACTTCCTCGCCGACCTCTTTCATGCTGGAGGCGACGGAGTAAAGCCGCGGCACCAGCGGCCGCAGGGCGGCGACGAGTCCTGCAGCGTCCCATTCCGCCGGGTAGCGCTCGAGCAGATCCGGTAGTTGCGAGCGGAGCATGAGGCTGCGAAGAGCCTCCTCTTGGCCAACCTTGAGGAGCTGGGCGAGCTCTTCGCTGCCGTTTCGCTCGGCGACTATCCCGATCAGCGGACGCGTGACACGGGTGATTTCAAGTGTCCTGGTCAGCCAGTCGGCAAGGTTGCGGCGCTCGCCGCCCCGCTCAACGGATTGCGTGCCGTCGAGCCGCGCGGCCGCGAGCACCGCGGTCACGGTCTCGGGCGGGTTTCCAGCAATGACGCCGATCGCATCGCCCGGTTCGTAGCGCAGTCCCGAACCGGCGAGCGAGAGCTCAAAGTGACGCACATCGCGCACGCCCTCGCCCACCGTGATGCGCTGGTTCGCGAGCAGTTCCGCCGCAAATGGTTTTTCGCGGCTCCAGGTCGGCGGCGGCGCGACTGGACGCAGCACAGCGATGCGCTCCACGGCAGCCGGCCGCAGCTGTTGCAGCAACTCCACTGCGTGGGCGGACCAGGCGGAGGCTGGCGCCTCGAAGTCCACGTCGCAATCCGTGCGGTCATACAGGCGCGTGGCGCCGAGTTCAGCCAGGCGCTCGTCAATGCGCCGGCCGATGTCGCAGTAGCGTGGATAACTGGTATCGCCGAGCGCGAGCACCGCGAACTCAAGCGACGGCATGCGCGGAGCACGGCGCCCGAACAGGAAATCGCAGAAGGCACGCGCGTCGTCCGGTGGATCTCCATCGCCGTGCGTGCTCATGACGACGAAGAGGCGCCGTTCCTGCGCCAGTTCACGCAGCGGATACTCGCCGGCACGCAGCAGGCGGGCGTGGATGCCCAGACTGGACAACTGTGTTGCGAGGGACTCAGCGACGCGGCGGCCGTTGCCGGTGTGGGAGCCGTAGACAATGGTAGCGAGAGGGGCGACGCTCGCCTCGGGGGCAGATGCCAGCGATGCGGGTGCCAGCCGCGCAGGGTTACCCTGCGCCGCCGCGAGGCCTGCCGCATAGCCTGAGAGCCACTGGAGGGCGGGGGCGTCCAGGCCATCAACCAGGCGACTGAGCAGCTCGACACGCTGGGGGTCGAGGGGGTACTCGGAGAGCTGAGCAACGGCGGCGGCGGTCAGCATTGACGGATTCCTGAGCGGGTCGCTCAGGAGCATCGTATTAAACGAGTACCCGCAACTGGAAAGGCCTAAATGTTATGACTTCATATCGCTAAAGCAGCTCAGTCGCCGCAGGTCTGAGCGGATTCTAAGTCTTGGGGTAGCTCGATCGGCGGCCGCGAACAGCGCCACACCCTTTAAGTTCGTCAGGGAGGCTGGCAACTAGAATTCGAATAAAGAACTACTGCTGAACCCTATCAAACGTGAGGCGGCCACTTTAACGGCGGATCAAGAGCCATCCCTCCAGAAACGTAATATGCAAAGGAATCGTTGCACTACCGCGCGTTCGCTTTGGCGTCTAGGAGCGAGCTCGCGGTCTCCTCCATGCTCGAGTGGATAATTTCTTCGATCTGGCCGCCTAGCGCCTCAAAGAGTGCAGAAAGTACGTTAGATTGTCGATACGACGGCTTATGGTTCGAGATTTTGACAGCCGACGCTCTGTTTGCTCCTCATGGCCAGCCCGAGCTTGAGTACTCGGCTAATCGATGTCGCTGCGGACTCTCAGCGGGCGACTGCCGTCGCCGGTCCCGCGCTCGTGAAGAGATGCGCGATCTCGCCCTGGCCGCGCCGTTCCTGGTACCGGCCGTTGGTGAATTCGGAAACGACGCGGCGCCAGAACCGGATCGCGCCGGGATTTTTCGATTGCTCGGGGATGGTCCACTCTCCGGCGTAGCGCGCGAATAGCAGCATGGCTGCTCCGCGGCCCACGCCTCGGCTGCGGAATGGTCGCCGGATGAAGAATTCGCTCAGCCGGTAACGCCGGCGAGAATCTTCGTTGCTCGCGAGTTCACGCTGCACGACGGCGAATCCGACCGGTTCCTGTTCGCGCAGGACGATGAAGGCCGTCACTCGATCGTCGTGAAACCAGCCCTGGATGATTTCCTTGATGCTCTGGCCGGTGACGGTCAACGATGGATAAACGCCGGTCGTGTCGGCCGTCAGGTCGGCGAGATACTCGCCATAGGTTTCCTCGATCCAGTCGCGGTCCGCCTGCAACGCGCGCGCTTCACGAATGGTGATCGGCATTTCGTGTCCCGGAAAGAGAGCGGCCGGGGGAAGGTCGCGGTTTTTGCCACGCCATCCGCCCGGCCGATCAGGCCATTTGCAGTCAGCTTACTGCGACGGAGGTGTCTCTTCGGCAGCCGGCTCGGTCGCCGTCGCGTCCGGAGCCGCTGGATCAGCGGCCATCGGATCGGTCGCAGCCGGCGCTTCCGCGGCAGGAGCAGCTTCTTCGGCCGCCGGAGCAGCTTCTTCTTCCTGCTTGGCACCACAGGCGCCCAATACCAGGGCAACCGCAATGGCGCCCCAAATCTTTGCATTCATCGTCAGTTACCCCAGT
>Ga0187892_10010765_pt1 | contig 11465 bp, 13 predicted proteins | sample MA1701073metaG_FD_139345 | JGI IMG/M metagenome (GOLD analysis project Ga0187892, IMG submission 139345) | Bio-ooze microbial communities from a basaltic lava cave in the Kipuka Kanohina Cave System on the Island of Hawaii, USA - MA170107-3 metaG ... | reverse complement strand
TGCAAGTGCGGCCTGTCGCGCAACCAGCCGTTCTGCGACGGCTCGCACAAGATGACGAAGGACGAGGATCCGGCGAGGCTCTACTGGTACGACGAGCAAAACAAGCGCCACGAGGTGAAGGACGAGTTTCCGGGCATCCGCACCTATTGAACTCGGCGCGCGCACGGGCTGTCGCACAGGTATACCCAAAGGAGGTATCCATGCGAGTGAGCCGAGCGATGACGCGCGAAGTGCGCGTCGCCAGCCCCGGGCAGTCGATCCGCGACGTGGCGAAAATCATGGCCGAGATCGACGCCGGCTCGGTGCCGGTCGGCGAGAACGACCGGCTGATCAGGATGATCACCGACCGCGACATCGCGATCCGCGCGGTGGCGGTGGGGAAGGGCCCGGACACCCCGGTGCGCGACGTGATGAGCTCGGAAGTGAAATACTGCTACGAGGATGAGGATCTCGAGCACGTGGCGAAGAACATGGGCGACATCCAGGTGCGCCGGCTGCCGGTCGTCAACCGCGACAAGCGCCTGGTGGGCATCGTGTCGCTCGGCGACATCGCGCAGAACGAGGACAGCGAAACCACCGGCGAGGCGACCGCCGCGGTCTCGCAGCCGGGCGGGAAACATCGGCGGAAATAGGCTCGGCGGGGCGCTGGCGGCCGCGGCGCTGCTCGCCGCCTGCGCTTCCATGGATGCCGAGCTCAGGGCCGCGCGCGAGTCCTGGCGCGGCGCGAGCTATGACGAAGTCGTCGCCGCGTGGGGCCCGCCGGCGCAGAGCGTGAAGGACAACCATACCTGGCTCTCGGAGGACCGGCCGCCGCCGCCGCGCTCCGGCACGGGCGTGTTCGGCGGCGTCGGCGTGGGCAGCGGCGGGCGCGTCGGGGTCGGAATCGGCGTCGGCGGCGCCGTGTTCGGCGGCCAGGGCGAGCCGGTGCGCTGCGACCGCACGCTCATCTTCCGCGACGCTCGCGTGACCGACGAGGACTGGAAGGGCGACCCCGAGTTCTGCAAGCGCTTCGCGCGGCCGCGATGAGCACGGAGTATTCGGAGCCCGAGCCCAGGCGCGCCGAGGTCGACAAGCTTCCCGGGCCGACACTGGTGGAATTCGGCAGCCCGTGGTGCGGCTACTGCCGCCGCGCGCAGCCGCTGATTGCCGCCGCGCTCGCCGAGCGCCCGGGCGTGCGCCACCTCAAGATCGCCGACGCCAGCGGCAAGCGCCTCGGCCGCTCGTTCGGCGTCAAGCTGTGGCCGACGCTGGTCATCCTCAGCGACGGCAAGGAAGTCGCGCGCCTCGTGCGCCCCGGCGATGCGAGGGAGATCGGCGAGGCGCTCGCGCAAATCGATTCGGGGACGGAGCCCTAACTATTTAGGGCTCCGTCCCCGAACTACCCAAACTAGCTTCCGGCGGAGAAGGTGAATCCGGCTTTCTCGAACTCCGCGGCGAGCCCAGGCTTCACCGCTTCAATTCTCCTTTTTGCATCTTCTGAAAAATCAATATCACTCATGTCGTGCACGCCGCCGGTGATGATCACCTGCAGGATGCCTTCTTCGTTCCCGACGTTGCGGAACGCGCGGCACAGGCCGGGCGGGAACGAGACGGTGTCGTAGAGCTCGAGTACCGCGCGCCCGGAGCCGTCGTCGTTCCAGCTCACCTCGAAGCGCCCCTTCATCACGGTGAAGGTCTCGTAGGTCTGGCGGTGCGAGTGCAGCCCCGGGCCCTGCCCGGGCGGGCAGACCGCGAGCGTCATCGTCATGCCCGCGGCGCCGACGATCGGTGCGCCGACGTTGATGGGGGTATCGATGTCCAAACCAATTACCGAGAGAAGTTTGCGCGAATACACGACATCGCGCGCCGCCTCGGGAATCGACGGATTCTGAATCGGCAGCGGCTTGAGGGTGCGAAAGCGGGCAATACGGCGTTCCATGTCTTTACTCGAGATGAAGATCGTTTTCATTTTCGGACTCCAAGCTTGCGCTGAATCGCGTCGAAGAGCATCTCAGTCCACTCCCAGCCGCCCGGCGACCGCGAACTTGCCGCCGCCCTGCGGCGTGACGACCACCATCTCGCCGGTGCCGGGCGAGACGCCGGTCAGCGCGACGATGGTCGAGCCGTGCGACACCAGCACAAGGTTGCCTTTCTTCGGGCGCGTGCCCGCAAGCGTCTTCATCTGCTCGACCTGCTTCGCCTGGTTCTCGGGGCGGCCGAAGAGATTGCTCAGCGGCACGGAGATTTCCGATTTTCCAAAGGCAAGCTTGGCTGTTTCGACGCAGCGGCACCAGGGACTCGAGAGCACGCGCTCGACCGGGATGCCTTTCGCGCGCCACGCCTCGCCGATGCGCTTCGCGTGTCCTCGTCCCTCGTCGGTGAGGTTGCGCTGGGTGGCGCAGTCGTCGAGCCGGAAGCCGGGCGGGTCGCCCATGCCCGGCGTGGTGATGGTGTGGCGGATCAGCACCACCTGGCCGCCGCCTTTGAGCAGCGCCCATAGCGATTCGTCAGCCTGCGCGGGAAGCGCGAGAACGGCCAGTAATGCGAGTAAACCCCTCAATTCTGCTGCTTCGCCTTGCCGCGATCGAGGGTCACCGCCGAAGCCGAGCCCTTGCCCTTCCACTCTGTGTCGTCGATCACCTCGCCGAGGAAGTTGAGCTCGATCGTGACGTCGTCCGGGTCCTTGAGGAAGATCTGGAACAGCTTGGCGTCGGGGAAGCTGCGGAAGTGCATCTCGACCTTGTTCTTCTGGATGCGCTTGCGCACCTCGTACGGGTCCCTGGCGAGGAAGGCGATGTGGTCGACCGAGCCGGAACCCGTGGTCCCGCGGGGGTGTTTCTTCAGTAAAAATAAATCCCTGGTCTTGTTCGGAGCTTGGGAGGCGAGGTGCACGCAGATCTCGTCGCCGATCTTGAGCCAGTAGCCGGGAAAGCCGAAGTCGGGCCGCTCGGCGAGCTTCATGCCCAGGACGTCCTGGTAGAACTTCTTGGTGCGCTCGAGGTTCTTGGCGACGAGCAGGTAGTGGTTCAGTTCGGTAAGGGGCATGGCGTCTCCGTGGGGACAGATCTTAAGGTCTGTCCCCGCTATTTTGCCTGCCGCAGCGCCGCGTCGACCAGTGCGTCCATCATCCAGCGCACCACCGCCTCGGTCTCGCGGTCGCTCGCCCCGCAGATGTCCTTGAGGATCACCATCGGCTCGATGCCGTAGACCACCGCCAGGGCCTGCAGCAGGCGCTGCCAGGTCTTCGGTTTCAGCTTTGCCTTCAAGGGTGAAATCGTGGTGGCGAGGATCTCGGTGCGCTGTCCGCGACGGAACGGCTCCTCCTCCAGCAGCCCCGCGGCCTCGAGCGACTGGTGCTCGAGCGCGAGCTGCAGCGCGGCGCGCATGTGCGGCTCGAACTCGTGGAAGCGCGAGTAGGTGCGGTCGAGGAGCTCGTGCAGGCGGCGCTTGGCGTCGCCTTCCTGGGGCACTGCCCGGCGCACCGGGCCGAGCGCTTCGGCGATCACCGCGCTTACCAGCTTCGAGCGGGAAGGAAGGTAGCGGTACGCGGTGGCGCGGGAAACCCCTGCGCTTTGAGCCACTTCGGCCACCGACGGAATTCTTCCGCGCCGCACAAGATGGACCGCCTCGTCGAGCAGGCGGCGGAACTCGCGGCCGCGGTGGCCCTTGCCGAGGTCGGGCACTTCGTAGAAGGGTCTGGCGCTTTTCTTCACCAGAGGTTAGTCTCGCACAGCATTTTGAGACGCGCGTCTCATTTTGTCGTATCCCGTGAGGAGGGGATGCTCTTCGTAGACCGCCTGGCAGTCGAGATCGACGGCGACGGCGAGCCGGTGGTGATGATCCACGGGCTCGGCGGCACCACCAACACGTTTACCCCCTTGCTTCCCGCTTTCGCGCGCCACAAGCGGCTGCGCTTCGACCTGCCGGGCTCGGGACGCTCGGGCCGTGTAGAAGGCGCTCTTTCCGTGGACAAGTTCATTGAGGCAACCCAGCGCGCCATGGCGGCTGCCAAGGTCGATAAGGCTCACGTGGTTGGCCACTCCATGGGCACCATCGTCGCCGCGCACCTCGCGGCCGCCGAGCCGGGAAAGGTGAGCAGCCTCGCCCTGTTCGGTCCGCTGCTGGCGCCACCCGATCAGGCGAGGGCGAACATCCGGGCACGTGCGGCCAAGGCGCGGCAGGAGGGGATGCAGGGAATCGCAGACGCGCTGGTGCAGGGGTCCACGTCCTCGGAGACGAAGCAGAAACGCCACGCCGCAGTGGCCTTCGTGCGCGAGTCGCTGATGGGGCAGGACCCCGAGGGCTACGCGCGCAGCTGCGAGGCGCTGGCCGAGATGCAGGCCGCCGATGCCTCGAAGATCGCCTGTCCGACGCTGCTCGTCACCGGCGACGAGGACGCCGTCTCGCCGCCGCAGTCGGTGCGCATGATGAGCCAGAAGATCGCCGGCAGCCGCGTCGAGGTTCTCCGCGGCTGCGGGCATTGGACGCCGGTCGAGAAACCCGACGAGTGCATCGACCTTCTTAATCGCTTTTACCGGGATGCAAACCGAATTCGGGGCCAGGGCCGCAATTCGGTTTACGCAATTTCGGCCCTGACCCCGAATTCGTAACGGTATTAGGAGACTGCGATGGCCAACGTGCTCTTCACCAATATCCGAATCATCGACGCCACCGGCGCGCAGCCCTACGCCGGCGAGGTGCTGATCCAGGGCAACCGCATCGCCCGGATCGGGCGCGGCAGCCGCAGCGTCCCGGTCGCGGGGGTCACCGTGATCGACGGCGCGGGCGCGACGCTGATGCCGGGGATGTGCGAGGCGCACACGCACTTCGGCTGGACCAACTCCAAGACGCTCGACGCGATCCAGAAGCTGCCGCACGAGGAGCACACGCTGTGGGCGGCGCAGGTCGCGAAGCAGTACCTCGACCACGGCTGGACCTCGTGCGTCGGCGCCGCGACCCCCAAGCCGCGCCTCGACTGCGTGATCCGCGACGCGATCAACTCGGGCCAGATCCCGGGGCCGCGCTACCTCGCGGCGAGCCAGGAAATCACCGTCACCGGCTCGCTCGGCGACGACATGCTGCCGCACCTGCCGTTCCCCGAGATGTCGTTCGGCTGCGTGGTCGACGGCCCCGAGGGGATGCGCAAGGCGGTGCGCATGTTCCTCAAGTACGGCGTCGACTCGGTCAAGCTCAACCTCTCGGGCGACAACCTGGTGCCGGGGGCGGACGCGAAAACCAGCTGGATGAGCGACGAGGAGGTGGCGATCGCCGCGAAGGAAACGAAAGTGCGCGGCAAGCGCCTTTCCTGCCATGCGCGCTCGTCCGAGTCGGTGAAGCAGGCGATGCGGCACGGCTTCGACATCATCTACCACGCGAGCTTCGCCGACGAGGAAGCGCTCGACATGCTCGAAGCCGCGAAGGACCGGATTTTCGTCGCGCCCGGCCTGTCGGTGATCATCCGCCTGCTCTACGAGGGCGAGGTCGTCGGCATCGACAACAAGATCGCCCGCGGCATGGGCTACGAGGTGGAGCTCGAGGCGGCCTGCAAGAGCATGAAGGCGATGCTCAAGCGCGGCATCCGCGTGCTGCCGGGCGGCGACTACGGCTTCGCCTGGGCGCCGCACGGCGAGAACGCCAAGGACCTCGAGTACTTCGTCAAGTACCTCGGCATGACGCCGATGGAGACGCTGATCTCGGCGACGCGCTGGGGCGGGCAGATGATGATGAAGAAGGACCTGGGCGAGATCCGCGAGGGCTGGCTCGCCGACCTGCTGCTGGTCGACGGCGACCCGCTCGCCAGCATCGCGCTGCTGCAGGACAGGTCGAAGCTGCTCGCGATCATGAAGGACGGCGAGTTCTGCAAGTCGCCGGAAATCCGCTCGTCGCGCTCGAGGTTCGCGGCTTGAGGAGAAGCTGGAAGATCTTCTGGACGCTGGTGATCGGGCTGCCGCTCGCCGCGTTCGTGGTCTGGGGCCTGTGGGACAACACCCGCTTGTTCGCGGTGACGCTGCTCAACGGGCTGACGCTCGCGTCGCTGTACTTCATCGTCGCGGCCGGCTTCACGCTGGTGTTCGGCCTGATGCGCAACGTGAACCTCGCGCACGGCTCGCTCTACCTGCTGGGCGGCTACGTCGGCTTCCTGGTGGCGCAGCACACCGGCTGGTTCGTGCTGGCGCTCGCCGCCGGGTTCGCCGGCGCGGCGCTGGTCGGCCTGCTCATGCAGGTGAGCGTGTTCCGCTTCATGCCGGGGCAGGACCTGCGCCAGACCATGGTGACGATCGCGCTCTCGATCATCATCGCCGACGTGCTGCTCTGGTGGCTGGGCGCCACGGTGCACCAGATGGACGCGCCGGGCTGGCTGTCGGGCCCGCTGCGCGACATCCCGCTGATCAAGGCGTACTCGAAGTACCGGCTGATGCTGCTGCCGATCGGCATCGCGATCGGCGTCGCGCTCTGGCTGTTCCTGAACCGCACGCGCGTCGGCATGATGATCCGCGCCGGGGTCGACGACCGCGCGATGCTGTCGGCCGCAGGCGTGAACGTGAACGTGCTCTTCGCAGTCACTTTCGCCATCGGCGCCGGGCTCGCGGGCCTCGGCGGCGTGATCGGCGCGGTCGAGCTCTCGATGGTGCCGGGCGAGGACGTGCGCCTGCTGCTCGCCTCGCTCATCGTGGTGATCATCGGCGGGATGGGGAGCGTGGTGGGCGCGGCGCTCGGCGCGACGATCCTCGGCGTCGCCGAGACCTACGGCCTCACCTACGCGCCGACCTACAGCGTAGTGTTCACTTTCCTCATCCTGGTCCTCGTGCTCGCCTTCCGGCCGCGCGGCTTCCTCGGGAGGCCGGCGTGAGCGCGGCGAACTGGCGCAACGCCATGAACTCGGGCGCGGGGCGCGCCGCGATGCGTTCCGCTGGCGGCGGGACGCTGGTCGCGGGAAATCGGGGTCTGACCCCGATTTCAGCCGGCTGGAATTTCGGGGGAATTTTCGCTTCGGTTCGTCCAAGGCACATAGTTGTCCTCGCGTTCCTGCTCGCCTACCCGTGGTTCGCGACGCCGTTCTTCACCTTCCAGATCGGCGCGCAGTCGCTCGCGCTCGGGCTGATCGCGCTCTCGCTAACCTTCCTTGGCGGCTACGGCGGCATGGTGTCGCTCGCGCAGATGACGGTGGCGGGGATCGCGGGCTACGGCGTGGCGATCTTCGGCGCGGCCAGCGCCGTCGACGCAGCCATCAGCCTCGGCTGGCCGTGGTGGGTCGCGGTGCTGATCTCGATCGCCATCGCGACGCTGTGCGCGACCTTCATCGGCTGGCTGTCGGTGCGCACCGAGGGGATCTACACCATCATGATCACGCTGGCGGTCGGCGTGGCGTTCTACTACCTGTGCCTCCAGAACTACAGCGTGTTCAACGGCTTCCAGGGATTCCAGCGCGTGCAGGCGCCGACGGTGCTGGGAGTCAATCTGCGCGATCCGCTGCCGTTCTACTACCTCGTGCTGTTCTGGTCGCTCGCGGGCTACTTCCTGGTCAAGTACCTGCTGCGGGCGCCGTTCGGCATCGCGCTGCAGGGCATCCGCGACAACCCGCGCCGCATGAACGCGCTCGGCTTCAACGTCACCGCGCACCGCGTCGCCGCCTATGCCGTGGCGGGGGTAATGGCGGCGGTCGCCGGCGTGCTGCTCGTCTGGTACAACGGGCTCATCGGGCCGGGCTCGGTCGGCACGAGCTGGATCATCAACATCCTGATCATCGCGGTGCTCGGCGGCATGCGCCACCCGATCGGCGCGTTCATCGGCGCGATCGTGTTCGTCCTGCTTCAAACTTTCGCCATCGATGTCTTCGATCGCGAGCGCTTCAACCTCGTGATCGGCGTCGTGTTCCTGGTCATCGTGCTGTTCTCTCCGGACGGCCTGCTCGGCTGGTGGTCCGGAATCAAGTCGAAGTTCCCAACCAGAGGAGGTGTCAGATGAGGAGAACGTTTGTCAAAACGCTCGTCGCCACGGCGGTCGTCGCGGCATTCGCGGGCGTTGCATACGCGCAGCAGGGCCAGCCGGTGAAGATCGGCCTGCTCGCGACGCTGGAGGGCCCGTTCGCCGCCGGCGGCGCGGACGGCATGCGCGGCGCGGAGCTCGCCATCAAGCAGAAGAACGGCATGGCCGGCGGCCGCAAGATCGTGCTGATCAAGGCCTCGTCCGACGCCAAGCCCGACGTCGCCGTGAACGCCACGCGCAAGCTCGTCGAGCAGGACAAGGTCGACATCATGGTCGGGCCGCTGTCGGGCGGCGAGGGCATCGCGGTCAAGGAGTACTCCAAGACCCAGCCCAACATCACCTTCATCAACGGCTCGTCCGGCGCGCAGGCCACCACGCTCGTCAACCCGTCGCAGAACTTCTTCCGCTTCAACACCGAGGGCGCGCAGTGGATGGTGGGCCTGGGCAAGGCCGCGCTCGACCGGGGCTACAAGCGGGTGATGGTGATCGCCGAGGACTACGCCTTCCCGTACTCGCAGGTGCAGGGCTTCATGTCCGAGTACTGCCGCCTCGGCGGCAAGGTGCCGGTCAAGGCCTGGGTGCCGCTCGGCGGCAAGGACTACTCGTCGGTGATCGCGCGCATCCCGAAGGACGTGGACGCGCTGGTGGTGGTGCTGGGCGGCGCCGACGCGGTGAACTTCCTCAATCAGTACGAGGCCGCGGGCGGCGACAAGCCGCTGGTCGGCGGCTCGATCACCGTGAGCCAGGACATCCTGAACTACAAGGGCAAGCGCCGCGACTCGCTGGTCGGCACCATCGCCGGCGCGCCGATCGCGGACGCCTACGACGCCCCCGAGTTCAAGACCTTCGTCGCCGACTACCAGAAGAGCTACCCGGTATCGGCCGGCGGCTATCCGAGCCCGTCGCTGTTCGCCCTCGTGTACTACATCAACATGAAGGCGGCGCTCGACGGCCTCGACCTGGTGAAGGGCGATCTCTCCGACGGGCAGAAGAAGTACCAGGCCGCCCTGCAGAGGATGACGCTGAAGACCCCGGTGGGCGACGTCAAGCTCGACGCCAACCGCCAGGCGATCGGCACCACCTTCATCACCGAGGTGGTGAAGGACAAGCAGGGCAACCTGTTCAACAAGGTGCTGCGCAAGGTCGACGGAATCGACCAGATGCTCGGCCAGCCGAAGGAGCAGTTCAAGATGGGCACGCGCGACGAGCCCAGCTGCCCTTGATTGCACAAGAGCAAGCCCTCGTGCTCGAGGGCGTAACGCGCAACTTCGGCGCCCTGCGCGCGATCGAGGACGTCTCGTTCTCGGTCGCCGCGGGCGAGCGCCGCGCAGTGATCGGCGCCAATGGCGCCGGCAAGACCACCCTGTTCAACGTGATTACCGGGGACTTTCCGGCTACCGAGGGCAGGGTCCTATTCTTCGGCGAGGACGTCACCCTGCACCCGCCGTTCGAGCGCATCCGCGCCGGGCTGCGGCGCACCTACCAGTCGTCGCTGCTGTTCCGCGAGCTCACCGTGCGCGACAACCTGTTTCTCGCCGTGCGGGGCGTGACTCGCAACAGATATGCATTTCTAAGAACCAATACTTATCCCCAGGAGCTTTTGGAGCGCGTCCGGCTCGCGCACCTCGCCGACCAGCCCGTGTCCTCGCTTTCGCACGGCCAGCAGCGCCAGCTCGAGGTCGGCATGGCGCTCGCCGGCGCGCCGCGCCTGATCCTGTTCGACGAGCCGGCCGCGGGCCTTTCGCCCCCGGAGCGCGCCGAGCTCGTGGCGCTGCTGCGCTCGCTGCCCTCGCACATGGGCTTCATCCTGATCGAGCACGACCTCGACATCGCGCTGCGCGTGGTCGAGCGCGTCACGGTCATGCACAACGGCCGCATCCTCAAGCACGGCACGCCGGCCGAGATCGAGAACGACGCCGAAGTCCAGGCGATCTACATGGGGGGCAAGCACCTTGATTCTTGAGATCAAGAATCTCGACGTGCACTACGGGCGCGCGCACGCGCTCCAGGGTGTTTCATTAGCACTGGACCACGGAGTTCTCGCCGTGGTGGGTCGTAATGGCATGGGAAAGACCACGCTGTGCAACGCGGTCACCGGCCTGGTGCGCGGGGCGGGCAGTATCAAGCTCGACGGCGAGGAGATCCTCGGCCTGCCGGCGAACGCCATCACCGAGAAGGGCATCGGCTACGTGCCCCAGGGCCGGCGCGTGTGGCCCTCGCTTTCGGTGGACGAACACCTCACATTGGTTGTGAGGCGAGGACCTTGGACGGTCGAGCGCATCTACAAGACCTTCCCCCGCCTCGCCGAGCGCAAGAGGAACGGCGGCGCGGAGCTCTCGGGCGGCGAGCAGCAGATGCTCGCGATCTCGCGCGCGCTGCTCTTCAACCCGAAGCTCTTGGTGATGGACGAGCCGACCGAGGGGCTCGCGCCGGTCATCGTCCAGCAGGTCTCCGCGATGCTGAAGGCGCTCGCCGCCGAGGGCGAGATCTCGGTGCTCCTCATCGAGCAGAACCTCGGCGTCGCGATCGACGTCGCCGACACCATCGACGTGATGGTGAACGGCCGCATCGCGCGCTCCATGCCCGCCGCCGAGCTCGCCGCCGACCGCGGGCTGCAGCAGCGGCTGCTGGGCGTGAGGGTGGCTGACGAAGAAATCGTCGAGCAGGCCGAGCCCGCGCAACCCCCGGAAGTCCGTATCCATACCGTCAAGCGAGCGAACGACGAGCTCGTGCCCGAAGACGACGGCGAGCGCGTCCTTGGCGGCTATACACGCTGGGGTGTTTCAAAAACTCCCCTCCCCGTGGAAGAACCGAAGCCCGGAGCCGAAGCCCGCGTCGTCGAATTCCCGGTGGCGCACACCGCGGGGCGCGCCGCCTACATCGCCGGCACCTTCGACACCAAGGGCCGAGAGCTCTTCTACCTGCGGAGCTGCCTGGAAAAGCTCGGCCTGCGCACCGTGACGGTCGACCTCGCGACTTCCGGCAAGCCCTCGCCGGCGATGGTGCATCCGCGCGAGGTCGCGCGGCATCACCCGAAGGGCGAGCGCGCGGTGTTCACCGGCGACCGCGGCTCGGCGGTGGGCGAGATGGCGGTCGCGTTCGAGAGCTTCGCCGCACAGCGACGCGACCTCGGCGGGCTGATCTCGGCCGGCGGCTCGGGAGGGACTGCGCTCGCGACGCAGGCGATGCGGCGCCTGCCGATCGGCATCCCGAAAGTCATGGTGTCGACCGTCGCCTCGGGCGACGTCAAGCCCTACGTCGGCCCCTCCGACATCTGCATGATGTACTCGGTCACCGACATCTCGGGCATCAACCGCATCTCCGAGAAGGTGCTGGCGAACGCCGCGCACGCCCTGGCCGGGATGATCGCTTACTCCAGAAAGGAAAAAACGCAGGAGAAGCCTGCGCTCGGCCTGACGATGTTCGGTCTCACCACGCCCTGCGTCCAGGCGGTCTGCAAGCAGCTCGAGGCGCGCTACGACTGCATCGTGTTCCACGCC
>Ga0187892_10010764_pt1 | contig 11465 bp, 8 predicted proteins | sample MA1701073metaG_FD_139345 | JGI IMG/M metagenome (GOLD analysis project Ga0187892, IMG submission 139345) | Bio-ooze microbial communities from a basaltic lava cave in the Kipuka Kanohina Cave System on the Island of Hawaii, USA - MA170107-3 metaG ... | reverse complement strand
GTCGCGAGCGCGTGGAGCGCGCCGCCCCACAAAATGACCGGGCGCCGCCCGACGCGGTCCATGGCGCGCCCGACCGGGGGGCGGAGCGCCACTGCCGCGAGCGCGGTGAGGCTCGAGATGCCGCCGATCTGGACGTCATCCGCCCCGAGCTCGTGGAGATAGCCCGGCAGGTGGAGAAACAGGTTGAAGGCCGTGCCCTGGCACAGGTTGGTCACGAAGCAGAGCACGAAGGCGCGGGTCCAGAGCCGCTCGTCCGCTGCTTCCGTCACCCGAGCGCCACCCCGGGCCGGGGCGTCGCGTCCACCGCGAAGCCGAGCACGCGGCCGTAGAACCAGAGCTCCGCCTCGAGCGCGCGCTCGACGTTCTCGGCGCGGCGGAAGCCGTGCCCCTCGTCGGGGAAGAGCACGAGCGCGTGCGGCACGCCCCGCCGCGCGAGCGCGGCCGCGAGCGTCTCGGCCTGCGCCGGCGGCACGATGCGATCCTCGCCGCCCTGGAAGAAGATCACCGGTCGCGCGAGGCGGTCGGCGTGGTGGAGCGGCGAACGCGCCTCGTAGAGTGCGCGCGCCTCGGGCCAGGGCCCGACGAGCCAGTCCGTGTAGCGGGACTCGAACTTGTGCGTGTCGGTGGCGAGCGCCGCGAGGTCACAGACGCCGTAGTGGCTCGCGCCCGCCGCGAGCTCGTCGCGGAAGGTGAGGAGACAGAGCGTCGTGTAGCCGCCCGCGCTCCCGCCGGAGGCGACGAGGCGGGCCGGGTCCGCGAGGCCCTCGGCCGCGAGGAAGCGCGCCGCGTGCGCGCAGTCCTCGACGTCCACCTCGCCCCAGCGGCCGTGGAGGAGCTCGCGGTAGGCGCGGCCGTAGCCGGTGCTGCCGCCGTAGTTCACGTCCACGAGCGCGAAGCCGCGCGACGTCCAGTACTGGTGCCCGAGCCGGAGCGCCGGGCTCGTGGCGCCGGTCGGGCCGCCGTGGCTCCGTACCAGGAGCGGCGGGCGCTCACCCGCCGGGCCCGTGAACGCGGGGTTCCGCGGCCGGTACACGAAGGCGTGCGCCTCGCGGCCGTCGGCGGAGCGGAAGCCGAGCGACTCCGGGCGCGCGAGGAGCGCGTCGTCGAGCGCGTCCTCGAACGCGCGCGCGTGCTCCGTGACCCGCCCGCTCGCGAGGTCGAGCGTGCAGACGGTCGGCGCGCTCGTCGGCCCGGCCGCGACGAAGGCGGCGCGCGCACCGTCGCAGCAGACGCCCTCGAAGTCCGAGTACGGGAGCGCGAACGGCGTGAGCCGGCCGCTCGCGAGCTCGAGGCGCGCAAGGCGCTGCGCGCCCGCCTCGGCGAAGGCGCACACGATCTCCGCCGCCGAGGCGAAGGCCCAGCTCGACATGCCGAGCGCCCACTGCGGAAGGCCGAACTCCGCCGCGCGCGGGCAGAGCGGCGCGAGGCCGTCGCCGCCCTCCACATACAGGTTCCACCAGCCCGTGCGATCGGAGACGACGCCGAGGCGACCGTCCGGCGAGAACTCGGGCTGGAAGAGCGACTCGTTCGGGCCACCGGCCACGCTGCGCGGCGCGCCGCGCGGGCCGGCCTCGCCCCACGGCAGCACGACGAGCCGCGTCCCGAGGAAGGGCAGGCTCGGGTGGTCCCAGGCGAGGCACGCCACGCGCCCGCCGTCGGGCGCGAAGCGCGGCGAGGAGACGAAGTCCGCCTCCGCGAGTACGACGACGCGCCGGCCGCGCGCGAGGTCGAAGGCGACGAGGCGGTTCGCCGGCTCCCGCGAGAGGCGGTTCGCCGGCTCGCGCTCCCCCTCGGCGAAGTGCTCCTCCTCGACCGCGAGGAGCCAGCGCCCGTCGGGCGAGCCCGCGAAGTCGGCGTAATGCGCGCTCGGAAGCGCGCCCGCCACGGGCTCGCCGCCGAGGCGCTGGATGCCCGGGCGCGCGACGTCCGCGTAGACGAGGACGCCGCCGACGCAGCCGTACTCGCCGCCGCCATACTCGTGCACGCGCGTCCGTACGTTCGCGTCGGGCGGCGTGAGTTCGCGCGCAGCGCCCGCGCGGAGCTCGAGGAGCGCGACGCGCCCGCCTTCGGCCGGCCGGCTCTCCAGCCAGGTGAGCGCGCCCTGCGCGAGGCGCGGCGCCGCGAGCCGCTTCGCGCCCGCTGCGATGCGATCCGCGCGGAGCGGCGATGACCAGGAGCCGTAGGGAGCCGTGCTTCGCATCGACGGCGCTTCTGCGCCCCCCTACTCTACCGGCCCCGTGCAGCCGAGCGACGTCCTGCTCCTCGCCGCCGGCGGTCTGGTGGCCGGCGTCGTGAACACGCTCGCAGGGGGCGCCTCGCTCCTGACGGTGCCATTGCTGGTGATGCTCGGGCTCCCCGGACCGGTCGCGAACGGCACGAACCGCGTGGGCGTCGTGCTCGGCAGCGCGACCGCCACCTGGCGGCTCGCGTCGCTCGGCGTCTCCGGCGCGCGCGACGCCGCGCCGCTCGTGCTGCCGTGCGCGCTCGGTGCGTGGCTCGGCGCGTACGGCGTCGTGCAGCTCCCCGCGGAGATCTTCGAGCGCCTCTTCGGCGTGCTGATGCTCGTCCTGCTCGTGCCCACGTTGCGCGGCGGCGAGCGCGCGGCCGCGCCGCGCCCGCGGGCCCTCCCCGCGCCGCTGCGCTTCCTCGCCTTCTTCGCGATCGGCCTCTACGGCGGCGCCTTCCAGGCGGGCGTCGGCATCCTGCTGCTCTCGGTCCTCTCACTCGCCGGGATCGAGCTGGTGCGCGCCACACACATCAAGACGGCGCTCAACACCTGCTTCACGCTGCTCGCGCTGCCGATCTTCTGGTGGGCCGGGCAGATCGCGTGGCCGCAGGCGCTCGTGCTCGGCGGCGGCTTCGCGGCGGGCGGCGCGCTCGGGGCGCGCGTCGCCGTGCGCGGCGGCGAGCGCGTGATCAAGCCAGTGCTCGCAGTCGCCGTGGTCGCGCTCGCGGGCCGCATGCTCGGGTTCTACTAGTGCCCGTCCGTCTGGAACGGCCCTCCGCGCACCCGCACGTCGCGCTCGTGACGCTCGATCGGCCCGAGAAGGCAAACGCGCTCGATCCCGAGATGCTCGCCGCGCTGGCCGCCGCCTGGCGCGAGATCGCAGCCGACTCCGTGCTCCGCTGCGCGGTCGTGACGGGCGCGGGCGAGCGCGTCTTCTCGGCCGGGATGGACATGGCGAGCACGATCCCGGCCGCGCAACGCCTCGCTCGCGGGGAGCGCCTCGCGCCCGCCGAGTTCGAGGGCTTGCGCTCGGTCGCGACCGCGCTCCTCGCGGGGTTCGACCTCGGGAAGCCGCTCGTCGCGGCCGTGAACGGCCACGCCCGCGCCGGCGGCCTCGATCTCCTGCTTGCCGCGGAGCTCCGCTACGCGGCGCCGCACGCCACGTTCGCGCTCGAGGAGGTCGCGCTCGGCCTCTACCCGACCGGAAACGCCACCGTGCTGCTGCCCCGCCAGGTGGGCTGGGTGCACGCGCACGAGCTGCTCCTCACGGCGCGGCCGATCGACGCCGAGCGCGCCCGCGCAATCGGCCTGGTGAACGAGTTGGTCGAGCCAGGCGCCCTCCTGGCGCGCGCCCTCGCCACGGCGGATGCGATCGCGGCGAACGCCCCGCTCGCCGTCCAGGCCACCCGCGCGGGCGTCCGCGAGCTGCTCGCGCTGCCGCTCGCGGAGGCCTACCGCCGGCAGGAGGAACTCGGCCGGCCGCTCCGGGCCACGGAGGACGCGCGCGAGGCCCAGCGCGCCTTCGTGGAGCGGCGCCGGCCGCGCTTCCGCGGGCGCTGACTACCCGCGGGGTTCAGTCGCCGCCAGGCGCGGCCGAAACGGCCCCGATGCGACGGCGTGGCTTCACCCTGATCGAGCTGATGATCGCGGTGGCGATCATCGGCGTGCTCGCGGCGCTTGCGATCCCGAGCTACCAGCGCTTCCAGCTCCGCAGCAAGAGCGCCGAGGCGCGCGTCAACGTGGCCTCGATCGCGACGGCCGAGTACGCCTACTTCGGCGAGTTCAGCCAGTACGTGACGGCGGCTGCCACTCCGGGCGGCGCCCCCGGGCCGGACCGCCGCGCCTGGGCCGGCGGCGGCATGGCGCAATTCGACGAGCTCGGCTTCATCCCGATCGGCGACGTGCTGTTCAGCTACGCCGTGGACACCGACCCGACCCGCGCCTCGTTCACGGCGGGGGCGCTCGGCGACGTCGACGGCAACGGCACGTTCTCCGAGTTCGGCTACGTGCACCCGATCCCGGGCATGACCGGGGGCATCGCCTCGAGCCTCGCCCCGAGCTGCAGCGTGAACGGGGTGTTCCACCCGGGCGGGCTGCAGCTCGAGACCACGGGGCCCTGCACGGCGCTCGACGGAACCGCGCGCTTCTAGAGCAGGCCCGCCTAGCCTCCGAGCCCGAGCAGCACGTACTTGATCTCCACGTACTCCTCGATGCCGTGGCGGGAGCCCTCGCGCCCGAGCCCCGACTGTTTGACGCCGCCGAAGGGCGCCACCTCGGTCGAGATCAGACCCTCGTTCACGCCGAGCATGCCGGTCTCGAGCGCCTCGGCCACGCGGAAGGCGCGGCCGAGGTCGCGCGTGAAGAGATAAGCGGCGAGGCCGAACTCCGTGTCGTTCGCGAGCCGCACGGCCTCCGCCTCGTCGCGGAAGCGGAACAGCGGCGCCACCGGGCCGAAGGTCTCCTCCCGCGCGCAGAGCATGGCGGGCGTCGCCTCGCCGAGCACGGTGGGCTCGTAGAACGTGCCGCCGCGCGCGTGCGGCCGGCCGCCGCAGAGGACCTTCGCGCCTCTTGCGAGCGCGTCGGCCACGTGTGCCTCCACCTTGGCGAGCGCGTCCGCCGAGATCAGCGGGCCCTGCTGCACGCTCGCCTCGCGGGGATCGCCGACCACGAGGCCGCGCACGCGCTCGGTGAGCCGCGCCGCGAAGGCGTCGTAGATGCCCGCCTGCACGAGGAAGCGGTTCGCGCACACACAGGTCTGCCCGGTGTGGCGGTACTTCGAGACGATCGCGCCCTCGACCGCCGCCTCGAGGTCGGCGTCGTCGAACACGAGGAACGGCGCGTTGCCGCCGAGCTCGAGCGCGAGCCGCTTGATCGTGCCGGCGCACTGCGCCATCAGCAGGCGCCCCGTCTCGGTCGAGCCGGTGAACGAGAGCGCGCGCACGGTGGGACTCGCGCTGAGGACGCCGCCGATCACGCTCGACTTCCCCGTCACCACGTTCAGCACGCCGGGCGGCACGCCGGCGCGCTCGCCGAGCCGGGCCATGGCGAGCGCGGTGAAGGGCGTCTCCGAGGCCGGTTTCGCGACCATCGTGCAGCCCGCCGCGAGCGCCGGCGCGATCTTCCGCGCGATCATCGCCGCGGGGAAGTTCCAGGGCGTGATGGCGGCGGCCACGCCGATCGGCTCGCGCAGCACCACGATGCGCGCGCCTTTGCGATGGCTCGGGATCACCTCGCCGTAGACGCGCTTCGCCTCCTCGCCGAACCACTCGAAGAACGAGGCCGCGTAGGCGGCCTCGCCGCGCGCCTCGCTGAGCGGCTTGCCGCCCTCGAGCGCCATCAGGAGCGCGAGGTCTTCGCGGTGCGCGAGGAGCAGCTCCGACCAGCGCCGGAGCACCGCCGCGCGCTCCTTCGCGAGGCGCGCCCGCCAGGCGGGCAGCGCGGCCGCCGCGGCTGCGATCGCGCCCTCGACCTCCGCGGCGGCGAGCGACGGCACGCGGCCGAGGCGCTCGCCCGTCGCCGGGTTCGTCACGTCGAGCGTTGCGCCGCTCGCGGCCGCGACCGCGCGCCCGTTCACGAAGCAGGCTTCGAGGAAGAGTGCCGGGTCGTCGAGCTTCATCGCGGCCTCCGCGGGGCAAGGTGACTCTCTCACGGGTCGCTCGCAAAACCCCTCACGCGGAGCACGGGAGCGGGGCGCACCAGCACGGCGCCGTCGCGCCCGGTCCAGCGCCACGCTACACGCGCCGCCGCCAGGCGCGCGAGCGCCTCGGCGTGCGGCATTCCGAAGCGGCCGTGCCGCGGCGCGGACGCCACCGCGAGCGCGGGCGAGACCGCCGCGAGGAACGCCTCGGTCGAGGACGTGCGGCTCCCGTGGTGCGCGAGCTTCAGGATCGCGGCGCGGAGCTCGCCCCGCTGCGAGGCGACCAGTCCGAGCTCGCCCGAGCGCTCGAGGTCGCCCGGGAAGAGGAGCCGCTGCCCGCCCGCCTCCACCCGCACCACGAGCGAGGCGTCGTTCCGCCCGACCGGGCCGCCGACGCGCGGCGGCCAGAGCGCCTCGACGCGCAGGTCGCCCAGCGCGAGCGCCGCCTCGCCCGCGGCGCGCTCGCTCGTCGCGACGCCGCGTGCCGCCGCGACCGCGAGCAGCGCCTCGAAGCCGGGCTCGGCGCGCGCGCCCGGCGGGAGCCAGAGCCGCGCGACCGGGAGCGCGCGCAGCACCGCCACCAGCCCGCCGCGGTGATCGAGGTCGGCGTGGCTCGCGACGACCAGCTCGAGCCGGCGCACGCCGAGCGCGCCGAGCGCCGGGAGCACCAGGCGCTCCCCCGCATCGAAGTGGCCCTCGAGGGTCGTGCCGCCGTCGATCAGGAGCGCCGCGCGCCGACCCTGGACGACGGCCGCGTCGCCCTGCCCGACGTCGAGGAACACCACGCGCGGAGGCTCCGGCTCGAGACGCGGCGGCGGCCCGAGGGCGGGCGCGGCCGCGGCGAGGCCGGCCAGCGCGAGGCGCGGCGCCGTGCGGCGCGCGCGCAGGCAGGCGAGCGCGAGCGCGCCCGAAGCGGCGAGGCCGAGCGGCCCGGGCGCCACGCCGAGCCAGGCCGGCGTGCGTGCGGCGAGCGTCACGCAGCCTGCGAGGAGCAGTGCCGCTCCCTGTGAGGCGGCGCTGAGCGCGGCCACGAGTGCGCCGCCCGCGTCGGGGAACGCGCCTGCCGCGAGCCCGCTCGCGAGCGCGAGGGGCAGCAGCGCGAGCGCGGTGAGCGGCACGCCGACACCGTTCGCGAGCCAGCCGAGGGGCGACACCACGCCGAAGTGGAGCGCCACGAGCGCGGCCGTGGCCGCGGTCGCGCTCGCCGAGGTGCGGAGCGCGAGGGCGAGCGCCGCGCGAGATCGGGCGAGCGCGCCGGGCGGCGCGGCGCGCGGTGGCGGCGCGGCGCTCCAGACCAGCGCCGCCGTCGCGGCGAAGGAGAGCTGCACGCCCGCCGCGAACGCCGCGGCGGGATCCGCGGCGAGCACCGCGAGACCGGCCGCGCCGAAGGCGCTCGCCGGCGCGAGCGGGCGGCGCGCGAGCTGCGCGAGCGCGAGGAGCGCGAGGAAGGCGAGCGCCCGCTGCACGGGCGCGGCGAGCCCGGTGAGGACGGCGTAGAGCGCGCTTCCGACGAGCGCGAGGACGACCGCCGCGCGGCGCGTGTCGGTGCGCGCGGCGAGCGCCGCGGAGCGGCGCAGGAGCGAGGCCGCTGCCAGATAGAGGGGGGCCGCCACGAGCCACAGGTGGAGGCCCGAGACGGCGACCAGGTGCGAGAGGCCGAGCCGGGCGAGCGCCGCGCGCGGCGCCGGCCCGAGCGCCGCCGCCTCGCCCAGGCCGAGCGCGGCCAGGAGCTCGCCGCCCGGCCCTTCCGCGGCCAGTCGCCGCGCGCCGCGCCGGCGGAAGTCCGCGAGGAGATCCCAGGTCTTCCGCTCCGGGTGCTGAATCGTTGCATGAAGTCTGGGATGCAGCGGCGTCGCGGTCGCGCCGAGGCCGCGGCGCGCGAGCGTCCGCGCGCGATCGGGGCCGCCCGGGTTCGTGCGCCCGCGCGCCGGGGCGATCCGGAGCGCGATCCGGATCCAGCTGCCCGCCGGCAGCCCGGCGACTTCGGGCACCTCATCTGCGAACACGTGGAGCGCGGCGGGGAGCGCGACGCCCGGCGGCTCGACCGCCGCGACCTCGCGGAGCTCGAAGGCGTGGCCGCTCGCGCGCCCGATCCGGCCCTCGACGACGGCCTCGAGCGGACCGGCGAGGCGCACCGCACGCGCCGCCTCGCTCCTCGCCGCCAGTGCGAGCCCGCCCGCCGCGAAGGAGACGAGGAGCGCCGATGCGAGACGGGCGCGGCCGAGCGAGGCGCCGAGCGCCGCGGCGTGCAGCGCGAGCCAGAGCCACTGCTCCGCGCGCGCGGGCGCGACGTCGGCGGCGAAGAGGCCCGCCGCATGCGCAGCGGCCAGCGCGGGAAGGAGCCGTCGCACGCATGCTCGCCGCGGGACCGGGGTGGCCGGAGGCTAGGGACTTCGCTCGCCTCACGCGAGGCGAAGCCTCGCGTGGGCTCGCTGCGCGCGCCGCTTCGCGGCGCTTGCATCAGTGGAGCGTGCGGCCGCCGCTCAGCGGCTGACACTGGAGCCGCAGCAGGTACGCGGAGAGCGTCTCGAGCGCCTCGTCGAGCTTGCGGAGCTCCTGCTCGAAGCCCTCCAGCAGCAGGTGGATCTCGTCGAGGTCGCTGGCGATCCGGTCGCCCGACTCGGGAATCCGCTCGCGTCGCTTCGCCATGCGGGGAGAGGGAGCAAGATCGGTGCCGTACGTCGCGGACCGGCAGCGGCGCGCGGAGGCGCCCGTGCCGCGCGCGCTTTTCCCGGCCGCGAGCGAGCGGGCGCGGACGTCCGCGCGACGCCGGGCCGAGGGAAGCCCCCGCCCCATCCTGGGTACCCGCCTTCCACTGGCCCGCTCAGCGCTCGGCCGCGACCTCGACCACGACGCTCCGCAGGACGGGAAACGCCTCCTCGTGCCAGGCGACTGCGAAGCCGGCGCGGGGGAGCGCGGCCACGGCGGGGCCGGAGGCCTGGAGCGCGCTCGACAGCACGAGCCCGGGGCCGAGCGCCTCTGCGCCGGGCGTGAACGCGCGCGCCACGATCACGCGGCGCACCGAGGTCGCCGACTCGAACGCGACGAGCCCCGCCCCCGACGCGGCGACGGCGAGCGCGGGCCGGTCCGGGAGCGCCTCGGCGCTCTCGCGCAGCTCGCGCGGCACCTCGAACGCGGCGCCGGGCGCGGCGCTCGCGAGGAGCAGCGAAGGACGCGCGCGCGTCCCCTCGGTGTACCAGGCCGCGAGGGCGCGGCCGCTCGCGTCGAAGGCCAGGCTGCCGCCACGGTGCGGGCACGCGTCGAGCCGCCAGCCGTCCGCGTGCACGGGCTCGGGCGCGCCGAAGCGCCGGCCGCCAGGGCCGGAGCGCGCCCAGAACATGTCGCGCACGCTCCCTGCGCGCTCGCCACGCCAGAGGATCCCGGCGCCCGCGGGCCCGACGGCGACCGCGGTGCGGCAGCACACGCACGCGCTCGCCTCGAGCGTGGCGCGTTCGACGACGCGCCCGGTCTCGGGCTCGACGCGCGCGCTCCGCGCGCTCGCGACCGGCCCGCCGATCTCGAGCCACGCCACGAGGAGCGCGCCGTCCGGCGCGGCCGCGAGCGAGGCGAAGTCGTGCGAGCGCGGCCCCGGCTCCGACACCGCGAGCGGGGGGCCGAAGCTCGCGCCTGCGTTGCGCGAGGTCGAGAGCCGCAGCGCGCTCGCGCCTGCGGCCTCGGGCGACCGCGCCGTCCAGAGCACGTGGACCTCGCCTCGCGGGCCGACCGCGAGGCCGGGCGCGTCGTGCGAGGCCGCCGCCGCGCTCCCCGGCGGATCGACGCGCACGGGCGCGCCGCCCGCGCGCACCGCCCAGACTGAGGCACCGTCCGCGTCGCGCCGCGACCAGGCGAGAAGGAGCTCGCCATCCGGGCCCGCCGCGAGCGCGGAGGCGTGGAGCTCGTGGAGCCGGCCGGGGTGCTCGAATGTTTGCGGGGCGCCGCGCGCGAGACGCGGTGCCGGGTCCGCGCACGCGACCGCGACGAGAGCGACCAGCGCGAGCGCGCGCACGCACGGCGGGCTCATCGCCACCTCCAGTCGACACCGAAGAACACGCCGCGCCCGTCGCCCGGCTCGATGTAGCGGCCGTCCTCGGAGTCCACCACGACCGCGGAGACGAAGTCCTGGTCCGCGAGGTTCCGCAGCTCCAGGAAGGCCGACACGCCCGTCGGCTCGTGGTCGTAGCCGAGCCGCAGGTGATACAGCGTCGAAGACGAGACCTCGACCGTGTTCTTGCTGTCCGCGTACCAGTCGCCCGCGGCCACCTCGAGAGCCGGTGCGAGCCAGAGCCCGCACGGGTGACGCCAGCGGAGCGACGCCCAGAGCAGGTGGCGCGGCGCGCCCGGCAGGTCGTTGCTGCCGAAGGTGTCGTCGTCCACGAACACGTTGCGGCCGAGGCCGTAGGCGAGGTTCGCGGTGAGCGTGTCCCCCGCCGGCTGACCGAAGAGCGCGAGCAGGTCCCGCGCGAGGAGCGCCTCCACGCCGACTTCCACGCCCTGGTGCCGCGTGCGGTCGATGTTCTCGAAGCGCGGGAGCGTGAAGCCCATGCCGGTGTCCACGTTCACGTTCCGGATCTCGTCGCGGACCTCCAGGTCGTAGACGGCGAGGTCGAAGCGCACGCGGTCGCCGAGGCTACCGCGCGCGCCGAGCTCGAAGGTCCAGGCGCGCTGCGGATCGAGCGAGGAGAGGTCGCCGGCCAGGTTGCCCGGCGCCGTCGACTCGAACAGCACGGGCGGCTCGACGATCTGCCCGGCGCCGGCGTAGGCCTCGACCTCCGGCGCGAAGCGCCAGACGAGGCCGAGCACGGGCGTGACGAAGGTGTCGTCCCGCTCGTCGGAGCTCTCGCTCACGTGATCGTCCACCTCGCGCTCGGTCCACTGGAGGCGCGCGCCGCCCACCAGAGAGAGCGTCGGCGTGAGCGCGAGATCGTCGGTGGCGTACAGGGTCAGGTTCGTCACCTGGCCGCGCTGGTCGGCGAAGCTGTCGCCCGCGTGGCCGGCGTCGTTCACATGGATCTCCTGCGGCTGGTTCGTGTACGCGACCTGGAGTCCGCTCTCGAACAGGTGCTCGAAGCCGACCGCCTCGCCCGCCGAGGTGAGGCGCAGCTCGCTGCCGGCGTTCCAGGTCGAGTTGTCGATGATGCCGAACGCGAGGGGATGCCAGAGGTCCTGGTAGTGCACCTGCCCGAGCCACTCGAGGAGCGTCGTCTCGCCGAGCGGCAGGGAGAGGGTGAGCGCGCCGCGGCCGAGTTCGTAGTCGCGCGCCTCGTCCTGCGCGGCGCTCGCCGGGTTCGCCTGCCTCGGGTTGACGTGGAACTCGTCTCGCGTGAGCGCGCCCGGGATCTCCTGGCGGTTGCGGATGGCGTTCGCGTCGAAGCGCAGCTCGCCGCCGCCCTCGAGCGCGCCGGCGAACGAGGTATAGAGCCGCTGGCGGTTCTGGTCGGCGTGGCGGCGATAGCCCTCGCCCTGGGTGTGGCTCAGCGCGAGGTAGCCGTCCCAGTCCTCCGTCGCGAAGCCGCTCTCTGCGAAGCTCTTCCAGAAGCCGAACGCCCCGCCCTCCGTGCGCAGCCGGAGCCGCGGCGCGGAGCGCCCGGTGCGCGTCACGAG
>Ga0187892_10010763_pt1 | contig 11465 bp, 10 predicted proteins | sample MA1701073metaG_FD_139345 | JGI IMG/M metagenome (GOLD analysis project Ga0187892, IMG submission 139345) | Bio-ooze microbial communities from a basaltic lava cave in the Kipuka Kanohina Cave System on the Island of Hawaii, USA - MA170107-3 metaG ... | reverse complement strand
TGGCGCGTAGGGGCGCGGAAAGGTCATGTGGACGAGCTCGACGCGGTTGGTTTCAAGCTTGACCCGGGCAAGGCATGACCTGGCCTTCTCCAGGTCGAATTCGTAGTCGGGCGTCGGGCAAAGGTCCTGCCAGATCGCCGGCGGCACGATGTTCGAGGCGGGCTCGGCCAGGTCGTGGTAGGCGATGGCGTTGAGCCCCCTCCGGTCGAGCGCCAGGGAGACCGCGCGGCGGAACCCGAGATCGCTGTAGGGGGATTTCTTCACGTTGAACGCCAGGTAGAAGACGTTCATCGCGGCGTCCGCCCGGGAGGCGCGGAGAGTGGGGTCTTTCAGGTGACCGAGCGTCGGATGGTCCACGACATGGACCTCGCCCTTCCGGAGTTTTTGAAGGGCGGTCTCGGGCGACCGGACCGGGACCACGATGACGCGTCCGGCGGGCGGCCGGCGCCCCCAGTAGGCCGGGAAGCGATCGAGGACGATCTTGACGTCGCGTTCCCAGCGGGCCAGCGCGTACGGCCCGGTTCCGCAGGGGTTTTGACCGAATTTGTCGCCGTGCTTTCGGACCGCGTTGGGGGAAACGATCCCGGCCGAGAAGAGCGTGAGGTTTTGCAGCATGACGACGTTCGGTCTACGGAGCGTGAGAATGACCGTGTAGGGGTCCGGCGCTTCGAGCTTTTCGATTTCCGAGAAGGTCGGGCCGTAGGGGACGGTCTTGGGACGGAAGGGGTGGTTCGGGTCCAGCAGCCTCCCGAACGTGAATAGAACCGAAGCGGCGTCGAACGGGCTTCCGTCGTGGAACGTGACGCCCCGCCGCAGCTCGAATCGGATCACCTTGGCGTCGGCGGACACGCTCCATCTCTCGGCGAGCCGTCCCTCGAGCTCGAGGGAATCGTCCTTGAACGCGAGAAGAGGCTCGTAGAGGTTCTGCGTAACCTTGATGTCCTCGCCGGTTTCGACTTCGGCCGGGTCCAGGGTGGAGGAGTCCGCCGCGCGGGCCCATACCAGGGACTGATCGGTCGGCGTCCGGCCGGGCTTGCAGCTCGCGATCGCAAGGAGCAGCGCCGGGGCCCAGTGGCGCATTACGTAACCCAATCCATCACGCGCAGGCCCGCCGCCAGGATGGGCCGAAACCAGGGCCGGCCCCAGTAGAAAAAGCGGGTGGGGTGCGGGATGTCGAGGAAGGGACTCGTCTCGCGCCGCCCGGCCAGGAGTTCCGCGGCGTGCGCGCCCAGGACCGACGATACGGCCACGCCGTGCCCGCTGTATCCGAGCGCGTAGTGGATTCCATCGACCCGTCCGAGGTGGGGCAGCGTGTCGAACGTCAGGCCCAGGTGCCCGCTCCAGGAGTGGGTCACGTCGACGTCGCTCAGCGCCGGAAAGGTCCGGACCATCGCCTTTTTCAGGAGTCGGGCGCTCTCCCGCAGGTCCTGGTCGGTGGAAAGGCAGGTCCGTCCTCCGAAGAGCATGCGGCCGTCCGGCGTCAGCCGAAAGTAGTTCAGAAACCACTTGGAGTCGTAGAACATCCTTCCCCGGGGGCTCAGCTCTTTCCGCAGGCTCGCGGGCAGGGGCGCGGTCGCGATGATGTAGCTCCCGATCGGGACCACGCGCCGCCGGATGCCGCGCGCCAGGCCGTCCGTGTATCCGTTCGTCGCCACGAGCACGTCCCGGGCGCGGATCGGACCTTTCCCCGTCGACACGATAAAGGAGCCGTTGTTGCGCGCGATCACGCGGACGTCGGTAAACGCGCACAGGGACGCGCCCGCCCGGGAAGCCGCCCGCGCGAGGCCGACGACGTACTTCGCCGGATGGAGCCCGGCGCTCGGCGCGTCGATCACGCCGCCGTAGTAGGTCTGCGTTCCGATCTCCTCGCGCATCGCGTCGCGGGAGACGTTGTGGCGTTCGTACCCGAGCTCGCGCCCCATCCAGTCGGTCTCGCGGCACATCGCCTCGTAGTGCGCCGGTTTCGAGGCCGCAAAGAAGGACCCGCACCGGGCAAAGTCGCAGTCGATCTGCTCGTCGCGGACGAGGGCTTCCACCCGCGCGATCCCGTCCACCGAAGCCTGCCACAGGTCTCGCCCGAGCCTGGGCCCGAAGCGTCGGAAGAGCGCCTGCGGGCCCGGCTTCAGGCCGACCAGCGCCTTGCCGCCGTTGCGGGAACTCGCCCCCCAGCCGATGGCCTGCGCCTCCAGGACGACCGGCCGGGCACCGAGGCGGGCGAGCTCTCGGGCGGCCCAGAGGCCGGTGTAGCCTCCGCCGATGATCGCCACGTCGGCTTTTTCGGGCAGGGGGTCGGCACCCAGGCCCGGCGGCGGAAGGGCCTGCTCCGTCCACAGGCAGGCCGTTTTCACCTTACCCGTCCCAGATCTCGGTGAAGACGCGCGCGAAGTTCTCCCCCAGGACGCCCGCGAGCCGGTCGCCCTCAAAGCCCCGGCGCCGGAGGCCCTGAGTGATCGCGGCGTAGGCGGTCGAAGGGCAATCGAGCGGGGCGATCACCGCTTCCTCGTAGCCGAATCCGCGGTAGATCTCGGGGTATTTCGCGGCCGCCAGCGTGTAGTTGCTCGGGGTCCTGCCGGGTGTCGAATCCAGGCCCAGGCCGACGCGTCCGTCGCCCGCCACGCGGCAGGCATGTTCGATCGAGTCGAGGAATTGATCCAGCCCCGGCTTTTTGTTCCCGCGATGGTCGAGAAAGGGGGCGTAGGCGGCGACCCCGAAGACTCCGCCCCTGTCCGCCAGCGCGCGGAGCTGCTCGTCCGTCTTGTTTCTCACGTGGTCGCACAGGCGCCGGACGCCGCTGTGGGTAATGACGCAGGGCGCGCGCGAAACCTCCAGCGCCTCGGCGGACGTCCGGGGCCCCACGTGCGAGAGGTCGACGGCCACGCGCTCCTCGTTGAGTCGTTCCACCAGCCGGCGGCCGAAGCGCGTGAGGCCGGTGTCGTTCTCCTCGCCGCAGCCGCATCCGGCCGCGTTGGCCGTCTGGTAGGTCAATTGAATGACGCGGACGCCGAGCGCCACGAGCGCCGGGAGGAGGGTCAAGTCGCCCTCCAGCGCCCGGATGTCCTGCATGCCCAGGACGATTCCCAGGCGGCCGCTCGCGCGGGCCTGCCGGAGGTCCTCCCCGGACCGCACGAGCATCAGGCGGTCCTTGTTGCGCGCGATCGCGTCATGCCAGCGGGAGAAGTTCCGGATCGTCCCGTCGAACCCGTCTTCGTCCTCGTCGGTGGCGGTGACCTGAATCACGTTCACCCCCGCCCCGATCAGCTCGTCGAAGTACCGTTCGTCGTGGATCTTGGCCATGCAGACGACCGCGTCCAGGATGAACGCGCCGCGCTCCGAGTTCCTTTCGGACATACGCCCCTCCACCTGGATATCCTGCGCCTGCGTTCGCGATGCCCGGACTTTTTGACAGGGCGATTGTTTAATTGTCAATCCGACCGCCGGTCTACTTTTTCGCGTTCTTGTACCGATAGACGCGAATCACGCCGTCGTCGGCGCCGTCGCCGGCGACGTGATAGACGTGGACGTTGAACAGGGGATCATAAAAAGCCGCCGGGGAGTTGCCCCACCCCTTGATGGGCTTGGGCTCGGTCGTCCACGTGTTGGCGGTCGGGTCATAGACGTACATTCCTTCCTTCCCGCTGCCGTAGCTGTGCGCGACCAGGATGACGACGTCGTTGACCGTGTCATAGGTCAGGTGGCTCCCCTCGGTGACATAAGCGTGGCTGTTTTGGACCACGGCCGCGGGGAGCCCTTTCGGCTTGGGATCGATCCACACCTGGGCCTTGATATCGTAGATCGCGGGTACGTTGTCCGCCCGCGTGGGGCTGCCGAAGTAGACTCGGTCCCGCTTGGTGTCATGACACGACACGGTGTTGTACGTGTGCGGTTGCGCTCCGCCGGAACCGGCGTGGCTCCACCGATTCGTCGCGGGGTCGTAAAACCAAACCTCCCTTCCATGGAGGCAGTACAGGACCTGCTTTTTACTGGGGATGTAGGTGAAGTGGGTGCAGATCTCGATGCTAGGGCCCGGCTCCTGGAGGGGATGCCGTTCCCACTTGCCCGTCTTGACGTCGTAAAGCCAGGGCATGGGTTCATTGGAATAATGGATGTCCTTCCTCGCGTTTCGGAGTTTCCACACGCCGGTCAACGCGCCTTTCTGGTAGTCGCCCGGACCCGGGATCAACATGAATCTCTTGCGATCCGGATCGTACGTGTACATCTCGTAGCCGTGGACCAACGGGGCCACCGGGACGAGGTCTCCCGATCGGGTCCGTTCAAATCCGTCCTTGTCCACGACCAGGTCGGCGGTGTCCGTGTGGGTTCCGGGATAGACGCAGATCCATCGGTGCGCGTTGAGGTCGTAAAACCAGACGTCGTCGAGGTAGTGACCGTCTGGTTTCACGAATCCGTGGGGGCCTTCTCCCGTGTGGAAGGCGCCTCGCAGGTCCGGCGCGAAGGCCATCCGGGAGTTGTAGGAGCGGCCGCGCCCTTTGCCCCATTTGGGATCCGGCGCGGGAGATCCCAGATCCAGCCAGGCATCGTCGCCGAGCGCCCTGATCTTGGCGACGTGCGCCCCCATGGGGCTGGGCAGACCGGACAAAGGGCCCTTCGGGGCGGCCGCCCGCTTTTTCGCATCTTGTGAGGCAATCTCCTCCTGCCCCGGGAGCGCCCCAAGAATCAGGAGCGCGGCGCAGAGGTCCATCGGTGGGGTCCTTTCAGGGCTTCTCGCGGGGGTGGAAGGGGTCGACGCTGGCCACGTCGCGAAGCGGCTGGGTCGCGCGCTTGAGGAAGAGGATGGCGAAACACGTGTCCCAGGCGGGAAACTCGACGTCCTTCCCGTCCCACACGCTGCCGTTCCACGAGCCGTCGCGCCTCTGGGCTTTCAGGATTCTCGCCGCCCCCTCGCGGTACCATGCGTGACGACCGAACCATTCGGTGTCGCAGAGGATTCCGGCACGCTCCAACCCGTAAAGGAAGTAATAGTAAGCGAACTTCTTCTCGCTGAACCCGTAGACGGCGTACATGTGCTTCATCTCGCAGCTCTCGTCGACCGTGAAGTGACTGCCGAGCCAGTTCATGCCCCCCCTGACCAGCGGGTTCTTCTTCCAGTCCGCGCCGCGGATGGAGTCGTAGATCGCCAGACTTCCCAGGGCCCCCGCAGTCATCGAACCCGAAGGGCCTCCCTCGCACTGCGCGTTGAAGTAGTAGCACCACCCGACGGCGTCGCCCCCCGGCCCCGTGGCCACGGCGCCTCCCTTCTCGGCTGCCTTTCCGGAGTGATGGTGCGCCTCCCACCATTGGATCGCCCTCTTGATCGTCTCTTCGGGAATGATGATCCCCGCGTCATGGCAGGCGCGCAGGCCGAGCGCCGCATATTGGGACGTGGAGTTATTGGGGCGCAAAACGGAACCGTCGCGCGTCTTCTTGACCCGCAATCTCTGGCGGACTTCCGGCTTGCGGCGCTTGGCCGAGACGGTGTCCTTTTTCGGAGGCGCGGACTTGCTGGGGGTCCTGACCTCTTTCGGGGGTTCGGGGACGGGAGGGGCAGGAATCGTCACCGGCTCGCCGTAACCCCACGCGCCGCTCGCGAATTGGGTATCCACCAGGAACTGCGCGCATTCCCAGATCCGCTTCTGATGCCGGACGCGGTCCAGTTCCTCCAGGACCATCGCCTGGAGGGCCACGTTGTAGGTGTATTCGAGGGGGGCTTCCAGCGTTTTCTTGAGGAGCGCCTGGAAACGGGCGTGATTTTCTAGGCCGCCCGCGTGGAGGAACGTCAGCAGGAACAGCTCGTCCGAATGCGGGACGGCGATGGACCAGCCCTTTCCTTCGGAACTGGGAGATTCCGCTTGAAGCAGATGGTTGATCCCTCTCGCGATCGCCTCGTCCACCTGCTTCGCCTCGGCCTTGGCATTTTGCTGGACGCGTCCCCAGCTCGGTCGCGGACCGAGCGCCAAGCCAACGAGAAGAGCGGCGGCGACCCGGGCTGCCCCGACCCTGCTCCTACCCATGTTAATCCTCCTTGAACTTGAACTGACTTTCGTAGAAGCCCGGGAGAATGCGGTCGTAGGTCGGCGAAGCCAGTCCTTTCCGAGACAGCTCGATCACGACGGCGATCCCGTCATGGTACTGACCGGCCTGCGACGGCCGGCCGTCCCACATCCCCTTCTCGACCGCGACCACGTCGAAACGGCTGAAGGCCTGGTTCCGGGGGTCGAAGTCGAGGTAGCCGAGAAGGTAGGCCTCCAGGGCAAAGCTTTCTTGCGACAGCGCAAGGGAACCCTCCAGACGCAGCTTGAGGCTCCCCGCCGCAACCTCCTCCACGGTCACCGTCAGATCGCTCGAACGGAGGCTCCCGGGCGCCCACGGCAGCTCGCGATTATAGGTCGTGAGACCCAAAGCATGGCGTGCCAGGCGATCCACCACCGGACGTGGCGCCGGAACCCTGGCCCCCTTCCGCGGTTGGGGCGGCAGAAGCGAGACCCACTTCTCCTTGCTGAGCCAGAGATAAGCGTGTCCCGGCTCGGGGTTCGAGATCGCCGCCTCCGGGACCGGCTTCCCGGCGTAGCTCCACGGGATGTATTTGTCCTTCCGCTGCAGGCTGCCTCTCGCATCGCGTTCCAGCTGCCGGTTGTAGGACTTAAGGACAATGCTTCCCGCGGGCCGGCGCGGGAATTGCGGGTCAAAAGACTTCAAGTCGTCCACGCGGCCGGGCTTGCGCTCCGCGGGCGGCAGCCTTTTCCATGCCGCCGAAGCTTCCTCGGGTTCCCCGCCGAGGTATTTCCCGCCGGGCGTGAAGCAGGAGGGAGCTCCGCCGGTCCCCCAATGGTCTCCGAGGGAGGAGAAGAACTTTCCTTCCTCGTCTTCCGGCACCGCGTGGATGTTGTAGGCGACGGCGATAAACGACTCTTTCACGATCTGAACGTTTTTCGCGTTCCAATATGTGCGATCACGGCACAAGATGCCGCCCGCTCAGCTGACGCCGATCGGGCACCCTCCCGCGACCATGAGGAGCAGGGGCTTCCCTTCGGCCGCCGCCTTTTGCCGGGCCTCCCAGAGGCTCGAGAACCAGGTGACCGCCTCCCATCTCGACTCGTCCGGACTGGGCTTGATGAGCGCCTGGAGCTTCTCGAATTGATCGACCGCGATCCTGCCCTTCGTGACGGTTCCGGCCGGAGCCGTGGACACCGTCTGTTGCCCCAGAAGCAGGACGGGCAATAGGAAACGCATGAATCCTCCCGAGTTATTCTTTCGCCTTCGCCCTGGCCCTTCGATAGCGGTAGGCCACCATCCGGCCCTCGCTGTTGTCGCCGGCGACGTGGTAGGGCTGCCCCAGCATGTAATCGTAAATGACGAGACTGCCGACCGCCCCCGCCGTCATGGAGCCGTTCGAACTGTTGCCGTCGTGATAGCCCCAACTGACGACCTTCACGGCCTGCTGGCCGGTCGCGACGCCATCCTTTTCGGCCCCGCCTTCGGGGCGGGCCTGTTGGACCCACCACTTCCGGGCCCGCTCGACGATTTCCTTGGGGAATTCGATCCCCGCGTCGTGGCAGGCCCGAAGCCCCAGCGCGGCGTACTGGGAGTTGGAGTTGTCGCTGGGCCTCCCCGCGCGCTGCTTCTTCACCTGGAGCCATCGGACCACCGGCGGCTTCCGGCGGAGGTCCGGCCGGGCTTCGAAGTCGATGGCGCCCCTGGGTTTTCCCTTCGGCAGAGCGCCGGTCGATTTCGGCGGCGCGCTACCCGGCGTGGCCACGTTCTTGCGGCTGCTCGTCGTGGGGACCGGCTGCCCGTAAGTCGTCGGTTCGCCGTACCCCCATTGGCCGTTCGGGCCCATGTTGTCCACAAGGTACTGGGCGCATTGCCAGATCCGGTCCTGGTATTTCACGCGGTCGAGCTCCTCGAGGATCATGGCGTGGAGCGATACGTTGTAGGTCCCTCCGATCTCCCACGCCAGGATCTGCCGGAGCAGCTTCTGAAGCAGCGGGTCGGTTTCCGGCACGCCTGATTTCACGAGCGTCCAGAGGACCAGTTCGACCTCCCGGTCGGCGAGGGTGCGCTCCGAGCCCTTGAGGTAGGCCAGCCCTTTCCGGATCGCCTCATCCACTTTCTTCTGGTCTACTTTGGGATGGGCCCGGACGGGCTCTTTACGGTTTTTGCCTTCCTCCTGCGCCAAGAGGGGGGACGCCACGACGAGCGTCCAAAGCAGCGCGCACTTCATGGCTCTCCTCGCTACCTGTAGCCTGCGGGGGGGACGATCTGGTCGGCGCGGGCGGTCTCGATGGAGATGTCCAGCGCATAGGGCTTGAGGATGATCGTCTGCGGGTGGCCCGGGCCGTCGGCCCTGAAGGGGCTGTAGGTATGAGCCGTGTAGTCCCCAAGAGCGACGATGTCGAAGCGGTCGAAGGCGTTCTTCTTGAGATCGTAGGTGAGATACCCCAGCAGCCGCGCTTCGTAGCGGGGAGACGCCTTCGGGTCCGGGTTCCAGTCGGCGAACTCTCGCAGCAGTTTCTCCCGGGCCTCCTTCGACGCGGGCTCCGCTTGGGTTTCGTGCGCCAGCACGATCGACCCCTCCAGCCGCATGCGGAGCGCAACGGCTGACGACTCCTCGACCATAAGCGAGAGGTCCAACGATCGGACGTGGCCCGGTTCCCAATGGACGCCGCAGCTCGTGGAATTGTCCGTGAGCACGCCGAGGAGAAGCCGATGCGCGAGGGGGGGCGTCACGGGAACCCTCGCTCCTTTGCGGGGATCGGCGGGCACGAACGCCTTCCAGTCCGCTTCCGTGAGCCAGACGTATTCGCGCCCCGGTTCGTAAGGAGCCCAGCTGGCGAACCCGCCGAGGAACTTGTCCCGACGCCGAAACCCGGCTGCTCTGTCCCGGTCCAGGTGGCTCGAATACGCTTTGAGGATCAATCCGCTGGGGGGCGGCTTCGGGAGCTTAGGGTCCACGCTTCCCCTTTCCCCCACGGAGATCGCTCCGGGTCTTCGCTCGGAAGCGGGCAGCTTGATCCACTCTGCCCAGGCCCCGCGCGCGTCGCAGTCCCTCCACAGGTGGTCCGTGGACCCTCCGCGGTGGCAGAGGAACTTTCCGTCGGCGGTCATGCCGTGCATCCGCCCGCAGGCGTACTGGAACTTGCCTTCGTCCACGAGCTTGCGGAAGAACTCGCCTTCCCGGTCCTGGCGCCGAACCATGGGATCGACGTTCAGGGCCACGCAGACGAACTCGTCCTTCAGGAGCGGAAGGTTTTCCTTCCAGGGGAAATCCGCACGGGTCCCCACGCTGGACCCTCAGGTTACGCCCAGAGGATTTCCCTCTCCGGCCCAGACGAAGAGAGGCTTCCCCTCCTCGGCCGCCTTTTTCCTGGCCTCCCAAAGGCTCGTCATCCAGGGGATCTCATCCAAGCCGCCCGGCTTCGGCTTGATGAGGGCCTGGAGTTTCTCGAACTGGTCGTGCGGGACCCCCTCCTTGGGAAGGGCCCCTTTCGGAGCGGAGGTCGTCACCCTGTCCTGGGTCAGCAGCAGCGCGAGCAGAAGAAAGCGCATGGCACTCTCCTTACCGGCGTAATCTCCGAAGAAGCCCGAGGATGAGCAGGGCTTCCAGGCCCGCGGCGCCGCACTTGCCGCGGTTGCCGCTCCGCCCGCCCCCGCCGCCCCCCGGCACCGACGCGGCGCTCGTCGGGTCCGATCCCCCCTGGTATTCCGCGAGGTTCGTGTGCCCGTCGCCGTCCGGGTCCCCGTCCGCCGACTGGGACAAGTCCGTGAAGTATTGCTTCTCCCAGGCGTCGGGCAGGCCGTCTCCGTCGGCATCGGCCGACGGCGCCTCGTCATCCGCGATCGTCACCGTGGCGCTCGCGGGCGAGCCGACGCCGTAGGTCGAGCTCGGCGAAAGGGTTACGATGACGGTCTCGCTCGCCTCGGCGAGCGCGTCATCGAGCGGGCTCAGCGTGATCGTCGCCGAAGCTTGCCCGGCCGCGATCGTGACCGAACCCGGGAGCGCGGCATAATCCGAGCCCGGCGTCGCCGTGCCGCCCACGGTGTAGGTTACCTGGAGAGCCGCGGTCGTATCCCCTGATCGCGTGAGTACAAGTGAAGCCGTATTGCTCCCGGGCTCCGACGCGGCGGCGTCCGGCGCGGCGATCGTGACCGTCGGCAGACCGGGGCCTGAGGAACCCTTGTACCGATAGACCCACATGGGCCCTTCGTTGTTGTCGGAGGCTGAATGGACGAAGTGGGCGTTGAGGAAGGGGTCGTAGAAGGCGTTCACATGGCTGATGACGCCGGCCGGCACGCTGGTGGAGACCCGGGTCCAGGCGTTTGATCCGGGATCGTACACGAAGACCCCGAGGTCCTGAGGGTCGGTGGCGGTGTTGACCATGACGGCCACGTCGTTCACCGAATCGTAGTTCATGAAGGAATGGTTGGTGCCCCACGCGTTCGGAGCGGCACTCAAGCTCCAGGCGTTGGTCGCGAGGTCGTACGTGGAAAGGGTGTTTCCGTGGGCGAAATAGATCCGCTCGCGTTTGGGGTCATAGGAGGTGCAGGCGTCATAGGAAGCCGGGCGCGGGCCCGACGGCGTGACCTCGGTCCACGAGTTCGTGGCGTAATCATAAAACCACACGTCGTTGTCCGGGTCCGAATTGAGCCGCAGGAAAGACTTGCGAAGACTCGGGATGTAGACAAAGTTGTCGCCCACGCTGCTCGGGTATCCCCGGTCGTTCGCGTAGGCGCCCGAAACCGGCCGCAGCTCGAACCTCCCGGTTGCGACGTCATAGAACCACGGGCTGCAGTTGACGGGTCGGTGGCCCTGCCCAATCCCCCACAGCGCTCGGCGCGGTGCGCAGTTGTCATACATATTCCCGCTGGGCATCATCATGAACTTGCGTAGGTGGGTGTCGTAGGTCAGGAGTTCGTAGCCGTGGACGCTCTGGTTCACGGGGATCGGCTGCCCGGTCGCGTCGACTTCGAAGCCGTTGGCGTCCACGGTCAAGGTGAGTTCGTCCAGGTGGCTGCCGGGGTAGAGGCAGATCCAGCGGTTCGCCATGACATCGTAGGCCCAAAGGTCGTCCATGGAGCGCCGGGTCCGGTCGTTGTACCACCCGTGGTTGCCCTCTCCGTAATAGAAGCCGGCCCGGAGATCCGGCGAATACGCGGCCCGGGAACCCCACGACCGTCCGCGGCATCGACCCCAGGTGGGATCGGCCGCCGGGAGGGGCAACTCCAGCCAGGTATTGTCCCCGAGCGCCTGGATCTGGGCGATATGCGGACCCGGCGGGCTGGGCAGCCCGGCCAGGGGCGAGGTTGCCTGGGGCCGTCCGGCCGCGGCTTTCATGCCGAAGGCCGCGAGGGTCATCGCCGCGACGATCCCGCACGCCGCCGCGGCGCACGCCTTCGCCCGTATGGAGCGCATCGTCACTCCCTCCGGAAGGGCATCTTGTAGAAATGGACGTTCTCGTCGATGTCGGTGA
>Ga0187892_10010761_pt1 | contig 11470 bp, 8 predicted proteins | sample MA1701073metaG_FD_139345 | JGI IMG/M metagenome (GOLD analysis project Ga0187892, IMG submission 139345) | Bio-ooze microbial communities from a basaltic lava cave in the Kipuka Kanohina Cave System on the Island of Hawaii, USA - MA170107-3 metaG ... | reverse complement strand
GTCCCAGGCGCGGTAGACCTGGCCGATGCCGCCGACGCCGACCTGCTCGAGGAGGACGTACTTGCCGAAGCGGCGGCCGGGGTCGTTTGCGGCGTCGCGCACCTCGCGCGGCGTCTCGCCGAAGCTCGCCGTGGGCGGCACCGGAGTGGGGTCGTCCTCCGCCATGCGGCCATTCTAGCAGGCTGCCGTCGCACGCATCAGGAAGCACGGTTTTCAGGTCGCGCGCGCGGTCACTTCTTGCGGAGCCGCTCGATCGTCTGGAGCATGATCGGGCGGGCCGGCCATTCCGCGGGGGCGACCGCGAGGCAGCGCTCGAAGTCCCCGATCGCCCCCGTCGTGTCCCCCTTCGCGAGGCGCGCGAAGCCGCGGTTCGACCAGGCGCTCATGAGCGTCGGGTCGAGCCGGATCGCCTCGTCGTAGTCCCGCAGGGCGCCCTCGACGTCGCCCGACTGCTGCCGGACGTACCCGAGGCTGTCGCGCGCCGCGGCGGAGTCGGGCTTCGCCTCGACGGCGCGCCGGCAGTCGGCGAGCCCGCCTTCGACGTCGCCGCGCTTCGCGCGCGCGAGCCCGCGGTGGCGCCAGCACTCCGCGTCGCGGGGGTCGGCCTCCGTGCCGCGCGCGTACGCGTCGATGGCGGCCGCGACGTCCCCCTTCCACTCGAGCGTCTCGCCGGTCATCATCCACCACCACGCGTTCGCCGGCTCCGCGCGGCGCGCGTCGGCGTAGGCGCCGAGGGCGCCGTCGATGTCCCCCTTCATGAAGAGGACGCCGGCGCGGCAGCCGTGGATGTTGGCGTTGCCGGGGCTGATCTGCGAGGCGCGCTCGAGGTCCGCGATCGCCCCCTCGTGGTTCCCGCGCTTCTCGTACGCGAGCCCGCGCAGGACGTGCGCCTCCGGGAGCATCGGATTGCGGTGGATCGCCTCCGTGAGGTCGGCGACGGCCTTCTCGTGCTCGCCGAGCATGCTGCGCGCGGCGCCGCGGATCGCCCAGATGTCGGTGGAATCGTCGCCGAGCGCGATGGCGCGGTCGGTGTCCTCGACGGCGCGCCGGTTGAAGTCGCGCCGGTCCTGCGGCTTGACGGCCTCGCGCCCCTTGCGGTGGAGGGCGACGGCGCGCGTGTGGTGCGCGCGGGGCACCCCCTTGTGGGCCTCGATCGTCTTCGCGGCCCACGCGACCGCCTCGTCGTGGTCGAAGCGGTTCGCCGAGAAGTTCGCGAGCGACAGGAGCGCGCGCCAGTAGAGGGGCTCGCGCTCGACGATCTTCGCGAGCGCCGCCTTCGCCTCGGGCGACGGGTCGCGCAGGCGCGCCAGCTCGGCGCGGCCGAACTCGACGTCGACGGCGCGGAAGTACGTATCGGGGGGCATGCGCACGGACAGGTCGTCGATCGCGCCGGCGCGCAGGCCGCGCAGGCCGGCCTGCTCCGCCTCGAACTCGTCGACGGGGCGCGTCCAGCTGCCGTAGAGGCGCTGGGCGGCGAGGAGGCGCTGGCCGTACTCCTCGACGCGCACGAGGCCGCGGGCGAAGCGGGCCTCGACGAAGCCGGGGTCGATCTCGACGGCGCGGTCGAGCTCGCGCAGGGAGCCGGCGCGGTCGCCGCGCTCGTGGAGGAGGCGGCCGAGGAAGTAGCGCACGGCGGCGGAATCGGGCCGCGCGCGGCAGATCGCGATCCCCTCGTCCAGGCGGCGGCGCGCGCCGGGAAGGTCGCCCGCGCGGGCGTGGACGTCGGCGTCCTGCAGGACGACGGAGACGCGGCGCCAGAGCTCCAGGGTGCGCCGGGTCTCGAGGAGGCGCGGCAGGAGGAGGACGATCGCGGCGGCGAGCGCGGCGGCGCCCGCGCCGGCGACGGCGACGACCGCCTTGCGCTTGGCGAGGCGGCGGCGGACCCGGTAGACGAAGCTCGCGGGCCGGCCGTGGATCGGCTCCCCCTCGAGGTAGCGCCCGAGGTCGGCCGCCAGCTCGGAGGCGTCGGCATAGCGCTGCGCGCGCTCCTTCTCGAGGCACTTGAGGACGATGACCTCGAGATCGGCGGGGATGGAGGCGTCGATGCGGCGCGGGGGCGCCGGCTCCTGCTCCTGCAGGCGCTTGAGCGTGTCGTAGACGTTCGCGCCCTTGAACGGGGGCGCGCCGGCGAGGAGCTCGTAGAGGGTCGCGCCGAGGCCGTAGACGTCGGCGCGCGCGTCCACGCGTTCGCCGCGCGCCTGCTCGGGGGACATGTAGGCGGGCGTGCCGATGACCTGCCCGGAGACGGAGACGTCGGAGGCCCCCTCCGTCGCGCGCGCGAGGCCGAAGTCCATCACGAACACGTGCCCCGACACGGCCATCAGGTTCTCGGGCTTGAGACGGCGACCCAGCGGGACAGGACCGTGTCCCACGCCTTCCAGACCTCACCCATGCCGCCGGCGCCGAGCTTCTCGACGCGCACGAACTTGTCGAAGCGCGCGGACGGGAGGGCGGCGGCGACGTCGGGCGGGACGGCGGGCTGGGTGAGGCGGTCGGCCGATCCGCCGGCGGGGAGGGTGGGATCGCTGTCCGACATGGGGCCATGGTAACCCGCCGAACGACGAATCACGAATCACGAATCACGGGTGGCTGCGCGGAGCCCGTCCGTAATTCGCTCCCCGAGCCCCATTCGTGATTCGCGTGCCGCGGCGGCTCACGGAGCGCCGGGGAGGAACGACGTCGTGGTCGGGTGCTCCTGGAAGATCGGCCCGCGCGCGGAGAGCGTGAAGCTGTCGAGCGCGAGCTGCTCGACCGGATACGCGCCGTTCTCGTCGGGGCCGACGATGAGCACGTCCTGCGGGCGCAGGTCGGGCAGGATGGCGACGACCGGGAGGTCGAAGATCGGCGTGCGCGTCCAGCCGGAGGTCTCGATGACGCAGAGGCTGCGTCCGCCCGAGAGGAGGAACTGGCTGCGGGCGGCGAACCGCAGCGGCAGGCACTCCTTGCCGCTCGAGAGGATCCACGGCGCGAGGTCGGCGAACTGGGAGATGAGCGCGCCCGTCTTCGAGTTCCAGACCGCCGCGCCGCGGGGCGCGCCGGCGGCGGCGAGGCGCTCTCCGTCGGCCGAGAACGCCAGGGACGCGAGGCGGGTCCAGGGCGTGTCGATCATCGCGAAGATCTGGCCGTTCCGCCGCAGGGCGATGCGCGCGGGATGGTCCTCTCCCATCGGGACCGCCTCGACGCCGAAGGGGCCGCGCAGCCCGGACCGGTAGCTCTCCAGCGCCACCAGCAGCTCCTCGTACTCCACGCTCGCTCCTTACGACGCCCGGCGTCCGGCGAACAGCGCCCGATAGACGCGCGTCTCCCGCAGGAGGTCCGCGCCCTCGATCTCCATCGATTTGACGTTCAGGGTCCAGCGCGTGCACTTGTTGTCGCCCGCCTCGTACGCGGCGATGCGCAGGGGATCGGCCGAGGCGCGCAGGGCGGCGGTCGGCTGCTCGATCGCCCGCGCCGTCTTCCACAGGGTGGTGTCGATGAACGTCAGCGAGCGCCCGCCGCACACCAGCACGGAGTCGCCTCCGGCGAAGAGGAGCGGCAGGCGGCCGTCCGCCCCCGCGTCCGCCTCGAGGTCCGGGAAGAGGGAGACGAGGGCGCCCGTGGCGGTCTCCCAGACGGCGACGCCGCCCGCGAACCCGCCGGCCGCGATCCAGCGCTCGGTGGACGAGTAGGCGATCGAGACGGTGCGCAGCCACCGCCCTTCCAGGCTGCCGATGGACATGCCGTTGGCCCGCCAGAGCTCGATGCGGTGGCGCGCGCCCGGCGGCACCCGCGACTGGAAGGCGCCCCTGGGGGACGGTCCCCCCTCGCGCCCGGCGGCGAGCAGCTCGGGCAGGGCCTCGTCGGTCATCGTCTCTCCTCCTAGGAAAGATACGCCGGGGTCATGCATGTTGCAAGGGTGGGGGGAAATATTTTATGCAGGAGGGCCGCCTGTGACCGGATCGCCCGGATCATGCAGGCTGCGGAATTGGCCACGCCCCTTGGCCTCGCGCAGAGTTCGCGGAGATCGCAAAGGCGACCGGGCTCTGCGAGCTCTGCGTGAGGATGGAAAGCGCTTCGTGTCCTTGCTCTACGGCAGCCTGGGGGCCAGCAGCTTCCCCGGCTCGTCGAGCGACTTCAGGAATTCGACGAGGTCCCGGATCTCCGCGTCCGTCAGGTCGGCCTTCTTGATGTTGGCGCGGTCGAGGTGGGGGTTCTCGATCCCGCCCCCCACCATGAGCTTCACCGCCTCCTCGAGCGTGGCGACGCTCCCGTCGTGGAAGTACGGCGCGGAGTCCGACACGTCGCGCAGCGTCGGCGTCTTGAAGGCCCCCTTGTCCATGTCGCGGTTGCTGACCTTGAAGCGGCCGACGTCGAAGGGCTCCTTCGTCATGCCGATGCCGACGTTGTGGAACTGCTGGTCGGTGAAAAGGAAGCCGTTGTGGCAGTTGTCGCACTTCGCCTTCTTGAACGCGTCGAAGCCGCGCCTGGCCGCGGCGCTGACCGCCTTCTCGTCGCCGGCCTGCCAGCGGTCGAACGGCGTGCTCTTGCTGATGATCGTGCGCATGTAGCAGGCGAGCGCGCGCGCGGCGTTCTCGGGCGTCACGTCGGTCTTGAAGACGCGCTGGAACTGCGCGCGGTAGGCCTCGACGGCGTTGAGCTTCGCGATGATGTCCTCGCGGACCGCGTCCTTGTCCTTGTCCCTGGCGCCCATGTTGACGAGCTTCCAGGCGGCCATCGCCTGCTTCTCGAGCGTGTCGGCGCGGCCGTCCCAGTAGAACTGCGAGTGGTAGCCGATGTTCCAGAGCGTCGGCGAGCTGCGCGTGAGCGGCTTGTCGAACGCCCCCTTGCCGAGCGCCTTGCCGTCGGTGAGGCCGTTCTCGTTGAGGTGGCAGGAGTAGCACGAGAGCTTGCCGTCGCCCGAGAGGCGCGGGTCGAAGAAAAGCTGGCGGCCGAGGTGCGCCTTCTCCGCGGTCATGGGGTTGTCGGCCGGCACCGGCATGTCCTGGTACTTCTCGATCGGGCCGTACTTCGCGGCGTCGCCCGGCAGGGGCGGGATCTCCTGGGCGCCCCCGCCGCACGCGGAGATCGCCGCGGCGGCGCAGAAGAAGAGGACGTGCGTCGGTTTCATAGGCCCTCCTTACGCGCGGATGCCCGATCCCGGATCCCGGACTCCGGGCGCCGGCCGGCATCCGGGATCAGGAAACCGGGATCTTCTGTGCCTTGGTGGTTCATGAATCGGTCGGGCTAGCGTGCGGTGACGCGCTGGCGCAGCGACTCGAACTGGGCCCCCGTGATGAGCCCCTCGATGCAGAGCTTGCGCGACTCCTCGAAAAGCCGGCTCTGGGCGAGCGCTTCCCGTGCCAGCAGGGCCTCCGCCTCGATGGCGGAGCGGATGGTGCGGATCTCCGCCGCGTCGGAGAGGCCGTACTCCATCAGCTTGTCGAGGCGCTTCAGGCGCTCCTCGCGCTGGCGGTCGATGCCCCCGAGCAGGCCGTCGAGCTGCTCGACGACGCCCGCGGCACGCCGGCGCCGGCTCTCGATGTCGCGGCCCACCTCCAGCTGCTGCCCGAGGTTCGCGTGCTCGAGGTGCGCCAGCTCGCCCGCGTCCAGCCACAATCCGTGGCACGCGGGGCAGAGGTCGTAGGCGAAGCCGCCGTTGCCGGAGAGGAGCCGCCCCATCGGGATCTGGCAGCGGGGGCAGCTGGCCGGTTCGGCGTCGGCCCCCGAGTGGGGCTCCGCCGCGCCCGTGTCCGCGTGCTCGCGGGTGATGCTGCCGGGATCGCCGTCGGTCAGGACGCGCGCGAGCTCGCCGGAGTCGAAGAAGAGGCCGCGGCACTGGGCGCATCGCTCGAGGGCGACGGCGCCCACCCGAATCTCCTCGAGGGAGCCGGTGCATTTCGCGCAGACGAGTTCTTCCATACCCCGGCGAACGTTGGAGTCAACGTCTTCAACGGGGGGAGTGTAGCAAAAAGCCCCCCGGCAAGCCATTAGCCGTTAGCCATCAGCCATTAGGCACCAGCAGCGTCCTTCGGCTAAGGGCGGATGGCTACTTCCGGGGCGTCAGCTCGAGCGTCAGCGGCAGCGCCGGCACCTTCACCCCGCCATCGCCCCCCCAGCCGACCATGGCGCTCCACTCCACGTAGTAGAGACCGGGCTCGACCAGCCCGAGCGCCGTGAGGTCGACCCGGGCTCCCACGTACTCGCCCGGCCGCAGCTGCACCCGCCGCGGCGCGCCCGCCGGCACCCGGACCGGCACCGCCTTGCTCTTCACGTCCGTCACGGACAGCTCGGGCGTGAACGAGAAGTCGACCGGCGCCGTCGCCGTCAGCCGCCACTCGACCTCCACCGGCTGCCCCGCCTCGATCTTGGCGCGGCCGCCCGTCAGCGTCGGCAGCAGCGGCGGCACCCGCTGGGGCGCGCGCTGCGCGAGCTCCTTGCGCAGCCATTCCATCCACCGGTTGGCGTCGTCGCCGAGCGTCTGCCCCGTGCGCTCCTCGAGCCCCTTGCGCACGCTCGTCCTGACCGCGGCGTCGGGCTCCACCGCCAGCCGCGTGACCAGCGTCTCGAGCGCGTCGTCCGACTTGTGGCCGACAAGCGCCTTCACCGCCGCCCGGCGCACGTCCGCTTTCTCGTTCGCGGCCGCCTGCCGCACCGCCTCGAGCGCCAGGGGATGCGTCATCTGCGCGATGCGCTCCAGCGCCGCCGGCGTGCCCTCGCGCCCCAGGCGCGCCGCCTCCTCGATGTACTTGTTCCCGACCTCGCCGGTGCGCTGCACGAGCCGGGCGCGCGCCGCGTCGGCGCGGTCCTTCAGCGCCTGCTGCGTCAGGAGCCCCTTCACTTCCTGAACGGCCGCGATCGCCTCGAGGAGCCCCTCCTCCGGAACCTCCTCGGGCTTGGGCAGCTTGTGCTTGATGTACGATTCCTCGTGGTCGTTCCGCTCGCGCTGAGCGTCCGCCACGGCGAGGCTCCATCCGAACTCGCCGAGGAACTCGTTGTACCGCCGCAGCAGCTTCTCGAACTCCTTCTGCTGCAGCAGCTGCGATCCCTCCCCCCGCACCTGCGCCAGCATCGTGCGCGCCCGCAGCTCGTACGACCCGCCCCCGACCAGCACCAGCAGGAACAGCGAGAGCCCGACGATCACCCTCACGCGCCGCCGGAGCACCTGCCGCTTGCGGTAGACGCCGGTCTCGACCTCCATCCGGCGCTTGGCCACGTCCTCCGCGGCCGGGTCCAGCCGCAGGATCGTCCGCGCGTGCTGGACGATCGCGTCGTTGTCGCCGCGCGCCAGCGCGCGCTCGAAGAGGCGCCGGTAGAGCGCGAGCGCGTCCTTCTTGTCGCCGAGCCGCCGCGCCAGCTCCCCCGCCGACTCCAGCAGATCGTCGTCGTCACCGAACGCCTGGATCAGCTTCGCGTACATCTCGCGCGCCTTGTCGGGCAGCCCCGCGCGCTTGTACGCCGCCGCCAGCGCCTCGCCCTGCTGGAGCGCCTCGGCCTTGCGGGCGAGCTCGACGAAGAGCGCGAAGAGCCGCTCCTGCGCGAAGGTGTCGCGCGGCGCGAGCGCCACGATCTTGCGGTACGTCGTGACCGCCTCCTGCCGCTGGCCGTGCTCGATCTGCACGGCCGCGAGCTGGCGGTACTCCGACGCGGCCTCGTCGGCGCGGCCGAGCGCCTCGAGCGACTCCGCCGCCAGGGCGCGCGGGTCGGGGTTGGCGGGCTCCCGTTCCAGGGCGAAGCGGGCCATGCGCAGCGCCTGCGCGTGCTGCTTCTTCTGCGCCGCCGCCCGCCCGCGGTCGAGCGCTTCCTTGACCGTGAGCGCGCGCACCGCGCCCGCCCGCAGCAGCGCCGCCGCCGCCTTCAGGACCACGAACGTCCCGAGGTGCGTCTGGTCGATGATGTCCCGCAGCCGCCGCTCCCCGTCGAAGAACGCCGCCACGCGCTCGACGGTCGCGTCGCCGTCCGGCACCGGCCGGTCGCGCAGCGCGATGAGGATCTGCTCCGCCGAGACGACCGACTTGCGGATCTCGCTCCACTCGTCGACCCGCCGCAGCGCCTCGATGATGATGGGGTCGGCCGCCATCCGGATCTCGTGGTCGAGCTGCGACGTCTCGAAGTCGTCCTCGTCCGGCTCCCCCTCGGCGAACTCGAACGTCGCCTCGCTCCAGACGAAGACGTCGCAGACGAACTCCGTCATCTGCTGCTCGAGGGCCGCGCGCACGTCGTCCTTCCCGATCGAGCCGCGCTTGACCATCCCGCGCACGAGCGTGAGGTTGCCCCCCTTCGGGTTGATGTCCGCCGCGCGGACCTTCCCGAGGGCCAGGAGACCGTTGAGCGGCGCGGGCCCCTTGCCGGCGCCCAGGCCCACGAGCCGCAGGCGGCCCTTCTCGAACCAGAAAAGCCGCCGGTTGTCCCCCGCCGTCAGCGTGAGCGTGCCGGACAGCTCGTTCGAAGCGATGTCCTGCAGGACGTTCGCGAGGTTGATGCTCTTGAGGTCGCCTTTGAGCGCCATGCGAAGGGTGAGTTTAGCACAGCCCCAGCCATTAGCCATTAGCCGTTAGCCATGAGCCATTGGCGGAAGACCGCGCGGCGAAGCATGCAGCGCTTCGTTTCGAACCGATCTCCGCCCAACGGCTAACAGCTAACGGCTAATGGCTTTCAGGTTTCTGAGCCCCCCGCGCGTCGGCGCTGTGTAGTGATAGATGTACTTGGTTCTGGGGGCGACGATGACACCTTTGGGGCGTTGGATCTTGCTGGCGGCGATCGGCCTCGCCGCGGCCCTTCCTGCGCGGTCGCAGGACAAGCCGAAGAAGACCGAGCTGACCAGCCGCATCGACCAGATCCTCGAGTCGAAGTGGTCGAAGGCGAACACGGCGCCGGTCGCGGACGACGGAGAGTTCCTCCGCCGCCTCTCCATCGACCTGCGCGGCATGCCGCCGGGCGAGGACGAGGCGCGCGCCTTCATGTCCAACCCGGGGGCGACGAAGCGCCTCGAGAAGATCGAGGAGTACCTGGCGGGCCCGGAGTACCCGCAGCTCTGGTCGCGGATCTGGGCCGACATCATGTTCCCGAACTTCCGCGACATCTACGTCCAGAGCGGCAAGAACCTCGTTCGCGGGACCTCGAACCGCATGACGAAGGAGCTGCTCAAGTGGCTCTCGGACCACGTCGCCAAGGACACGCCGCTCCCGAGGATGATCGCGGAGCTGCTGGAGGCGTACGGCAAGAGCGAGGAGAATCCGCTCATCCTCTACAAGCTGTCGTTCTACAACGGCGGCGGCGACGCGCCGCTCGAGTTCGCCGACGGCTTCTCCAAGGCGTGGCTCAGCGTGCGCGTCTCGTGCGCCCGCTGCCACGACCATCCGTTCGACCAGTGGAAGCAGGAGCACTTCTACGGCCTCGCCGCGTTCTTCGCCCGCCAGCGCGTCAAGCACTTCGGCGGCCGCAAGAACGATGAGTGCGACGAGGTCGAGCTGTGGGAGGACAAGACGGGCGACATGTCGATGCCCGACACGGGCCGCATGATGCCGCCGACCTACCTCTACGGCGGCCGCGCGGGCACGAACGAGGGGCGCATGACGTCGCTCGCGAAGCTCGTCATCATGGACCCCGTCCGCCAGCTCCCGCGCTCGACCGCCAACCGCGTGTGGTCGATCCTGATGGGGCGCGGGCTCGTCAACCCGGTCGACGACTTCAACCGCAAGAACAAGGTGATGTACCCGGACCTGCTGGAGGCGATGACCAAGGACTTCGCCGGCCACGCGTTCTCGATCAAGCACCTCATCCGCGGCATCTGCGCGTCGAAGGCCTACCAGCTCTCGTCGGGCCGCGACGCGGAGACCGCGACCGAGGACTTCTCGCGCCACGTCACGCGCCAGATGCGCACCGAGCAGCTGCTCAACTCGCTCGTCGTCGCCACGCGCGGCCCCGAGCCGGTCCAGAAGCGCGCCGACGGCTACAAGGGCCTGTGGGACGGCTTCGCGGGGCAGCTCGGCCTCATCTACGGGCCGGGCGTGCCGTACAACGAGGTCACGCAGCTGCCGGGCAACACCCGGCAGGCGCTCATGATGCGCAACAGCGAGCTCGTCAACCGCATGCTCAAGAACGGCGGCGGCGTGCTCTCGAAGATCTGCGGCGACCCCGAGCCCGCCGAAAGGAAGATCGAACGCCTGTTCGTCGCCATCCTCACCCGGACGCCGCGCGAAGGCGAGCTGAAGCGGTGGACGGACTACGTGAAGGAGCGCGGCGGCGGGCCGGAGGCGTTCGAGGACGTCGCCTGGACGCTGATCAACACGTCGGAATTCTCGACCCGGCATTAGGAGCCCTTGCGATGGAATGCAAAGTTTGTCGCCCCGGCCTCCCGACGCGGCGCACGTTCCTGCGGTTCGGCCTCGCCGGCGCGGGGGCCCTGGTCGGCGCGAAGCCGCTGTCGCTCCTGGCGCAGGACACCGTCGCCAAAACGAGGGGCAGCAAGGCCGTGATCCTCGTCTGGCTCGGCGGCGGGCCCAGCCAGATGGATACGTGGGACCCGAAGCCGGGCCGGAAGACCGGCGGCCCGACGAAGGCCATCGACACCACCGTGCGCGGCATCCAGATCAGCGAGAACATGCCGAAGATCGCCGCGCAGATGAAGCACCTCTCCATCGTCCGCGCGGTGACGACGATGGAGGCGGCGCACGAGCGCGGGACGTACCTGATGCACGCCTGCTACTCGCCGATCCCCGGGCAGGACTTCTGCGCGATGGGAACGGTCGTGTCGTACGAGCTGCACCAGAAGAACTACGCGCTGCCCGAGTACGTCGCCATCCAGCCGCCCCCGATCCCGGCGTCGCCGGTGCTGGGCGAGGAGTTCCTGCCGTTCCAGATCGGCAGCATCCACGACCCGGTGCCGAACGTCTACCGCTTCGGCGAGATCACGAAGGACCGCCAGGCGGAGCGCGACCGGCAGCTCGGCGAGCAGAACCGGGAGTTCGAGGAGAAGCGCGAAGGGCGCGAGATCAACAAGGTCCAGACGGCCATGAAGAAGGCCGAGGACCTCATGAACACGCCGCTCCTCAAGGCGTTCGACGTGAAGCAGGAGAAGGAGGAGACGCGCAAGGAGTACGGCGGGAACTTCGGCCAGAACGTCCTGCTGGCGCGCCGGCTCGTCGAGGCGGGCGTCCGGTACGTGGAGGTCGGCCTCGGCGGGTGGGACACGCACGAGAACAACTTCGACCAGGTGCCGAAGAACCTCGGCCTGCTCGACCCGGCCGTCGGCGCGCTCCTGAAGGACCTCGTCCAGCGCGACATGCTCAAGGACACGATGGTCCTGGTGATGGGCGAGTTCGGGCGCACTCCGGAGATCAACGCCACGAACGGCCGCGACCACTGGTGCAAGTGCTTCAGCGTCGCGGTCGCGGGAGGCGGGCTCGCGGGCGGGCGCGTGATCGGCGAGACGAACCAGGACGGCATGGACATCGCGAAGCGGCCGGTCACCGTGCCGGAGCTCTTCGCGACG
>Ga0187892_10010760_pt1 | contig 11472 bp, 17 predicted proteins | sample MA1701073metaG_FD_139345 | JGI IMG/M metagenome (GOLD analysis project Ga0187892, IMG submission 139345) | Bio-ooze microbial communities from a basaltic lava cave in the Kipuka Kanohina Cave System on the Island of Hawaii, USA - MA170107-3 metaG ... | reverse complement strand
TCCCCTCGGTCCCGTCGCCGCCGCGAGCGGCGGGCAGCACGGTACCGTCGGAGTACACCCAGGTCGTGCCGACCAGGGTGTAGGTGATCGCTTCAGTGGTCAGGGGGGTCACGTCGTCGGGCACCTGGCCCTCCTTTGTGGGGAGAAGTTGCGGGAAGTTGCGGGAAGTTGCGGCCCTGAGCGGTCCCAGCTTCCGCACAGGAGCCCCAGGAGTCGACGATCTCGGGCGCGGTGGTGTGGTTGGTGCGGGGCTACGCGACCGGGGCCGTAGGGGCCCCAGGATCGGCGGGAGCCTGGTCGTTGACGCCGGGCACCGGCAGCGCCGGGGGCTCGCCGGCGAGGGGCGGCTCGCCGGCCTGGGCGGCGGCGGCCAGCGCCGGCGACACCGCGGCCTTGGCCACCTGGGCGCCCATCTCCTCGGCCGCCATGACCTCGTGCGCCGTGGCGTGGAGGTCGAAGAGCTCCTGGCGGGGCTCGTCGAGGTCGTCGTAGGCGGCCGACTTGCGGAAGCGGTTCAGCTCCTCGATGTGCAGGACGTGGTTGTCCCACCGCTCGGGCAGCGCGGGCACCCCGGCGGCCATCTGGTGGTTCTCTCGCCGCGCCCGGGCGATGTCGGGGTCGAGGGCCTCGGTGACGTCGTCGCTGCCGGGGATGTCGGCCAGCGCGGTGAAGACCCGCAGCGGCATGTCCGGGTAGACCCGCTTCAGCTCCTTGGCCATCTCGAAGCTGGCCAGGCGAGAGCGCGGCTGCACGGCCTCCAGGGGCACGTGGGCGGTGGTCTGGCCGGCGAAGTCGTCGCCGGTCCAGGTGGCGGTCTCGGGGACGTCGCCCCGGTCGATGCGGGCCCGCCGGGGCTCGGTGACCCGCGCCTGCGCCAGCTCGAGCCACAGCGTGGCGAAGCGGCCCCAGGCCTCGGCCATCTCCTTGGCCAGCGCGCCCAGCGGTGTGTCGTCCTGCTCGGCCAGCAGGGCCAGGGCCCGGCCCGAGCCGTCCTGGTCGCCCCTGCTGATGTTGTGGACGCCCATGATGTCGTCGATGGCCGCCCGGCACTGGTCTGCCCGCTGGGCCCACCACGCCGGCATTGCCGGCGGGCTCATGTAGTCAGGCCAGCGCTGCGAGCCGGGCCGCACGGCGACCCAGGTGGCCGGGTCGTCGTCGAGGGCCTCCTCCTCGATCGTGCCCTCCTCGTACATGCCGCGGGCGTTGCCGGCCTTGTCCATGTGCTCGTCGATGCTGGTCTCGGCCCGGTTGAGCGCCCGCTGGGGGCTGATGGCGTCCGACAACACCGTGTCGCCGCACCAGCGCCCGGCGACGGGGATCTCACGGGCCACCACCAGGTTGAGCCGGTCGGTGAAGGGAAACGGCCAGGGGTGCGGGCCGTCCACGATCGCCTCGCCGACCACCACGGCCACCTGGCCTTGGCTGGTCGAGCTGGGCCGCTCGTAGTAGGTGAGCACCAGGGCCAACTCGCCCGCCGCCACCTCGCCGCGGTCGGCCGCCATCAGCGTGCGCTGCAGCGGGCTGAGCATGGCCGAGGCGTCGGCCGCCGGCGGCTCCTCCAGGCCGTAGAGGTCCTGCACCTCTCCCGGGGGCAGGGCGGCGATGCGGATCCACCACCGGGCCCGCTCGGCGTCGCGCACGCCCGGCTCCACCGCGATCTCGGTGACGTCCAGGGCGTACTCGCGGCTGTCACCGGTGCCGTAGGGCTTGCCGGTCCGCTCGCTCTGGCCGAGCGGCGTGCCGGCCCGGGGGTCCCACTCGATGCACAGCCCGCCGGTGCCGCCCTGCCAGGTGTTCCAGCACAGGTCCCGGCGCATGTCCTCCCAGCGGTGCTCCCGGGCGACGTCGGCCACCGCGGCCCGGGCCTTGCGGGCGCCGATCACCGCGGCGTCGTCGGCGGCCGACGGCGACACCTCGAACACCAGCGGGCGGCGCATCAGCTTGGCCATCAGGATCCGCGTGTTCGGCCGCAGGCGGTTGATGGTCAGGCGGTGCTCGTCGCTCGTGCGGGGCAAGGTGTCCGGCCGGCGACGCTGGGCGTCCCACCAGATGTGCTGCTCGCCGGCCACGAAGGACCGGTTGACCCAGTAGTGGCGGTGCTCGCGCACCATGTTGCGGCTGGCCCGGTCGAGGCGGTCGCGGATCTCTTGTGCGCTGATCGGTCCGCCGTCGCCCTGGGCGGCCCCACCTGGTCGGCGCGACGGCTTGCGGCGGGCGAGCACCGGCTACTCGGCGCCCACCGGCACGGGCCGGCTCGGGCGTTCGCCGGTGTCGGTCCTGGGCTCGCTCGCCTCAGCTGCCCGGTAGGCCGCGCCGGGCGAGGGGGCCACGATGACGGCCAGCAGCCGGGCGCGCTCGCGCTCCCAGCGCAGGGCCATGGCGGCGTGGAAGGCCAGCAGGGCCCCGACCAGCAGCGCCAGGAACGCCTCGCTCATGCGGCCCGCCTCGGGTTGGGCACCCGGACCAGCCGGCGTGCCTCGGCCCGGCGCTGGGCCCGGTTGCGTCGCTCGGGCCCGACGACGGGCGTGGCGATGGCGCGCACGGCGCCCGACAGCGACAGACGCCGACCACGTGCTCGGCCCGCGTTCATGGTCACCCGACGAGGGCGGCGACGACGGCCGAGAAGAGCCGGTCCTTGAGCCGCTGGTCGGCGGGGAGCTGGTCGTAGGCGACCAGGCAGGGATGGGTTTTTGCGTCGGCGTCCTTGACCACACCGAAGCGCCAGCCGTCGGCCACCTTGAGGTCGCACCAGCTCTGGTGCAGCTGCTCGGGCGTGGCTCCGGCCAGGGCCTGGCCCACGCCGTCGACGGCCGACGCGCGCTGCCAGTCCGGCGCCTGGTCCCAGCGGGGGCTGACCGCCGGGTCGCCCTGGATCACCTGCACGGCCCGGTTGGCCTCGTGGCACACCCGGGCGATGGCCTCGGCGCCGAGCTCTGTGCGCTCGGGCCGCCGGCGCGGGCCCCCCAGGATCGGACCGCCGCAGCCGCCCATCAGGCCCTCGCCTTGCGCGGCCGCGGGGCGGCCGGCTCGGACGGTTCCGCCGAGGCCGCCGCCTCCCGGTCCTGGCGGAAGGCCACGACGGCCTCGGCCAGCATGATCGCCTCGTCGCGGGCCGCCTCGGCCTCGGCTGCTCGTGCCACCGCCTGGGCCATGGCGGCCACGGCGTTGTCCCGGTCCGCGGCGTCGACCAGGCCGATGAGCTGGGCCCCCTCCCGAAAGCAGGTCTCGCAGATGACCAGCACGCCCTCGAAGTCGATCGAGACGCCGGCGTCGAGGATGGCCTCGGGCCGGCCGCCGGCGACGTCGTGCACCGTGCGGCGTGAGGCTCGGCACAGGTAGCACGCGCCGCCGGCGACGCCGGGCAGGTACTGCTCTACGAGGCGAAACGCCATGGGGTCTCCTCAGAAGAAGGCGGACGGCCGGACCACGAAGGTCGTCTCGTCCGCGCAAACGATCGAGCCGGTGGCGGCGTAGCGGTACTGCCACAGCCCGGCCAGGTCGATGTCGACCTCGAGCTCCCAGCGGCCCACCGACGGGTTGGACAGCCCGGCGTTGCCGACCACGGTCAGCGCGCCGTTCGGCCGTCGCAGGGCGAGGGCCACCGTGGTGGGGTTGGCCAGGTCGCCGGGCAGTCCCGCGGCGGCCTGGCTGGGTGTGGGCGGCAGGCGGAACTCGGCGGCCAGGGCCAACCGGTCGCCGATGTCGATGCCAGTGTGTGCCACAGGGCTCACCACCTCCAGTCGGACCGAGCCGCCGCGCACCGCCATGGCCAACACCACGCTCGGCGCTCCGGGCGGCGGCGCCGGCGGCGGGGTCGTGGCACCCAGCGGGGCGCCGACGGTGACCGCCCGGCGCCGAGCGGCGATCCGGCGCCTGGCGGCACTGGGGCCGGTCGGCGGCCACGGCGGCGGCGGCGCCGGGAGCTGCTGGGCCCACGGCGGGTCGAGCCGGCGTCCCGCCATCCGGCGGAAGGCGACCAGGCGGGCGAGTCGGGCCAGGGCCCAGGGGTAGCTGGGCGGCGCCGGCGGGGCCTGCTCGGCGATCGGGACCTGCGGCGGCCTGCGCACGCTGGCCGACCGCAGTGGGGTGCGGCGCCGGCGGGTGGGCGCGGCCACCAGGTCAGGAGCCGCCGGCGCGATGGCCTGGCCTGGCGGGCTGTCGTGGCGCCGGCGCCGGCGGGCCAGCGCCACCGGGGTGCGTCGCGGCCGCCTGGGCGGGGCGACCGGGACCGTCGCCACGACAGCCCGCCGCCAGGCGATCTGCTGGCCAATGCTGGCGATGCCAGACCAGCTGTTGGCCTCGAAGGCAACGCTCCCGCTGCTGCCGGGCCCCACGAAGGGGCGGTCGCCGACCAGGTGCTTGCGGGCGAGTCCCGAGGTCTGGCCACGGTCGACCACGTTGCTGCCGGACTCGAAGCCGACGGCGACGTCGGCGTCGGCGCCCAGGATGGCCAGCACCACCGTGTCGGCCACGGTGGTGATCACCGTCGGGGCCGACGGTTGCGTGCCGGTGAAGAAACCACGACTGCCCACGGCGTCCAGGGGGGTCGTCTGATCGACGCCAGACCACGCGTAGATCGACATCGACACCGCACCGCTCTCGCCGGTCAAGGTGACCGAGGGGGCGCCCTGGCCCGACCAGGTCAGGACCAGGAGCTGCCTGCGCAACGAGGCCGACGGATGCACCGCCAGATCGATGGACCCCCACGGCAGGGCGGCGAAGGATTCCCACTCGCCGGTGGACAGCGAGATGACCAGCAGGAGCTGGTCGCCGGGCTCCAGCCCCGCCGGCAGACCGGGGCTGTAGGGGCCATTGCCCGTCCCCGATGCGACCGAGCCGCGTCCGCGGAACGCGATGGGCACGGCTCACACCCCCCGGATCTCGATGTCGAGGGCGACGCTGCCGCCGCGCACGACCACGACGAGGGCCACGGTTCCCGCGACCGGCGGCGTCGGCGGCAGCGGGTCCTGGGGCAGGAACGGGACCACCAGTGCGGCCCGGCGGCTGGCGGCGCGGCGGCGCCGAAGCGCGGCCAGCACCGTCGGCGGCCACGGCGGCGGCGGCGCCGGGAGCTGCTGGGTCCACGGCGGGTCGCTGCGGCGAGCCCGGCGCTCGACGTCGCTCCAACGCAGCCGGGCCCGGGCGATGGCGGGCAGCGGGCCCGGGCTGGCCGCGGGGACGGCGATGACGGTGACACGCCGGCGCAGGACCGGGCCACGACGACGCCGGGCCACGCTGGCGGCCACATACGGCGGCGGGGCCTCGACCACGACCGCCCACGGCGGGGCGAAGACGACGGCCGCTCGGCTGGCCGGGCCCGATCGCCGGCGGGCCCGGACGACGGTCGGCGGCCACGGCGGCGGGGCCTCGACCACGACCGCCCACGGCGGGTCGATGCGCCGGGCCCGGCGGCGGCCCACCTGGTCGGCGCGACGGCTTGTGGTGGGCGGCGGTGCGAGTGCGTCCGGCGGCGGCGGGGCCAGGGCGGCCGTGCGCCGGCGCAGGACCGGGCCACGACGACGCCGGGCCACGACGACGACCGCGACCAGCTCGTCGGGCGCCGCCGGCGTCGTGGCGCCTAGCGGAGCCTCGAAGCTGTGCCCCCGACGGGTCGCGCCACGCCGCCGGCGGGAGCGGATCGGATCAGGTGTGGTGCCCTGGTCGCCGAGGACGCCCCATCGCTCGCCGCGGCGCAGGGGCCAGCGGCGGCGCCGGGCCATCGGCTAGGCCTACTCTTCGAACTCGAAGGTGGCGGTGTAGAGGTGGGATGCGGGCAGCGCGTTGCCCACGTTGACCAGGGCCAGGCCGTTGGCGTTGCCCTGGTCGGCGATCAGCTCCTCGACGCTCTCCCAGGGCAGGTCGACGCCCGACTGGGAGTTGAAGCTGGTCTGGAAGATGGTCGTCGCGGCCAGCGTCGGGTTGGTGCTCCAGGTCGTGTCCACGCCCGGGCTCACGGCGGCGACGCTGCGGGGGTCCATCCGCTCGGGGGCCACGGTGGTGGTGGCCGTGCCCCGGGCCGTGGCCCGGCGGATCGCCACGGTCAGCTGCTGGCTGGTCGGCACGCCGGCACCGGCGCGCACGCCGATCACGAGCCGCCGCAGCTTGAGGTTGCCGGACGCTCCGGCCACCAGGTTGGCGAAGGTCGTGGCGGCGGCCACCGCGGCGGCGGACTCGATCGAGGACTTGTAGCGGGCCACGGGGGGCCTCCTTTGGTCGGGCCCGCGTCGGGGCCAGGGAGTGGAATGGGCGAGGTGCCCGGGGGGTCAGAAGAAGGTCGGGTAGGCCACCACCAGGCCGGGCACCCGAGCGGGGGCGGCTGCACCGCCCGCCCCGACGATGCGCAGACCGATGGCGCCGGCGGCGAAGTTGTTGTTTGTCCACGACCACGACGGCGTGGTGTCCCGGTCGATGTCCCAGGACACCGACTGGCGACGAATGTCGTCGTCGTCGGTTTGGACGACCAGGTCGACCCAGCCCGCCTCGGTCGTAACCGGGCCGGTCGTCTCGAAGGCGCCAGCGCCGTAGGTGGCGTCGCCGTCCACACCGGCGCCAGCGATGGTGACCGAGATGGTGGTGGTGGCCGACACCGCGTTCGTTGCGACGTCGGCCACCGCACCGGATCCGTCGGCCCCGGAGGTGTTCACGCCTGCGAACTCGTCCAGCGACCACAGGACGTTGGTGATGACGGCAGCGTCGCCGCTGTTTATGGTCACCGTGCCGGCGCTCGGGGTGCCGAGCGCCCGGTAGACCCAGGCTCGGCGGCGGTTGGTGTAGACGACCGTGCCGACCTTGACCCACGTCAGACCCAGGCCGGTGACGGTGAGCGAGTCGGAGGGCGCCGTGCCGGTAAGACGCACGACGACCGCGAGCAGCAACAGGCGGTTGCTCCCCGGCGACACCGATGCCGTGCTGACCGGTACCTCCTCGGCGGTGCCGTTGGTCAGGTGGGCGGCGCTGACAGCCATGCGTGCGCTCCTCTCACCGCCGACGCCGCCGGGCCCGGCGCTCTCTGGTCATCCGGGCGGCGATCGCGGCGCGGAAGCGCTCGTCGGGCGTGGCGGGCGGCGGGTCGGGCGCGTAGCGGCCCTTGGTCAGCTCCAGCGCGGCGTAGGCGAAGACGTCCACCTGGTCGTCGTGGGTCCCGTTGGGGAACGCCAGCAGCTCGTGTTCCCACTCCTCCAGCCACGGCGCCTCGGCGGGAAACCAGGCCCGCCCCTGCTCGCAGCGCACGGTGGCGGGGATGGCCCGGGTCACCTTGTCGACGTCGGCCTTGAGCTCCCGCAGCGGCATGCCGGCCGCGCCGGCCTCCCAGACCAGCCGGGTGCCGAACATGCGGGACTCGACGCCGCAGTAGGCGAAGGCCCACTTCTCGCGCAGCCGGCGCACCATCGGCCAGTGGTCGCCCTCGTCGATGCGCTGGCGCTCCCGGTCGACCAGCAGGAGCTGGCCGTCGGGCGTGACCGCCCACACCGCACACACGGTCCAGTCGGCCGAGGTCCGGGTCGACACAGCCAGGTCGACGGTGGCGAACATCCAGCAGTCGACGCGGCGCACGGAGCGCTCGCCGAGCTGCCACTGACCATCGGCCGGGTGCCAGTAGCGGAAGTGCGCCCGCTTGAACAGGCTGCCCTCGGCCGGGCTCGGCCGCTGCTGGTACAGGGCCGAGAAGCCGTAGGTGCCGAGCCGGCGCCGCTGCTCGGTCATCCAGTCGGTGCCGTAGCGGTCGGGCATGAGCACGGCGCCCTCGGGGCGCCCCAGCGGGTCGCCCGGCTCGGCCAGGGCGGGCAGGGTCAGCACCGTCCAGTGCTCGGGCTCGTTGGCCAGCAGGCGCCCGGCCAGGTCGTCCTCGTGCCACCGGGTGGTCATGAGCAGGGCCACTGCGCCGGTCATCAGGCGGGTCGACACGTCGTCGGTCCACCAGTCCCAGGTCTTGTCCCGGTAGACCACCGACTCGGCCTGCTCCCGGCTCTTCACCGGGTCGTCGATCACGATGAGATCGGCCCCCGTGCCGGTCACCGATCCGCCGACGCCGACCGAGCGCAGGCCGCCCTCGTGGCCGGACAGCTGCCACTCGCAGACCCGCTGGCTGGTCGGGTCGAGCGCCAGGCCGAGGCCGGGATGGGCTCGGATGGCATTGCGGATCCAGCGGCTGTGGCCGTCGGCCAGCCGCTGGCCGTAGGTGGCCAGCAGCACCTGGTGATCCCGGTGGCGCCGCAGGTACCACAGCGGGAAGTGCCGGGCGCAGCGGCGGGACTTGCCGGCCCGGGGCTGCACGAAGATCATGAGGCCCCGGGTGCCGATGGACCGCTGCTCGAGGGCCACCAGGTGCTCGTCGATCCGGGCGAGATGCGGGTAGCTCCACGCGCCCGGGTCGAGGTGGCGCTCCAGTGCTCCGGGCGACGCGTACTCGTCGGTCGTCGCATGCTGGGGTGGGTCGAGGCGGTCAGCCAGCAGGGCAAGCGGATCTGCGACCATGGGGTGAGTGCCTCGCTTGGTGCAGCACATCGGCGGCCCGTGTCACGGTGAGTCCCACTGGTGGGACGACGAGGTCGTGGCCATCTCGGTGTCGAGCGACGGCGAGTACCGCATGGTGGGATACGGCCGCGCGGTGTGGCGACCCCACCCGTGGACGGCCCTCCCGTGGTTGCTCAGCCCGTACTCGTCGACGGCCGAGGCGATTCGCGCGACGCTGCGCCGCCCGTCGACGATTCGCGCGCCGCTGTCCGGGTCGCTGTACGATGACCTGGCCGACATGGCAGCGGTGTTTGACGCTCCGCTGTCCGGTTCTCCGGACGCTCACCGCTGGCGGCCGCCACCCGCCGCCGTCGATGTCGACGCCGAGCTGGAGATCGTGGCCTGGCGGGAGATCCTCGACGCAGCGAGACGCCGGCCCGGCTAGGCGCTAGGCCGCCCGCAGCTCGTTGGCCAGGCTGAGGCGCACCGCTTGGGCCTGGTCGGCGTCGAGACCGGCCCGGTCCAGGGCCCGGCCGACCGCCGCGAACAGCCGGTCGGCGGCGGCCTCGGCCAGGCGCACCCGGCGCTCGTCGAGGCCGAGGGCGGCGCAGGCCCGGGCGATGGCGGCCAGGCGGTCGCGCTCGGCGTCGTACATCACGACCAGCACGTGCGGGATGGCCGTCAGCTCCCGGGGAGCGGTCTCGGCCACCGGGATCACCCCGGCGTCGCCCTGGGCCCGGTGGATCACCCCCGGCGCGAACTTCGGGCCGTAGAGTTCGGCCCGGGGCAGCTCGTGGACCATGGCCCGTAGCACGGCCACGTTGCCCGCCGCCTCCCACAGCAGCGCCTCCAGGGCCTCCAGCGGGGTGGTCTCGATGGCCACGCCGAGGCGCTCCAGGTCGGCCCGGGCCTCGGCGGCCTGGAGCCGGCGGACAGCGGCGGCGACGACCTGGGGGGCAGCCCCGCCGTGCCAGCGGCAGACGGTCGAGCCGGGTGGCGGCCAGGCGCGGCACCGCTGGCCGGTCTGCTTGCTGGTCGCCGTGCAGCGCTCGGCGTGCATCTACGGGTCCAGGCCGCCGTGGCGCAGCACGCTCCACGCGTCGATCAGCCGGGAGCGCAGACCAGCGCAGCGCCAGCCCACGTGCTCCCGCCAGCGGGCGCGCCACGGGTGGGCGGCGCGGAATGCGGCCTCCCGCTCCCGGTGCTTGGCCGCAAGGTGCTCGACGAGCCACGGCGGCGTCAGTTGGGCGGGACGATCGGCCGCAAGGTGCTCGACGAGACGCCGCCCGTACCGACCGGGGTCGGCAAACAGGCGCTGCAGCGGCCGATCGTCCCAGCCGTCATCGCCCATCAGGCGGCCGCCGATGGGCAGGGTGCGGGTGCTGGAGCGTGCGGCCGGCGTCAAGGCGTCCCGCAGGATCTGCTCGGCCGCATCGAGGCCGTGGGGATCGGTCATGACTCGCTCTTCGATGGCCCGCAGGAGGCGGTCCCGCTCGGCGTCCCAGCCGTCGTCGCCCATCAGGCGGCCGCCGACAACGTCTCGCGTGTGCGCTCGACGGTGCACTCCTCGGCGCGCCTGGGCCCGAGGGCGGCGCGGGCCAGGCCGACGTCGAGGGCCCGCAGCGACGAGCGGGCGTAGCGCACGCCCCGGTGCTCGCAGGAGCCCGAGGACCGGAAGTGCTCGAGGAGGACGACCTTGGCCGCGTCCAGCTCGGCCTGGTGCTCGGCGATGGCGGCCTTGGCGGCCAGCCACCGCTTGGCGGCGGAGTTCAGCGTCACGTCGTTTCGTCTCCCCTGGTCAGCGGATCCAGCGTGCGATGCGCTCGCGCTGGCGGGCCAGCTGCCACCAGGCCAGGGCCAGCTGGCCGAGGTCCATGGCGTCGATCTCGCCCGCCGGCGTGCCGGCCGAGATCAGCTCGGCGCGCATGCGGTCACGGGCGGCGGAGCGGCCGGAGCGGCGGTGGCACGGGCAGGACTGCATCGCCGCCACCTCCACCGGCCGGCCGGGCGCACGCCACCCGACGATGCCTGCCAGCATGCCAGCGCGTCACGCTCGGCCCGCTGACCAGCCGGTTTGCTGGGGGACGGGGGGACGGGGGGACGGCCACACCTACGCCGCCCGCCTGCCGGCAGCCTCGGCGGCCATGAGCTCGGCCCGGATCCGCCCGGCGTACTCGCCGCGGTCGGGCCGGCCGGCCCGGCACCAGCGGCGGTAGTGGGTGTCGCAGTAGCCCGAGCGCAGCCGGTCGTCGCGCCGGCCGGGGACGTAGCGGCCGCAGGCGCCGCAGTCGCCGGCGCCGATGGGCAGCGTGCTGGAGGCCATGGCCGGCTCGCTGGCCACGGTGGTGGTGCGGGCGGCCAGCTCGATGAGCAGCCCGAGGACGCCGCAGGCGTCTCGGACCAGCTGCACGTCGGCCTCCAGGGGATCGGGGCCCAGCAGCGCCAGCGCCGGGGTAGGCCCGCCCTCCATCGAGCCGCCCCGGCCGCCGTCGCGGCGCAGGTTGGCGCGGTGGTCCCGCCCGGCCAGACCGGCCAGCTCGATGGTGCGGGGCCCGTGGCGGCGCAGGTCGTCCAGGGCGCCGGCAGCCCGGCGCACCAGGTGGTCCCACTGTGTTTCCGTGGGCAGGCGGCGAGGGCGTGTGGTCATCGGGCCCGGCGATCCCTGAGCCACGTCCATAGGACGACGAGCCACAGACCTACGTTGATGCCCACGAGTACGGCCACGAGGTGCCTGGTCAGCTCGGCGTCGCTCATGCTGGCCCGCCGGGGGGGACCTCGGCGACGAGCTGGCCGCCATAGGCGCGGATCTCCTCGATGGCGTCGAGGACTGCAGCGCAGGTGGGCGGGTGGTTGGTCAGGCTGTGCTCGATGCGGGCGATCAGTGCGTTGGCGGCGTCGCGGGCGCTGTCTGTGGTCATGCGGTCAGGGCTCCTTGCTCGGGGGACATGGGGTGGTGGGCGGCGGAGTTCAGCGTCACGTCGTTTCGTCTCCCCTGGTCAGCGGATCCAGCGTGCGATG
>Ga0187892_10010759_pt1 | contig 11472 bp, 8 predicted proteins | sample MA1701073metaG_FD_139345 | JGI IMG/M metagenome (GOLD analysis project Ga0187892, IMG submission 139345) | Bio-ooze microbial communities from a basaltic lava cave in the Kipuka Kanohina Cave System on the Island of Hawaii, USA - MA170107-3 metaG ... | reverse complement strand
GGACGCCGCGTACGCGGCGTTGTCGGCGGGGGCGGAGAAGGCGGCCTTCGAGGCGTTGAGAAGAATGACCCCGCCCGGCCCCTGCGCCTTCAGGATCTTGGCGGCCTCGCGCACCGCCAGGAAGTAACCCGTCAGGTTCACCCGGAAGTGCCGGTCCCAGGTCTCCAGGTCCGTCCGGTCCGCGGCGACGGGCTGGACGAACCCGGCGTTGCAGACGAGGATGTCGATCCCGCCGAATTCGAGGACGGCGCGCCCGAACGCCGCGGCCGTTTCCGACTCGCTGGCGGCGTCGGCCCGGACGCCGATCGCGCGGGAAGGGTCGCCCGCCCGCGCGCCGATCTCGGCGGCCGCGCGCTCCGCGGCGGCGCCGTCCAGGTCGGTCAGGAGGACGTGCGCGCCCTCGAGGGCCAGGCGCTCGGCGATCGCCTGCCCGATGCCGCCGCCGGCGCCGGTGACGACGGCGACGCGCCGGGCGAGCTCCTTTTCCGGCTTGCGGAGCCTCTCCAGCTCCAGCGGCCAGTACTCGAACTCGAACGAGCTGGCCTCCTCCAGGAACCGGAACTGGTCGATCGTCTCGGCCGCCGCCATGACGCGCGTCACGTGCCGGTAGCATCGCGCCGCCTGGAGGGCCCGGGCGGCGCCGCTGGAAGCGGCCACAATTCCCAGTCCCGGCAGGATGAGGAGGCGCGGCGCGGGCCCGACCATTTCCCTCCCGCGGCCGTGCTTGGCGTAGGACGTCCGGTACTCTTTCTCGAACTCGTCCACGTTGGCTCGGAGCACGCGCACGGCCTGCTCGTGAGGGAAGGCCGACAGGTCGGCGTCCACGTAGAGCGGCTCGCGCCCGCAGTGCAGGATGTACTCCGGGGCCGACATGCCCCGGCGGTAGCGCTGGCGGGCCAGTTCCGAGTCCGCAAACGCCAGCGCCTCCTCCGACCCGTCGTAATGGAGGACGACCTTGCGGCTCCTGGAAAGGACCCCGCGGATGCAGGGGAGCAGGCGACGGGCCGCTTCGTCGCGGCGCGCGGGGTCGCCGCCGCCGTACCGGCGCCGCGCGAGGGGGTCCTTCCGCGCCCGCGAGCGGTTCAGGAATTCTTCCGCGCGCGAGACGAGCGAGAAAAGGCTGTCGTAGCATTCCTTCGCCGTCCCGCCCCAGGCGACGAGTCCGTGCTTCCCGAGGACGAGGCCCTTGACGCCGTTCAAGTCGCCCAGGGCCATCATGGCCTTGCCGAGCGGAAACCCGGGGCGGACGTAGCCCTGGTACTTGACCTCGTTTCCGTACAGTTCGCGGACGAAGGCGTCCTTGCGGGACGTGTTGGTCAGCGCCTGCGAGGCGAAGTCCAGCGCGAAGACCACCCACGGGTGCGGGACGAACGCATGAACGGGAGACTGGACGGAGGGGACCGGGGCCCGCGGGTCGATCATGCAGGAGACCAGGAAGTCCCTCATGCCCTCTTCCCCCAGCGTGTTGCGGAGGCGGAGGAGGCGGACTTCCTCGAGGCGAAGCGGCGTCAGCCCGTCGCGCCGGAGCTCGCGGAGCTGGACTCCGGTGCCCTTGACCCAGAGGACGTCCAGTTCGCGCCCGGCGAAGTCGGTCTCCCGGCGCTTGAGCGACACCCCGCCGCCGCCGGCCTGGAAGAGGCTGAAGTCGTTTCCGACGACGCGCGCGAGGTAGATGAGGCGGTCCAGGTCGCTTTCGAGAGAGGAAGCGGCCGTCTCGTCCCAGCGGTAGTCCACGTCCAGGTATTATGCACCGAAATGGGTACCTGCCGAATCCGAAACGCCAGGACCGTCCTCGGGCGGCGCCTCGAATCCGCGCGGCCATGGGATACACTATGGGCGACCGGGGAGAAGGAGACTCGGATGGCGGCCCGCGGCGGCACGGAGCCGCGCACGAAAGTCGTCGCGCGCGACAAAGACTTCACCCTCTACGTCAAGAATCGCGGGGCCTTCACCGTGCTGGCGCCCACCGGCCGCTCCAGCGAGACCCTCCTGGGCCTGGTGGCGCAGGACTACCTGCAGAAACCCGGCTTCCTCGCCGTGGACCTCTCCCGCCTCGACGCGGTGACCTTGCCGCTCGTGCGCGCCGTCTGCGAATACGCGGCGGGCCTGGAGCCTCGGGCGGGGCGCGTGGTTCTGCTCAATCCGCCCGACAAGATCCGCGCGCTCGTGCGGCTCGTCGACCGCGAGGGCCGCGTCGTAACGGCCGTGTCGGAGCAGGATCTCGAAGGCGGCGTCGAAGGCGTGGACGAGCGCCTGCGGCGGGCCGGGGAGCGCGTGGAGCTCGTCCGGCAGATGCTCTCCTCGAATCCCTGCTGGCAGCTTTCGGACGCCGACGCCCGCTGGCTGTGCCCGTTCTGCGTCGCGGTCCGTCCGGACGTGCGCCTCACCGTGGGCGGGCACCCGACGTCTGCGGCGGTGGCCGCCATCGCGCGCCACCTTTCGGAAGAGTGCAGCACCTATTCCCACGGGGCGACGGACGGCTGGCCCTTCGAAGTGTTGGAACGCGTGATCCGGCAGTTGAATGCCGTTCGGGCCGCGCCCGAGGGACCCGAGCCCCGCAAGGCCCCGCCGGCTCCGGCCGAGTCGGACTCGAGAGGGACCCGCCGGAGGCGCCTCCTTCCGGTTTCCGCGCCCCCGCTTCCGGGATGCGACGCGGGAATTTACTACCGCCCGGCCGAGCCTCCCAGCGGGGATTTCTACGGGTTCGTGCGGTTGGCGGGCGGGGCCGTGGCGGTCCTGGTCGGGGACGTCTCGGGGGCGGGCGTCGACCTGGGAGTGCTCATGGGAATGGCGCGGAAGGTGCTCTGCCTGCGCCTCGGCGAGATCGGCGACCCGGGAGAGGCGCTGGCTCGCGGCAACGACGACCTTTGCGAAGAGCTGGAGCAGGAGAGTTACGTGAGCGCCGCGGTCGCCATCGTCGAGGGCGGGGGGCGCGAGCTCCGGCTGGCGCGCGCGGGCCACGTGGCGCCGTTCCTCGTCCGGGCGGGCGGGCCCGCTTCGGTGACGCGGCTGGAGACGCCGGGGCCGCTCCTGGGCCTGGTCCCCACGGCGTCCTTCGACCAGGAGATCGAGGTGTCGCGCCATGAGCTCCGCCCGGGCGATCTGCTCCTTCTTCACACGGTCGGGGTGGAGGAGCTGCGGGGCCGCTCCGGGGAAAAATTCGGCGCGGACCGGATCGGCGCGCTCCTCCGGGCGCACGTCGGGGCCGACCCGGCGCTGGCGCTGGGCGGCCTCATGCTCGAGGCGGAGCAGTTCGCGGCGGGGGGGCCCAGGCGGGAGGACGTGACGGCCGTTTGCGTGAAGGTACGGTAGGGTCCCTTCTGAAACCGGAGGATATGACAGAATCGTCAGGCTATTTTGTCATATCCGCGCGGGCACTTGCGTGTTTTTGGCTAGGAGCTACAATCGGCCTATGCCCCCCGGCCCGCCCCCGTCCCAGGACACGATCGCCCGGACGAATGAATTCGAAGTCACCGGCCAGGTCCGCGGACCGTTCCTCGTGGTGACCCTTCGGGGCCGGTTCACCGACGACCTGCTGGGCGTTCTTCAGAAGCAGGTGTTCCTGCAGCTCCGCTCGATCGCCGTCGACTGCGGGGCGCTGAGCGGGCTCACGATGGCGTTCGCCCGGAGCGTCTACTACGTGTCGCAGCAGCTGAAAAGCCAGGGGCACGCCCTGGTCCTCCTCAACCCACCGGATTCGATGCGAAGCTTCCTGAAGCTCCTGGGGGGCGAGGGACGCGTGCACTCCCTCCTTTCCGAAACGCAGCTCCCGTCCAAGGTCGAGGACGTTCCCGCCGCGGCGCAGCGGCTCGAGCGGGACCTGCAGCTCGTCAAGCGGGACCTGGAATCGAACGCGCTGTGGCAGTTCGTGGACCGCGAGTTCTGCTGGCTGTGTCCCTTCTGCGGCGAACTGCGCGAGGAGGTTCGGATCGGCTCGCGCGTGGCGATCCAGCCGCTGGCCGTCGAGAAGGTGTGGCGGCACGTCAACTCCGAGTGTGCGAGCTACGTGCCGTCGAGCCCGCGCTACCGCACCCGGGAGCAGCTCGAGGCGAAAATCCGCGAGGTGAACCAGGCGAAGCTGAGCGTTTCGGTGAAGAGCGTGGAAGCCCTCCAGTCCAAGGTCCAGAAGCTGGAGGAGAAGGCCGAGTGGGCCACGCACCTGGAGAAGGGCGTCAAGATCGCCGCCTCGCGCCAGCGCAAGCTCCTCCCGACCCGCCCCCCGCAGGTCGAGGGCTGCGAGATCGCCTACAGCTACCGGCCCGCCGAAGAGCTCTGCGGCGACTTCTACGATTTCGTGGACCTGGGGAACGGCCGCGTGGCCTTCGTCATCGGCGACGTCTCGGGGCACGGCATCGAGGCGGGCATTCTCATGGGGATGACCAAGAAGGTCCTGTCCATCCGCCTGAGTGAGATGGGCGACCCCGTCGCGGCGGTGAAGAAGGCGAATGCCGACATCGTGAAGGACATGGACCGGTCGAGTTTCGTGACGGTGGCGGCGCTCGTCTACGACCCGGCGGCGCGGACGCTTTCGTCCGCGCGGGCCGGCCACAACCCGCCGCTCCTGTACAATCCCGCGCGGGGCCCCAACCCGCACCGGTTCGAGGGCGGGGGCCTCATGATCGGCATGGCGCCTCCGGCCATCTTCGACGGCCAGCTCGCCCCGGAGGTCGTGCCGGTCCAGTCCGGGGACGTCCTGCTCCTCTACACCGACGGTTTGGAGGAAGGGAAGAACCCGTCGGGCGAAGAGTTCGGACTCGGCCGGATCGTCCCGGTTCTCAGGTCCGAGTTCGCCAAGCCCGCGTCGTACCTGCTGGGGGCGCTCTTCTACGAGTTCGACCGGTTCGCCGCCGGGATCTCCCAGGAAGACGACCTGACGGCTATCTGTGTCAAGTTCCAGTAGGCTCGTCAGCGCGCTTCTGGCGGGCGGCGCGGCGGCCCTCCTCGTGGGCCTGCTTCGCCTGACAGGCCTCTTCGACCTGTGGGAATTGAAGACCCTGGACGAACGCACGCGCTGGACCCTTCCGTCCCAGGACGCTCCGCCGGCCCGGCCGGAGATTTTCTATGTCTTCGTGACCGATGAGAGTCTTCAACTCGTGGAACAGAACGCCGGGGGCATGACGTGGCCGTGGGACCGCGAGCTGTACGCGCTTTTTATCAAGGCCTGCGCCGCCGGGAAGGCCACCGCGGTGCTCATGGACGTCCTCCTCCAGGAGGCGGGACCGGACGAGGAGGAGCTGGTCAAGGCGCTGGCCCAGGCCCCGCCCACCTACCTGGCGGCCGCCTTCTGGCGCGGAACCTCCAGCCGTCCCCTCAAACGGCCGGACGAAGCCGACCTCCTGAAGAAGTTCGCCGTCGACGTGGACAACGACGGCAGCGTCGCCTTCGAGGAGCCTTTCGAGCACGCGTACTTCCCGAGCGCCGGGATCGCGAAGGCGGTGACCGGCGTGTGCGACATCTCCTCGCCTCGGGACAGGGATGGAATGATGCGCCGGTACCGGCTCCTGTCGCGCTTCCGCGGGCGGCATTACCCGTCCATGGCCCTGGCCGCGCTGATGGCCCGAGAACAGGTCCGGTCGGTCCGCGTGCGCAACCGGGTCATGACGGTGGGAACGCTGTCCTTCCCCGTGGAACCGGAGGGCATGGTCTGGCTCCGCTACTACCGGCCGGGCTCCTGGTACCGGTGGCGCTCCGCGTGGAACGTGATCAACGCCATGGCGCCGGGGGACGCGGGCCTTCCCAGAACGTTCGACCCGAAGGAGCTGGAAGGAAAGACGGTCATTTTCGGCGTCAGCGCCTCGGGACTGACGGACCTGAGGCTCACGCCGGTCCAGGAGCAACCCGTCCCGGGACCCGAGATTCACGGCATGGCCCTGGCCAACATCCTCAACGGCGAGTTTCTGCGGCAAGTCCCGAAAGGGGTCTCGGTCCTCGCGTTCGTGCTGGTGGCCGTGGCGGTCGCGCTGGTGACGCGGTACTCGTCGGCGCTCCTCGGCGGGGCGGCGGCCGCGGCGGCGCTCTTGGCGGCGATCGGCACGAGCGTCCTGCTCTACCGCGCGCGGTGGGGGATCGAGCTGGTGCCCCAGCTCGCGGCCGGCATGCTCTCCTACGCGGCGACGAGCGCGGTCAACTTTCTCTACGAGGGCCGCCAGAGGTTGCGCACGAAACGTGAGTTCCAGCGCTATTTCTCTCCCCGGGTCGTCGACAAGATCCTCAACGACCCCGACGCCTTGAGCCTGGCGGGCGAGCGGAAGACGATCACGCTCTTCTTCCTGGATTTCGCGGGGTTCACCTCCATGTCCGAGAAGCTCGACCCCGCCGAGCTCGTGCGGCTGATCAACGAGTACCACAACGAGGCGGCGGAGGAGATCTTCCGGACCGAGGGGACGCTCGACAAGTACATCGGCGACGCGATCATGGCGTTCTGGAACGACCCGATCCGGCAGCCGGACCATGCGCTGCGGGCCTGCCTGTCGGCAGTGGCCGCGCAGCGTCGCCTACGGGAGATGGCGGCCCAGATGAAGGAGCGCGGGCTGCCGGAGATGAGCGCGCGGATCGGGATCCACACCGGGGTCGCCACGGTCGGCAACATGGGCGCCCGGCGGCAGGTCAGCTATACGGCGATCGGCGACGAGGTCAACCTGGCCTCGCGCCTCGAGGGCGTGAACAAGGAGTTCGGGACCGACATCATCGTCAGTGAGGCGGCGTACGAGCCGGCGGCGGACCGCCTGGAGGCGCGCGAGCTGGCCTTCATCAAGGTCAAGGGAAAGAAGAAGCCGGTGAAGATTTACGAGCTCCTGGGCGTCCGCGGCGAGGTGCCGGCGGAGCGTCTGGAACGGGCGAGGCGCTTCGAGAAGGCGCTGGCGGAGTTCCGGGCGCGGCAGTTCGAGAAGGCGCGCGAGAGCTTCCGGGAGCTGGCGGAGGGGGGCGACGACCGGGCCGCCGACGCGTACCTCGGGCTGTGCGACCGCTACCTGGCGGAGCCGCCGCCGGAAGACTGGGACGGCTTCTACCAGATGGAACACAAGTGATCGGACAACACCGCGTTCCCCTTGAAATCGTCTCGCCCTTGAAACGCCGAGCCTGATTCTCGGAATCGTCTCGGGCTTTGGGGTTCGGACGATTCCGAAACTTCAAGAAATCGCCCGAACCCCAAACCACGAGGCGATTTCTTGAGTCCGCTCGGCGGCGTGGAGGATCCGGGCATGCCCCTTCGCTCGTCGCGTGCGGTGAATCGTTGACGGCGGGGCGGAGGGGGCCTAGAATTTCTTTTCTCTCATGGGCATGTTGGCCGCAGTCCTGGGCCTTCTGGCGTGGGTCGCCCCTCAAGCGGCCGCGCTGTCCGGCGATCAAAAGGTCAAGAACAAGGAGAGCTGGTTCTACAAGGCGCCCAGCCGGGTCGAGGGCACGCACCGGCAGGCCGAGGACGGTGAGGACGTAACCGTCGTCTCGGTGGAGGGGCGGTATGCGAAAGTCGCCGTGAAAAAGGACGGGATCACGGCGTACATTTTCGCGGACTCGCTCATCCCGAAGGAGCGGTTCAAGCGGAGCGCGGCGGACGAGGCGGAAGGGAAGAGGCTCATCGCGCAAGGCCAGGAAGGACAGCGTGGGATCAACCCCGAGACGGAGCGGGAGTGGCGCTCTCAGGGCGGAGCGGCCGTGGATCGTTCGTACCAGCAGCTCGACGGCCTGATGGCGCGGCCCCCCTACAAGGCGAACCGGGGCACCCTGGAAGACAAGCTCAAAGAATTCCGTCAGGTCGGCAAGCTGGGCGAGTTTGCCGCCGTCAAGTAAAGGGCCCTTATGCGGAAGCCCCTGTGGTGGGCCACGGTCCTGGCGGCCGGAGCGGCCGCCTGCCGTCCCGCGCCCAAGCTCACGGAGAGCCAGGAGTACTTCATGGGTCGCGGGGTGGCGGCCCAGGCGATCGAAAAGGACGGCCTGTACGCCGACCCGGCGCTGGAGGAGTACGTGACCCTGGTGGGCCTGAGCGTGGCGCTGGAGTCCGACCGGCCGGAAACGTTCAAGGGGTACACGTTCGCGGTGTTGAACTCGGAGGGCGTCAACGCCTTCGCGGGGCCGAGCGGTTTCATCTTCGTAACCAAGGGCGCCTTGAAGGAAATGAGGAACGAGGACGAGCTGGCGGGCGTGCTGGCCCACGAGATCGCCCACGTGTGCCTGAAGCACCCGGAGATCGCGGCCCAGGCGGCGGCGGAGAAGAGCGGCCTGATGAAGTATGCCGAGGAGTTCCAGGGGCTTGCCGGGTATGGGGCCCTGGTCGCGGAGGCGTTCGGCCGGAGCGACCTGGCGCGGTGGCTGGAGCTGGCGAAGGAAGCCGCCCCCGTCTTCGGGGAGACGGCCCAGAAATTCTACGGGGGCCTCCAGGACGGGTATAACCGGGATGAGGAAATGGCGGCCGACCTCCTGGCGGTCGAATTCATGAGCCGCGACGGCGTGCGATACGACCCGAACGCCTACAAGAGCTTCATCGGCCGTTTGCCCCCGAAGCCCAAAGGGGCGTACGCCACGCACCCGGGGCTCCAGGGGCGCGTGGACGAAATCGACAAGGCGATCCGGAAGCGCGGGAAGGTGCCGTCGGTCGACCCCGCGCGGACGGCGCGGTTTCAGGAAAAGGTCAAGAGCCTGAGGTAGGAGGACTGGGATGAGCATCTCACGCGCGGCGTTCCTGGCTCTCATCGGCGGCATGGCGCTCTTCGCCTCGGGCTGCTACGGCGAATCGGTCCACGCGCCCGATTACCCGCAGGACGAGCCCGGCCCCGAGGGGACCGACGTGCAGGCCGACCCGGCGCTCTACGACAAGGTGATCACCGACGAGCTGGACACGCAGCGCACCCGGCCCATCGCCAAGACGATCGAATGGCCGGGCATCAGCACGGAGACGGGCGAGAGCTACCTGGGCGATGCGCTCGTCGTCGAGAGGATCCTGCGGGACGACTCGGACAACAGCTATGCGATCCGCATCCGGCTCAAGAACACGAGCAAGCAAGTGGTCAAGGCCGAGTGCCTGATCCGCTTTTTCACCCAGTCGGGCGGCCAGATCGCCAGCTACGTCGGAGGCATCGGCGCGCAGGAGCGCTGGACGGGCGTCGTGGCCGAACCGTTCGGCGTCGTGACCGTGACGGACTTCGCCCGCGTCATCGGCGCGGAAGGCTTCCGCCTCTACGTGCGGGGGCACGGGGGCAAGAGCGACGGCAAGCCGGACGATCCGGCCGAAAAGGAAGCGCGCCGGGCCAAGCGCGCGGAGGGCGAAAAACCCTAACAAAACAAACCGTTTGTTTTGTTAGCGTCCCGCCTCTCGAAGGGCGCGGATTTCCTCCGCGTATCGCGAGCCCGGGTATTCCTCCAGGAACGCGTCGCACTGCCGCCGCTTTTCGTCCGCCGTCTCCGCCACCCGCCATCTGTTCTTCCGGTAGTCGCGCTCGACCTGCTCGTCGGTGAGGAGAGCGCCGGCGATATTGGCGGTCAGGAAGGAGGCGAGGGTGCCGGCGAGCATGGCGCGCAGTCCCAGGCGCGCCAGGTCGGCCCGGCGGGTGGGGGCGATCGCGGAGATCCCCCCGATCTGGATCGCGATCGAGCCGAAGTTGGCGAATCCGCAGAAGGCGTAGGTCGCGATCACGTACGCCCGCGGCGACACCTCTTTCTTCATGAGCTGCTCGTAGGCGATGAACTCGTTGAGCACCATGCGGGTCCCGAGCAGCCCGCCGACCTCAGGGCAGTCCGCCCACGGCACGCCCATGAGCCAGGCGACCGGGGCCAGGAGCGCCCCGAAGATCCCCTCCAGCGTGAGGCCCCCGTGGATCTTTCCCAGCCCCCAGTTGAGCATCGCGATGACCGAGACGAACGCCAGGATCATGGCGGCGACGTTGAGGGCGAGCTTCATGCCGTCGGCCGCGCCGGAGCAGAGGGCGTCGAAGACGTTCGCGGTGGTCTTCTCGGGCCGGATCTTGACCTCGCCGGCGGTCGGGGACTCGGCGGTCTCGGGGTAGAACATCTTGGCCACGAGGAGCGCGGCCGGCGCGGACATGAAGCTCGCGGCCACCATGTGCCCGGCGTCGATCCCGAAGGACGCGTAGGCGACCAGGACACCCCCGGCAATCGTGGCGAAGCCCCCGACCATGACGGCGTGAAGCTCGGACATCGTCATCGTCTCGACGTAGGGCTTGACGACCAGGGGGGCCTCGGTCTGGCCCACGAAGATGTTCGAGGCCGCGGAGAGCGTCTCGGACCCGCTCGTCCCCATCGTCTTGCGCATCCCCTTGGCGATCCACGAGACCACCCATTGCATGACGCCGAGGTGATAGAGGAGCGACATGAGGGCCGAGAAGAAGATGATGGGCATCAAGGCGTGGAGGAAGAAGACGAAGCCGCCGGACTTCGTGTAGAGCGGCCCCCAGACGAACTCCCCGCCCTTGGCCGCGAACCCGGTGAGGGTCGTGACCGCGTCGCTGACCTCCTTGAACGCGCTGTAGCCGGGAGGACTCTTGAGGATCGCCAGGGCGAAGAGCAGCTGGAGTCCCAGGCCCCAGGCCACGACGCGCCAGCGGATCGCCTTGCGGTTGTTGGAAGCGGCCCAGCAGATCGCCAGGAAGACGCCGAGCCCCAGGACGCTCAGGAGCTGATGCACGGCCCGAAGTTACACCACCGAGACACGGAGTACACAGAGAATCTTCGCGTGGTGATCTACAGCCCGGGGATGCCGAGGCGCTTGCGGAGGGATTCGGTGTTGCGGTAGTAGATCGTCTTCACCGTGTCGACGGGCTGCTTGAGGAGCTTGGCGATGTGGTCGAAGGGCTTGGACTCGAGGATCCGCTTCACCAGGATCGTCCGGGCGGGCTCGGGGAGGGCGTGGATCGCGTCGATCACCTTGCCCCAGGTCTCGCGCTTGGAGACCTGCTGGCTGGGCCGCTCGATGGGCGAAAAGCCTCCTTCCGGGGCGGTGTCCTCGAGCGACACGTGCCGCGAGCGCTTCATGCGGCGAAGGTGGTTGATCGCCTCGTGCCGCGCGACGGTCGTGAGCCAGACGGTGAACTTCCCCTGGGCGGGGTTGTAGAGGTCCACCTTGCGGAACGCCTTCATGAAGATTTCCTGGATCAGGTCCTCGACGGCGGCGAGGTCGCGGACCACTTCGTAGACGGCGCGGGCGACGAGGCGGTTGTGCCGCTGGACGAGCGCGTCGCCGGCCTTCCGGTCGCCCTTCTTGAGGAGTTCGATGAGCTGCTCGTCGGTGAGGAGCGGCACGCTGCGCGTCGGCATCGAAGGTGATTCTATCCCTGCAGGGATGACCTGGCAATCGGTATTCCCAGAAAACAAAAAGGAGATCGGGAGATGGACGGAGATCGGGAGATGAGAAGAAAAAAACGGCACGGTTCAAATCAAGGTAACACGAACACGTAGCGCCTTTGTCGCGGCGAAGCTCGTGCCAGCAGAGCTGTCACTCGCTTCGCTCACGTCGATGGT
>Ga0187892_10010757_pt1 | contig 11476 bp, 12 predicted proteins | sample MA1701073metaG_FD_139345 | JGI IMG/M metagenome (GOLD analysis project Ga0187892, IMG submission 139345) | Bio-ooze microbial communities from a basaltic lava cave in the Kipuka Kanohina Cave System on the Island of Hawaii, USA - MA170107-3 metaG ... | reverse complement strand
GTTCGCTGGAACGACGAGGGCTTGGATTGCGGATATCCAGGTTGGGACTCCTACCGAAAATTCTCGACTAGGATCAGGTCGCGCTGCATTCGTTCCCTATCTGGAAAAACCAGCCAGCGACCGTCGCGAGAGGCGGATATTGACGTGAGGTTCCATTGCGGCTCGACGCGGAGCTGGGTCAGCATTCGTTTCTTTCCAGACCCGAAATCCAGGAATTCAATTGGAAATGGGAGATCCTCTCTTCCGGTCGTGTCCAGGTAACACATCCCGTTCTGGGTCAAGCACCAGTAGCCTGAGTGAATCGTCTCCATCACCAGAGTCTCTGGCCCGCCCTCAACCGGAACTTTCCACAAGCTGGACTCACGATAGGTCCAAGACAACCCTTTTGCCCGTGTGAAATAAAGAAACCTGCCATCGGGCGATACCTGCGACTCCTCACCTCCGTCTTGAGTCACCTGGACTGCTTTCCCACCGTCGGCCGGGACCTTCCAGATCTGGGGCGAACCCGTCCTCGTGGAAGACAAGTAGATCCAGCGGCCATCGCCTGACCAGTTGGGAAACCCATCCTCCGCATGGTCGGTTTCAAGTTTTCGAGCGGCTCGGGTCGCCACATCGACTACGTAGATCCCCGGAGATTTGTCGCCGGCTGAACGGAACACGATGCGAGTCCCGTCGAATGACCAGCGCGGTACAGCAAGTTCACCAAGGTTCCGGTTGGTGAGTTGAAGGGCATTCACCCCATCGGGGTCGGATAGCCAAATCTCCATGGTGCCAGTTCGAAACGAGGCAACCGCAAGCCTTTTTGCGTCTGGAGAAATCTGAGGGCTGCTCTCTGAACGAGCAGAGCCGGTGATACTGGCTGGCGAAGCGGTCTTCGAATCCGCGGAGTTTAGATCCTGCCGCCAGATCTTAGCCGGCGAACTCTGTCGCTCCTCGTAAACCAACCGGTTGCCGCTTCTCGAGATCGTCGGGTTATTGGCGCGCAGGAATGCAGAGGAAACCATCAAAGTCGCTTACCACCACGTCAATACGGCCTCGATCAACGAGAACGGCACCGTGACTCTGCTAGCCACTCCGATCGAGCCAGACAAGTTCCGCATCAAGATCACGGATATTACTCCAGGCTCGCTCACCTTTAATCAAGTGGTGTACGACAACCAGCGCGGCCAACCGAGCGACAGTAGCGCACCTGATCCTCAGACGATTGGCGGAGGTAGCGTTGTGGTTCATAAGGCGAAGTAAGGCGAAGTAATGAAGGGCAGCCATGGCCAGCGTGTTGTTTGCGCTAGCCATGGGCAGTTCGTGACGGATTCCTGAAGGCATGGATTGAATGGACAGCCTCTCGGCATGAAAACCCACGACCATGGCAGAAAACGCCGTGATCGTGGCTACCGGCGAATCCTTTTCATTCGGTTGGCAGGTTGATTTTTTCAAGCGCGGTACGAATCTGGCAGATCGACGTAATCAATCTGGATGGGACAGTTGGCAACGACAGAGCGGTCCAGAGCAAAGTTGTTGTAGCTCGACCAGCGCCAGTCTTCAGCGCGCTCGACGAGACCTGCAGCCACCGGATTTCGGTGCATGTATTCCAGCCGGTCCCGAAATTCCTGGGCATGGCGGACGAAGCGATCCCAGAACTGATGCTGCCACACCCCTTGCGATGCCGCCCGAGATTAATCCTGCGGGCGGAAACAGACTTTACGTCCTGCAACACCCGGGAGATGGGCAGCGGATAGCGCGGAAAAATGAGGGCATGCCAGTGATCGGGCATCAACACATAGCCACAAAGCAGGAATCCGAGGCGGCGACCAGTGGAGTCGAAAATGCGAAGCAAGCCGGCTAACTCAGCTTCGGTCAAGGTGGGCAGTAATGAAGAAGATCCGATCCGAGTCCCGAAGGCGATGGACGTTGGACATCGGCAAGATCATACCACCGAGAAAATCCGGTAGCCATGATCAGACCGCCGTTACCGCCGTTTGGTCCGGTCGTGGGCGCCTTTTGGTGGCGGCGACCAAAAAGGGCATGAAACCGGCGGTTCGCGATGTTGCGACGAAAAGCCCACGACCACGGCAAAATACGCCATGATCGTGACTACCCGAACAATGATTCGAAGGCGAACCGTGGTGATCGCGCAGGCGAATGTTTGCGGTGGTGAATGAAATTCGAGGGAAGATTGGGCAAGGAAGGTCTGACTTGAAGATAGGGGTCCGATCTTTCGTTTTCGTTTTTCTGAATTGCCCATTTTCACACTTGCTCTTGGCGAGTCGGAACGCGCGGCGGTTGAGGCATTGACGAAATGGGTTTCAACGACGCGAGCCGCACGACCGGCAGAGTTGTGACATTGAGCCCGCGAGCCTTCGAGCTCTACCGTGCGTGCATCTCAGTCACAAATGCTGCGAACTGCATTTCACCTGATCTGCTGGGTGACTTCCATCCCATTCTTGCTCGAACCACCCCAACCCTCGCTCGACCTTAGCGGCTGGCACTCGATAAAGCAGCTTCAAAGGCCACGCAAGGGTCAGGGTTCTTGACGGCAACCATTTCAATACGAGACCCACGAGGGTGGTTTTCACTACTGATTTGTTTTGGTGAACGACAACCTGCCGCGAGGGGTGTTGCCACGCTTGACAGTATGTCATTTCTGACATAGGCTGTCGCTCATGGCTAACTCGGTCAAGCCCATCGTCTGGCTCGAGGGTGAGATTAAGACACCACCTTTTAGCCGAGCAGCTAGACTGGAGGCCGGCTTTTTGTTGAGACGACTTCAACTGGGCGAAAGGCTCTCGTTGCCGCACTCGCGTCCGATGCCCTCGATCGGGGTCGCTGTCACGAGCTGCGGATACAGGATGAGAGCGTTACCTCGCGCATTGTCTATCGCGGCGACGCCGACGGCATTGTGATTCTGGAGATCTTCGTCAAAAAAATTCAGAAGACCCCTGCTGCAGTGATCGAACGATGCAAGGCACGATTGAAGGCATACGACGAAGTGAGTAAGGACGGGTAGAACGATGAAGAAGGCAAAGAAAGATCGACTGGAAGCAGCCGGTTGGAAAGTAGCGTCTGCTGCAGACTTTCTCCACCTTAGCCAGGATGAGGTTGCTTTCATTGAAATGAAGGTGGCGTTAGCCAAGAATATCCGAACGAGGCGGCAACGCCGAAAGCTCACTCAAAGCCAACTGGCAAAACTAATCAACTCGAGCCAGTCACGGGTTGCAAAGATAGAAGCTGCCGACGCCTCCGTTTCCTTGGATCTTCTCGTACGCGCACTGTTAGTCCTTGGTGCGTCGCGCAAGGAACTTGCGCACATCATTGCATTGGAAAGCAAACACGCTGCCTGATGCGCCTGATGCATTCAGTTCCAATCCCCGAAAAACGACCGTCCAAGCAAAGGGCTTCACTCAGGTACTCCCTTTTCTTCATACCCGAGGATTTCTTCTGGCGTGCGGTCGTCCAGCACAGGCAGAGAGGCACAGTGGTCGCTAATCGCGATGATCTCGGTCGCGAAGCTCGGAAAGGCGCTGCGGGTGCGGGTTCCAGTCCCGGAGGACGACGGATCGTAGCCCAGGGTGGAGCGGAGCGGCGACAGCCGCGCAGCAGAACCCTGGGAATCCAGAGGAATCAACCCAAGCCCCGAGAGGGGCGACGGAAAACCGTGCTGGATTGGGAATCCCACCGACCTTCCGTCGCCCTTCCAGGGCTGATCCCATGTCTTGCGGGTTAACCCAGGGTTTCGCTGCGCTGCACCCTGGGCTACCATCCGCCGCCCCCTCCAGGTGCTGAAACAGGTGTCTGGCTGACCTTTCCGAGTCCCTAACGGCGGCTCCGCTGCTCGATTCGCGGCGAGTCTTTGCTTCGTCAGGCAAGCTGAAGGCTTGCCTGAGGTTAGCCTGGGTTGAGCGCAACGATACGATGTCGCGACGAAAAGCCCACGACCAATGCCTGGTTCTTGCCAGGCGTAGCCACGGTCAGCGCTGTTTGTGCTGGCCGCGGGCCTTTTGTGGCGGATAACCATCGTCGCCCGGAGGGCGGCTCCCACATTCAAACTACGGCCTGCTTAGAAAGCTCACATCCCGCTTATTGCCTGGCTGGAACTCTTTCGAAAGAACCCACGGGAAATACTGGGCAGCTGTGAAGACTGTGCCGAAGAGTCCTGGTTCTTCGAGCGGCAAAGGCGTTTGCAGCGCTTTCTGAAACGCTTCCCTCGCCTGGACAAGAAACTGTTCATTGCCCGATTCCTCAAACAATGCCGCCAGTCCTGGAGCCAAAGCCAGTCCCGCATAGGGAGCGCCGATGAATTCCTTTCTTTCGGCGTTCCACTCGTTCGGGTTCTGGTAAAGCCACTGGGCTGAGCGTTGCATCCGCCCCAGCACCGATCGATCGCCGCTCAGCCTTTGGTAGCGTTGCAGCGCACCCCAGACGGTGCCGCACTCCCAGGCGGTCTTGCCTAAGCCCTCCTTGAAACTCTCCTGCCACTGCCCGGCCAGCGCTGGGGAAAGCTTGCGCAGTTTGTCGAGATCGCCATCTTGCCAGGCATAGACTGTGTCGATCAGGGGCTTCGCGGAATCGAGCCAGCGCCGGTCGCCTGTAGCCTCATATCCCTTCATTAGCCCAATCGCCCGGCTGGCCACATTCGCTGCTTCCTGGCCTCCGACGCTGCCCTCTCTGGCGATACGCACAGCTAGAGAATGCCCCGCATTCAAGAAACGGCGGTTGCCTGTAAAGAGATATCCGTCCATCAGACCCTCAACGCCGTAAGGCTCGCTGAGTTTGGGCTCGGGATCCAATGAAGGCGCTGGCCTCGGTCCCACTGGCAGCGGTTCGACAATCAACCCTGCATCGGCCATTGCAGCCAGAACTTCTTCGGCAAGCTCCAGAGACCTGAGATCACCGGTCCTGAAAAAGTGAAGATACAGCGCATGAGCGAAGTCGCCGCCGGCAGATCTATCGCCGACGTTTTTCGCGCCACCGCCCGGTGGTTTCGTTCCCAGCAACGGATTGGCGAAGCGAAAAACCCCATATCCTATCGGCCCGGCTTTGCCAGCCTCTTCCGGCTTCTCGCGAGCTGCCAGCACCGCCCGCCGGCTGGAGGTGAGCCAGGCATCCAGCTTCTGAGTCAGGCCCTCAAACTCAGGTTTCAACAAACTGGCCGAAGCCTCGAGCACCCGTCCAAAAGTCTGTGTGTCGCTGCAATACCAGGCGGCTGGCGCCACGGCGTACACGGGTTTCTGAAAACCCAGCATCACGTTCCTCACCTGGCCGGAAGCCAACTGCCGTTTGCCATGAAAGTGGAGCATCAGCTCGTGCGTCTTTGCGGTGTGACCTGCCAACATCTGCGGCGGCTGCTCCGACGGAAAGAGTTTGACCACCAAGGTCGCGTCGTTGCCAACCTGCAGAGCCTTTGGATGAAGCTGTCCAAACCATTTCACTGCTGCAGAGAGTCCGTGCTCGCCGTCCGACAAATCCGCCCAGCCCACGCGCGCGCTCTTGCCCGAGCCACTTCCCTGCACTGCTCCGGAAACTGAGTACAAGCCGGCCGAATCCAGCGACAAGGACGCTTGCGAACCGTTCTCGAAATTCCCCGTGTAATCTTGCGGTTCGCCTCCAAAGATGAACTTCTGCTGAGTCAGGTCCAGATTCAGCTTGAAACTCAAACTCAAATCGTCGATTGGAAAGTCGGCCTCACGCCGATTTAAGAGCGTCAGCTCGAGCTTGAAGTAAGTCTTTCCGCCGTAGGTCGTCAGCCGGGCGATATAGTCGAGCCGTTTCTCCTTCGAATCCGCCAGAGCGAAGCTGCCGGTGATCTTGACCACCGCACGCAAGGCGTTGTGCTCTTCGACTTCGATCCGGTTCTGTGTCCAATGCGCGGTGCGGAAGGCGCGACCACCGCTGGTCAGCACCAGGTCAAAGTTGCCACTATCGAGAATCTTGGTTTGCTCATTGAAGTTGTATCCCCAGCCTTCGTCGACCCAGACTTGGTCGATGAGTTGGTTGGAGTCTCCACCGATGACAAAGCGGAGCGGGCCGGTAATGACTTCGAAAGCCTTGCCACGTGGGATAAACCCCATGGGAGATGGGAACTCCGGCAAAGCGACTACTTCGCGAAGCACGTAGCCCGTCTGGCTGTTGGCTGCAACGGTGGCTGCGAAATCGCAGTGTAGCCATTGAATGCTGCCGTCCTCCCACCAGCGGTTTGCCACCGCGAACAGCGCCGGGACAAATCGTCCCTGGGTGTCGAGAATCTGCAGCTTCTCGACGCTCTTCACGGCGCCTTTGGGTAACGGCACGCCGGCGCGTATCGGCCATTGATGCCGGTCGACACCAGCCGTCTCGCGCACGGTCAAAGGCACTTCGATGCCGGCGGCACGGCATGCCGATCCCAGCAGCAGAAAGACGAGCAGAGAACGGACCAGACTCATTCCACGTACCTCAAATCGGAAATCAAGCGCGGATGAAAAGGAGTGCAAAAGCCCCGTGGCCCGCGCTCAGCCCGACACCCTCGAATGGTTGTCCGGCGCAGATTCAATGAAAGCACAACGTGGATTGGGGCAAAAGCACTATTCTGCCGGGAAACGCACTTCACGGCTCGTCCGGGCGCGTGATGGCGCTCGCTTCCATCATGGCACTACTGCCCGGGTTATCAGCTGGAGCGGATTATTTCGAAGGAGCGATGAGCAGTAGTGTGATGGGCTATGAAAGGGTTAAATGACAGCGAAGAGGAAGCATGAGAGTCGCGTGGAGGATGGACAAGCGCGACGGCCTTTTCCAACATTGACAATCAGAGCATCAGTAGGAAAGCCGCGTCCCTGTTCGTGGTCCCGCCTTCAGACGGACCGGCTGAAGCCGTCACTACAAACCCACGGCAGGGGAGAACCTCCACCTTGTTGCTGGATTCCTGCAGAGCAGAATCGAACTGAGGTATTACGCAGCAGGCCCACCCTGGAATTGCTTCACCAAGTCGTCGACATCGGTCTTGCTTTTGTCTTTCACCAAGTCGACGTTTTCAATTCCCTTGGCCACGACCCAAGTGGGGCGGGGGTTGTCGGGCATACCGACCAGATCGTTCAGGTAGTCGCTGAGCTCGGCCAGCATCGACATCACTTTGTAGAGCTTCTGCGTGTTGATGTCCTGAAACTGGAAAGCGCTCAGCGTGCCAAAGAGATTGTCTTGAATCGCAGCCAGACTGTTGTCCAGCCCTGCACGGCTCGTGGCCGGCACCGAAGACTTGACCTTCTCCCACTCCTGCACCGCCAGCTCAACTGCAGCCATCGACTTTTCCAACTGGCTCATGGCCTCCGTGGCGCCCTGCTCCGACTGTTTGGTGATTGTGCTGAGCTGGCCAATGACTTTGCCGCTGTGTTTGACTTCCAGGGTTATTTTCTCCCTGCCAGATGCTCGGCTAAAATTGTGTCCACGGCGTTCTTGTTGCCGTCCGGTACCAGGCCGGCCCGTTCGATCGTCATGGAATGGGACCGCTTCTTCTTGCTGCCGGATGCGTCCCGGCCCACGGTCGTGTCGATGAACTCCAGCAGGTCTTCCAGTTTCGTCGCCAGTTTCTCGAGTTTCTGCCGGATGATGTCTTGAAACTGCAGCAAGCTCATCGCGTCGAAAATCAAGTCTTGCGACTGCTGCCCCAGTTGAAGGCACTGATCCAACTGGCTGCAGAAGATTTCCGCGTTCCCCTTGCTGCCCATTTTCTCCTTCACTTGTTCCAGGAGTTCTGCCTGGTTGCCCAAGTTGCCCAGGATCGATTCCATCCGCTGCAGTACCTTGTTTGTTTCCTGCTCGGCCACTTGAGTGACTTTGTCCAACTGGTCAATCATCTCGGTCTTGGCCTCAGGCTCCGCTTGCTCAGTAACGGACGGCGCGGCTGGCTTGCTCTCGGCTGTCGCGCTGCCTACGATTCCCTGCGCTATGCGGTCAATCTCGTTTTGATCCATAATGCCTCTGTGTGGTTTCGTGGAGTCTGTGCTCCCGTCAGCATGCGTTGGGAATGACCGCCAGAATTTTCTCTTTCAGCGTTTCGGGAGTGAAGGGCTTGACCAGATAGTTGTTCACGCCTGCCTTCAGCGCTTCAACCACTTCCTCTTTGGCTGAATTGGTGGTGATCATCAGAACCGGTGTTTTCTTCAGCGCTTCGTTGCCGCGGACGGCCAGGATCAGCTCCAAGCCTGACATCTCGGGCATGTTCCAATCGGTCAGGATCAAATCTGCGCCTCCGCCGTTGGAAAGAGTCTCGAATGCTTTCTTTCCGTTGTCCGCTTCGACCACCTCTTTGAAGCCGAGCCGGTTCAAGCTGTTCACGATAATCTTTCTCATCGTCAGGGAGTCATCAACGACTAGTATCTTCATGGATTTCTCCTCGATATCTTCTCACTGGAAGGCCACTGCTTGATCTCGCCATTTCATCGACGCAATGCCTTTACTGGTTTAGTATTTTGTTGTTTCCAGTCGTAAAACATTATCCTTTGTAATACTGATTTCATGCGTTGAGCCGCGGCCAGCGTGGAACATCGTCACACCGTCACGCGTGTATCGGCACCCGCAGGACTTTTGCGCTGCGATACCATGTTCTCAAGACATTGGAAAATCAGGGTTGGGATCTTAAGCAGCGAGGCCACATGGATGGCACCGCCCCTGGCTATCGCTTCTTTAGGCATCCCAAACACGACACAAGAATCTTCCGCCTCGGCTATCGTTTCGGCACCGGCGTTGCGCAGGGCCACCATGCCATCCGCTCCGTCGCTGCCCATTCCGGTTAGAAGCGCGGCCACCACCGGAAGGCCCTGAAGCCTCGCCACCGAATTAAAAAGCACATCGACGGCCGGGCGCTGGTGGCAAACCATGGGCCCTTGCCGCAACAGAGTCTTCAACTGCACGCCCTGACGCTCCAGCAGCAAGTGATAGTCTCCGGGCGCTATGTAAACGGTGCCGCGCTGAAGGACCTCCCCCCCCTGCGACTCCAGCACGTGCATGGGGCAAATGCTATCCAGCCGCTCGGCAAACAACTTCGTAAAGCTGGCTGGCATGTGCTGGACAATCACGATGGGAGGCACATCCGCAGGCATGCGGGTGAGCAGTCCTTCGATTGCCTGCGTGCCGCCCGTCGAAGCGCCGATGGCGATCAAAGCATTGCCACGGTAGGTGCGTTGGGAGGTCGAAGGCGGGGGCGCCGCCGCCACAGTCCCAGGCTTTTGGTAGCGGATCGTCGGCCCCGCGCGGAGCGCTCGGATGCGTTCCTTCAGTTTGTCGATTACCTGGCCGACCGAGTAGGGACCGCCGGGGTTGGGAATGACATCGATGGCGCCTGCCTGCAGCGCTTCCAGGCTGGCGGATGATCCGGCTTGTGCCAGGGAGCTGACAATGATGACCGGCATGGGCCGGTGAGCCATCAACCGGCGGAGAAATGAGAGGCCGTCCATGCGCGGCATTTCGATATCGAGGGTGAGAATATCCGGCTGGAGCGCCAGGATTTTGTCGCGTGCAATGAATGGGTCAGGCGCGCTACCGACCACTTCGATGTCGGGCTCGCCGGCAAGCGCATCTGTCAGCATCTTTCGGACAATGGCAGAGTCGTCCACCACCAGCACTTTCGTTTTGCATTTGCTCATAAAGCTCAGCTTTCAGCACTCAGTACTCAGTACCTACTTTTCCCCAATCGTGCCAACCAGAATCGTTTCTCTGTCCACATTGATCACGACCTCGGGTGCGTGAAGAAAGGCCTCTGAAGGGCACCAGCCTTCCGGCTCTTCCACCACGGCCGGATGAGTCAGATCAAAGGGAATCGGATGTTGCAGCGTGGACAGCCATCGTCCGCAGATCATGTTCGAGAGCTCGGCCACCAAATCCGTACGCTGGCCTTCATCCACGGCGTCTTCCTCCGACAGTCCGAGGAAATCGCGCGTCAGGGTCTCAGCCAGGGCTTGAGGCAGCCAGCAAACCACTGAACCACTGAAAGCGCCGCTGAAGGTGACCGAACTGTGCAGCCAGCAGCCTTTCACGGCAGGCAACTCCGCCAGATTGCCGGGCTGGGAGACCTCCACCACACGATAAAACATGGTCTCCAAGACGGAAACCGCCGCCTGCCGCAGGCGCTCGTCGTCTTTGGCGCGGCGTGGCAGCCGTCCCGCGCTCGGATTCACCCGCATAGGTGGCTGCATCTTTTGCTCCAGGGCATTCAATTCGTCACGCCTGAGCGCATGGTTCAAACAGTTCGGCGAGGACATCGCGCATCACCTCCGGTGAAAATGGTTTTTCCAGGTAAGCCCTGACGCCGAGTCCGCCCACTTCTTGTTTTCGGGCGTCTGAGCCGTCGGTCGAGATGATGACGCAAATCATCTGGCGCCATTCCGGGCGCTGTCGAATCTGTCGCAACAGCTCCACGCCGTTCATCTCGGGCATGTTGATATCGGTAAAAACCGCGCTGATGGGCTTCTCAGCCAGAACCTGAAGCGCCTCTTTGCCATTGCCGGCAAAGAGCACGTGGGCACCTGGGAAATCGCAGATTTCAATCACCCGCTTAATCATTGCCCGCATCATGGCCGAGTCGTCCACGACCAGAATGTTCAATTCTCTGTCTTCGGCCCTTGCGTTGTTGTTGTCCATGGCCACCTCTCTACAGCTCACCTCAGAATTCACGACCGCGCCTCGACTACGACAAATCCCGGTCTTCGCCCGTGGAGTTGTAAACCCGCATGCGGCCAGTGTTCACGTCCAGCGATACATTGCGCACCGTGTTGCCCCCCACCCACTCACTCTTCACCATTACACCGTTTTTCCACAGAATGCTCTTAGCTGCGAGATGGTTCTTCTTGCCGATTTCAAACGTGACACCATCACCCATCACATTGGCCCCCCCGGTCATCCGCACAATGCAGCGCTTCTTCTGCGCGCCCAGATCATAGGCAGCGTGGAACAGGAGCGTGATGCCGGTATCGGCAAACGTCGCCGGCTGCTGCCGGGCACGGTCCGGGTTGGTGCGGGAATCGGGCAGCATGAAATGCAGGAGACCAGCGACTTTGGTGACGGGATCGTAAACCGTAAGCGCAATGCAGGAACCGAGAGCATGCGTCAGCAAGAGGCTTACCGGGTCTCGTGATACGCGGAAATCGCTGATGCCAATCACAATGTTCTTCACTGGTGCTTCGAGTTGCGCCGACACCGGGATTGCCAGGCTGCTGTCCGTGATCATGAATCCTTCTTTCTGAAGACCGCCGGTGCCACGCTCTGCAGTGAATGTTCAATGCCGTTCAGACTCTCGGAGTGGGCGATAAACAGCCAGCCGCCGGGCGCGAGGTTTTTCTCCAGCATCGACACCACACGCTGCTGGACGGACTTGTCGAAGTAAATCATTACGTTGCGGCAAAAGATAAATTCAAAGGAGGCTTCAAACTGGCTGCCCTCCAGCAGATTGATCCGCCGGAACTCCACCAGCTTGCGGGTTGCCGCTTTGACGCGTGCCTGCCCCTCCTGCGGGCCG
>Ga0187892_10010756_pt1 | contig 11476 bp, 13 predicted proteins | sample MA1701073metaG_FD_139345 | JGI IMG/M metagenome (GOLD analysis project Ga0187892, IMG submission 139345) | Bio-ooze microbial communities from a basaltic lava cave in the Kipuka Kanohina Cave System on the Island of Hawaii, USA - MA170107-3 metaG ... | reverse complement strand
CTGGACATCCTGCTGCCCGACGGGGATGGACTCGATTTTCTCAGAGAGCTACGAAGCTCGTCGGCCACGGCCCGAATTCCGGTGTTGCTGCTTTCCACCGAGGCCGAAGTCGAGAACCGGGTCCGAGGGATGGGCGCGGGTGCCGACGAGTACATCGGCAAGCCGTACGATATCGGACAGGTCGTCGCGCGGGCGCGGGTGCTCACCCAGTCGGACTCGAGTTCCGGCGTCGCCACCGGACGCCGCGTGCTGGTCATCGACGACAGCACTACGTTCCGTAACGAGCTCAAACAGGCGCTCGAAAGCGCCGGCTACGGCGTTCAGGAAGCCGCCACCGGCGAAGACGGCCTCGCGCTGGCTGCCGCTGCGCGGCCTGACGCCATCGTTGTCGACGGCATGCTTCCAGGCATCGACGGTGCCACGGTGGTGCGCCGCCTCAAGTCAGACACGGCGCTGCGAACGACACCGTCCCTTCTCTTGACGGCAGCCGGGGGTACCAACGACGAACTGCGAGCGCTCGAGGCCGGTGCTGATTCATATGTCCGAAAGAGTGAGGATCTCGGCGTAATCCTGGTTCGGCTCGCGGCGCTTCTGCGGGGCAGCGTTGCTCCCGGGGGGGAGACCAGTCCGAGCCTCCTCGGCCCCAAGCGGCTGCTCGCCGTGGATGACAGCGTGACCTACCTCCAGGAGCTCGGGGGTGAGCTCCGCCAGGAGGGTTACGACGTGGTCATGGCGAAGTCGGGCGAGGACGCCCTGGAATTCCTCGCGGCTCAGCCCGTGGACTGTATTCTCCTCGATCTCATCATGCCCGGACTATCCGGCCAGGATACCTGCAAGCGCATCAAGCAGCGGGCCGAATGGCGCGACATCCCCTTGGTCATGCTCACGGCGCGCGACGACCGAGATGCGATGATCGAAGGGATCAATGCCGGGGCAGACGACTACATCGCCAAGTCCGCCGACTTCGATGTTCTGAAGGCCCGCTTGCGTGCGCAGCTCCGCCGCAAGCACTTCGAGGATGAGAACCGCCGGATCCGAGAGCAGCTCGTTCGGAGAGAGACCGAGGCTCGGTTCCAACGGCTCATCCACTCGAACATCATCGGGGTCGTCGTGGGCGACCTCGAGGGGCAACTCACCGATGCCAACGACGCGTTCCTCACGATGCTCGGGTATTCCCGGGCCGAGCTTGAAGCGGGCAAGTTGCGGTGGACCGACCTGACGCCGTCCGAGGGGCGCGAACGGTCCGACACAGCGGTCGAGCAGCTTCGGCGGGTCGGCAGCGCGACCCCCTACGAGCACGAATACGTCCGAAAGGACGGAAGTCGTCTGCCGACTTTACTCGGGCTCGTGCTCATGGAGGGCACCGACACGGTCGTCGGCTTCGTCCTCGATCGAACCGAGCAGAAGTTCGCCCAAGAGAAACTCAGGAAGTACGCGGTCGCTCTCGAGGGAGCCATCCGGGATCTCGAGCTGGCGAAGGAGCGGGCCGAACAGGAGAGCCGATTCAAGTCGAAATTTCTCGCGAGCATGTCGCATGAGCTCCGAACCCCGCTCAACGCCATCATCGGCTTCTCGGAGCTGCTCGAGGAGGAGCTCTTCGGCCCCCTGACGGCCCGCCAAAAGAATTACGTGGGGAACGTTCTAGTAAGTGGCCGCCATCTTCTCAGTCTGGTCAACGACATTCTCGATCTCTCCAAGATCGAAGCAGGGCGGATGGAGCTCTCGCGCGAACGGGCGTCGCTCGCGCTCATCACTGAGGCGGTGGAGGGAGTCGTGAAGCCTCTGGCGGACCAGGGGGGCGTCACCCTGTCGGTGTCGCTGTCACCGACCCTGCCGGACCTCGATCTCGACGTCGTGCGCATCAAGCAGGTCCTCTATAACCTGCTGTCCAATGCCATCAAGTTTACGCCACGCGGCGGTTCCGTTGTGCTCAGCGCCACGCCCGAGGGCAGCAACCTCAGGATATCCTGCCAGGACACCGGCGTCGGCATCCGCTCAGAGGACCTGGGACGGCTCTTTCGAGAGTTCGAGCAACTCGAGCCGGTCGGAGGGGGCAAGGTGGAAGGTACGGGCTTGGGTCTCGCGCTCACCAAGCGTCTCGTCGAGCTGCATGGTGGGAGTATCAGCGCGGAGAGCGAGGTCGGAAAAGGGAGTACCTTCGCCTTCACCTTGCCGATGTCTCGCGGCGACTGAGGAAAGGTGACTACTTGGCCGGCGAACGGAGGCACCACGTGAGGGCAACTCTGCTCGTGGTTGAAGACAATCGGCTCAACCTCCAGCTCGTTCGCGACATCCTCGAGTACCGCGGGCACCAGGTCGAATTCGCCACGACTGTTCAAGAGGCGCGAGACCGGCTGCAATCCGGAAGGCCCGATCTCGTGTTATTGGACATCCAGCTCCCCGGAGGAGGCGGCGAGCAACTCCTTCAAGAGATCCGCCGGAGTGCCGCGTTAGGCGACCTTCCTGTGATTGCGATGACCGCCCTGGCGATGGAGGGAGACCGGGAGCGCCTACTCAGCGCGGGGTTCGATGGGTACCTGAGCAAGCCGATCGACACCCGGACTTTCGGGCCCACGGTTGAGTCTTTTCTGACGGCCAAGGAAACTCCCTGACGCGGTCGTGCGTGGTTGATTACCATGACGCTCCCGCGAGAGTAGGGGTGCCTGTTACCTTGCGCGCTTCCAGCCGGTCCTTGCCGCTTCCTCGTTCACCAGGCACCTCGACCGATGACGAATTGGCGCGAGCTAGCGGAACGCACGCTCGACGGAACCCCTGTGGCCGCGGACGACGCTCTGGCAATCCTCCACTCCGGCGACGACGAGTTGGTTGACCTGCTGATCGCTGCGTATCGACTCCGATATCAGTACTTCGGCCGCGACGTCCGGATCCACGTGCTGCGCAATGCCAAGAGCGGGTTGTGTCCCGAAGACTGCGCGTTTTGCAGCCAATCCGTCGTTAACGCGTCTCCGGTGGCCCGCTACAAGATGCAGTCCGTGGACGCCACAACCTCGAGTCGTCTCGTCGATTCTTTCCTCAGATCTGCAGCACCCATGGCTTCGACGATCGGATTGCAACGGTCCGCAAGGCCAAGCGGGCGGGCATGGAAGCCTGTTGCGGAGGCATTTTCGGGATGGGCGAAACGGCCGAGGATCGGGTCGCTCTGGCGCTCGAGCTCCGAGAGCTCGAGGTCGAATCGATCCCGCTGAACTTCCTCGACCCCCGTCCGGGAACCCCGCTGGCCGATGCGCCACGAGCCTCCGCCACCGACTGCCTTCGCGGCCTGGCGATGATGCGGTTCGTAAACCCGAGCCGTGACATTCGGGTCGCCGGGGGTCGGGAGGTCAGCCTGGGAGACCTCCAGCCGCTCGCCTTGATGCCAGCCAACTCGCTGTTCGTGAATGGGTATCTCACCACTCCGGGCGCGGGTTGGGAAGCCGATGTGCGCCTGATCGAGGACGCAGGGTTCCGAATCGCCCAGCTGTCAGGCGGGTGACGTCGATGGTGACGGTGCGGAGAGCGGTGGTGATCGTCGGCTCGGACACCGGCGTCGGCAAGACCTTCGTCGGCTGTGCTCTTGCTCGGACGCTGGTCGCACTCGGTCGAGCGGTGGTGGCGATCAAGCCGGTCGAGACCGGTTGCTCGGATGAGCCACTGCCGACCGAGGACGGCGTTCAGCTGGCTCGCGCGACTGGCCAGGTGGCACCGCGTTTGGCGCTGTGGCGCTTTCGCCGGCCGATCGCCGCCGCAATCGCTGCGGAGTTGGAAGGTGCCCCGCTCGAGCTGGCTCCGCTCCTGGCCGCGATCGAACGGAGTGCGGCGGCCGCGGACCTGCTGCTGGTGGAGGGCGCCGGTGGACTGCTCTCGCCGCTATCGTGGAACTGGAACCTAGTGGATCTGGCTCGCGCCCTCGATGCGATCGCGCTCATCGTGGCGTCCGACCGGCTTGGCTGCATCAATCACACGCTGCTTACCGTCGGTGCCTTGGATCGCGCCGGAATCCCGGTTGCCGGCGTGGTGCTGAGCGCGCCGGCGGTACCAGATGCCTCGACCGGGGAGAACGCTGCCGCGCTCGGCCGGCTCTTGCCTGAGCGCCGGATAGTGGCCGTCCCTCGGATGAGCTCGCCTAACGCCAGCGCGACTCGGCTGGCCGAGGTGGCTCAATGGCTGTGCCGGTGAGCTCCGAGCTCGGGGCCCGCACCCTGCTGGACGGCGAGCTCGCTCGGGAGCTCGAGGACCTGCGCTGTGCCGGCTTGCTCCGGTCGCTGCGGCGAGCCGAGCGGCGCAGCGGGGCGCGCGTCACGGTCGACGGCCGTCTGGTCTCTGACTTTTCCTCGAACGACTATCTCGGCCTGTCGACGGATTCTCGAATCGGCGTGGCGGCGGCGGTGCTCCAAGGCGAGCAGATCGGGGCGACCGCGTCGCGCAACATCGGCGGTAACCATCCACTCCACGAATTGCTCGAGGCCGCGCTGGCGCGGCTCAAGGGAACCGAGGCCGCCCTCCTGTTCCCCTCGGGATTCGCCGCCAACACCGGCGCGTTACCGGCGGTGGCGAGCCGGGGGGATGTCATCTACTCGGATCAATTGAATCACGCTTCGATCGTCGACGGCTGTCGGCTCTCCCGGGCCACCGTGCGGACCTTCGCTCACGCCGATCTCGACGCGCTCGCGACGCTCCTGATCGCCGACCGCGGGAAATTCCGCCGCCGACTGATCGTGGTCGAGGGCGTCTTTTCGATGGACGGCGATCTTTTCCCGCTGGACGGGCTGATCCCCTTGGCGCGGGAGCACGACGCGGCCATCTATCTGGACGACGCTCACGGCACCGGCGTGATGGGAGCAACCGGCGGCGGCTCCGCCGAGCATTGGGAAGTCGGGCCAGCCGTCGACATCACGATGGGAACGTTAGGAAAGGCGTTGGGGGTCGCCGGGGCGTTTATGGCTGGCTCGGCTCTGCTCCGGGAGTACCTCCTCAACCGGGCCCGGACGTTCCTGTTCACGACCGGTACTCCGCCCGCGCTCGCCGCCGCGGCCCTGGCCGCGATCGACGTTGCGCGAGGCGAGCCGTGGCGCCGGCAACGGGTGCGCACGAATGCGGCTCGCTTGAAGGCTGGACTTGACGCCCTCGGATACCAGGTGAGGGCCGGCAGCCCGGGATACATCGTACCCCTGGTGTTAGGCGACGCCGAGCGCACAGTGCGAGTCGGGCAGCTGCTCCTCGAGCGCGGCTTCCTGGTCGGCTCGATTCGCCCGCCTAGCGTGCCTCCCGGCACCGCACGACTCCGGGTAACGGTCACCGCGGCCCACAGCGCCCACGACATCGATGGGATGATCCATGCCCTGGGTGAAGCGCTCGAGGTCGGCTCATGACGTCGACTCCGGCATGGGCCTCCCTCGATGCGACGCACGTATGGCACCCCTACACCCAACACGCGATCGCACCGGCTCCGATCCCAATCGTCCGCGCCGCCGGTGCCTATCTGTACGACGCGACGGGTCGCCCGATCCTCGATGCCATCTCATCCTGGTGGGTGACGCTCCACGGCCACGGCCATCCGATCATCGCGCAAGCAATCGCCACCCAGGCCCACCAGCTGGAGCAGGTGATCTTCGCCGGCTTCACTCACGAGCCCGCCGCCCGCTTGGCCGATGAGCTGGTCGCTCGCCTGCCAAAAGGCTTGACCCGCGTCTTCTACTCCGACGACGGGTCGACGGCGGTGGAGGCGGCGCTCAAGGTCGCCCTGCAGTACTGGAGCAACCGAGGGCAGTCGCGCTCGCTGATTGCCGCACTCGAGCATGCGTATCACGGCGATACCTTCGGGGCGATGAGCGCAGGCGCTCGCGGCGTCTTCACCGCCCCCTTCCACAGCCATCTTTTCGAGGTGGCCCGGCTTCCCGATCCAACCGAAGGTGATACCGCCGCCGCGCTGCGCGAGGTGCTCGAACGCCGGGGTGCCCAACTGGCTGCCGTGATCGTGGAACCGTTGCTCCATGGCGCGGGTGGAATGCGAGTATGGGACGGAGCGGTGCTCGAACAGATCCGCGAGCTGACCCGAGCTCACGACGTGCTCCTGATCGCCGATGAGGTCCTCACCGGCTTCGGCCGGACCGGCCCTCTGTTCGCCTGTGAGCGCGCGCAGATCGTGCCCGATGTCATGTGCCTGTCGAAAGGGATTACCGGCGGCTTCCTCCCCTTGGGTGTGACCGCAGTGCGGGAGGAGATCTTTGAGGCATTCCGGGTTGCGGACCGCACCCGTACGCTGTTTCACGGCCATTCATACACGGCCAATCCGCTGGCCTGCGCCGCGGCCAGGGCGAGCCTCCTCCTGCTCGACGACAGCTGCGCCGCTCGGCGGCTCTCGATCGAAACCGCGCATCGCGCGGGGCTCGAGCGGTTGGAACAGGTGCCGGCCGTGCGGCGCCCTCGAGTGCTCGGCACGATCGCGGCGTTCGACCTCGACGGAGAGCGGAGCTACCTCGATCCGGTCGGCCCCGCGATCGCCGCGCACGCACTCGAGGCCGGCGTGCTGCTCCGGCCCCTCGGCAACACGGTGTATATCCTGCCGCCCTATTGCGTGACCGCGGAGGAATTGGGGCGGGTGTACGAGGTCGTCGAAGAGTCAGTAGTGCGGGTGGCCAGGATTCCGTCCAGAGCCGCCCAGAGCGCCTGGCCCATCTCGTCTACCGCACCCCGGACCTGATCCCGACCAACGGCATCCACAGTGTCGATCCGGGACTCGAGCAGAGCCGGCTCGGTGTAGTCATCGAGGTGGGCCTTGAAGTAGGCGACGGAGACGCCGGGCCAGCTCGAGCGATAATGGTACTCGAGGCCATCGAGCTTGGATTGCGCGACCTTCGGCTGCTGGACCTCGAAAGCGTACAGCGCACCTAACGCCCCTTCAGGCGACCCAGCAAGCCGTTCGAGTGTGGAGCAGAGCTCCTTCACCTCGGGTACGGTCGGCTGGCGGACGGTCGCACCCAGCGACCCGGCGAAACCATCCCAAAGCTCGGCATGCCCGACTTCGTTCGCCGCGATTTCGGTCTCGCCGAGGGCGCGCCAGGCCTGCGGAATAGTTCGAATGAACTGGCTGTACTCCGAGGCGTACCGAGCGAGCGTTTCGATGGGCAGTGTACCCTCGCTCCAAGCCCGGTAGAAGGGGTGTTCCAGCAGGTTCCACTTGGCCGCAGTCTGCCGCAGATCGCCCGATCGGTGCATCGCTCCTCCGATTGAAAATCGTTCGCAACGAGAGCGCCCTACTCTAATGGGCTAGGAGACCCGTGTATAGGGGGTATCTGGGAGCCGGGACGTGCGGCGGTGGTGTGAGCCGGATCCGGAGGGCCGGCGGCTGTTAGGCGCGGCGATGGAGCGGTTCGCGCTGTCGGCTCGGGCCTACAACGGGATTCTCAAGGTGGGACGAACCATCGCGGATCTGGACCAGCCAGCGCGGGTCGCGGCTCGCCATATAGAACGTAGCCCGCCGCCACGGTTCCCACGATCGCCCCGCCGTAGCAGAACAGGTTGATGACCTCGTTCAGGTGCTTGATCCGTAGCCCATCGTATAGGGTATACCGAAAGCGGCGGGCCCAGTGGAAACGCGATAGCGAAGCGAGCAGGAAGAGCGCCACTCGCAAGATGGGTGAGCGAACAGCGACAATAACCGGGCGTGGTCAGGAGGTGAGGCCCAGCCGAGCGGGAACGCTAGGCCAAATAGAACAGCAGTACCAGGATGATCATCGCGGGCCAGCACGCCACCGGCGCTGGGGGCTGTGGCTGCGGGCCGCCTCGACCCAGGCTGGTACTGCGGTGGAGACTGGCGGCCCGCCGGACCGGGCCTTGACGCGCTCGATGCAGACCTGGGATCGATACACGACAGCCGACATGGGGATGCTCCTTTCGGCCGTGATGGTTGCCGTTAGGCGATCGGAACGACCGCGACCCAAGTTGGCCCTTCTCTCGTCACAGATCCCACCTGACCGCGAGGAAAGGAACCGTGTCGAACCGGAGATATCGAGTGCGGGTGTTGGCGTCCGATCCGCGGTAACCGACTACGTAGTGACTCACACCGCCCCGCAGGCGAAGGCGCCGATTCGGGCTCAATCGGAGGAAGAACTCGGAATTGAGGGAGCCACGGTCGTTGTCCCCATAAAGCAGCACGGAGCCTCGGGCCGGCTCGAGCAACGCCGGACCGCTGCGACGGCTGGGCCCGGCCGCGACACCGGCCAAATCTATGTTTGCGCCCGCACCCAGCTGCCGGATCAGCTTCAGCTCACCCGAGACCATGACGTTCAGTCCCCAGACGCTCGGATCGACCGAGATCCTGGAGGGAAGCGCGGAAGTCGTGGCGCCTGGTTCCGGTACGACATCGCATCCCCACCATAGTAGGTGAGCCGCGCACCAGCACCCAGCTCGAGCAGCCTGCCCGCTCGAAGATGCCACTGGCTGCTGGCCGCTACGCGCCACGCGTGCGAGCCGTATCCGAGAGACCCGTCAACCTCGAAGCGCTGGGCTACCGCGTCGGGTGATACGACGAAGCCCAACGAGGTGAGGAGCGTGACGAATCTGATCATCGTGAAGATTCCGGTGGCGTGAATACTGGGTGGAGCGGACCTACTTCGCTTGCAAGGCCACCAGCACCGATCGCTCCAGTCGGGCGAGGCGCTCCGGATCGACCGGCTCACCGATCCCCAGGCGCCGGGCCGCGGCCGCGATCGCCCGAAGCTCGCGCGCGTACCTCCGACAGTGGCCGCAATACCAGAAATGGAGGCGGATCCGCACTCGATTCAGCAGCGGCAGCCCGGCCAGCTCATCGCTGGCGACCAGGCGCACCACCTCTTTACACGACGGCATCTATGCTCCCCTCGAACCCCTTCTGCTCCAGGCATTCGCGCAGCCGGTGTCGAGCCCGAAAGAGAAGTACTCCAAGATTATTGCGGGAAACCTCCAGGGCCTTACAGATCTCCTCCGGCGTCAGCTCCTCCACCTCGCGGAGAACGAACGCAAGTCGCTGTCGATGGGGGAGCCGGCCAAGACAGTCGGCCAGCTGCCGCATGGTTTCGGCACGCGCGAAGTCTCGCTCGGGGCCGCGCGGCGGACGAACCCACCGTCCGGAGGTGTCGAAGCGGCTTTCCATCACCGCGTCAATGTCTTCGGCCGCCTCGTCCCTGGTCTGATCGCGGCGGGCCTCCGCGACCTTCCGGATCAGAATGCCGAACAGCCAGGCGCCGACCTGAGCCCGGCCGTCGAACTCGTGGGCTCGGTGGAGGAACGTGACGAAGGTGGCCTGCACCGCGTCCTCGGCCGCATCGGCGGGAAGCCCCGCGACGCGGGCCCTCCTGAGGAGCGTCACAGCGTGCTCTCGGACAATCTCCTCGATCACCTGGGGGTCGCGGCTCTGAATCCCGGCGGTCCGGGGAGCAGTCTCTCTCACATGGGCCCCGGCAAGATCGGGTGTAACGGTCTCCCCGCTCGCGCCAATACCTGAAGCAGGCGGATTCAGCGGGGGGACGGAGGACAGGGGGACACCGAGGCGGGAGATGTCCTGATGCGAGTCACTGACGCGATTGGCTCATCGCCTGAATCAGCCGATCCCGCCAGACTGGAGATACAAATGTCGCCGACACGCTCAAAGTCCGCCACAATCGCGACGTGGATCGCGCAGCTCGTGGCCGCTGGGATCCTGGGCATGGTCTCGTTTTTTAAGCTCACCAGCGCTCTCGAGTCGATCGCGCTGTTCCAGCAGCTTGGAGTCGAGCCCTGGGGCCGATACGCGGTCGGTCTCTATGAGGCGGTGACCGCTTTGCTCCTGGTCATACCCCGAACGGCGGCGCTCGGCGGCCTCCTGGCGGTGGGACTCATGGTCGGGGCGATCGTCACCCATCTCACCACCCTCGGGATCGCCGTCAATGGAGACTCGAGCTTGTTCATGATGGCGGTGACCACGCTCGCGGCGGGAGTCGTGATCGTGGCGATCCGGCGCGCCGAGCTGCCGCTCGTCGGCCGCAAAGCCCTTCAGGCCGGGTGACGCCCGGTGGGCCGGCGTCGTGCGAACCGCCAGCCGCTTCCATACCCAGCCAACCGACGAAAGGGGGAGTCGGTACGCCTACCGACTCCCCCGTCGTGGTCCCAAGAGCCGCGCGAGCTCGTTAGGCTCCGGCGACTTCTCTGGTCGGATGCGGCCAGCAAGTGGTGGTGCCGTACGGCCGGCCGGTGATGGGGTTCGCATTCACGGTTGAGCCATTGGCGCCTTTCCAGGGCAGGCTCTTGCGGAGGAGATCTGCCAGCCGATGGCCACCCTCGAACGCGAGCTCCATCCGCCGCTCCCCGAGGACGGCAGTGATGGCCTCGTCCTTGGTGGTCGCGGTCAATGGCGTTAGGCCCAGCTCGGCGCGGCGGGTGTTGAGGATGGTCAGAGCCTGCGGGATCTGGTTCTGCTCCGCCAGGGACTCGGCCAGAATCAGCTGCGCTTCGCGGTAGCTCGCCAGCCGAATCGGTGAGGTGAGCGCGGCGTACTTGTTGGTTGCCCAGAGCGGGATCGTGGGAATAAACGCGGGCCGCCCGGTGTTGGCCACCTGCAAACGTGGATCGACGATGGTTCGGAGGTCGAACGCGACGGTGTAGGCGCCGAGGGTATTCGCATAGTAGAAGACGTCGTTCCAGCGGCGGGTTGCTTCCGCGCCGCGATCGCCGTTTCTAACGTACCCTGCGGCGATCAGCTGTGCGTCGGCCGCGGCCTCGGCGAACTTCGTCTGCATCAATCGCGATCGGGCCCGTCCGACCCGGGCCAGGTTGAGCATATCAGTGTTGTTGCCCTGCTGGGCCAGGGTGATCGCGTCGCTGAAGCGTTGCTCGGCGAGGGTCAGGGCTGCCGCCCGCGGCTGGGCAGGTCCGGCATCGAACGAGACCTCGCAGAACGTCTCGCCCATGAGCTCGTAGGCGTATCCACCGTAGGCCTTGACCTGCGACATCAGCGAGGCCCGGCCGGTCACCTGGGCATCGGTCCACGCCGAGATTCGGTTGAAGATGTCCTCCGACTGAAACCGGGCGGTATGGAGCGTCAGGTGGATACCGAGGGCGTCACAGGTGCCGATCACGTACGCATTCTCGTTGGCGGTGATGCTCCGCTCGCCCCAGTTGGCCAGTGGCACGTTCTGATTGGAGGTCTCGTACTCATCGGACTGCGACGCGGACACTATGGCGTAGTTGCTGTAGGCGCACTCGAAATCGCTCATGACGCTCCGGGCCAACACCGGAGCGAGCGCCGGGTCGTCGATCTGCTCCACCGGAATCGTCCCGGGGAACTCGACGTCCAGGATAGTGGAGCACGCGCCGAGGCCGAAAGCGGCGAGACCCAGAACTGCTACCCAGAAGAGCTTGGTCGTTTTCATCGTGAAGCCCTCGGGTCAGAAGGTTAGCCGGAAACTGCCGCGGATCCGCGCCATCTGTGGCCACGACTCCTGGATGTACCCGTAGTTTCCGG
>Ga0187892_10010755_pt1 | contig 11477 bp, 6 predicted proteins | sample MA1701073metaG_FD_139345 | JGI IMG/M metagenome (GOLD analysis project Ga0187892, IMG submission 139345) | Bio-ooze microbial communities from a basaltic lava cave in the Kipuka Kanohina Cave System on the Island of Hawaii, USA - MA170107-3 metaG ... | reverse complement strand
AGCTATGCGCGGACGGGATAACCGCTGAAAGCATCTAAGCGGGAAGCCCCCCCCAAGATGAGATCTCCCTGAGGACTTGATCCTCCTGAAGGGCCGTCGAAGACTACGACGTTGATAGGCTGGGTGTGTAAGCGCAGTAATGCGTTCAGCTAACCAGTACTAATTGCCCGTGAGGCTTGACCATATAACACCCAAGGAGCTTGAGCTCCGTGAGTGCGACACATCGCGTTTCTCCACAAGATCCGACCATGCCGGCGCGGCTGCGATCAGCGGCGCGGGCGACAGTTTTCCTGGCGGTCATAGCGGGCGGGTACCACCCGATCCCATTCCGAACTCGGAAGTGAAAACGCTCTGCGCCGATGGTAGTTTGACCGTAGGTCAGGTGAGAGTAGGTCACCGCCAGGATTCAAAAGCGAACCCCCCGACGGAAACGTCGGGGGGTTTCTTTGACCCAATCCTGATGATTTGACTTGTCTTGCCGGCACAGTGCTTGTGCGGTCAGCATGGCGAGTAGCAGTAGCAGTTCGAGTGCCGCCGCCCCACCGCCGCCGTCCAGTGGCGGCGTGGCCACATCGTCATCGTCAATGAGGATTGTGATGACATTTGCAGTTAGAGAAGCCCCACCCGTTGCGGCACTGAGTTCCAGCGTAAATTGCTCAACCGGCTCCTGATTCACATCATCAATCAAATCGATCCTGATCGCCCTTTCGGAGATGTCTCCGTCATCCCAGTGGAGCCGACCGGATCGCGCCACGTAGTCTGCACCTTGCGTCGCGGAGTCATTGACGGTTGCGAATGACGCGCTGACTGCGCCTTCGGAGCCACCCGTCCGCCTGACGAACACGACTACAGAGCTGTCACCTTCCCGTGCGCGGCGCTGCGAGCGATCGAGGCCGATCTGTCCGGGGAATCCCTCACTGCCGGACTGAAACCTGGCGATTGCAGGGAACCAACTGGGACCACTTACCACAGCAGCGCCGGTGATGATGACGAACTTTCCGTCGGCTTGACGGATCAGATCGTTTGCAATGTAGATAAGCTCCTCGTCACTCGACCGAAAATCCGCGACGACCGTCCCTGCTACCCCGTAATCTTGGTCAATGCTGCCGTCGGCATTGAACCGCATCAGTCCTGTCTCTTGAATCCTGTCAAATGCGATCAAGATTTTGCCGTCATTCTCAAATTCGACCGACGCCAAGTGTGGATGGTCGTTGAAGTTGATTATGCCGTCAGATGCAAACGTAGAGTCCAGGGCGCCGTCTGGAGTAAGCCTGATCGCAAAGCTATTTCTGGACAAAATTGGAAAGCCCCACGGGTCGAAGCCGACCACATGTCGGGCAGATCCAACGACAATTATGCGGCCATCAGCCTGCAACGCAGCTGATCCGAAAGCGGTGTGGTCGTGACGGGCATCGATTTCGGCTGCCGATATTTGGAAGACGCCTTCCCGGCCGAAAGAAGAACGAAGGACGCCACCGGCCGTGATTGCCACGAGTGCGAGACCCTCCTCGAGGTGCCCGGCCCAGATCAATCCTTCATCCGTCTGTTGCAGTAGCGCCATGGCACCAGTCGATCCTGTCGGAAGTTCGACGATCAGCGTCCCACCGCTCCCGAACGTGGGATCGAGGTCGCCACTGCCATTCATGCGAGCGAAGAACACGCTGCTGGTATTTCTGCCCGGCGGCACCACAGTCCCGGCGACTATCAGCTGACCACCGGCTTGCTCGACTACCCCTGAAACAGTCTCACCGTCGCCCAAGTCAAGGCTCGCGATGCCGTCAACGCCGAAGTCCGAATCATTTGTGCCGTCGGCTTGAAGGCGCCACAGTACGGCGTCGTCGCCATGCAACCCGCCAGTTCCACCTATGACCAGTTTGCCGTCGGTTTGTTGGATGACAGACGCCCCCTCGAAGTTGGTGACCGCGCTGATTATGGCGCCGTCAGTGCCGAATCCGGCGTCTGGCAATCCATCCGATTCAAGTCGGAAGAGAAACTGGCGAACGAAGTTTCCAACATAGGTGCCGCCAGTGATTACGAGCTTGCCATCGCTCTGCTGAATCATCGAGTAATGCGGGCTGCCAACATCCAGATCCCTCAGAGTGACGCGCCCGCCATTTCCGAATGTCGGATCGAGATCGCCGGGTGTGGCACTGGCTTGCATGCCCATCCCAAGGGTGACGACAACGAAAAAGGAGTACCGCGCACAGCGGTTGATGAGCGGCAACGGCAACTTGCGCTCAACGAAGTGACTGATTTGGTACATCGGCAAAGCCCCCGTTCAGTGATCGCTCCTGTTCCGTTCCGCCAGACAGGTCGCTCCTCACACTCACGCCTGCTGGGCGGCGACGACGGATAATTCGTGGAGGTGCTTCAATGTCCATGTCAGTCCTTGCACGATTGCCAGCTGACTGCGCGAAAATCCTCGCTCGCCGACATGAATCACGGCCGTCATAGGGCCCGGCCCATTGGATCTCGGCCTGATGTGCCGATAAAAGAAGCCCTGCAGGGCATGACAGTGCTCTGCGAACAATCGCTCGCAAAGCCTCCTTCTCGGTTCAGCCATTCCGGGCACGACGTTCCCCAATACTGCAAGGATTCCAACTATATGAGTCCTTCCTGAGCCATTCGGGTACCAGAAGTTGGCCAATCGAGAGTCCGGTAGCTGATATGAATGGAACAGGCTCGCCAACGTTACGGCAGTCTGGAATATCAACGACTTCGGTCGGATTATCGGCCGCCACATCGACGAGCACTGCGCTCACGGGTTGCCGCTGAAGTACTGAGTCCCGTCGGTCGACTATCCGGGCGCCGTGGATGTGTGAGCATTACGAAACAATATTCAGGTCCAAATTGTCGGCGGCAGGTCCGAAGACTCCGGATGTTCGGATTGCTGCGTAAAGGAGTTCTTGTTGACGCCAAGCGGCTGCGATCGGCGGCGCGGGCGACAGATTTCCTGGCGGTCATAGCGGGCGGGAACCACTCGATCCCATTCCGAACTCGGAAGTGAAAACGCTCTGCGCCGATGGTAGTTTGGCCGTAGGCCAGGCGAGAGTAGGTCACTGCCAGGATCCAACAACGAACCCCCCGACGGAGGTCGGGGGGTTTTCTATTCGGCGCAGGTGGCCGCAAATTTCAGTAGCCCGCCAGCTCCAGATAGCCCTGGCCCGTGATCGGCGCGGCATTGAGGCGACCCTTCGCGAGCACCGCGCCCTCCCAGTAGCGGACCGACAAATCGAGCTCCTGGTCGTCGAGTCGCGGCGCAATATCGAGCGACAGTTCTAGCGACGGAATCTCGATCGACCATGCGACCGGATATCGCACGCCGGTCGTCGGACTCGTCCACCATCGGCGCGGCTCGAGCTCGAATTCGCGCACCGACATCGCGATGTGTGCACCGTCCGGCAGGACGAAGGCGCCTTTGCTGAAGGCGCCGGCGCCGCCGTCCTTCCTGCGCAACCGATAGAGCATGAGCTCGCGGCCGCCTGACAGCTGCAGCGAGATCCAGTCCCAACCGGTGAGGTCGGGGCCGAGCGCACTCGTGCTCCATTCGCGATCCATCCAGGCCGTGCCCGTCACGTCGAAGCGCCCATCGCGAGTTTGCGCGCGCCCTCGCGCTGCGAGTCGCGTAAACGAGTAGTAGTAGGAGGCATTGCCGGGCTCAGGTCCCTTGCGGTCCCAGCCCTCTTGTCCTTGCAGCACAAGCGCCTTCATCGCCGAAAGCTCCAGATCGATCGATACCTCTTCGTTTGCCGCATTCAACCGCAGCGGGAACACGCTTGTTTCCGTGCGGCTCGTCGCCTGCCAGTCATCGATCCACACCCGAAACGGCGAGGCCTGTGCGCCGGCGATGCCAAGCGCGCCCCGCCCGAGCCGCTCGGCCGAGTGAAACCGGCCGGCTTCGGTGTCGGTCAGCGTGAAATGCGCCATCCATGCCTGGTCGGTCGCCCACGCGGATGCGCGCGGTGCGGCATCCGGCGCCAGTGCGACGCGGAAGAACGTGAGCTGGAAGCCAAAATGACGCCCGTTCGCGGCTGCAAGGTTGCCCGTGAAGTACCACCACTCGCTGCGGAAATCGGGATGCATGCCGTGATCCGCCGGAAACGAGAATGTGCGCGGTGCCGTGGCCCGCGCGAAGCCCGCCGCCGGCCGGCTGCCGAGGAGGCCGGTCACGTCCACCTGCGCCATGGCCGCCGCTGCGGCCGAGGCAAGCATCAGTCCGAGGATGCGGCGCATCTACTCCTCGCGCAGCGCCGCGGCCAGCGGTATCCGCGACAACCGGACCGCGGGCAGGACGCCCGCCGCGAGCGCGGCGCCAACCGCCATCAGGATGCCGCCCGCCAGCACGCTGGGCGGGATCGCGAAGCTCATGCTCCAGCCGAAGGCGCGCTCGTTGATGACGAAGACCAGCAAGCCAGCCAGCGCGACGCCAAGCGGAACCGCAACGAGTCCCGCGACCAGGCCGAGCAGCCCCGTCTGGGCGAGGACCACCCGCCGGACTTCGCGCGGCGCGAAGCCGATCGCCCGCAGCACGCCGGTCTCGCGAGTCCGCTCGAGCTCGAGCGCGAGCAGCGCGCTCAGGATGCCGAGGAACGCTACGAGCCCCGCGAGCCAACGCAGCACCTCCGTGATCGTGAACGTGCGCTCGAAGATCCGCATCGACACCGCGCGCAGCTCGGCGCGGCTGGCGAGCTGGAGCCGCCCGCTGGCCGCGGCGAATCGCTCGAGCTGCCAACGAAGTCTTCCGGCGTCTCCGCCATCGCGAAGATAGATGCCGACACCGGTGAGGCGGTCATCCTGCCAGTGACGACGGAAGGCCTCGAGCTGCATCACGACCGCGCCGCGGTCGCTGCTGTAGTCACGGAACACGCCGGCGACGACCAATGCGAGCGGGCCGTTCGCAGCGGGCAACACCAGTTCCTCGCCCATGACGATGCCGCGGCGCCGCGCGAGCGATTCGGATACGACGACGGCCCGCCCGGTGCAGAACGCAGCCAGCGCCGCGTCGAGATCGCCCTCGATGATCTCGAAACCCCAGCCTTCCGGACCGGGCTCGACGGCGCGCAGTTGCAGCTCGCCCGATGCGGTCGGAATCCGCAGCACGCGTGCAAGACTCAGGCCCTCGACCCCCGGCATCGCGCGCAGTGTCGCGATGGCCTCGGGACCCAGGGGCGATGCAACCTGCGGCGCGACGCCCGGCGCGAGGCGCAGGGTGAAATCCGACTGCAGCGTAGCGTCCAGCCAATGCGAGACGCTGCCGCGAAAGCTCTCGATCATGACGCCGATGCCGATCACGGTCGCGATGGCGATCGAAAGCGCCGTGACCGCCACACCCGTCCGGCTCAGCGACGCGTGAGCGCCCCGCACGGCCAGCCGAACTGGCAGCGCGCCAGTCCAGCGGGCCGGCGCCCGCAGGATCCGCAGCAGCCACGCCGTCAGGCCGGGAATCACCAGCGCGGCGGCAGACATAATGCAAAAGAGTGCGATGAAGCCGATCGTCAGGCTTCGCGCATCGAGGGCCAGCAAGGCGGCGCCCGCGATCGCGACGACTGCGCCGGCACCGGCCAGCAGCGGCATGCGCCGGCGGGTAATCTCCTCGAGTTGCGCCCGGCTCAGTAACGCGCGTGGTGACGTGCGCGCTGCGACGAGTGCTGGCGCGATGGCGGCGAGCGCGGTCGCGGCGAGACCGAGCGCTGCACCCTTCGCATAAATCCACGCATCAGGCCGCACGGCCGTCGCCCCAGCGAAATAGAGGTCCTCGATCGTCCGCAGCACGAGGCCCGTAAGCCCGGCGCCCAGCAGATGGCCGAGAACCAGCCCGAGCGCCGTCCCGATCGCGCCGAGCATCATTGCCTCCGCCAGCATCGTCCCGAACAGTTGCCTCGGCGTGAGGCCGAGCGCAAGTGCCATGCCCGCGACGGGTCGTCGCCGCACCGCCAGGAAGGACAGTGTGGAGTAGATCAGGAATGTCCCGACCACCAGGGCGAGCAGACTGAGTGCCGTCAGGTTGATCCGAAAGGCGCGGGTCATCTCCACGATGGCCGTGCCCTGCGACTCGGCGTCGAGCAGCAGCGTTCCGGGCAGCCGGAGCGACTCGAGGGCCGCGGCCTCCGCCGTCGTCAGGACGAGATCGATGCGGGTGATGCGCCCGGTCAGACCGGTCAATTCCTGCGCGGTCGCGATGTCCGCAAACAGGAAATTGCCAGCGACTTCGCGACGCGCGGGATCCACCTCGACGACGCCCGCGACTTCGACGATCTGTTCGCGCCCGGCGACGACGAGCGCGAGCCGCGACCCGATCTCTGCGCCGAGGGTCTCTGCGAGCGGCTCCGGCAACGCGACCGTACCCGGCACCGTCAGGAATCGAACGAGATCGATCCGGCCGGCGCGGTGCGTCACTTCATTGCGCACCGGTGACTCGGAGAACGGGTCGACGCCCAGCAGCGTGAGCGAGCGGCCCGGAAGGCGTGGTAACCGCACGGCTGCCTCGATCACGGGCGCCGCGCGATGAATCCGGGTCTCACGCCGAAGGCGCGCGTAGACGCCGTCGGGGAGCGCGCCGTCCACGCCTACCAGCTGTTGCGTCGCGCGGCCGGTCACGAGCGCGGACGACAGCTCGAACGCGCGGCGGGCGCTGTCGTTCGCGAGATCGACGCCGACGACCACCGCGACGCCGAGCGCGATGCCGACGATCGCCAGCCCGAGCTGTCCCGGGTGGCGCTGCAGGAAACGCCAGACCGAGCGCGCGTAAAGCCGGCTCACGCGGGCTCCTCGATCAGGCACCCGCCGCGAATCGCGAACACGCGGTCGGCGAGGCCGATCACTTCCCGGCTGTGTGTCGCCATAACGAGCGTCGTGCCGGTCCCTCGGCACAGGCGATCGAGAAGGGCGATTACTGTGGTCGCGGTCTCCAGGTCGAGATTTCCGGTCGGCTCGTCAGCCAGCACGAGGCCCGGTGCGTGCACCAATGCGCGGGCGATCGCCACGCGCTGCTGCTCACCGCCCGAGAGCTCCTCGGGAAAGCGTTGTCCGTAGCCGGCCAGTCCGACCGCGGCGAGCGAGTTGGCAACGCGCCCGGTGGCGGCAGCGCCCGTGACGCCATTCAACTCGAGGGGTAGCTGCAGATTCTCGGCGGCCGTCAGCGTCGGAATCAGGTTGAAGAACTGGAAGACGAATCCGATCCGGCGGCGGCGGAGCAAGGCGCGGCTCGTTTCGTCGAGCGCGGACAGCGCGAGGTCGTCGATGTAGATCTCACCCGAAGTCGGTGTATCGATCGCGCCGATCAGGTTCAGCAGCGTCGATTTGCCCGATCCACTGCGACCGACGAGAACCACGAATTCGCCATCGCCGATTTCGACATTGACTTCATCGAGCACCTTTGGGGCCGCCGCCGCCGGGTGGTAGGATTTTGAGACTCGCTCCAGCTTCACCTGCGCGCCGACCACGCGGGGAGTCTACCGCCAGCGGAGGGCTCGGCAATTACGTCCATCGGTAACCGCTGAAAGCATCTAAGCGGGAAGCCCCCCCAAGATGAGATCTCCCCGGGGACTCGATCCCCCTGAAGGGCCGTCGAAGACTACGACGTTGATAGGCTGGATGTGTAAGCGCAGTAATGCGTTCAGCTAACCAGTACTAATTGCCCGTGAGGCTTGACCATATAACACCCAAGGAGCCTGAGGCTCCGTGGATGCGACACATCATCGTTTCTCCACATTTCGGACAGGCCTGCGCGGCTGCGATCGAGCGGCGCGGGCGACAGTTTTCCTGGCGGTCATAGCGGGCGGGAACCACCCGATCCCATTCCGAACTCGGAAGTGAAGGCTCTGCGCCGATGGTAGTTTGGCCGTAGGCCAGGCGAGAGTAGGTCACTGCCAGGATCCCACATGAACCCCCCGATGGAGGTCGGGGGGTTTTTCTTCGTCTGCATCATCTGCGTCGCCACAGCGCCATCAGCAGGGCATCGGTCACGAGCTCCGCCGTCACAGAGCTCGCCGCCGACCAGCCGACAACGCGGCGCGAGCAGAGATCGAGCACCGCGGTGAAGTGCTCGCCCGTCACCCCGACGAGGAACACGCCAACTGATGACACTCACGGGCTCGTTACCCGTCTCACGCCCAACTGACGGTGGGTCAGATTTCGATTCCGTTTAACAATAATTGCGTGCCCGGTGACATGCAGGGCATCGGCAGAGATCGAGCACTGCGGGGAAGTGCAGCCCTAGATCCCGCGCCGCCTGCGCCACCGACACCCCACGCTCGGCGAAGCCTCGACAAACACGAATCAACGAGCGCATCATGAATCCAGAACTCACGGCCTGACTGGCGACGAAATCGAATCGCAGGCCAGCCTTGCTGAAGGGAGAATAACGAAGGGCGAGCGCACCGATGTGGTCCGTGCTTCGAAGCAAGCGGCCAGGCCCGCGAATACTGTTCTCACTCCGACGCTATGGGGTTAGCCTATGAACAAGAATCTGCGTCATCTGCTGGCTGCGGCCGCGTTTGCGACCTGTGCCGCTACATCAGGATTTGCTGCCGATCATGGAGATGGGCCGTTTGTATCGGGATCGGTGTCCTCTGCCGATCTCGGCGACGGCTTCCTGTTTCTCGATCCCAACGACAACAGCAAGCTCGTCATCGCCATGACCCTGCAGGGGTTTATCCCCGCCGGGGAGGCCGTCAATTTTTCCGTGTTCGACAGCCGGCTGAGGTATCAATTCCAGCTCGAGACCACGGGTGATGCGCGGCCTGACCAGTTTATTACCGTGAGATTCTCTCGGAAGATCACCTCGGGCGCCACGCCGCAAACGGCCACCGTCCGACTGCCTGGCGGCCAGAGTTTTACCGCGCCTACGACCCCATCGAATCTCAGCGGGACGTCCCCGGTGCCGGCGGTGACCACCAATGGCGACGTTGACTTTTTCGCCGGCGAGGTGGATGACACCTTCACCTTCGACATCCCGGGCTTTGCCCGTTTCGTCGCCTCGGTACTGGGTGGCACACCCGATCCGACCCAGTTGCAGCGCGGGCGGGACACCTTTGCCGGCTACAATAACCTCGCGATCGCGCTGCGATTCCCGGTGGCGCTGCTCGGAAACGTAACGAATAATGTCGTCGGCCTGAACGCGAGGACCCTGCAGCGCCGCGATGACGGCGATGATCCTAAACTCGTGCAGTTGGACCGGGCGGGCAACCCGGCGGTCAACGTCGCACTGATTCCGTTCCCGCGCAAGGACGAGCATAACCGGTCCAGCACCCAGGCCGACGCCAACGGTCGTTTTGCGGGCTCCATCGTGGCGACGCTCACGGCACTGGGCACCAATGACGCTAACATCGCCCTGCTCGCGAGCCTGGCCGTGACCAACGGCGATTTTCTCCGCGTGAATCTTGGGATAGCCAACACCGGGACGGGCGGGGGCAACAACGCAGAGGCGGCGTTCCCGAACGGGCGCCGATTGGGGGATGACGTGATCGACACCATCCTGGCCGTGGTCACCAACGGTGCAATTACCACCGGGACCAGCACCGGACCCAACGAACAGCCCTTGCGCGACGCGTTCCCGTTCTTCCCACCGACGCATCAACCGTTCCTACCCGGGACGCTGGACGATCGCACCCGCAATTAAGGCCTCCGGGCCGCGCCGCCCGGCGGCGCGGCCCACACCCTGCGAGCGGCTAGCGAATGCGAACCGCGATTCGCGGTAAGCGAGCCCGGTCGCGGCCGATAACACGCGGGTTCGCGATCATCGCGCTCGCTATCCTGGGCGGCGCGACCGTTGAAGCGGCACCTTACATCCCGGATCGGGACGAGCAGGTTCTGGAACAGGTCCCTACGCGGCTCAACGCTACCCTGCTCAAGTTGCGCGCATTGCGCGTTCGACTGGCCCAACAGCCGTCAGACCTGAGCCTCGCGACCCAACTGGCGCGCGGCTATATCGAGATCGGAAGGGCGGAGCTCGATCCCCGCTACTTCGGCTACGCGCAGGCGGCGCTCAAGCCTTGGTGGGCATTGCCTTCGCCACCCCCTGAGGCGTTGGTGTTGCGGGCCATCCTGAAGCAGCACGGGCATGATTTTGCGGGCGCGTTGAACGATCTCGAAGCGCTCCTGCGCCGAGACCCGCGCAATGCCCAGGCCTGGTTGTCACGCGCCGTGATCCTGCAAGTGCAGGGGGATCATCGGCAGGCCCTGGCTCACTGCGCCGCTCTCATCTTTTTGCCCCGTTCTTATTTTCTTGGGACGGTCTGTCTGGGCAAGAGCCTCAGCTTGAGCGGTCAGGCGGAGAAGGCTTTTCGCTTGCTCCACGAACTCCTTGCCAGCGAACCCGATGCACCCGAAAGAGCACGCCTTTGGGCTTTGACCGTGCTCGCCGAGATTGCCGCCCGCCTGGGCCGCAGCGAGCAAGCCGAACGGTATTTCCAACAGGCGTTTGCGCTGGGATTGCAGGACGGTTATCTGCTCATGGCTTTCGCCGACTTTCTGTTGGATGAACGTCACCCGCAACGCGTCAAGGACCTGCTAAACAAGGAGACGCGCGTGGATGGGCTGCTGTTACGCCTCGCCATCGCCGAAAAGCAACTGGGTTCGGCAAGCAACGATCATGTGGCGAGCCTGAAAGGCCGCTTTGCCGCCAGCCGCTTGCGTGGTGACAAGATTCATCTGGGCGATGAGGCGCGCTTTACCCTCCACCTGTTAGACGATCCACACACCGCACTCACGCTCGCCCTCGCCAATTGGGAAGCACAGCGCGAACCCCGCGATGCCCGCATCGTGCTCGAAGCTGCGCTCGCCGCACGCGACCCCGCCGTGGCCAAGCCAGTGCTCGATGCGCTTAACCAGAGCTCTTTGGAAGATGTTCGGCTCGCCGCGCTAGTGGCTCGACTCAAGCCGATTCGACAATGAGGCGTCTTCTTCTTCTGTTTTTGGGCCTGCTTTCCACCCCCGTTTTTGCCCACAAACCGAGCGACAGCTATTTGAGGATCGCACTCGAGGGTTCCACCGTACAGGGTCAGTGGGACATCGCGCTGCGCGATCTCGACTATGCCCTAGGGCTGGACGCGGACGGCGATGGAGCGATCACCTGGGGCGAGCTTCGGCGGCGCCATCGAGAGATCGCCGCCTATGCTTTTTCGCACCTGACGATCAAGACGGAGGGTGAAACTTGCGCCCACAAGGTTTTGGAACATCTGGTCGATCATCACACTGATGGGGCTTATGCCGTGCTTCGGTTCGAAACCCTTTGCCCCAAAGCTCCCGAACCCTTGAGCATCAGCTACCGGCTGTTCTTCGATCTAGACCCCCAACACAAAGGCCTGTTGAATCTAACCCACGGCGGCCAGACTCACAGCGCGATCTTCAGTGCGGACCAGGATACCCAAGTCATCGAATTCCTCGGGGTTAACCGGACCAAACAATTCTTGGCTTATGGTTGGGAAGGGACCTGGCACATCTCAATCGGATATGACCATATTCTGTTCCTGCTGAGT
>Ga0187892_10010753_pt1 | contig 11479 bp, 4 predicted proteins | sample MA1701073metaG_FD_139345 | JGI IMG/M metagenome (GOLD analysis project Ga0187892, IMG submission 139345) | Bio-ooze microbial communities from a basaltic lava cave in the Kipuka Kanohina Cave System on the Island of Hawaii, USA - MA170107-3 metaG ... | reverse complement strand
TTTGCGGCGGCCAGGAGAAAGATGATCAGCCGCGGATTCAAAACGTAGGAGAGAATCCGGTTTTTCATAAACGGACACGACGGTCATTACCTAAGACAACAATGGTCGCGCAATGTTCCCGTCGGTCTTCTGACCCGCAGCCGCGCACCGACGCCTTTTATGAGCAGTCTTGTTCCCTTTGGCTTGAATCGTTTCGCGCGCCGCAGCTGGAGGCCAGCGTTCGGTGCTTGCTAATGGTAACAAGATCGACTAATGGCCGAAGCCTTTGTCGCAAAAAGTGCGCCGGTATCTGGCCTAAGATCAAAAGGAGAATTGGAATTGGTGGCGATGCCCCGCACGTAGTTCGCGAACCCCAAATAAAAAGCGGTTGGCAATCCGAATCTTCTGGTGCTCGTCAAAGTATCACTTCGTCTGCTTTTGCATGAACACCTGGCGTTAGAGCCGACGTCCTAGCACAAGAGGCAACGGGTTGCCCCGTGGAGCCTCACGTTGGCCACTACCAAAAGCGATTCAGAACAAAGAAAAGAAGATCCCACGGGGTTGCCCCGTGGAGCGTCACGTTGGCCACTACCAAAAGCGAGCAAAAAGAAAAGAAGATGCCACGGGGTTGCCCCGTGGAGCCTCACGTTGGCCACTACCAAAGCGAGCAGAAAAAAGAAAAGAAGATGCCACGGGCTTGCCCCGTGGAGTTCACGTGGGCCACTAAAAAATGAGCGAAAAAGAAAAGAAGACTCCACGTGGCATATCAGTGATAGAAAAGCCACGGATTATTGAAGGCGCCCGAGCTCCGCACCAGTGGGGGGAGCCCAATCAGAAGGTGGGCCCGTGGGCCGGGCTGAGCCAAGCCCCACTGAAGCCAGGCATACCGATCCTACCAATGAGGCGAAATGTCGATGCGTGAGTGGTTTGTTAATCTCATCACTCCCGTTCCGTCCGCATTCATGACGTAAATTTCTGAATTGCCGTCACGCGTTGAGATGAAGGCAACCTTCCCGTTTGCATTCCAAGCTGGTTCAGCGTCGATGGCGGAATTGTTTGTCAAGCGCGTCAAGCCCGTGCCATTAGCGTTCATGACGTAAATTTCGGCATTACCGGGCCGGCTGCTCATGAAGACGATCTTCGCGCCGTCAGGAGACCAGGTCGGAAAGGCGTCCTCTGCTCCGTGGTTTGTTAGCCTGGTGACACCCGTGCCGTCGGCATTCATCGAGTAAATCTCAAAATTACCATGGCGCGTGCTGACAAAGGCGATCTTGCTCCCATCGGGTGACCAGGCGGGATTGCCGTCGATCTTTGAATGGTTCGTGAGCCTGGTCACTCCCGTCCCATCGGTATTCATGGAATAGATCTCCGAGTTTCCGTCCCGCGTGCTGGTGAAGGCGATCTTTGCCCCGGTCGGCGACCAGGTGGCAAAACCTTCGATCGCTGAATGGTTGGTCAGCCTGGTGACTCCCGTGCCGTTAGCATTCATGGAATAGATCTCGAAATTCCCGTCTCGGGTACTAGTGAAAAGGATCCTGGTCTTGTCTGGCGACAAGGCAGGGTCCAGGTCGCTTGCACCGTTGTTCGTGAGCCTTAGCACACCCGTACCATCCGCTCTCATCCCATAGATTTCGAAGTTGCCGTCACGATTGCTGGAGAAGACGATCTGGATGTCGCCGTTAGGAGTCGGATCGCAGGCGTCGCCGAGCGCATCGCTATCAGCATTTGTCTGGCTGGGATTTGCTATTAGCGGACAGTTGTCACAGGCGTCGCCGATCCCATCCTGGTCCTTGTCACTGTTTGATGGCCCGCCCCATGATGGAGTGACATCGTTTCCTGAATTATCTGTGAGGCGCGTCTGATTGCTCCCGTCAGAGTTCATCACGTAGATCTGAGCTTTGCCGTCGCGCCATGACAGAAACGCAATTTTTGTCCCATCCGGGCTGAAGTCGGGATTCGCATCAAAGCCAGGGTCATTTGTGAGGCGCACTTGATTGCTTCCATCTGAATTCATCACGTAGATCTCCGCGTTGCCGTCGCGCCATGACAGAAACGCGATCTTTGTCCCATCCGGGCTGAAAGACGGCCCACTATCAACCGCCGAGTCGTTGGTGAGACGCATCTGATGACTTCCGTCTGAATTCATCACGTAGATATCCGCATTAAAGTCTCGCTCGGATAGAAATGCGATCTTCCTTCCATCGCCACTTAGGGACGGTTGACTATCAAGCCATGAGTCGTTGGTAAGGCGCAATTGATTGCTTCCGTCAGAGTTCATTAAGTAGATCTCATAGTTCCCATCGCGTCTAGATGTAAAAGCGATCTTCGTCCCATCTGAGCTCAGGGAAGGTGCGAAATCCTCTGCCGTAAAAAACGGGTCGTAGGTGAGGCGAACCTGATTGCTGCCGTCGGCGTCCATTACGTAGATGTCTGAGTCAAAGTCCCCCAGGTCAGGATTGAAATCTCCTGAATTCCGGACAAAGGCAACCTTGGTGCCGTCGGAGCTAAAAGACGGCTCGCCATCCATCGCTATGTCGTTTGTGAGGCGCGTCTGATTGCTCCCGTCAGAGTTCATCACGTAGATTTCAGGGTTTCCGTCCCGGTACGACACAAACGCAATCCTGCTGGGGGTAAAGGTCTGCGCGCATTTATCGCAAGCATCACCCAGACCATCGCTATCCGCATCCGCTTGATTGGTGTTAGGCGCGCGTCGACAGTTGTCAACATTGTTCCGCACGCCATCGCTGTCAAGATCACCTGTGGGACCATCATTAAGGTTGGGGTCGCAGGTGTCACCCACACCGTCACCATCGCCGTCGGCCTGATTCGGGTTTGCGTTTAGCGGACAGTTGTCTAATACGTCAGGAATACTGTCGTTATCGTCGTCTGAGTCGCAGACATCGCCGAGGGCATCGCCATCTGTATTGGTCTGATCGGCATTTGCTGTAGTGGGGCAGTTGTCAACATGGTTCCGCACACCATCGTTGTCAAGATCACCTGTAGGACCATCGAAAAGGTTAGGGTCGCACGTGTTACCCACACTGTCACCATCGCTGTCGGCCTGATTCGGGTTGGCATGCAAGGGACAGTTGTCTGTCGCGTCAGGAACACTGTCGTTATCGTCGTCTGAGTCGCACGCATCACCCTGAGCATCACCGTCTGTATTGGTCTGATCGGCATTTGCCGTAGCAGGGCAGTTGTCAACATTGTTCCGCACACCATCGCTGTCGAGATCACTTAATGGACCATCGTTGGGATTCGAGTCGCAGCCGTCACCCACACCATCTCCGTCTGTATCAGTTTGGTCGGCATTCGCCGCAGCAGGGCAGTTGTCCACGTTGTTGGTCACACCATCGCTGTCAAGATCACCTGTGGGACCATCGTTAAGGTTGGGGTCACAGGGGTCACCCACACCGTCACCGTCGCCGTCGGCTTGATTCGGGTTGGCGTTTAGCGGACAGTTGTCAAATACGTCGGAAATACTGTCGTTATCGTCGTCTGAGTCGCAAGCATCACCCCGGGCATCACCGTCTGTATTGGTCTGATCGGCATTCGCCGTAGCAGGGCAATTATCAACATTGTTCCGCACACCATCGCTGTCAAGATCACCTAATGGACCATCGTCAAGGTTGGGGTCGCACGTGTCACCCACACCGTCACCATCGCCGTCGGCCTGATTCGGGTTGGCGTTTAGCGGACAGTTGTCTGTCGCGTCAGGAACACTGTCGTTATCGTCGTCAGAGTCGCAGACGTCGCCTTGCGCGTCCCCGTCGTTGTTAGCCTGGTCCGAGTTTGACCGGAACCGGCAGTTGTCGACGGCGTTCACTATTCCGTCGCTGTCATCATCCTCGGTCGGAACACTCAAGAGTACCATCACATCGTTCGACCCGGCGTTGGCGACAGCAATGTCGTCATTCCCGTCGCCGTTGAAATCCGCGGCGACAATCGAAACTGGTTGCGGGCCCGTAGAAAATGGAGAGCCTGGAGAAGGCGCGAATTCGGCGCCACCTTCGCCCAGCAATATAGACACATCTTGTGAGCCATTTGTGACTGCAAGATCAGGACGACCATCAACATTGAAGTCTCCCACTCCTACAACGATCCCATTGACACCGCCGTTCGCAAAGGGTGAGCTTGGAGTTGGTGCGAAACCTCCGCTGCCATCGCCAAGTAGCACTGACACGGAGAGGGGGCCGGGGATGATAGAATTATGGGTCACAGCCATATCCAACCTACCGTCACTATTGAAGTCCGCAACGCCGATTCCGTTTGGGGCCACGCCAAGCGGCAATGTAAACGGTGAGCCAGAAGCGGCGCCGAATTGGCCTGTGCCGTCGCCGAGCCAAACGGAGATGTCATTTGTCCCATGGGTGCCCATCACCAAATCGGCTTTGCCGTCGTTGTTGAGATCCGCAACAGTAATATTTCGTGGTGGGCCCGCCCACCAGCGGTCTGCTGAGTCCCCTTGGTACAACAGCTCTCGGTCGAGAATGGTGGTTCCAATATCGAACCTCTGGCGGTGTTGGCCTGCTTCGCCCCGGCCCAGCAATATCCTCACTTCGTTCTCGAACGTGTTCTGTTTAAAGATGGTGTTGGTGATTGCCAGGTCGGCATTTCCATCGACGTTGAAGTCGCCGACCGCTACCGAAGTCGGGTTTGGACCTACCCAGTTAATGTCGAGGCTGGGCGCTGCAAGCCCGCCGGTTCCATCACCCAGCAGCACCGCTAGCCCGTCGGGAAAACCTTCATGGTTCGCTTCCAGCGGTTCGTCGTTGAGAGCCACGACATCAGCGTGTCCATCCCCATTAAAATCGCCAACGGCCAAGTCCTTTGGATGTCCCCCTGCGGAATAGGGCGAGCCAGTCGCCGGTGCAAAGCCGCCCGCGCCGTTGCCCAGCAAGACCGAAACGTCCGACGAATTCACGTTGGCTGTGGCTAGGTCAAGATAGCCATCGGCGTTGAAGTCGGCGGCCGCAATCGATACCGGGCCCATCCCGCCAGCCGCGAAAGGTGAGCCGGGCGCGAGTGCGAAGTTGGCTTGGCCTTGTGCTGGGATCTTCAGATTAGGTGTGGAAGAAACGGGACTAGCCAACGCCCCTTTGCTCCACAGCCATTGGGATTCGTTGGTGTTAATGGCCATTGGGCCTCGAAACTCAAACACTATCTGAGTACCCATTATCTGAGTACTCATTATCTGACTACCTAATTGAGGGACTGGAGATTTCTTCGCCGAAGTGCTAGTCAAGCCGCCAAAAACCAAGGTTAGCCCGGCCAGGATAAGAAACAGGCCAAGACGGGGGAACCTCAAGCGAGAAGAGTTCTTACTCATGACACTTTCCCTTCGCTATCTGTCCGGTTCATAACCGGACGCTAGCTATGAATGTTTCGAGGGGTGCATTTCGCGGAGGAGCCGCTCGTAGTTCTGGCGGCAGGCCATAACTTTCGCATGGGACGGACAGCTGCCAGTGCTGAGTTCGCTGCCTGCGCCATCGTCCGTGTCGGAGGTCGTGTTGACGACAAAGCTCGTTTCGTCTTGCTGGTAAGCCGCCGAGGCGTTTCGCGCCGCGGTCGTCAGAGCGGCTGCGGCCGCGAGCAGCAACAGCACCAGCAGTAGGCAGTAAATACAAGAGCGATGGGCAGGTATACGACGAGAGTTTCATGATTTTTTACTCCTGAGTGACCTCCCGACTTCATTCTTCGTCGGGTCAATAGGAGCCAGTTAAACCTCAAAGTCCAATGTCAAGACTCGAGTGCCCCAACTTGTTGCAACTGGTGTGAAATTAATTGCAGCCAACCCGCCCGCTGATAGAAAGGCCTTTGCCTTTTTGCTTTCCATCCTCATAAGACAGATTGCAAAAAACATTTCGTCCTCGCTCAGGCGGGCGACAGAATAGATTCCCCGGTGGAGCGCAGCGGCACCCTGGGATCAGCGGAGATAACAAAGAGTGGGAGCCCGCCAGGCGGGCGACAGAGTAGAGCCCCGGGTGCAGCGCAGAGGTTCCGCTGCGAAGCTGTGAAAAGAGCCGCAGATTAACGCGGATGACACAGGTCGAAATAAACAGTCAATCTAGTTGGTTTATTTGCACGATTCAATCAATCTACCATTTTCCTTCTGCGTCATCGGCGTTAATCTGCGGCTGGTTTTTTCACCTTCTACGCTTGGGCTGTAATCTCGTGCCCCTTGTGGGGCTTGGACCCGGTAATTTTCGCTGATCAGATAATGACGAGCGCTTTCGGCGTGTCAACTCCTGCTTAAAGACTTCCATTCGTCGATCCTACCAATGAGGTGAAAGGTCGAGGCGTGCGTGGGTTGTCAACCTCATAACTCCCGTACCATTGGCGTTCATGGAGTAGATCTCGAAGTTGCCATTGCGTGTCGAAGTAAAGGCAATCTTCCCGTTCGCACCCCAGACCGGCTCAGAGTCGATCGCAGAGTTAGTCGTGCGCCGGGTAACGATCCCGGTGCCCTCCGCATTCATCGAGTAAATCTCCAGGTTGCCGTGCCGCGTGCTCATGAAAGCGATCATCGTTCCGTCGGGAGACCAGGTGGGGAACGCGTCCTCCGCCCCGTTGGTCGTGAGCCTGGTGATGACGCCCGAACCGTTGGCGTTCATGACATAAATCTCAAAGTTGCCGTGACGGGTGCTGACGAAGGCCATCTTGCTGCCGTCGGGTGACCAGGCCGGGTTACCGTCTATCGCCGAGTGGTTCGTGAGCCTCGTTACTCCCGTCCCGTCGGCGTTCATGGAGTAAATCTCCGAGTTGCCGTTGCGCGTGCTGGTAAAAGCGATTTTTGTTCCGTCGGGCGACCAAACAGCAAAACCTTCGATTGCCGAATGGTTTGTGAGGCGCCTTAGGTCCGCGCCGTTGGCATTCATGGAATAGATCTCGAAGTTTCCGTCACGGGTACTGGTGAAGAGGATTCTGGTCTTGTCTGGCGACAAGGCGGGATCCAGATCGCTCGCACGGTTGTTTGTGAGCCTTACCACGGTGCCATCCGTTTTCATCCCATAGATCTCGAAGTTGCCGTCTCGGTTGCTGGAGAAGACAATCTGGATGTCGCCGTTAGGAGTCGGATCGCAGGCGTCGCCGAGCACGTCGCCGTCGGCGTTTTGCTGCCCAGGATTCGCTATCATCGGACAGTTGTCACACGCGTCACCGAACCCATCCTGGTCGCTGTCGCTGTTTAATGACTTGCCCCAGGATGGCGTATCGTCGCGTGCTGCATTATTTGTGAAGCGCGTCTGATTGCTGCCATCAGAGTTCATCACGTATATCTCGTATTGCTCAAAGCTACTATCTGCGCTAGAAACAAATGCGAGCTTGGTGCCGTCAGAGCTGAACGACGGCTCATCGTCGAACCCCGGACTATTGGTGAGACGAGTCTGGCCACTGCCATCAGCATTCATCACGTAGATCTCGCCGTTGCCGTCCCGGCCCGACATAAATGCGATTTTTGCACCATCGGGGCTGAAGGACGGTTTACTATCAAGCGCTGGGTCGTTGGTGAGCCGCACCTGATTGCTGCCGTCAAAGTTCATCAAATAGATCTCAAGAAACCCGCCGCTGACTTCAGACATGAAGGCAATCTTACTGCCGTCAGGACTAAAGGTTGGCGCATCATCAGAGCCCAGGCTGTTAGTCAGACGAGTCTGACCAGTTCCGTCAGCATTCATCACGTAGATCTCGTCGTTCCCATTCCGGTTGGAAACAAACGCGATCCTGGACCCATTCGGGCTAAAGGTCGGCGCGAAATCATTCGCCAAGTTGCTGGTAAGGCGTATCTGATTCGTTCCGTCGACGTTCATCACGTAGATCTCGTCGTTGCCGTCCCGATCGGACACAAACGCGATCCTGCTGCCGTCGGAGCTAAAGGATGGCTGACCATCAAACGCCGGGTCGTTTGTGAGGCGCATCTGATTGCTCCCATCAGAATTCATCACGTAGATCTCAGCGTTTCCATCCCGCCCTGACATAAACGCAATTCCGATTGGGTTAAATGTCTGCGGGCAGTGATCGCAGGTATCACCGAGGCCGTCACCATCCGCGTCCGCCTGATTAGCATTAGCAGCAAATGGACAATTGTCTTGGAAGTCGAGGATGCCGTCATTGTCGTCATCCGAATCGCAGGCATCACCCAGGTTGTCGCCATCCCGGTTTGCTTGATCTCGATTGGACGTGAACGGACAGTTATCAATGTCACCGCAAACACCATCACCGTCCTCGTCGTTTCTCGGATCAGCCGGGCAGGCATCACAAACGTCACCTTTGCCATCACCATCGATGTCAGCCTGACTCGGGTTCGCGACAAGCGGACAGTTGTCAGTATTGTCGAGAACGCCATCGTTGTCGCCATCAGGATCGCAGGCATCACCCAGGTTGTCGCCATCCCGGTTTGCTTGATCTCGATTGGACGTGAACGGACAGTTATCAATGTCATCACAAACACCATCACCGTCCTCGTCGTTTCTCGGATCAGCCGGGCAGGCATCACAAGTGTCACCTCTGCCATCACCATCGATGTCAGCCTGACTCGGGTTCGCGACAAGCGGGCAGTTGTCAATATTGTCGGGAAAGCCATCGCTGTCGCTATCGTCGCAGGCATCGCCTCGGCCATCGGCGTCTACGTCAGCTTGATTTGAATTCGTGGTGAGCGGACAGTTATCTACATCACCGCAAAGACCATCACCGTCCTCGTCGTTTCTCGGATCAGCCGGGCAGGCATCACAAGCGTCACCTTGTGCGTCCCCGTCGCTGTTGGCTTGGTCAGAGTTTGACCTGAACCGGCAGTTATCCGCTACGTTAACTATTCCGTCGCTGTCATCGTCCTGAGTGGGAACACTCAAGAGTACCATCACATCGTTCGACTCGGCGTTCGCGACCGCGATATCGTCGTGCGCGTCGCCGTTGAAGTCCGCAACGACAATAGAGAATGGTTTTGGGCCCGTGGAAAATGGAGAACCAGGAGCTGGCGCGAATTCACCTCTGCCTTCGCCCAATAATATAGACATAGCTTGAGAGCTATTTGTGACTGCAAGATCAGGACGACCATCAACATTGAAGTCTGCCACTGCGACGGCGATCCCGTTAACACCGCCGCCCGGAAACAGTGGGCTTGGAGTTGGTATGAACCCTCCGCTGCCGTCGCCAAGCAGCACCGAAACGTTCGGATGGCCAGGCCCGACGACGGCTAGATCCAACCGACCGTCACTATCGAAGTCAGCAACGCCGATTTCGCTTGGTGCCACGCCAGGCGGCATTGTAAACGGCGAGTCAGAAGCAGCGACGAATTGACCCGTGCCATCGCCCAGCCACACCGAGATGTCATTTGTCCCCTGGGTGCCCATCACGAAATCGGCCTTGCCGTCGCTGTTGAAATCCGCAACAGTGATCGCTCGAGGTGAGTGTACAGAGGCTTCGTCGTAACGCAGCTCTCGGTCAAGAATGGTGGTTACACCGTCGAACCAATGGCCGTCCTGGCCTTCTCTACCCCGGCCCAGCAATATCCTAACCTCGTTCTCGAACGTGTCCGGTCTTAAGATGGTATTGGTAATCGCCAGGTCGGCATTTCCATCGGCGTTGAAGTCGCCGACTGCTACCGAAGTCGGGAATGGGCCGACGATGGGCGAGTTGATACTCGGGGGCGAAAGCCTGCCTGTCCCGTCACCCAGAAGCACGGCTACCCGGTCGGGATTACCCGATTGCGACGGTTCGTCATTGAGAGCCACAACATCAGCGTGTCCATCCCTATTGAAATCGCCAACGGCCAAGTCGTTTGGACTCCCCCCAGCGGAATAGGGGGAGCCGGTCGCCGGTGCAAAGCCGCCGGCGCCGTTGCCCAGCAACACTGAAACGTTCCGCGAGTTAACGTTGGCTGTGGCGAGGTCGAGATAGCCATCGGCGTTGAAGTCCACCGCCGCAATCGATATCGGGTTCGTTCCGCCAGTCGCAAAAGGCGAGCCAGAGGAGGGTATGAAGTTAGCCTGGCCTTGTGTGGCGACACTGAGATTGGCTGCAGAGGAAGTGTGACCAGCCAACCGCAGGCGGCTCGACAGCCCGGCGCCAGAGGCCATTGTGTTCTGCTGCTCAGAAGCTAGTTGAGTAATTGATTGAAGCGTATTAAAGAGGGGAGATTTCTTCTTCGCCGAGGTGCTTGTCAAGCTGGCAAAAACCGATACCAGCACGGCCAAAGAGAGAAACAGGCCTACTCTTGAAAAGCTTGAGCGAGAAGATTTCTTTCTCATGACGCCATTCCTTTCCCATCGTTATTCTTGTTGGTTCAAATAGGGACCAGTTAGACCTCAAAGTCGAATGTCAAAACTCCAGTCCCCACACTTGTTGCAACTAGTGTCAATTAATTGCAGCCAAACCCGCCCGCTGATAGAAAGGCCTTCGTCTTTTGCTTTCCACCTTCATAAGACGGATCCCAAAAAACATTTCATTGGCAACCCAATTTTCTTCGTTCATTTCTGCTTTGAGGATTTGTGCGGAGGATTCGGGCCTGATGGCGGAAAAGGATGAACAGCCGAAAGGCGGGCACAAGAATACAGGCCAGGGTGGAGCGGCAGCGGAACCCTGGGATCGGCGGAGTTCAAAAAGAACGAGCCCGCAAGGCGGGCGACAGAAGTCAGCCCAGGGTGGAGCGCAGCGGCACCGTGGTACCGACGGAAAATATAAGAGCCTAAGCCCGCAACGCAGGCGACAGAATACAGCCCAGTGGGAGCCTGGGATCAGCGGCGTTAAAAAGAGTGCGAGCCCGCAACGCGGGCGACAGAATACAGCCCCGGGTGGAGCGCAGCGGAACCCTGGGATCAGCGGCGTTAAAAAGAGACCGAGCCCGCAACGCGGGCGACCAGAATAGAGCCCCGGGTGGAGCGCAGCGGCAACCTGGGGTCGGCGGATATAAAAAGAGTGCGAGCCCGCAACGCGGGCACAAGAATAGAGCCCCGGGTGGAGCGCAGCGGAACCCGGGGATCGGCGGTGTTAAAAAGAGACCGAGCCCGCAACGCGGGCACAAGAATACAGCCCCGGGTGGAGCGCAGCGGAACCCTGGGATCAGCGGCCTTAGAAAGAGACCGAGCCCGCAACGCGGGCGGCAGAAGTCAGCGCCAAAGAAATTTTTCCTCAAAGTCGACGTGGTGCGCTTCCAGGAGTGCGATCAGCTCCTCCTGAAATCTCACTCGTCGGTGGTGTTGCTTCTGATTTCTGATGTACTGACGCACACGCTCAACCCGGCTCGCACTCCTTTTATCTTCACAGGTCCCAGGGTTCCGCTGCGCTCCACCCTGGGCTTCATTCTGTCGCCCGCCTGGCGGGCTCGTTCTCTTTTATCTGCGCTGATCCCAGGGTTCCGCTGCGAAGCTGAGAAAAAATTAGGCGTATGAATAGACCACTCAACTGAGCAAATTTTCAGGTTGGGAAGGGTGGCTTGCCCCCGCTGCTCCGTCAGAGTTCACGTTCATTGGTTAAGACAGTTTTCCTCAAGATTGAGCCTTGCGGA
>Ga0187892_10010752_pt1 | contig 11479 bp, 10 predicted proteins | sample MA1701073metaG_FD_139345 | JGI IMG/M metagenome (GOLD analysis project Ga0187892, IMG submission 139345) | Bio-ooze microbial communities from a basaltic lava cave in the Kipuka Kanohina Cave System on the Island of Hawaii, USA - MA170107-3 metaG ... | reverse complement strand
GGGAGGGGGGGGCTCAGTGAGGAGGCGACCGCATCGCCCGCTCGGCGGGCGGCAGCCCGAGCAGCGTGTCGGCCCAGGCGGCCAGGGCGCGCATCCGCCGATCGGTCTCGCGGTGGGTGGCTTCGCGCAGCATCGGCCGGTCGGCCGCGATCCCGGTGCGCGCCACGCCGACGATGGCCAGCTCGCGCACCGGCCGGCGCGGAAACCCGAGCAGCTCGCGCCACATCGGTGCCAGCTCGGGGAGCGCGCACGCCGACAGGGCCGTCAACGCGCCGCGCCAGATGACCCACGGCTGCCGGTACGGCCGGCCGAGGTGCAGCAGCACCGGCACGTGCTCGGCCGGACACGCACCCGACAGGGTGCGGAGCGCGGCCGCGCGCGCCTCGAGACTCACGCGGCCGGAGCTGTCGCTCGCCACGGCGACCAGCCGCGCGGCGGAATCCGCGGGGAACGGCTGCTGCGCGGCGAGCGGCGCGACGCCCGCCAGCAGCGAAACGCCCAACCAGCTGCGCACGGTCAATCGGCGGCGGCCGGGGCTGCCCGGCGCTGCGGCTCCCCCACCGGCACCCGGAACGCGAGCACGCACGTCAACGCCATGATCCCCGCGGCGATCCAGAACGGGTCCTGCGGCGCCAGGAGCTGGAAGACCGGCGTCGCCCACAGCGGGCCGATCACCCGCGCCATGCCGCCGAACGCGTGCTGGACGCCCATCACCTGCCCCAGCTCCCCCGGGTCGGCGCGGTGCGACGTGAGCGCCGTGACGCTGGGGAACAGCAGGGCCTGACCGATCGGAATGAGGGGAATGACCAGCGCCGCACCCAGAATGGTGCTCGGGAGGGGAAAGAGGGCGAGACCGAGCACGAAGCCCAGCGCGCCCAGGCGCATCACCCGCGTCTCGCCCAGCCGGTCCACCATCCAGCCCAGGACCAGCGCGCGCATCACCACGGCCAGCGCGCCGATGTAGACGAAGACCAGGCCGATCGTCTCTTCATCGAGGCCGAACCGGTGGCGCATCCACAGGCCGACGGTGGCCGACATGGCTGCGAACGCCCCCATCCCCACGGCGTAGATCCAGACGAGCTGTGCCGCGGGCTCACCCGGGTGATGCAGGACGTGCCACAGCGCGGCGCGAATGGACCGCTTCGGGGCCACGCGCGCGCCCCGCTTCGACTCCGGCAGGTAGCGCCACGCGAAGGCGACGTTGAGCAGGCACACCAGGGCGGCGACGATGCCGGGGCCGGCGGGACCGAGCCGCGAGAAGGCGAGCGAGCCGATGGCGGGACCGATCATGACGCCCGCGCTGGTCGCGGCGGAGATCCAGCCGAGCCCGCGCGCGCGCTGGCTGGGCTCGACGCTCTCGGTGACGTACGCCTGGATGACCCCCGTCGTCCCGCCGCCGATGCCCTGCACGACGCGCGAGGCGAGCAGCAGCCACACGCTGTCCGCCAGGCCGAACACGAGAAACGCCGTGCATGACATGACCAGCCCCGTCAGCAGCACGGGCCGCCGGCCCCACCGGTCCGACAGCCGGCCCCACAGCGTCGAGCTGGCGAGCTGGGCCACGGAATACGACGCGACCAGCGGCCCGACCACCCACGCCATGCCCTCGCCGCCGAGCCGCACGGTGTAGAACGGCAGCAGCGGGAACACGATGGCGAAGCCGAGCATGTCCACGAATGCCGTGGCCATGAGCACCCACAGCTGTCTCACCGGTCCCCCGCCCCTCCGGCCCTCGCGCCGACGCCGAGTGCGGCGGCGCTCACCACCATCAGCACCACGCCGAACGCGGCCGCCACGCCGAGCTCGTTGACGCGGAGGCTCGAGAAGATCTGCGCGCTGATCGGCCGGTTGGCGTACGTCTCGAGAATCACCGACACCACGAAGTCCCCGAGCGCGGTGACGAAGGCGAGTGCTCCGCCGGCGGCCAGGGCCGGTTTGAGCAGCGGCATGGTGATCCGCAGCAGCCGGCGCCAGCGGCCGGCGCCGAGCGAGCGCGCGGCCTCGTCCAGCGCCGGGTCCAGCTGCCGGAAGCCGGCGAGCACCGCGCGCCCGGTGAGCGGCAGGTTCCGCACGAGATACGCGAGCGGCAGGATGGCGACGGTGCCCACCAGCACGAACCGGCCGAGCCACGGCGCGCGCACCGAGAACATCGTGGCCATGGCGACCGCGAGCACCGTCCCGGGCACGGCCCACGGCAGCGCGAGCAGGGTCTCGATGACGCGGCCGAGCGCGCGCCGGCCGCGCGCCACGATGGGCCCGGCCCACAGGGCCAGGGCGATCGCGCCGGCCGTGGCGGCGCTCGCCATCCACAGGGAGTTGAGCAGCGAGCCGAGGCGCTCCTTCTCGGTGAGCATCTGGCGGTAGTTGCCCAGGGCGAGCACGGGGGGCAGTGCCTCGGTGGTCCAGGTGCCGACCGGCACGAAGGAGACCAGCAGCAGCGTCCCATGGGGCAGCAGCAGCAGCACCGCGAGCAGCCATCCGGCGGCCGCCGCCGCCCGCCGCGCGAACGGGTTCGCGATGGCCCGCAGGGCGGGCGGCGTGCCCTTGCCGACCGACGCGACGCTCGCGCCGCGGCGCTCCTGCCACTGCACCAGCGCGAAGCCGAGCAGCGCCACCGTCGTGAGCACGGCGGTTTCGAGGAGCGCGAGCGCCTGATCGCCGTTGACGCTGGTGTTGCGGATCTGGGTGGTCATGACCCGGAAGCCGCCGCCGTAGAGCAGCGGCGCGCTGAACGACCCCAGCGACGTCATGAACGTGAGGAGCGCCGCCCCGGCGAGCGCCGGGCGGAGCAGCGGCAGCGTGACCCGTCGGAACGTCTCGGCACCGCCCGCGCCGAGCGACGCCGCGGCTTCCAGCACCGAAGCATCCATGCGGGCCAGCGCCGCCCGCACGAACAGGTAGAAATAGACGTACATGGAATACGCGTGCACCAGCAGGATCGCGCCGGGCCCCTGGAGGCGCCACGGGGCCCCGTCAAGTCGAAACGCCGCCTGCAGCGCGTGGGAGACGAACCCGGTCTCGCCGTACAGGAAGTAGAAGGCGATGACCCCGACCAGCGGCGGCATCACGGCCGGCAGGGCGACCAGCGCGCCGAGCACGCGACGGCCCGGGAAGTCGTAGCGCTCGAACACGAAGGCCAGCGGTACACCTAACAACGCCGAGAGCGCGACGCTCGCCGCCGAGATCCACAGCGAGGCCCACAGCGCCTGCCACTCCGTGGGCTCGCGGGCGAACGCGGCGACGTCGGCCCCGGCGGCCTCGGTGAACACGACCGCCAGCGGCCCCGCGACCAGCCACGCGAGCAGGGCCGTCAGGAGTACGGCGGACCACCGCCCGCGCCGCATCAGCCCGGGCCGCCGGGCGGGAACAGCACGCGGTCCACGGCGATCCGGACCGACTGTCCGATCGTGACCACATCGTGCCGCGCGAACACCTCCAGGGCGAGACCGGACGCCGCGGCGACCGTGAAGTACGCGCCCCCGCCCGCGAACCGTCGCGCGGTCACGGTGCCCGCGATGGACCCGGCCGGGTCGAACCGCAGCCGCTCCGGCCGGACCAGGACGGTGCTGCCCGCCGCGCGTCCGGCGAGCTCGCCCGGCAGGCCGTTGGCGCGACCCACGAAGCCGGCCACGAACGCGCTCGCCGGCCGGTCGTACAGCTCGTCGGGCGTTCCCACCTGCTCGAGCCGGCCCTGGTGCAGCACCGCGACGCGGTCGCCGAGGTCGAAGGCCTCTTCCTGCTCGTGGGTCACGAACACCGTCGTGATGCCGACCCGCTGGATCGCCTCCCGCAGCTCGCGCCGGGTGCGCTCCCGCAGGGCCGGATCGAGATTGGACAGCGGCTCGTCGAGGAGCAGCACGCGCGGCTCCGGCGCCAGCGATCGCGCCAGCGCGACCCGCTGCTGCTGGCCGCCGGAGAGGGCGGTGACCGCGCGCCGCTCGAAGCTCGCGAGGTCCACCATCGCCAGCACCGCGGCCACGCGGCGCGACGCCGCCTCGCGCGGCAGCCGGAGCCCGAACCCGACGTTGGCGCCCACGTCGAGGTGCGGGAACAACGCGTAGTTCTGGAACACCATCCCGAACCGCCGCCGCTCGGGCGGCAAGTCGGTGACGTCCTCGCCGTCCACCACCACCCGGCCCGCGTCCGGCGTCTCGAACCCGGCGAGCAGCCGGAGCGTCGTGGTTTTCCCGCTGCCCGACGGCCCCAGCAGCGCGACGATCTCGCCCCTCGTGACTTCGAGGGAGAGATTGTCAACCGCAAGATGTCCAGGAAAGGCCTTCGCGAGGCCCTCGAGACGGAGGTACGCGCTCAATCGCCCAGCATCCCCTTCTTCCCCTCCTTCCCCTTCTTCCCCTCCCTCCCCTCCCTCCCCTCCCTCACCTCCCTCCCCTCCTTCCCGTGTTTCTGACATGTCTGTCCCAGTACGTCATCCACTCGGCGCCGTGCCGCTCCAGCATCGCCCAATCCACGTCGGCCACGCGCATGCGGGCGCGCACGTCGCGGGCCCACTCGGGCAGCGAATCGGGCGGGATGTCGCGGCGCGCCGGCAGTCGGGCCACTTCGCGGGTGGCCAGCAGCTGCGCCTCGATGCTCCCGATGTACTCGACGAACCGGTGCGCGAGGTCGCGGCGGCGCGTGCCGCGCACCACGGCGATCGCGTCGGGGATCACCGGCGCGCCGCTCCGCGGAAGGACATAGCCGAGCGGCATGCCGTCCCGCCGGTTGAGCAGGATGTCCGGCAGGTCCCAGGCGGAGACCAGGCCCTCCTGCCGCGCGATCTTCTGGTCGAGCAGCGGCCCGTTCAGCACGTATTCCTTGGTCTGCGCGTCGAGCCGCCGCAGCCAGGCGAACCCCGCCGCGGTGTCGCCCGTGCGGCGCAGCTCACGCTCGATGATCATGCCCCACACGGCGCGCATCGTGCCGCTCGCGATCGGATCGCGGATCAGCACCTTGTCCCGCCACCGGGCGTCGAGGAGGTCGTCCCAGTCCTGCGGCGCCTGCTCGGGCGTCAGCGCGTCGGCCGCGTACACGATCACGGCCGGGGTCTCGTACGCGGCGAAATAGAGATCGCCCCGCCCGCGCCCCACGCTGTCGATCCGTCCTGCCCAGCTCGGCCGGTACGGCTCGAGCAGACTGTCGCGCGCGCCGCGCGCGAAGATCGTCACCGGCCCGCCGAACCAGACGTCGGCCTGGGGGTTGGCCCGCTCGGCGCGCAGCCGGTCGAGCACTTCCTGGGAGCCCATGTCGAGCCACCGCACGTCCACGCCGGGGTTCGCGGCCTCGAAGCGGCGCTCGAACAACGTGAGCAAGTAGTTACCGTGGGGGGAGTAGATGACGAGGGTCTGGGAGCCGCCGGTGCACGAAAGCAAGAGCGCGGCACAGGGGCACAGGGGCACGGCGGCACGGAACAGGCGTGCGCGCCACGTCCGCCTCGTCATCCCCCGGGCCGGGGTCGGTTCCGTGCCCCGGTGCCCCCGTGCCCCGGTGCCCCGCCTCTCAGGGAACACCCGCCGCCTCCAGACTCAGCAGGTTCAGGAAGAGCCTCAGGGCGCCCGGGACCCCCGCCGGCAGCTGCCGGAAGAAGCTGAGCCCGGTGTAGACGTAGAGCCCGCGCCCCAGCCGCGCGACGAGCAGGCCGCCGCGCAGCCGTTCGCCGTTGTCGCCGGTCTCGAGCAGGGGGCGGTACGCGGGATCCCATTCGCGGGCGAAATACAGGCCCCGCTCCTGCACCCAGCCCGCCCAGTCCGTCTCCCCGATGCGATTCGGGGACAGGAACACCGGGTGTCCGGGCTCCAGGATGGTCACCGTGGCGTCCTCGTCGGTGACGCGGTCGTGGGGTTGGGCGATCCGCAGCGGGAACGGCGCAAAGCTGCCGCGCACGAACGCGTACTGCTGATACTGCACGATCAGCCGTCCGCCGGCGCGCGCCCAGTCGAGCAGTCGTCCGTTGTTGGCCACCAGCGCCGGCTCGGTCTCGTAGGCGCGGCTGCCGATCACGATCACGTCGTAGGCCGCGAGGTCGCCGCGCTCGAGCTCCAGGGCCGTGAGCACCTGCACGCCGGCGCCGACCGCGGCGAGCGCCTCGGGCACGAGGTCGGACGCCCCGCGCACATAGCCGATGCGCTGCGCCGTGAGGGGGGGGAGCGCCAACCGCGCGGCCGTCACCCGCACCGTGGCCGTCGTGGCCCAGGGCACCGGGCGGATGTGCGGGTAGTCCACGACCGCGGCCGCGCGATCGTGGCGGCGGCCGTCGACCCAGGCCACCGCGGCGATCTCGTACGAGCCGGGCCCGAGCCCGCGCGGCGCGCGCAGCTCGAACGTGTAGGCGCGGCGCGTCTCCTCGCCCTCCAGCGTGAAGCGCTGCGGCGGCACCGCCGGCCAGCCCGGCGGACCGTCCAGCCGCAGCTCGCCGCTCGTCGCCGCACCCCGCACCCCGTGGGTCAGCTCGACCGTCACGGTCCGCGCGGCCTCACCCTCGATGGGCCACACCAGCACCTGCGGCGCCACCGCGACGCCGACCGCCGGAACGATCACCACCGGCCGGCGCACCTCGCCCGAACCCTGATCGTTGTAGCGCCAGCTGACCTCGCGGGTCACCCGGACCTCGACGCCCGCGACGTCGAGCGTCACCAGGGCGCGCAGCGGCGGCGGCTGGAACGGCTCGCCCTTGAGCGAATCGGGTGCCGCCGACCAGTCGTACAGGGCTTCCCCCCCCCCCCGGCGCGGCCGCATCAGGAAGTACGGCTCCGACAGCGGCGCGTCGGAGACCGGCGTGACGACGAACCGATGCTGCGGCACCCGGCCAACCGAAAAAAACGCCGGTCCGGTTCCGTCCGCCGCGACATCCGTCCCCAGCGCCTCGACCAGCCACTCGTAGGGTGCATCCAGGACCGCCGCGCGGACGGTGACCGGGCCGCCGCCCGCGTTCCACACGGTTACGGCGACGTTGAGCCGCTGGCCGCCCACGACGCGCCCATCGTCGGCGCTCGCGTCCACGATCACGTCCGCAGCGGTCGCGATCGCTTCTTCGAGGGTCGGCTCGTTCGCGGCGCGGAAATCGGCCGGGCCATGACGCCGCAGCTCGGCCAGGGCCCGCGTCAGCAGCGGGACCACACGGGCGGTACGGCGCGGACCGAGCAGCGCGCGGGCCGAGTCGATCAACGCGGCGTAGCGCACGAGGCCGGCGGCGAGCGCGGTGTCCACGCCCGCGAACAACCCGTCGCCTGGAGCGGCACCCGCCGCTCCTCCCCTTCCCCCCGTCCGCGTCGCCAGCAGGCCCAATCGCGCCTGCGAAGGACCGATCCGCTGGAGCTGACCCATGTCCTGCGAGCGGTGGAGGCTGCGGCTCGCCATCGCCAGCTGGAAGTACGAGCGGCCTTCGATCGGGTCGAGGGCGCTGGTCGGCAGGCGCACGGTGGTGCCCGCCGTGTCGAACCGCGTGGCGCGATACAGCTTCGCCGGTCCCCACGCCGAGTCGCGCAGCATTTCGAACAGCTGGCGCGCGATGACGCCGGCCATCTGGTGCTGGCCGTGTCCGTCGCGCGGGGTGCCGCTGAATACCGAGACGATGATCTGGGGCCGGAACCTCCGCGCGATGCGCACCGCGTCGGCGAGGAGCGAGTCGCGGGGCCAGAACCGCTCCGTTTCCGCCAGCGACTTCGAGAACCCGAAATCGAACGCGCGCGTGAAGTACTGCCGGCCGCCGTCCACGCTGCGCGCGGCGAGCAGCTCGCCGGTCCGGATCAGGCCCAGCAGCTCGCCCAGCTCGGGACCGATCAGATTCTGGCCGCCCTCGCCCCGCGACAGCGACAGATACGCGGCGTCCACGCCCAGGCCGCGGCCCAGCAGCGTCAGCAGCTCGGTGTCCTCGTCGTCGGGATGCGCCGCGATGACGAGAACGCGCTTGTTCTGGGTGAGTCGCTGCAGCGCCCGATCGAGCGCGCCCAGGCCGCCGGTGCCTGCGGGGCCCAACTGCTGCGCCGAGAGCGGCCCGGCGAGTGCCAGCAGCGCACCGACGGACAGACGCACAGACGCACGGGCGGCCAGACGGGGCACGGCGGTCCTTTCCGCGGGAACGGGTTGGAAGGTAACAGCCCCACAACGACACCGGGAACCGCGTCCTTCACGACGCGCAGACGCCGAGCGAGGGCGTCAGCCCTCGACTGCCCGCTGGCCGACGAATCGTCGGTGCTAGCGCGCCATCAGCTGGATCCCGTAGTAGCACGGGTTGCGGCGGCAGGTCGCCATGATGACTTCGATGCGGTAGCTCCCCGTCCCGCTGGCCGTGAACGCCAGCGCCGGCGTGTCGTCCAGCCCGAGGTCCTGCATCACGAGGTTCCCGGAGGTGTCGAAGATCCTGAGGTCCACGTCGGTGCAATCGTTGTCGCATGCGCCGAACAGCACATAGCTGGTGCCACCCCGGACCGTCAGCCGGTGGGTCGAGCGCCCGTTGTCGTTCAGGCGGCCGTACACCGGTCCGGCGATGCCGCGCGTATAACCCTGACCGCGTGCATTGGTCGCCTGCCGCGCGAGGTAGCCGCGCACCTGGTTGGTGTAGGTGCCGCCCCCGCCCCCGCCGCCCCGCCCCGAGGCGCAACCTGCAACCAGGAGACCCAGCGTGACGGACAAGACGGCTCGCGGCGACATGGGACCCTCCTGGTCGGTTTCTGGAGCGTCGAAACGGCAGAAGCTACCTGTGGGAGGCCCGGCGTCCAGAGCATTGGCGGCGCTCACAGCTACCGGTGGGTCGCAATCGGCGAGAACCCTCGCGCTTCCCCGCGCCCGCTCTGAGCCGGCCCCGCGGCCGCGGGCGCAACCACCGAGACGGCAAGGCGATCCGACCCCGGCGCCCCGCGCGCCGGGCGGCACAGGACTTGATCTTCATGATCCCTGATGATCGAAGCCATCGCCGACAGGGAGTTCCGGACCTTTCGTCTCGAGCCGGGCGAAGCCGCGGGCGCTTTTCGCGCGCTGGCGCGCGAGGCGCTGCGCGCGCACGACGGCGGCCTGGCCGAGTCGTTCCTGACGCTCGGCCGGCGCGTGGCGACCTGCGAGGCGGTGAGCACGCTGATGCGGTCGGCGCGATCGGAGCCCACCGACGCCCCCACGGGCGCCGTGTCGCTGCGGTTCCGCGCACGAGACATCGCGACGTCCGTGCTGGGTCGCCTGGCCGACACGCACGACACCGCGTCGCGCCGCGTGTACTTCGGGCTGGTCATCGTGCTCGGCGGCTTCACGGAGCTTCGTTACGAGCTGGAGGCCGCGCTCCGGGAGCATCTGGACGACCCACGCTGGTACGTCGTCCGCAACGCCGTCGTGCTGCTCACGGCCATCGGCACCGGCGTGCCGCGGGCCCGGTGGCGTCCGCTCGCAGCCTCGGACCATCGGCGGGTGCGGCTCGCCCTGGCGCAGGAGGTCGCGCGCTGGACGCCGGACTCCGCGGCGCTGGACGTGCTGATCGCGCTCGTGAACGACCCCGATGAGGGCGTCCGGTTCACGGCCGCCGTGGCCCTCGGCACATTCCCCAACGGGCGCGCGAAGGCGGCGCTGGCACGGCGGGCCCACGCGGAGCACAACGGGGAGGTGCAGACGGCCTGTCTGGCGGGGCTCAAGCGCCGGACAACGCCCGTCGGCGTCTGATCTCGGGAGCCTGTCCCGGGTCCGGACCGCGGGTCGGTGAGGAGGGCGCGTCGGATCGGTCCGCGAGGTTGACGCCTCACCCGCCGGGGCAGTATACACCCCGGGCCATGACCCACGACCCCGGCCGCTGGCGGCCGTTGTTCCCGATCCTCGGGACCTCGACCTACCTCATCTCGAACTCCCTCGGCGCGATGCCCCGCGCGACCAAGGGCAAGCTCGACGAGTACGCCGACGCCTGGGCCACCCGCGGCGTGCGGGCCTGGGAGGAGGGCTGGTGGGACCTCCCGCTCACGGTGGGCGACCTCGTCGCGCCGCTGATCGGCGCGCCGCCGGGCACCGTCACGATGCACCAGAACGTCTCGCTCGCCGAAGCCATCGTGCTGTCGTGCTTCGAGCCCACGGGCAAGCGGAACAAGGTCGTGTGCGAGGAGGGGAACTTCCCCTCGGTGATGTACTTCTACGCCGCGCAGCGCGGCCTCCGGCTCGTGACGGTGCCGGTGGAGCGCCTCGCGGACGCGATTGACGAGGAGACGCTGCTGGTCCCGACCTCGCACGTGCTGTTCCGGAACGCCTACATCCAGGACATCGCGCCGGTCATCGCCAAGGCCCACAAGGTGGGCGCGCGCGTGGTGCTCGACTGCTTCCACTCGGCCGGCGTGCTGCCGTTCAGCGTCGAGAAGCTCGGCGTGGACTTCGCCGTGGGCGGGTGCCTCAAGTGGCTGTGCGGCGGTCCCGGCAACGGCTGGCTGTACGTGCGCAAGGACCTGATCGACACGCTCGAGCCCGCGATCACGGGCTGGGCAGCCCACGAAGCCCCGTTCGCGTTCGCGATGCCGCCGATCCGCCGCACCGCGGGCGCGCGCCGGTTCCTCCAGGGCACGCCGCACGTGCCGTGCCTCTACGCCGCGATCGAGGGCTTGCGCATCATCCGCGAGGTCGGGGTGGCGGGGATCCGCGCGCACTCGATGAAGCTGACGGCCATCCTGCTCGAGTGCGCGCTGGAGATGGGGCTCGAGAGCCCCACGCCGCGCGATCCCGCCCGCCGCGGCGGCACGGTCACGGTGAACCCGCCCGACGCGCAGGCCATCGCGATGGCCCTGCTGGAGCGCAACTACCTCATCGACTACCGGCCCGACGCCGGGATCCGGATCGCGCCGCATTTCTACACCACCGAAGAGGAGTGCGACGCGGTGATGAGCGAGATCGCCGCGCTCGCCAAGCGCCGCCCCGCCCTGCGCCTCACGCAGTCGCGGTGAAGCTGTACGACATCTCGCGGCCGCTCGCGCCGGGGGCCTGGACGTGGCCGGGCGACACACCGTTCGCCTGCGACCTGGCGTGGAAGATGGCGGAGGGCGCCAGCGTCAACGTCGGCCGGGTCACGATGAGCTGCCACACCGGCACCCACGCCGACGCCCCGTTCCATTTCGCTCCCGACGGTCCCACCACCGAGCGCATCCCCCTGGAGCATTGCGTGGGCCCGTGCGAGGTGCGGCGCCTGTCCACCCTCTCGGCGGCCACCGCCGAGCGGGTTCTGGTCCGGGCCGAGGGCGGGGCGCCGACGGTGGGGCAGCTGGATGCGCTGCGCCACCCGCTCAAGCTGTTCGGCACCGACGGGCATTCGGTGGACCCGCTGGACAGCAAGACGCTGGACGCGCACCACCGGCTGTGGCAGATGGGCGCCGTGATACTCGAGGAGCTGGATCTCGCCGGCGTCCCCGACGGCCGCTACGAGCTGATCGCCCTGCCCATCCGGCTGGTGGGGATGGACGCGGCGCCGGTGCGGGCCGTGCTGATCGCGCGATGAGCGATCCGGTCGCGCGCGAGGCGGGCCTGCGGCGCG
>Ga0187892_10010751_pt1 | contig 11479 bp, 9 predicted proteins | sample MA1701073metaG_FD_139345 | JGI IMG/M metagenome (GOLD analysis project Ga0187892, IMG submission 139345) | Bio-ooze microbial communities from a basaltic lava cave in the Kipuka Kanohina Cave System on the Island of Hawaii, USA - MA170107-3 metaG ... | reverse complement strand
CGGCTCGCAGAAGGCGGACTTACCACGAGATCGAGGCGGCGCTCGAAGACGTTTTAGAAGAAGTGCGGATTCGCATCGCGAACAACGTGCAATTGTTCTGACCAGAGCACAGTAGCTTCACGCGAACGAATTGCCGGTTCGCCTGCTACTCTGTTGCCTTCTGGTGCGCTCCAACCAGCGTCGGCCGAATCGACCGATGCAGGTTGGCGGATCTCCGAAAGTGACCAATGTCGGTTCGACGAGTGCCTGCAAAAATGTTGGCGAATCTAATTAGCTCATGGTGGCGACCGAAGAAAGTGGACTCGTAATGCGCTGCGAGCGCATCCGGCGACAGAAGCACTGGTCGACTGCCTTTACCTTGTTTTCGGCCCGCATCAGTCGTCGGCGTTTGCGGCTGGTCGATGAACTGCGGCCCCAGTGCCGCAGCGACTCGCGCCGATCGCGTCGCGCGACTAGCTAGTTCAGCGAGGCACATTGAAATTACGGCAGATCGACGTTGATCGCTGGCCCGAACGAAGCCGGTACTAAGCAACTGGCCAGCTCAGCGGATTGGTCCACGGGTCATCCGCCGACTCGTTTTCGGCACTGGGCAGGCGGCGGTGATGTCGCGCAATTTGACTTCCAGTCCAAATAGACAATGGTTCATTGCGGGGAGGGGTTGCACCCCGTGCGAGTTGTGCCCCGCTCGACTTGCCGCTACGGGTCGCGGCGCGAGCGGGGTTTTTTACCCTTCGCAGCGCTGAGTTGGATCGCGTGCGAGGCACGGATTTGTCCCCGATATGTGGACATGAGGCATTTGAGGTGTAGCTGCCGTTCGGATGGCGTGCGGTCGTTGTATGCCCCGGACACTGGTGAGGCTGCGCCGCTCCCGGCCATTTGGCAGCCGCCGTGGATCCCAAGAGTGGGCGCAAGGAGTTAACTCACAATCCGTTCTGTTGGACGGACTTGGCGCGTAAGGTGCCCAACAAAGATGGCTCCGGTCAGATACACCAGCCGACTTATGTTGCGAATTGTCCACGTGTCGCATGCGCCGTAATGCGGAGCCATTCGGGACCGGCGGTGACGACAACTTCAAAGCTATGTTCTGATTGGGCAGCTCAATCTGTGTCTCCGCGCAAGATTTCGCCATAAAGAAACCGTCGGGGCGCGTCGGAGAGAATGTGTTGCGCTTGCGGCATGCCGATCCTGGCCGTCTGTCGTCACACACACTGACCAAGAAGCGTGCTCCTCGACGAAAGGGTCGTTTTGGCCACTATCTCCCGAATAGAGGTCGTGAACTATGAAAGGCATCGTCTTTACAAATTTCGCGGAAATGGTGGAAAGCAGCTTCGGACTCGACATGCTCGATCGGCTACTGTCCACGTCACAGCTCCAGTCGGGCGGAGCGTACACAGCCGTTGGAACCTACGATCACCGCGAAATCGTTACGCTCGTTACGCAACTCGCTGCTGAGACAGGTACTCCGGCCAACGAGCTTCTGAAAGCGTTTGGCCGCTATCTCTTTTCACGGTTTGCCGTCCTCTATCCGCAACTCTTCATCGGCATTGATTCGGCAATGGAGTTTCTGGAGAGGGTTGAAGAGGGCATTCATGTTGAAGTCCGCAAACTCTACCCCGATGCGGAATTGCCCACATTTACGGGGAAGCGTTCGGACGCGGATTCGCTCGTCATGGTTTATCGCTCAAGCCGGCCCTTCGCCGCGCTGGCTGAAGGACTAATCGCGGGATGCATCGAACATTTTGGTGAACCCATCGTGGTGCAAATGGTCGACGACTCAGTGAACGACGATACGCGCGTTCAATTTACACTAACGAGGCAAACAGAACATGGGCGGATTAGAGCTATACCAACGTCAACTAGAGCGTGAACGCGCGGCACGCAAGCAGGCTGAACAACTCCTGGAAGACAAGAGCTTGGAGCTCCATCATGCGAATCTAGAATTGCGGAAATGGGCCAGCTCATTGGAAGAGCGCGTGACCGAGCGAACGAAGGAGTTGGCGGTCGCCAGAGATCAGGCGATGGCAGCCAGTCACGCGAAGACAGAGTTCCTGGCCAACATGAGCCATGAATTGCGCACCCCACTCAACGCGATCATCGGCTTTTCCGACGTGTTGTTGGAGCAGGTTTTTGGATCGCTGAACGAGCACCAATCTCAGTATGTGACCGACATTCTCGATAGCGGTCAGCATCTACTCTCTCTGGTTAATGACATTCTCGACCTGGCAAAAATCGAGTCTGGAACGATGGATGTCGAGCGCCAGCAGGTTGCGCTACATGAATTGATCGACCGCACCGCCCATATGTTCCGCGAGCGTGCGGTACGGCATGGTATTCGGCTCGTGTGCGATGTGGCGCCCGATTTGGAAACCATTGTGGCGGATGAACGGCGCTTGAAGCAGCTGCTCTTCAATTTGGTCGGCAATGCGGTGAAGTTTACCGCCGATGGTGGAAAAGTTTCCCTGCGCGCAAGACGCTGCGAGAAAACGGTCCTGATCAGCGTCGCCGACACGGGCATTGGCATCGCGCCGGACAAACAGGAGAAAATCTTCGACACCTTTTATCAGGTCGATTCCACCTTGACAAAAGCCAAGCAAGGCACCGGATTAGGCTTGGCTCTTGTTCGCAGAATCGCAGAAATGCACGACGGACGAGTGTGGGTAGAGAGTGAACCCGGCCATGGCAGCGAGTTTTTTTTGGAACTTCCGCACGTGTTCGCTAACAACGAATGTCCGTCAGAAGTCTTGCGGGAGGAGGTCGATGCTGCGGTTGCCGCCTCGTAGGCATGACAGCATTATCGCACACGGCGCTCTGGCAATTAATTGGGGGCAATCCGATGGAACCGCGTTCGATGAACGCGCCGCTGATACTCATCGTGGAAGACAACCAAACGAATGCTCGTCTAATGTCCGATATGCTGCACGCCGCCGGCTATTCCACGCAGACTGCTCACGAGGGAACGCAAGGTCTTAACATGGCACGCGAGCTCCAACCGACGTTGATCATCACGGATCTCCAAATGGCCGGTATGGATGGTCTAACACTCACGCGTCGCTTGAAAACAGAACCGGTGACCATGTCGATTCCGGTTGTGGCCGTGACGGCCCACGCGATGCCGGAGCACCAGCAGGAGGCATTCCGCGCAGGATGCTCTGCGTTCATCACCAAGCCATTTCGCTTTAGAACCCTAATCGACGAGATATCTCATGTCCTACAGTCATCCACTGCATCCGGATGAGCAGGCGACTGCCTGGCATGCCTTTACGCCAATCGACACGGCAGTTGGATCGTCTTGCGGGCGAGCGATCGTCATTGGCCAGAACGCTCCGGCAGATTGCACGCCTTCACCACGCGCACGGGTGCTCGTAGTCGAGGATGATCCATGCAGTGGTCGACTTCTGCAAGCTAACTTGACGTCCGCCGGCCACTTTGTGACCATCGTTACTTGTGCATTGGAGGCACAAGAAGTGGCACTTAGACAGCCTTTGGACCTGGTGCTCTGCGACATCTGCCTGCCGAGCATGGATGGGATCGAATTGACACGCTGGTTTCGCGCACAAGCAGCCACCGCCGATGTGCCAATTTTGCTGATTACCTCGTCGGATGACGGCAGGATTTTGTCGCGCGGACTGGACGCCGGCGCGGATGACTTCTTGACCAAACCGGTCAACTGGGCCGAACTGCGCGCGCGGATTCAATCGTTGCTGCGCTCGCAATTCTTTACCGAAGAGCTGCGGGCGCAAGAGGAGGCCGCAAGTTCCTTTGGCCTGGCTGCTGAGCTGCCGGCCAGCACACCGTACACAGACGGCGCCGCTCGACCATCGGTGGGAAGCATCCTTATCGTAGAGGACAATTTGCAAGAAGTGCGGTTATTGGAAGCGCATCTACAAGAGATAGGACATCCGATTCGCGTCGTCCACGACGTCCGATCCGCGCTAGACTACCTCGCGCAGGAGGTTCCGGCATTAGTGATCCTCGACCTGATTCTGCCGGACCAGAGCGGGTACCAACTTATCGAACATATGAAGCAGGAATCGCGTTGGGATCGCGTGCCGATACTGGTCGTCAGCGGGATGGCTGACGTGCATGATCGCGTAAAAGCCCTAAAAGACGGCGCGGACGACTTCATTCTCAAGGGATTTGAGCGGATTGAATTCGACGCGCGTGTTCGCCGACTACTGCGACTGAAACGCCACTGGGACCAATTAAGCGCGCGCTGCAACCAGGCCCTTAGGCTGGCGATCACCGACAGCCTTACGGGCCTCTACACGCATGGTTTCCTGCAGGAATCGCTGCAACGTCATCTGGCATTTGCACGCCGACACGATCGGCCACTGTCGCTATTGTTTGCCGACATCGACCATTTCAAGCAAATCAATGATCGACATGGACACTCAGCGGGTGATGAAGTTCTCAAATCGATCGCGCAGACATTGTGTCATATCATGCGGCGCGGCGATGTGATCGTACGCTATGGTGGCGAAGAGTTTGTCGCACTGCTCCCGCACACCTCGCGGGCCGAAGCACATAAATTGGCCGAGCGTGTGCGCGCGGAAATCGCCTCACAATCGATCGGCATTAGGACCGCTGACCAGCGCGGCCTGAGAGTTACGCTGAGCATCGGCGTCGCCGGCTTTCCCGAAGATGCCTGTGATGCGGAGGCGCTTTTGCAACACGCCGACGAAGCCATGTATCAGGCCAAACAAGCCGGCCGCAATGCCGTGGCATTGTTTGGCGCCGGCGAAGCCGCGAATCTGGCGGCGCATCGGATTCTCGTGGTCGATGATGACGAAAAGAATCTTCGCCTCCTGCAAGCGTATCTTGTTCCCGAGGGATATCAGACCATTCTGGCGCGCGATGGACAGGAGGCAATCGAGATAGCCCGCCATTCGCGTCCGGACTTGGTTCTTCTCGATGCTATGATGCCCCGCTTGTCGGGCTTCGACGCCTGCCGCCGTTTGAAGCAAGAATCCGCCACCTGTCTCGTTCCCGTGGTGCTGGTGACGGCCCTAAGCAGCCGCGAGGACCGCTTTCGGGGCATCGAGGCCGGCGCCGATGACTTTCTCCGAAAGCCCATTGATAGAGTGGAATTGTTGACCCGCGTCCGCGCGCTGCTCCGAGCTAAAAGAACCACCGATCTGTTGGAGGATGCGGAGACGGTGATTTTTACGTTGGCACGAGCCGTCGAGGCGCGCGATCCATCGACCGGAGATCATGTGGAACGTGTCTCGCGTCTTGCCGTCAAGCTCGGAAAAAGCGCAGGGCTGCGTGGCGCACAACTTGAGGGACTGCGACGTGCAGCCGTGGTTCACGATATTGGGAAAATCGTGGTGCCCGACGCCGTGCTCCTCAAACCGGGTCCATTGTCCCCACAGGAGCGCACGATCATGGAAAGGCACGTGGAGGCCGGATACGAGCTATTGCGGCCATTGCGCACATTCTCCGAATCGCTGGACGCGGTTCGCTTTCACCACGAACGACGAGATGGGTCGGGGTACCCCTACGGACTCCGAGGCGATCAAATACCACTTTCGGCCCAGATCATGGCGATTGTTGACATATTTGACGCACTCACCCATGAGCGGGTCTACCGTGCAGCACAATCCAACGAAGGCGCTTTTGCTGAACTTCGTGCCGAAGGCGCACGAGGACTTCACGATCCCGAATTGATCGAGCTTTTTATTGCAACAGTGAGTCAAGCGGAGGTGACAGCTGGCACGTCCAGCGAGGCGGCAGTTAATCAAATAGGGTCGTCACATGGGCGACAGAATCTGGATGCATCGCCACTTTTCACCGATCGCGTTATCAAAGCACGGTGAACATACCGGCTCACGCTGTGCACAATTGCCACCTTTATACCCGAATTCTTCCTGGCTCCTGGCGCTACTGCCGTCAATACCGTCAAAATGCGTGCGCACGTACCGATTTCAGCCCACCCCATTGACTTCACCCCGGTTTGACGATTCGCAAACGCGCGTTACCAGTTGCATAGGCGCGTCGGAGCAAAAAAACTCAGCCAGGAACTCGGCTCGGCCATCGAATCCTCGTAAATCACTCAACGCGACGGTCGCAATCGAGAATTAACGCTACTCGCGATTCCACCAACCCGCCGATGTCTACGGCGTCATGAACGGCTCATTTACTAACGTCTTGGGCTGGGCGTTGATCTTCCTTTCCGGCGCCGGTTCGGCAACGGTCGTCGGCTGGCTGATCGTGCAATGGTTAGCGGGCGATAAAGAGTCGACTAACGACTTCATCAATCGTTGGCTCAATCGGACCGAGGACCGATGCGGACGGTTGTTGTACGACATCGTCGGCAGTGTAGAGATGCTGAACGATGTTCGCATACAGTTGGAGCGGGTGGCGGACCAGTGGATCGCCGCGCAGCTGCGGGAGACGTCCGTCGGCCAGTCAAGTCCCGCACAAGAAGGCAACTTGACACCTACTCCTGCCCGCGCGTCGCTGGCAACCGCCGTGCGCACGGCATCCGAATCGCACATTGACGATCTGACCGGTTTGGCCAACCGCAGTGCGCTAGATGGCGTAAGCGTCCGCTCTACCCAGGGGGTTGATGGTCGGCACGGACCTGGGCCAGTAGGCGGCGTTTTTGGCGGCGGGCACGCCGGGCGGCGGCGCGGGATTCGCGCTCGTGGCGGCGGTAGCTGCGGATGGACTCCGGATGCGCTTGGGCCCAGATGTCGGGCAATAGGCTGGCCAGTTCCACGCCTCCAGCCGCGAGCCGCTGGCGCTCTTGGGCTTCACGCCAACTCGGATCCGCGGCACGCAATGGCGCGGACCCTGCCCACTGCATAGCACATCGCAGATCGTTGACGACTCACCGGGTCGCACTACTCGCCGTCGGCGCCGACACCATCGGACCAGCTTCTCGGTGAACCTCGAACGGCAAACCACGTCCGTGCCAACCCTCCTCTGGCTGCCACTATAATTCGCGCGGTGGGCGATGGAAGGAGAAATCACGAGCAAGGGCGCCCACCACACCGTTTAGCCGCCGCGCCCACGCAGCGCCGGTTGCGCCAAGCGCGCCAATCAGATGGGTGCACCCTCCCACGGACGACCCTCGTCAATCGTCCGCCGCAATCAGCCCGAACCCGCGGAAACGATCCCCAGCATATAAACGATAAGGGGACGAGGTCCCCTATATGTTTGGAACTGGAATGAACTGACCAAGTCCAAAATGGCATGAATGGCCAAGCGCAACTGGACCGAGAATCGGCTTTGCGGTTGAGAACACCGCTCTGTACCCGAGCCGTATTGCAGGATGACTTGCAGTGCCCGCAGAGTGTGACGACTTGCGTCGAATTCGCACTTTGCACCAAGGCTGAATCTCGATGGCCGTCAATTCAGCAACTCCTGTTCTGCGAAGTTCCTCCTCCAACTGTTTCTCAGGTACGAGATGATGCTTGCCGTGGGTGCCCCAGAACCGACGAATCGGCACATAGGGCGTCGTGCTCGCCCAGCGAAACGCAATCGTCGCAACCGCCCGATCATCAGTCTCGACAAGCTCAAGAGCAAGCTTGGTACTTGGACCATTCCACCGCAATGTTGTAACCGCGCGCAATGCCGCCATCTCCTGTGCTGAGAACTGTGCGACAGGGCAAACCACCAGAATTCCGGTCAATCTTTGCGAACCGTCGCCAGCCGGCATGGGCAGGTAGTAGGCGTGCCGATTCTCTTGGTCTGGTGTGCCGTCTGCATTGTGCCCCGACAAGAGAAGCGAATCATTGGCCCTGACCTTGTTGTGGAGCGCCGACAATACCGCAGATCGAAATGCGTCTGCAATAACTACCGTCGCCGACAGTTGAGGCTGCCTGTTCGCGAAGGCAAAGTGTACGACCTGCGCAAGAGGACTGGTTCGCGTCTCGGTCTCATTGGAGCGAGCAAGACTCATTGTGTTCGCTTCCAGCCAGTTTCTACGTCATAGACCTGTCCCGCGACGCTCACTGGAATTCTAACGACAGTGCTGTCAGCAGCGTCTGGACCGACCCACTGTTGCGGTACTTCCACAATTCGTTGCCCCAGATCGTTCCGAAGTAATCGCAACTGCCTGCGCCTTTGCCAGATTGCTTCAATCCCCAAGGCCTCCGTGAAGCGTCGCCAAACGGATGCATCTGATTCGTCAGTCTCTATAAAATGGGATACTCGATTCTGTTGATCGTCGATCAACCGAACTCGCTTCTCATGGCGGTCCTTGTCCTGCCCCTCGCCACGTAGAGCTGCAAATTGGAGCTGCTGAATCGCCTCGTGGATTTTTACCGCAGTATCTTTCTGAATCCGTTCGTTCAACTTGGTGAAATACGCCGTGACCTTATCCGTCAGGGCAGGTTCGGCTATTCTGTTGCCTGGCAACAACGCAACTTCCTGCAGCATCTGTCGCGAAAGCGCAATGTGAAGACTGCCGTAGATCAACATCGCGCTATTGCCTTCGGGAGCAATTATTATTACTCGTCCACGAACTCCTGAACCATGCCGATTGCACCGCCCTGCTGCTTGCACAATTGAATCGAGCGGGGCTATCGCCCGCACTACGACATCAAAAGTCAAATCGAATCCCGCCTCTACCACCTGTGTCGCGACCAGAATATGTGGACCGCTGGATTCTCTTATCTCTTTCAGAATCCTGTTGCGGTCCTTAGGACGGAGGTTAGTAGACAGATGAAAAAGTCGGTGACCAGAAAGCGTCGCGTCCTCCTTGACTCGCCTATGCAGGTCAAGAGCTTCGCCGATGGTATTCAGGATAATCAGACAGGAGGTCGCCTGCCTCATCTCACCAACGATCAGTTGCACCAAGTCTTCTGGCCCAAGAGGCTTGGCAATCCAAGCGAAAAGATCATACCGATTGAACGCTGTGTTGGCGGCGTGTTGGAGGCCGCTTGGCGCAATCTCGGTCCGTTCAGAATCGGTAAAGAGTGCGGGTTGCGTCGCAGTAACAAGCAGGATGTCGGTCCCATAGTTCTCGCAAAGCGATTGAAGGGAGGTTCTAAACACTGGCCAGAGCTCTGCTGGAATCGATTGAACCTCATCAAGTATGAGAATTGAGCCGAATAGCTTGGCGAATCGACGAGCGTCTGCACAGGTGCCGTGAAATAACGCATTCGACACTTGCACGAATGTTGTGGACACAATATCGGCTCGCCATCCCTCCACCCAAATTCGGGCTAGTGATTCTTCTCCCGATCGGGCAATGTCGCCGAGTTCGGCAAGATGGTGGTGGATAGCTAGAAGCGATTCGTCGTTCGACGAGGAAGGCAAGAGTTGGCGTATCACCTCAGCATTCTGGTCAATAACGCTTGTAAAGGGCAGCGCATAGATTATGGGACGGGACGGCATGCCGGAACGAACCCTCGCATCTCGCCGATGGAGCGCCCACCCGAGCGCGGCCAAAGTCTTGCCAGCACCGGTAGGTACCGTCAGCGACCACAATCCACCTCGGTTGATCGGTCGGGCAGTCGCGTTGGAAATCGCGGCTTGATAGACTTGCTCGCGTGCTTTGGCGATCGGGACTGGCGACGGCGAGGCTGCAACGAGCGACTGCCGCATTTGTGCAATGTGTTGACTCGTAAACCGAGGCAGGGAGTCAAAAGCACCGATTTCGTAACCGGCGGCAGAATCCCGATCCGCCTCGATGAGTTTACCAAAGGACATGAGCGCTGCCTGAAATCGCTTCATGGCGTGATTGTGCGAAGCTGGTTTTTTGAGTTCGAGGATCACTCCAATCCGCAGTTTCGTTCGCTTTCGCCCTAGTACTGGAACTGTGACTGTGGTCTTGAGCTCCGCCGAGAGCCATTGCGCTGCACCGGCGCAATCCATTCCGGCAAGCTGTGTGGTGAACTGCTTCGCGTCTTCTTGTTGCATGTCCTCCAGCGTGTCGACTAGGTCAACGAGATGACCATGGTGACGGCGAACAAAAAGGAATGCTAGCGCCGCGTCGACGATCGAAAGTGTCGGACTGTCTCCACTGGTTGGCAGTAGAAGCTCTAAAAGCCACAAGGCGCTAAGGTCTGCATGCCGACGGAGAGGGCGGGACACCTGCTCGCCATAAAGGTATTTTTGGAAGAATGATGTAGCTTTCCCAATATCGTGAAACAAAGCGGCCCAGCGCAGCCATTGGCAATCCGGAGCAAGCCAAGAAATCCTTTCTGCTACGTCTTGCAGGTGCGCAGCGAGCGGACGCCCAGGATGCGATTCACATTGCAGAAAAGCATGTTCCATCCGCAAGCTTCCAATACGACTTCAACCTCGCGTCAACTGAACGACCGGTCGTTTCTATAATGTATTCCTCGTAGCGTGTGACCCTCCGGTCGGGCTGCATTTCCGCTGGCATCCGAATCCGTTGGTAAACGCTATCGCTGTTCCATTGGACGTCCGTGCCTGACTGAAGGTCGCTAACGCGCACCAATGACGAAGACGACTGATATTCTTGATTTCCACTCATGTGCTCTCCGCTCAACACCTGGGCACCGTCAAGCCAGGCGATCATCCATGCCAAACCCAGGCACGGCGTGTAATGCGATTCACCTTGCCTCAACATGTCGGCTAGCCTCTCGCCGAGCGTGTCATGGCCAAATATTATCCGGTAGCGCGGCGATCTGACGATCTCATATCGCATGGCTGTATGCGGATTGATTCGCTTCGGGCGAAAATCGGGGCTTCCTTTTGTGTCCAACAAATTGATCGAAACATGGCCTGTGCGAATTGGCTCCAATATCTGAACACCGAAGATTGCGTGCTCGTCCGTGAAGTGTTGCAGGCTTTGGTCCTTAGGCAGACCGATAATGGCCCCGACAAGCCCGCTAAGCGCCGTCCGTGGGGGCAGGACGTAAGTTAGCGCCGTGGTGATGGCATATTGTCGCCGGAAATGAGCGATGTCCGACGCCACCTCAAAGACCACAAATTGGCGATCCGCAATCATTCGAATTCCAGTTTAGTAGCTGTGCAGCCAAGGAATTTCCCATCGCCGGGCGCCGGCGTGAGCGTCAATTGTGGATTCCAGGCATAGCGAACCTTCGCAATTTTGCCGCTCCTGGCGGCTAGCAACTCCTGGACTTTGCTCAGATCAAGCGACAGCTGGCCGACTTCTCGTATAGCTTCGTCTCGCAACTTCACTCCATCGACATCGGCGTTGATCACCTGAAGTAGTCGGTCGATTCGCCCGATGTACGAATTGGCGTTCCCCACTTTGTACTCAACAAGCAATAGGAAAAGCGGACGTTGGCCTATCTTGGATCTTGTGATCAGGTTCTTCGTGCCGTACCAGATCGCTTCAAACAGTTTTTCAACATCCTGATCCGTTAGGTTCGTCGTTCTTGCGGCTTGTTGATTGACAATGCCATAAAATGCGATGTACTTGGTTACCGCGTCGGGCTGGGCGATGGCGTAGCGCTGGTGTGTGCGGGCGCAGGGTGACGCGTGGGGGCGCTTCGGCCCGAGGGACTGGAGACGGGGAGCCGTAGAGGGATGGTGG
>Ga0187892_10010750_pt1 | contig 11481 bp, 4 predicted proteins | sample MA1701073metaG_FD_139345 | JGI IMG/M metagenome (GOLD analysis project Ga0187892, IMG submission 139345) | Bio-ooze microbial communities from a basaltic lava cave in the Kipuka Kanohina Cave System on the Island of Hawaii, USA - MA170107-3 metaG ... | reverse complement strand
TGCCGATTCGCGGAGCCGCTGACGCTGGTACTCGACAGTATTCTTTGGAACACCTTCGTGCCCGGGCTCGACCTCGAATTGGTCGGCCGCCATCACGCGCTCGTGGACGACGACGGCGCATTTGGCGGCGCCGTTTTCGATGAGGGTGATGTCGGCGAAGCCGGTCGATGCCAGCGCAAACAAGGTGGCGATGTAGCCGCACCCTTTACGGGTGCGTACTCCCAATCCAAATCCAAAACCCTGAGGCGTGAAGCCTGCGGCTACATTGATTTCTTTCATAAGGGACTCCTTTTAGTTCTGTCCGGGCGTGGGCGCCATCAACCCGATTTGCAGCTTCATCCACGATTCGACGTGCTGGATTTCCGCGTGGGTCAGCGCGACATCCCAGACTGCCGGGACGATGACTTTGCTGGCTTTCAGCAAGAACCGGCCACGTTTCCCAATCCTCACCGCGCCGCTTCGCGCACTGGTATTCGATGATCCATAGTCGCTGTGTTGCGTGCCGCCGGCGCGCGCCCGAACCAGCGCCGGTGACCCGTCGATGCTCAGCGCGGGAGTCAGCAGATTGGCGAAGACCACGGAACGATCGACGGTTCCATCCCCGAACGCGCCGACCAGTGTGGTAAACACCTGTCCGGCGTGGGGGCCGCCGGTTCCCTCCTTGTGGAACGACATCGGACCGCGCGGGGGGAAATCTTCCCCTCCACCGTAGATGATTCCGAACGCCGCACTCGAGTCTCCGACCAACACGGACGGCGACCACTGTACACTCCGCGTCGTCTGGTCGGTCGGCCGACAGGAAACCGCGCCGATGACGGTGATCTGGTCGGCATTGAACACGTCGCTTTCGATGCCGCCGCGCATCTCCAGCCACTGCGTAGTGCCATTCAGTGAAAAAGCGTCCAGACTGCCGAGCCTGGTTTTCGCCGGGCGCTGGACGCCGTCGGCCTGGAACGAAACGGGCGCTCGCCCGGCATTTGCGATCGAGTCCACGGCCCCATTTGAGACCCGGTAAGCGCCTTGCCAGAGACGCAGATGCTCGGGTCGGACCCGGGTCGGTTCCAACGGTAGAGCGTAGTCCGGGCATGTTTGGGATGTGGTGGATGTGTATTTGGCACTGAGCCACTCCATCAACGCCCGGCGTCTGGTTTGGGACCGGACGAGGGCGGTGTTGGTGTTGATTCCGCCGGCAAAAATTGGGCCCTGATAGCAGTCCCGGCCGCGGCTGTCTCCACCGATGCCGAACCGGTAACAGGTCTGGACGCGGCCAAGGCCGTCGGACGCTCCGGGAGGCGAGGTGATGAATGTGCCGTCGTCGGTACGCGCTTCCACCTGCATGTTGGTCCCGTCCCACCACGCGCAGGCGGACAGCAGTTCGCCGCCGGCTCCCGCTTGGGGCGTCAGGTCCGCGTACCGGACGACCGTGCCAGTCTTCGCGCCCTGATGTTGCATGGCCAGCAAGAGCTGCTTCCCATGGTCCCAGAGCAGGTACATCTTCCAGTCTGGCGAGCCGGCGATCACGTAATTCTCGTCGGGTTTCATGGCGGCCAGCGCGGGGAGTTCCAGCGCGACAAACAGCGCGTAGGGCGTGGCGCCCGCCGGGATGAAGTTGTCCAGCGCTCCTTGGAGCTGTTTCGTGTGGCTGTAATTGATCTGGATCAGGCATCGTCCGCTGCCTTGGCCGTCGTGGCCGGTGTTGTCGTGCGAAAACAGCGGCGCGCGCCAACCCCGGCGAAGAGTGATGGTCGGACGATAGTAAAGCTCCGGCTGGCCAAAGTACCGGCCGTACTCCGGTGTGTCCTTGGCCACGGACAAGAGTTCCGCGTAGCTGCGCACACCTTCGTCGTTCAACTCGATCGTCGTCGCGGCCGCGCCATCGACCGGCGAAACAGCGCGCTCGTCCCACCACAATGTCATCCCGGGAAGCGACGCCGGATCGTCTGCCCAGACGATTCCGGTGACCAGCACGACAAAAGCAACGAAGATCGCTTTCACTCCAGGCTATCCAGGAATCCCTCGGCGAGACGCGCGAAGAAGACCTGGCCGATCCAGTACGGGTCGGCGTTGTAGATGACGTATTTGTTGTCGGCGGTCATGTACGGATGCGGATGCGAACACGCCGGGCCGCCGCAACTCGCTTTGCAATCGGCGACGACGTTGCGATACTTGCCGGTCTCGATATTTCCGATCACGATCGGGATCGGGCCGGGAATTCCTTTCGGATACGAGTCGCAACAGAAGTAGCGCCCGCACTTCGATACACTGACGTGATTGAAGCGGTGCTCGGGCGATTTGAACATGCGCGGCTTGGCCTCGCCCGGCCCCGCGGTGAAGAAATTCCCGTCGGGCCACTCCGGGTACAGCTTCCACGTGCTCTGGTCGTACGGCCCAGTGAACGCGATGCGCCCGGTGTTGCCGACCCACGCGCTGTGGCCGCAGTTGCCGCGCAGGACGGGCGGGCCGGATGGGAACTCGCGGTAGTTGCCGCCGTCGTTATCAATCATGTAGTAACACGTGCCGGGATGCTTCGCCGGGATGTCCACCATGTGCCACTGGTGATTGAGCTTCTTGCCGCGATGCATCAGGCCCATGATGAGAAACCTGCCGTCGGGCCCGGGCTGCGGCGCGTATTGCAGGTGGGCGGCGAACAGTTCCTCGCCCTCAAAAATCGTCTTGTGGGATTTTTCCTTCAGGTCCACGCGAATGATCGCCGTCTTGTAACTCGCCTGCGGCATCGCGCCGACGACGTAGCGCTGGTCGGGCGACACCGATTGCAGCGTGAACTCCTGCGGGAACGGCCAGTTGGTCCACACGATCTGCCGTTCGAGCGTGGCGATGTCCACCCGGCACAGGTCGTTGTTGGCGGTCAGGTAGTAAAGGATCCCGCTCCACGCCGACGTGCCGCTGAAGTAATTCCGGCAATCCCGCTGCACGAGTTGGATGCGATACGTGCCGAGATCGGCGACGTACAGATCGTGCCGCGAAAAGCGCGGGTCGGCATCCTCCGAGCGCATGATCGCGACGCGTTTGCCGTCCGGCGAGGTGTACGGCTGCTCGCAGTAGATGTTGATGCTGTGTCGCGCCGCCTGTGTCAGGCGGACAATGAACGCGCCGCTCTCGGGATCGTACCCTTGATCGCACGCTTCGCTTCGCCAGGTTACGGGCATGTTCTTCCTTTAGCTGGCTGGGACTGGTTGAGTGCCCAGGACATAGATTCTTCCTGACTCGGTGTCCACGATCAAATCGCGAATTTCGCCGCAGCCGAGCGGCTTCACGTTGGCGTCGTCAGCGGGCAGGCCTTGCGCGTTCAACGAGTACGTTCGCAGGGTCGCATCGGGCGACCATGCGTACAGGCGACGCCGGGCGAAGTCGAACCGCATCCCGATGGCGTCGTCGAGCTCATGATGGCTCGGCACACCGGTCAGGCGACCGTCCGAGGTCAGTTGAAAACTGACAAGCTGCGACGAGGCGCCGCGGTCCAGGTAGTAGGCGCGGCGGAATTCGGGACTGACCTCGAGATGGTACCCACCCTGCGAGTGCGGGCCCGCGGTCTGCACCAATTCGGAGGTCAGCCCGTTCGCAGCCAGCTTGAACAAGGTCAATCCCGCGGCTGTCCGCGTTTGGCGCGCGTAGAACCGTTGCCATGCGGGGACGAACACCCAGTTCCAACATTCCACCATGCCACCGGCTTCGTTGAACTTGGGGGGCTCTGGCAGACCATCCTTGCCGACACTCATCCACCCAAAGTGCACGACGTAGCTCAGGTACAAACGCCGCGTCGTGGGTTCCCATTGCAACGTGCGAATGCCCTGGCCGGTGTGAGAAGTGCGGAACGCGCGGAGAACTTTCGTTGGCTGGCCGTCCGCATCGAGGCCGATCGCGGCGATCTCCTGGTGATTCGTGTGTTGAAGATAAGCCGGGTAATCAGGCTGGACGGCGAGATACAAAATGCCTTCCTCGGCAAGCAACGCCGGTCGCACGATGGCGTGTTGATAAGGCTGATGTTTCGGGTTGGAATCGAAAAAGTTGAAGCTCCGGGTCGTGTTGGTGAGGACGCTCCCGTTCGCATCGAGTTGGAGGCTGACCAGATTCTTCGACTCCCCCGCCGCGGCGCAGGTCATGTAGAGAATCGGTTTGGCAGGATGTTTGGTGAGGGTAATTCCTCGATGGTGGCAGACAAACGAGATCGCCGGCGCGGATGGCGCGCCCGCCGCCGCAGCGTGCATCGAGAACGCGACGATGATGGCGACAAATGGGATGGGCCGGGCGGGTTTCATTCTCATTGCGTCACAAGCGTCACCACCTGCACGTCGCCGGGGGGAACGCGGATGGAAACCTCCTTTTGTCCGTCCCGCTTCTCGATCTTCAGATCGCGAGGCTGTGTCCATTCCTTCGCAGATTTCACAGGCAACTTCGTTTTGAGAACGACATCCACAAACGCCCGGCGATCCACGCGCGCAATGCCGTGCTGGGTCTTATCCACGCCGCCGTTGTTGAACAGGCCGACAAGCCAGCCGTCCTTGGTCTTGTTGAGCTGATACATCGCTGAGCCGTCGGCGGGGCTGACTTCGATTGGCAGCAGGTTCTGGGTGAGCCCGTTCATCAGATACGGCAACGAGGGATGCGCACGCTCGTCGTAGCCGAGGTTGTGCGGAATGAGCGTGCAAATCACCGCGCCTTCGCCGACCTGATGACGCGTGATGATTGGGACATCACCGGTTGCGAACGCCAGTGGCTTCGCACCTTTCGGCTCCGCGACCTCGATGTGATAGGGCGTGCAAGGGAGCGACGCTCCTTCGGCGGGACGCCATTCTTCATAGCGGGTAAGATCGTTTTTGAAACTCAAGCCGAGAAACTCCGCCGGTAGTTTGTCCTTCGCCGCGACGACGTTCACCACCAGTGTGCCGCCGCGGTTGACGTAGTCTTTCAGTCCCGGCAGGTTTTTCTCACCGAGATCGACGTCGCCGGCTGCCCACACGATCGGATATGCAGCCAGCGCCTGCAGGCGATTGGGGCGATCCACCAGCACGTCGAAGATGTTGCCGTACCGGCCACTCATCAGGTTTTGCCGCATGGGTGTGGCCGGCTGGCCTTCGCGGATGGGCGCGGGAAACCAGCACACGTTGTAGAGTTCGCGCAGTTCGCGGTCGTACACGTTCTCGCGGAAGACCAGCAGCATCTTGCTCAGATAATCGAATGGGTCGTAGCCATTGCCGTAGCTCAACAGCACGCCGATCGGCGCGTACGGTTCGCCGCGATCCGGCAAGCGATCCACGAACTCCTGGAAATCCACCGTGGCCCGGCCAAACGGCGAGAGTTGTACGGGATGTTCGCCGGGGCCGGGTTTGATCCACTGATTGGCGAGATATTGTTCCCAAAAAATCGCCGAAGCGCCGCTGAGGTAGTTGAGGTAATAGAGGTTGCGATACCAGCTCACGGGCGGGCCGTCGGTGATCGAGTACTTGCTGTGGAACCACGCCTTCGCGCCGCGCGGGACGTGCGGTTCCTGGAAGAACGTCGTGCAGGCATCGCCGAAATTACTGCTGGCGTAATTGATCCAGCCGCCACCGTATTGCCGCGCCGCGCCGCGCGCGTAGGCGATGCGCATGGGAGTATGCAACATCGTACCGTCCACCTCGTAGCCGTTCAGTTTGGCGCCGATCTCGTGCATCAAATGCGTCAGCGCGATCGAGTGTGCGGACAAACAAGTAATCGCTGTCGAGCGAAAATCCTCCGGCACGGCGGTCTGGTATCCCTGGCTGTAAATCGCGGCGTTCTCCTTTCGCATTTGCCGGCCAAACGCGTCCACGTGTTCGCGTCGCGTGACGCCGAGGGGCGCTTTGGGATTGTTCACGCCTTCCGGGCCAATCGCTTCTCCGCTGATGTAGCCGAGGAACTGGCTCGCCAGCGGTCCCGTCAACGCGGCGTATGTCGCCGGACCGTTGGTCGGGTTGTACTGCATGCCGGAATTGTTCGTCAGGATGAAGAACGGGCTCTTGGTTCGATCGAGCCATTTGCGCAACGGGCTCTCGGGAGAGAGATCCGGCGAGCCGAGTCGAAAACCCGGCATCAGCCCTTTCCACGAAAGGATCGGCACATCGGTCCGCCCGGCGAACTGTTTCCGGAATGGTTCGCGGAGGTCCTCCCATGTCGCCGCGTTGAAATGGAGATCGTAAGGCGTCACCGTCTCGAGGTTCTGTCCGGCCCACCAGTTGGTGCTGTGTTCCACGACCGTCCACATGGAGAAATCACGACCGCCCACCGGCGCACGTTTCCAAGACGCGCCGACGTTGAGATTCTTTCCCGACCCGCGCCAGGCGTTGTAGCCGCGTTCGCCAGAACGCGGCCCCTCGCCCGCCCGCGTTCTGGCGAACGCAGCTACGTCGGGCTGGAGGGCGAACGCGTCGAAGTACGCGAACGACGGCTTCTCGCGTCCGACCGGCTGGTACTGAAAGTCATCGGTGATGAGGACCGCGTCGAGTTGCCGCCATGTCTCGCATTGCTCGTCGGCGAGGAGTTTCAACGTGGCCGGGCCGTCCCGTAGTTCGCCGTCGATCGAACCCCAGCCGAAGGAAAAACCCCAGTACAACGAGTATTCGTCGTTCGGCGGCACCACCGGTTCAACGCCCAGCCTGGCATTGATCGCTGGCTTGTCCGATTGCTCGATGCGAACGCGGAACGGCTCGGGTTTGTCGCGGTGATCGTAGTAGCGGACCCACACGCGATATTTTCCGGCTCGCGGCACGAAGAACTCTCGCTGGCATATCGCTTTCGTCTCGTTCGGCCCCGCAGCCATCGAGTTCCATTCGCTCTCGCCGCCCTGGGTCCATTCGGCGCTGATGCCGGGGCCGGCAATGCCCCAGCGACCTTGCACCTGCGCCAACCGCTCGGGATCGCTGTGGTATTCGCAATAGCCTTCGACGCCCTCGAACCATTCCGGCTCGAACCAGAGGTAGATGGGAGGCACTGCTTGGGCGGACCAAGCGTTGAGTGATAGAACGGCAACGCAAGCTAACGTTCGGAGTACAAGCTTCAGCTTGCTTCTGGAAAAACCAACGAAAGCCAAGCTGAAGCTTGTACTCCAAACGTTGGCCCAATTGGGGTGCTTCTTATTCATCATCGTCCCTTTAGTTTAGACTTTCTAAAAAAGCCGTCGGCCAAGCGGGCGAAGAAGACGGCATGGTTTCCTCTGCTGGTAGCTCCGTTAGGAGCGGCTCAAAGCTCGTTTCATGACGACACAATTCTTCTCTGTAGTGATTGATGTCAGCCCGACACATCCCTATGTCATGCCGACGACGCTTGCGAGGCTCTGAACCCGAGGCAATGCCTTGAGGTGAGCGGGATTTAAGCGAAAGAAGCGGGAAGGTGCAACTGAAATCTCAGTTCAGACCGTGAATGAGTGCGCTCCGAAGTCGAGCCGAAAGTGTCAAATCCGTCCAAGCGGATTGCGACGGGGAAGCGCCAACGCGGGCTTGCCCTTACCGAGCTCGCGTTGGCATATTCCGGGTCGGTGGCGTGAGGCTACTTTGTGGCGGAGCTGCGGATGGCGGCGGCCAGTGGACCTGCCTGCCTTGTTCCCTATCCGGACTCAGCCGAATCCTCGCTTTGCGCCGGTGCTGTCCGGTGAAGTTGTAAGTTTCCTTGGCAGGCAGTCTGATCTGGCCGCGTCCGCAATGATGTTCTAGTTTCAGGCCATGATTCGATCACGCTTTCGCATCGTCGTTGTCCTCATAGTCTTCGTAATCGCGCATGTCGCGAACGCCGGGCCGCGCGGCGATTCCGGCGAGGCATCGCTCATTCAACCGCTCGCCTTCGTCCCGGCGACGATGGGGGAATTGGGCAAATCGTTCTCGTCGGCGTACACGAAGCGCGTCGAAGTGCTCGCCGACCGCCACGAGTATCTCGCCGACGATGTCCATGCGCAGTTCCTCGTCCTGTTCCTCGACAAGGTCAAGGCCGAGGATGCCGGGAAGTTTTCGATCCGGCTCGAACTCAAAGACGCGAAGAACAGGAGATCGCTGGGAACCAGGACCGTCGCGCCGGTGGACAGCCCGAAGCTGCCGGTGCTGGTGCCGACGATCCGGCTCAAGCCGGGCAGTTACGAACTCAACGCGACGCTCTTGAACGCCGACGGCGCTGTCGTCGCGCAAGCCTCGAAGCAGTTCACACGGTCGTCGAAGAAAGAGAAATCGGTCGCTTTCCCGCGGAACGGCGTCTCGATCTTCGTCCACTCGCAAAGCCATGTCCCCAACGCCGTGTGGCCCATCACGACGGGCGTGCCGATGCCGAAAGGCGCGTATGTGGACACGAGCGAGTTGGCGCTCCTCGAAAACGGCAAGCCGGCGCCGGCGCAGTTCATCCCCCGCGCGACGTGGTCGCCGCAGGGAGACGTGAAATGGGTGGGCGTGGATTTTCTGGCGAAGTACGACGCCGGCAAACCACGCGAATACCGGCTGGTGCGAAGGAAATCGAAAGAAGACACCGCCACGATTGCGATGCAGACCGACGACCAGATCGTCGTCGATACCGGCGTCGTCCGCTTCGAGATCAATCGCAAGAAGTTCGCGGGAATCGAGAAGGCGTGGGTGAACGGACAGCTCGTGGTCGATGGCCCCGGCGGAGCGTTCGTCGTCGATGACCAGGGCACGCGTTACGACTCGGCGCACTCCACCAACGTCGTCGTCAAACTCGAAGAGAACGGTCCGCTGCAAGCGTCCATCGTCGTGAAAGGCTGGTATTGCAGCGAAGCCGGCGAAAAGCTTTGCCAGTTCGTGATTCGGCTCAGGGCGCACAAAGGCCAGCCGTTCGTCGCCATCTCGCATCGGATGGTCAACACCATCGCCGACCGGTACGTGCCGACGAAACTGGCAGACGTGGGGTTCGAGGTCGTGCCGAATGGTGGAATCCAGAAGTGCTCGTTTGGGTTCGACGGGAAAAGCGTCGATGGCGGCAAAGGCAAGTCCGTGTTCCTGCACCAGGACCGGAGCGATCGGCTGCGATTGATGGCGGACGATACGAAGCTCGCCGAGGGCAAACGTTCCGACGGCTGGGTGACGGCGGGCTCGCCGAACGGCGCGGTGACGTTGTTCCTGCGCGACGCGTGGCAGAAGTTCCCGAAAGAGTTCGAGATCGATTCCACGGGCCAGCCAAAGCTGGTCGCGCATTTCTGGCCGAAGCACGGGCACGGAGCGTTCACCGAGGCCGAGGAGCTCGCGCGCGACCAGATCTACAAAATCCGCTGGGCGCACCAGGGCAAGCTGCTCAGTTTCCCGATCCCCGATGACTATCACAAGGTGCTGGAGGAACTCGACAAGACGGAGAACTGGACCGCAGGCGGCGGCGAACTGGTGATCGTCGATCACAAGAAGAACATCACCAAGATGCAAGCCGCGTCGGGGCAAGGGACGGTCATCGGTGACGAACTCGTCCTTTGGTTCGACTCGAAGCCGGCGACGGCGGCGGAGTCGCTTGCCCGGGCGAAGTTGGTCCAGCAATCGCCGCACGCCCTGGCCGACCCGGCATGGAACTGTGCCACCGGCGCGCTCGGCCCCGTCGCGCCACGCGATCCGAGGAAGTTTGGCCCGGCGGAGCAGCTTCTCGACAACGCGTATTCGTTCTATCGTCGCGCGATCATCGACGCGGGCGACGAAGCCGGCATGTGGATTTACGGCGGCGTGCACAGCAGTTGGGACGCAGACAAGGATTACGCCAATCTCAAACGGGTCTGGCAGATGAGTCACTACCAGAACGTCTTCCAAGCCTGGCTGCTCTATTACCGCAGCGGGTTGCCGGAACATTTCGAGTGGGCGCGCATGCACTCGAGCCAACACCTCGACGTCGGCGTGTGCAATTACCACCTGTATCCGCCGGGCACGCACAGCTACAGCCACATCGGCGAGATGGGCGGCAACATTTACCATTGCAAGGGCTTCATGCCGTGGGCGGGCAACTCAAGCACGACCGGCCACTGGATCGATATCGCGAATTACTTTGCTCGCTACTACATGACGGGTGACCGGCGCGGGCTGGACATGGCTGAACAATGGATGCGCACGATGACCAAGATGGGTGGATCGAACAAGGCGCCCTTGCCTTCCACGATCGACGGCTACCGCAACAACGCGAAGCTCGAAGAGATCGATGCGTATCGAAAGCAACATCCCGGCGTGAAGGAAGCCGATCTGCCGCAATGGATGCGCGACGAGCTGGCCAAGCCGGCAAACTTCAATCCGCGCGAGGAGTTCGTCCCGCTCGGCGAGTTCGTTCAGTACTACGAAGGCACGTGGGACCCGCAGACGTTGGTCCTGCTCGACAACGAAGCCGAGCACCTGAACCTGCCGTTCGAGCACACCGCCTCGCCGTCGCTTTCCGCGTTCGGCAAACACTGGCAGCACTGGTACCACGCACTGACGCGCGATCCGCGAGTGATCGACCGGGTGCGCGAATGGATGGAACTGCAACGAAGTCAGAACCGCCAGGGCAGCTACGAGATGTTCGCTGCCTTCCTGTACCATGCGACCGGCGACGCCAGCTATGTGAAGGATTGCGTCTCCGACCAATTCGAGGAGACCCTGAACATCTATGAATGCGAAGGCGACCGCTACGACGGCTTCTGTCTCGCGCACAGCAATCCCTCAGCGATGTTCATCGGGCGGCTGCCGTATTTTCTCCATGCGATGGATGCCGTGGGGCTGAAGTTCGCGCGCAGCGACGAGAAAACGTCCGTCCCGACGCGCGGCGGACGCGTGGACCAGGCCGACAAATGGCTCCTGCCCCCGCGCGGGTGGTCCAACACCGGCGTAACCGTGCTCACGCGCACATCCAGGCCGACAAGGATCGAAGTGTCCATCTTCGGCCCCGGCAGCTTTGGCAACCTGCGCGGCGGCTACCAGCTTTTCTACGGATTCCCCGAACTGGATTTCTTCCAGCGTCCCGATTCCACCGCGTTGGCGAGAGACCAACAGAAGGCGTCGCTCGTAAAGTTCGATTCGGAGAACTGCTTCCACGATCCTCCCGAGTTGCGCAATTACTCCTCCCGCTGTGGCGAGGAAGACATGGTATTCCCGTATGTCGAGCAGCCGAACCACGATTTGTCGCAGTGTGAATACCGGCTCGAACACGGCGGCAGCGCGATCAACCTGCCGGCATTCTTTGACGCCGCCACGAGAAAACCTCTCCCGCAGGTGGCGGTGATCCCGCGGACGATGTTCTGGAACGCCAGGACGAACGAATCCGCGTTCGCCACCGTCGGTGTGATGGACGCCTGGTTCCGCCCACTCGATGAAGACGCGGTCATCGAACTGAACATTCGCTCCGTGCTGCGGCGTTATGCGGTGCCGACGCGCGTGCAGATTTGGGACGCGAGCGGCGCGAGTCTGCTCGATTCGAGCGTGTTCATGGCGGGACAGCGCAAGGAAGTCAACGTCACGCTCGACCCCGGCAAGAACCCGCTGCCCTGGCGGATGCGCATGGCGTCCTACG
>Ga0187892_10010749_pt1 | contig 11481 bp, 5 predicted proteins | sample MA1701073metaG_FD_139345 | JGI IMG/M metagenome (GOLD analysis project Ga0187892, IMG submission 139345) | Bio-ooze microbial communities from a basaltic lava cave in the Kipuka Kanohina Cave System on the Island of Hawaii, USA - MA170107-3 metaG ... | reverse complement strand
GGGGAGCGCCGACCGCGAAGTCGAGGACGCCGTCGCCGTCGACGTCGTCGAGCCCGGCGACGGCCGCGCCGAACTGGTCGCCCCCGGCGGTCCCGTTCAGGGTCAAGAGGGGGGTCCCCGTCGCTCCGGACAGGACGAGCGCCTGCCCGGGGACGGAGAAGGCGGAGTGGTGGGCGCCCCCGAGGACGTCGTCGTGGCCGTCCCCGTTCACGTCGCCGATCCCCGCGACGGACTTCCCGAGCTGGTATTGATCCGCGCTGCCGTAGGCGGTCCAGATCACCGAGGCGTCAGCCCCCGAGAGGACCGTGACGGACCCGTGGTTCGTGAAGAAACTCCCGGCCGGATAGTCGAGGGGAGCGCCGACGACGAGGTCGGGCGTGCCGTCGTTGTTCGCGTCTCCCGCCGCCGCGATCGAGGTCCCGAACCGGGCGTTGTTCGAAGCGCCGTTCACGACGAACGGGGTCATCGCCGGAGTCGTCCAGACCGACCCCGTCGCTCCGGAGTAGACCTTCACCTCGCCGGCGAACGGCAGCGGCACGCTACGGTCGGGGGCCCCGACGGCGAACTCGGGCTTGCCGTCGCCGTTCCAGTCGCCGACGACGGCGACGGCGGCCCCGAACAGGTTCGCCGGGGAAGTGCCGTTGATCGTCAGTACGGTGAGCCCCGTCGTCTCGATCACCTTCACCTGTCCGGAGTCCATCCCGTTCGCGTCCGCCTTCGCGATGCCCACGACGATCTCCCGGACCCCGTTCCCGTTCACGTCCACCCAGCCGGCGACCGCGGATCCGAAGTTGTCGTTCGCGACCTGGCCGCTGAGTCCGCCGAAGGGGAAGAAAGGTGCGCCATTCGGCCCGGTGTAGATCTGGACTCGGCCCGCTCCGGCAATCATGCCGAGGGTGCTCGGCGCGTCCGGAGACCCGATCGCGACGTCGGGGACTCCGTCGGCGTTGATGTCTCCGATTCCCGCGACGGCGCTCGCGAAGTGGTGATTCGCCCCCGCCCCGTCCCAGACGATGCGGCAAGGGTTCACGAGGGTCTGAGCGCTCGCGAGGGGCGCGAGCGCGAGCGAAGCAACGAGTGCCGCGAGCGCTCGCCCGAGGGGAAGAGCGGTCGGAGTCGAGATCGATCGCAACATGGGAGTCTCCTGGCCCTTGGGGCCGTTCGGCGGGGGGGACATCCCCCGCCCGGAGGCCAGGTTCGTCGCGGAGGGGCCCGATGTGACAGGGCCCCCGCGTCCCCCTACGGATCGAGCCGGCGGGCGGGGCGGACCCCGAGCATCTCGTCCCGGGTGCTCGCCCAATCCGCGAAGCGCATCGCGGATCGCAGGTAATGGGGAGTACGCCGGAAGTCGCCGCCGCGGACGACGCAGTTCGACACGCGGACGGGCGTGCGCGACCCCTCGCGGTCGAGCACCGGCTGCGAGTAAGTGTCGCCCGTCCAATCGTCCAGGCACCACTCCCTCACGTTGCCGGCCATGTCGTGGAGGCCGAACGGATTCGCCGCGAAGCTGCCGACCGGCGCGTGCCAGGCCCATCCGTCCGCGAAGCCCTCGACGCCGAACGCCGGGTCGTCGCCGGCGCTCGCGAGGTTCGCGTGACGGTCGAGGCCCACCGATTCGCTCCCGTGGTACCAGGGCGTGCTCGTCCCCCCTCGGCACGCGTACTCCCACTGCGCCTCCGTCGGGAGGACGAGACCGAACCGCGGCAGGATCCGGTCGGCGTCGAGCCAGCTCACTCGCGTCACCGGATTCCGCCAGGTGATCCGCGTCCCGCGGTACTCGGTCCCGACGGGCGCCCAGTTCGGCGTCTCCCCGCACATCCGGCGCCACTGCCCGGCCGTGACCTCGTACTTCGAGAGGAAGAACGGATCGAGCGTCACCTCGTGGACGGGGGCCTCCTCCGGACGCGCGTCCGGGTCGACGTTCGGGGACCCGAGCGGATGGCCGTCGTCCGGCCGCCGCGAACCCATCGCGAACGTCCCGCCCGGAAGGAGCACGAGGACGATCGCCGTGTCGTCGTCGATCCGGAGCCGGCCGGTCCCGGGATCGCGCTCGGGCGGATCGCCGCTCGCCAGGAGGGCGAACTCGAACAGTCCCGAGTCGGGGTCGGGGCCGAGCGGCACGAGCCCGCGCCGGGGGCGGAGCGCGAGCCCGCGGTAGGGACCCTCTTCCCCGGCGTCGGCGATCCGTCGCACGGTCTCCTCCCAGGCCGCGCGAGGATCCTCGATCGTGCGGAGATCGATCTCCTCCGCCCGGCGCCGGCGGGATCGCATCTCCTCGAGGTCCGGGTCGAGCGTGGCGGAGAGCCGCTCGATCTCGCGGAGCGCCTCGTGCCGGAAGCCGTCCGCCGGGGCGCCGAACTCCCAGGTGAGGCGCTGCGAGAGGCTCGCGAGGACCTTCTCACGCTCTCTCCGGTGGGCGGCGAGGCCTTCCTCCGACGCCCCGGAACCGGGGCGGTCGAGGAGGGCGAGGCGGAGATCGAGGTAGCGGAGCTGCCCCGCGAGCCGTCGATCTAGAGCCTTGCTCGTCTCGAAGTCGGCCCGCGCATCCCCGGCGGTGTACGGGCGAGCCGCCGCTTCCAAATCCTTCAATGCGTCGCGGTGGCGAGCGACCCGCGAGCGGACCTCCTCCGCCTCGCGGATCCAGGCGTCCATGTCGGCGACCTTTTCCGGCTCCGCCGGCCAGAGGAGATCTCGCCGCTCCGCGAGGTCGCGCAGCCGCTTCACGTCCGCGAGCGTCTCCCACTCCCGCAGCGCCGTCTCGACCTCGCGGAGCGAATCCGCCCGGCGAACGGAAACCCAGATCGCGGCGGAGAGGCCGCCCGCGAGGAGGAGGAAGCTCGAGGCCAGCGAGGTGGCCGCGGCCGGGTGGCGCTGCGCCCACCGCAGCCCGCGCAGCCACGCGGGGATGGGTCGAGCCCGGATCGGCTCGCGCGCGCGCACGCGCCGGAGGTCCTCGGCGAGGTCGAGGGCCGACTGGTACCGGCGGTGCCGGTCCTTCTCGAGCGCGACGAGCGCGACGGTGGCGAGGTCCCTCGAGATCGAAGGGTTGCGCCGCCGCGGGTCCGCGGGGGGCTCCGAGCGGATGCGGCGCGCGAGATCGGCCTGCGTCGGCGCCTCGAACGGGCGGACGAGGGTGAGCGCCTCGTGGAGGATCACGCCGAGCGCCCAGGTGTCGGAGCGCCGATCCGCCCTCTGGCCCGCGACCTGCTCCGGCGCCATGTAGGCGGGAGTCCCGAACGCCTCTCCGCTCGCGGTGAGCGTCGGCAGGTCGCTCTCCTCGTCGCGCGCGAGCCCGAAGTCGAGGACGACCGGACTCCCGTCGGGGCGGACCATCACGTTGGACGGCTTGAGATCGCGGTGGATCACGCCCGCCTCGTGCGCCGCGTGGACCGCTCGCGCGACCTGCTCGACGAAGGCGACGACCGAGGCGACGGCTCCTCGCGCCTCCGAGGCGTCGCTCCGGAACCTCCGCCGGGCGGTCGAGTCGAGCCGCCCCGTTCCGGGGGTGGGCCGCGGGAGGCGAAGCGGGGCGTCGTCGGGAAGCGAGCCCTCCCTCGCGCGATCGAGGAGCCGGTCGAGGGTCTCGCCCACGACGAACTTCATCGCGATGTAGGGGCAACCGTCCGCCTCGCCCGTCTCGTGGACGACGCAGATTCCCGGGTGGTCGAGGCGCGACACCGCCTCCGCCTCCCGCTGCATCCGGAGCGCTTGATCGCTCTTCGCCGAGGCCCAGGGCGCCCGGAACACCTTGAGGGCGACGGGCCTGCGGAACCGCCCGTCCTCCGCGAGGTAGACGACCGCCTGCCCGCCGCGGCCCAGCTCGCGCAGGATCCGGTACGGGCCGAAGCGCCGCTCGCCCCCGCCGGCGGGAGCCTCCGCGCTCTCGGACGATCCCTCGAGGGTCTCGCGGTAGATCCGCTCCACGAGCGCCTCGCGGCCCGGGAAGAGCCGCTGGTACTCGGAGAGCGAGCGCTCCTTCCCCGCCTCGCGGTCCCCGAGGAACGCGTCGAGGAAAGCCAGACGGACCCAGGGGTGGTCCTCGGCCGAACCCATGGCACGACCTCCGCGCCCCCAGGATTCTCTCGCGGGGAGGCTTCTTCAGGTAGGGACGCCGAACGGGGCGTCACCCCCGGGCACACGGTACGTTACGCGCGGCCTACGGGCAGGTGCCCGAGGAGGTGTGCCGTGAAGGTGTTGTATCGGGCGCGATTCGGATCTTTCCGCGCCCCGGCCCGTCTCGCCGTCGCCTTCGTCGCCCTGCTCTCGACGGCCGTCGCGCAGGGGCAGGGATACCTGCTATGGAGCGCCTCCGGGAGCTTCGGCGGCGACCTGCTCGGCGCTGCGGTGGCGGCGTGCGGGGATATCGACGGGGACTCCATCGCGGATCTACTCGTCGGCGCCCCCGGATTCGCCCCCGCAGGCCTGACCGCGGCAGGGGAGGCGAAGGTGTTCTCCGGCGCGAACGGCACCCTGGTTCTGTCTCGCGACGGAGCCGGTTCGGCGCAGCAGTTCGGCGCCAGTGTCGACGAAGCGGGTGACCTGAACGGCGACGGCGTCGCCGATCTGCTCGTCGGAGCACCCGGACAAGCCCACGCTTTCTCCGGCGCGACCGGGTCCCCGCTCTTCACCTTCAGCGGCTCCATGACCGGCGATCGATTCGGTTCCTCCGTCGCGGACGCAGGCGATCTCGACGGAGACGGCCGCTCCGAGATTCTCGTGGGGGCTCCGCAGGTTGGGCCGTTCTTGACCGGACCCGGGTACGTGAGGCTGTTCTCCGGCGCCAGCGGTCTTCCCATGGCCACGATCGTCGGGGACCGGGTCGGAGATTCGTTCGGAGCCTCCGTGGACGGTCTGGGCGACATCGACGGGGATGGATTCGCGGATCTCGTCGTCGGCGCGCCCCGCGCAGACCTCGGGGGCTCGATCGACATCGGCGAGGTGAAGGTGATCTCTCTCGTCGGCATCCCCGTCGGGGCGAACTCCTTCGGATCCGGCTGCGCGGGCTCGACGGGCGTCGTTCCCGTCCTCCAGACGAGCGGCGGCAACCCCGACGCCTCCGCCGGGAATCCGAACTTCCTGATCGTCCTCTCGAACGCAGTTCCGACCGCACCGACTTTCCTGATCGTCGGCGTCTCGAACACGTTCTGGGCCGCACCCGCGATCCCGCTGCCCGCGAGCCTCGCGGCCGTTGGCTTCCCCGCCTGTTCCCTCGCCGTGTCCGCCGAGTTCCTCCTGCCGACCTCGACGTCCTCCAGCGGCTCCCAGTTCGTCCCCATGCCCGTCCCCGCGAACACGGCGCTCGTCGGGCAGTCGGTCTACTTCCAGTGGTTCGTGCTCGACCCCCCCGGCGCGATGACTCGGGGGCTCGAGGTGGTCTTGTAGTCCGCTTTCGCGTCGGCGCCTACCCACGCGCCTGCCTCGAGTACGAGGCCCATGTCGTAACACCGCTCGCGAGGCCGGGGCAGGTGTTGCGTCCCTCGCGGAATGCCGCGGCGGCGCGGCCGGGGAGAGGGAGGGGCACGATCCAGCGCGGGCCGCGCCCGCGGACCTCGCGCCAGGATCGGGCCATCGTCCCGAGCGTGAGGACTTCGGGCCCGCCGAAGTCGGGCGCCCTCCCCGAGGGAGGATGCTCGAGGAGCTCGAGGACGCGCGCCGCAACCTCCTCCGAGGCGACGGGCTGGAAGCGGAAGGACACCGGAAGGAGGGCGACGGGGAGGGGGTCGAGGCGCCGGAGCGCGGCGGCGAGCAGCTCGTGGAACTGCGTCGCGCGCAGGATCGTGTGGGGGATCCCGCTCTCCACCACGAGTCGCTCGCACGCGAGCTTCCTCTGGTAATAGCCGAAGGGGATCCGGTCGATGCCGACGATCGAGACGTAGAGGAGGTGGCGGACACCCGCCTCCTTCGCGGCCGCGCAGAGGGCCGTGGTGCCCTTCGCGTCACCTCGTCCGAGGCCGATGCCGGTGTTGGAGGCCGCGTGGAGGACGGCATCGACTCCCTCGACGGCGGGAGCGATGCCCGTCCCCTTCGCGAGATCGCCCCGGAAGGCCGCGACGCCGGACGGGAGGGAGGGAGAGTCGCGTCGCGAGAAGACTCGGACTTCGTGCCCGCGCGAGAGGAGTCGCGTGACGGCGTGGCGGCCGAGGACTCCGGTTCCGCCCGTGACGAGGACGCGCATGGTCGAGGGAACGGCGACGAGAGGTTGGGACGATACCCGGATGCGCGCCGCGAGGAAGCCCGGCTCGAGATGCCGTCGCCGCGCCTGCCTCGTATGAAGGAACGCCCCCGACCTGGAGACTGGAGACGATCCATGAAGAGAACCCATTCCCTCGCCGGGGCGCTCGCCCTCGCGTTTCCCGGCGCGGTCCTCGCGCAGGCGCCCGCAACCTCGCAACAAGTCGGTCTCGGCTGCGCGCCGACGGCCGTGATCCCCGACTCGAACTTGACGCCGCCCGTCCTCGGCGGAACGGCGACGTACTCGATCTTCCACAGCTTCAATCCCTCACCCGCGATCGTCTTCGCGAGCCCGGGGCCGCCCGTGTCGGTCTTCCTCGGCGCCCCATGGGTGTTGCCCCTCTGCGTCGCCTTCGTCGATCCGGCGACCGCATTCCCCTTCGCCTCCCCCGCCGTCACGCCCGGCTCGTTCTCCATTCCCGTCCCGAACGACCCCGCCCTCGCGGGGGCGGACGTGACGTTCCAGGCGGTGATCCTCGTGTCGCCTCTCCCCTTCGGTCAGGGGCCCATCCTGACGAACGGGGTGCACGCGGTGCCGGGGGTCTGAGCCTCCCACCACCAGGCGTCGCGTTACGTCGGCGTAACACCAGCGCTCCGCAGCGCTCGGGCACGGAGCACTCCGATCCGCCTCGGCGCCCACTGGGACGCGCCAGGAGAGGGAAACCGACCTCGGAGGCGGGCGGCATCGCGCTTGCTCCGCCCCTCCTCCCCCGCCGCCACGTGCACTCGGGCCGGAGGAACCCGCGATGCGTACGCTCGGACTCGCGATCTCGCTCTCCGCGCTCCTCGTCTCCTGCTCGGGAGGAAGCGGCGGTGGCGGCGGACTGAGTCTCCTCCAGATCCGATGGGGAAAGCTCGTCGACGTCCGCGACGCCACCGGCGCGCTCGTGGCTCGCGACCTCGTCGCGGAGGAGGGGGTGCACGGGAACTCGCTCGAGTACGCCCTCGCATCGAACCTCGTGACGGAGCGGGCCACCGTCACGGTCTTCGCGGCCCTTGGAACTACTTCTTTCGCCTCCACCTTCGCGAGCCTCGCGGACTCGTTGGGGTTCGTGATCGAGAAGCACGAGGCGTCTCCCCCGCCCTATTCGATGGTGCCTCGGAACGCCGTCCTCCTCCTCTCTTTCGACCGGTCGGTCGAGCCCTCTTCGGTCGGCTCCCAGACGATCCGAATCTTCGCGGGGGCCACGGAACTCGAGGCCCGCAGGTTCGTCGATCCTTCGGACGCACGCCGAGTCGTCGTCGACCCTGCGATCAGTCCGATCGAGGCCCAGGCGACGGGGCTCTCCCCCAACGACCTCGGTCTTCCCCCCTCGGACAGCGCCACGATCGCCAACATCCAGCTGCGGATCCCGACGCGCATCGATCCCTCGACGGGTCAGACCCAGGTCCTTCGCAGCGCTTCGGGCGGGTCGATCGAGGACGATCCGGTCGTTCCGGGAGTCTCTGACGACGGCACCGATCTCGTCCGCGTCTTTCGCTCCGGTGGCCCGACCTCGATCACGGGCGATCCCAACGACGGATTTCTCGCCGACCTCGACCCGCCGGAGTTCGTCGGCACCCAGGCCGTGACGATCGCCTCCGTCGCGAACGCGCCCGGGGGGCGCCGGGAAGTCGCGTTCGGGTTCGACGTGGAGAGCTGCGCGATCGGGCCCGACGTGGGGGACGTGATCGAGCAGTCCGATTCCCTGGGGGTGATCGTCGCGGTGACCTCCGGGAATCCGGCGATCGTTCTCGTGGAGGACGCGAGCGCGTCGGCGGCGCCTCCGATGCTCGAGCCGGGACCCGCCCTCTTCCACACCCCCTTCGAGCCACAGGACGCCGCGAAGGCCGCCTGTTTCCTGACGTTCCTCCCGGCTCCCGACGCGCCTCCCGCGGGGGGGGTGGATCCGGCCGCGGTCGTCCGTCTCCGCTTCAGCGAGCCGATGGACCCGGAGACGGTGCAGGCCTTCGACACGGTGACGCTGACGTTCCTCGATCAGAGCGGGTTCGCGCCCGCAATCCTCCTCCCCACCTCGCTCGCGGTCGGGGAGTGGGCGGACGCGGAGGGATCTCGAGAATTCACGTTCGTTCCGAGCGCGCCGTTCCCGCATCAGGCCTCCTCGGCGGAACTCGTTCGCCTGCGAGTCGTCACCGGAACCGGCGGCGTGACGGACGCCTCCGGCAACGCGCTCGCGGTGCCGCTCTTCGAGCCGACCTTCAGCCTCGATCCGTCGGCCCCTTCCGCCGAAACCGCCGGCTTCTCGCTCCGCTTCGATTCCCTGAACGAGACGAACGGCGTGCTCGGCCCTCCGGACGTCGAGGGAAAGCCGGAGGTGGGAGGGCAGGTCGTCTGGGAGCCGGGCCGACTGAGGGGGCGGACCGTTCTCCGGTTCTCCCGCGCTGCCGACCTCACGAGTCCCTTCGTCGCTGCCGGGCCGCTCTCGAACCTCCCCAGCTACGCGCCCCTCACGCCGTACGGATCCCGGCTCATGACTCTGTGGCGACACCTCGACCTCGGCGTGTCCCTCCAGAACCCCGCAGAGGTGAATCTCGACGTGGAGCGGCTCTCCTGGGCCCCGTTCCTGGGCGCGCCGGCTCCAGGGGGCCCCGGGGTGGGCCAACTCGTCGCGGCGGACACGCTCGCTCGACTCCGCATCGATCTCTCCCATTCCTACTTCTTCCCGGACGAGTTCGTGGATCCCTCCTCCTTCTATCAGCTCGCCCAGTACGCCGCCTCGGGCCTCTCGGTCCCGAATTTCCATCCGACCATCGGTCCGCCGGCGAGCGGGGGGTTCGGATCCTCCGGCAATCCCTTCGCCTACTGGGGAAACCCCGCGACGGAAGCGCCGGCCGGGCCACCCCTCACCGTGTACGACGGCCCCTACACGATCACGCCCTCGGACCTCTACTTCGTCCCAGGATCCAACACCCCGCGGATGCCTTATCCCCCCTTGGCGACGACGTACACCTGGAGGGACAGCGGGTTTCCCTACGGCCTGAAGGGAGGGCCGCTCAACGGGGGCGTGGAACCGCTGCAGTGGGAGGCGATCTATGGACCGGGCTCGCGCACGCTTGTCGCGCAGACCGGAAAGGTCCCCTCGATCGCGCTTCCCCTCCTCCTCGACTATCGCACCTATCCGCTCAACCCTGTGGCACCTCTCGGACAGAACCTCGCCCAGATGGTCGTTCTCAACAACGGCTACAACGGATACTCGGGGCCGAGCTACAGCCCGAAGTTGCGCCTTTTTTCTCACGGCGGATTCAACAACCAGGGAACTCTTGTCGTCGTCGATCCTGACGCGAACGCGGCGACAGGAGGACTCAACCCGGCCTCGATCCCTCCAGGGCTTCCCACGCTGGTCGCTGATGCGAGGCTCTACCTCGGTCAGGTCGATTTCGTCGTCCGCATCACGCGGGCGTTCACGCACTGGTTCGACACGGGAGCGACCCCGAACGTCACCTACGGCGCGCCCGTCGTCGAGCCTCGACCGTCTTCCCTCCCTCCCGGGACGCTGGTACTCGTCGAGTTCCGGGGGGCGGATCTCGTGACGGGGCCCTGTCCGCTCGGCATCTCCGCCACGGGACCTGCGAGCGAGCCCCTCGAGGACGCTTCCGACGCGAATCTCTACGGGGTCTACACGACGGGGAACCCCGCCGGCGCCGTGACCTCGGGCTTTCCCATCGGCGGAACGCCTTGCGACGCGCACGTCCAGGGCGTCGCGCCGCCTTTCGCGAGCAACCCGAGCCCGTATCAGCCCGAATGGACGGCCGACCTCTCGGCCTTGAACGGCAAGCGCTTCCTCCAGATGCGATTCACCTTCGTGGGCAACATCGACACGGAGGACGTGCCGTCCCTCTCGGCCGTCGGAATCGCATACTTCCGGTAGGTCCTCCGGGGGCTCAGGGGTTCCCGACGAAGGTCGACGCGTTCCCCTGCGGCTGGCCGTTCGCGTCGAGCCAGGAGTCGAGGACGATTCCCGTGGCCGGGTCCGTGAGCCGGCGGATCAGGGTCAGGCCGAGCGGGCCCGCGAGGTTCGGATCGAGCGCGCCGTCGCGGAGGTTCGGCGCCTGGCCCGGATTGAACATCGCGTGGTTGCTCGAGCCGTTCGAGCGGCCGTTCCCCTCGACGATGCGGTCGAGGTTCAGCGCCGCGAAGGCCGGGTTGTAGGTGCTCGCCGGCGCGACCCCGTTGCACCCCTTTCGGTTCGGGTTCGTGTCGAGCGGGTTCTCGGGGCAGCCGTCCGCGTCGAAGAGGAAGAGGCCGGTCCCGAGGCCCGCCACCATGTGCGGCCAGAAGGGGGACCCGAGCTGGTTCCCCGGGTTCTGGCCGAAGTGCGTGCGGAGCTGGTTGAAGTCGAGGGCGGCGTAGTTCCCGGCCGCCATCGCCGTGCGGAAGGTGCCGTACTGCGCCCCCCACGTCGCGAGCCCCCCGGTCGTCAGATGGCAGGTGGCGCAGTAGCGCGGGCCTTCCTTCGTCGCCGAGACTTTCCCCCGGATCGAGTGCGCCATCATCGCGTTGTGGCTGAGGGAGGGGAACGCGACGGCGGGGTTGTTCCCTCCGCCGTTGCGATCCGTGAAGGCGAAGACTTGGGAGAAGGTCCCGCTCTGGTCGCGGTACTTGAAGAAGGCCTTCGTGTTCGCCGCGAAGGGCGTGATCTTGTTCCGGGCCCCGACGCCGAGCTGGTAGTAGACGGGCGACTGGTAGACGAAGTCGGCGTTCCTCTCGCGGAAGACGATCCGCTGGCCCGTGATGTTGCTGAAGTTGTTCCCCGTGTTGTACTCCCCCTCGAGGTGGCACCCCATGCAGGTGTTCGTCCAGGAGGCGTGGCACGAGGCGCAGTCCATGTTGTCCCCGTGGCTGAACCCGGGCGTCACCCCGCCCGTCTGCTGGGGGCCGAGCCCCGTCGCCGGGTTCCCGTCGGCGCGACCCATCGCGTAGGAGGCCTTCACGCTGTAGAGCGGCTGCTGCGTGACCGGGTGCGCCTTCGCCGAGTCGACGACGACGTCGCGGATCTGCGGCACGTAATGGACGTTTCCGGTGAGCCGGCTCCGCAGGTAGTACTCCCCGGCGGCCACCTGGAAGACGTTCCGCAGGGGGAGCCCCTCCGCGTCCATCGCGAGGTCGGCCGACATCCCGTCGTAGGTCGTGCCGACGGTCGTCGGCGCGTAGGCGGCGACCGTCCCGTGGCAGTTCTCGCACCGGATCGCGACGGACTGCTCCATGCGGCTCGGGATGTCGCGCTCCCCGGCCGCGACGTCGCCGCCGTG
>Ga0187892_10010748_pt1 | contig 11483 bp, 10 predicted proteins | sample MA1701073metaG_FD_139345 | JGI IMG/M metagenome (GOLD analysis project Ga0187892, IMG submission 139345) | Bio-ooze microbial communities from a basaltic lava cave in the Kipuka Kanohina Cave System on the Island of Hawaii, USA - MA170107-3 metaG ... | reverse complement strand
TCTCTACGGCTTCCACAACCAGGGCGACGTGTCGGTGGTCGCGGGTAGCGGCCTCGGCGGCTCCTCGCTGATCAACTGCGCGGTGGTCGTGGAGCCCGAGGAAGCGGTCTTCCGGCAGGCCGGATGGCCCAGTGAGCTCGCGTCCGGAGACCTGCGCCCCTACTACGCGCTGGCCCGCGGCATGCTCGACCCGCAGACGACGCCCAAGGATCGGTTCCCGGCCAAGCTCAAGACCCATCTCGACACCGCCGCGGTCCTGAATCGGACGGGGATCTGGCGGGTCGACGCGCACTCGCTGCCCCTCGCGATCACCTTCGACTCCCGCACCAACGCGCAGGCGATGCGTCAGCACGGCTGCGTGCAGTGTGGTGATTGCGCGACCGGTTGCAATGTCGGCGCCAAGAACTCGCTCGACATGAACTATCTGCCGGTGGCCTGGGCCCACGGGGCGCTGCTGTTCACACAGGCCGAAGTCGAGCGCGTCGAGAAGACGGGGGATCTCTACCGCGTCCACTACACCCTTCGCTCGGGCAAGCGCCTGGTGTCGGACGATACCGGCTTCGTGACCGCTCGCTCGGTGATCCTGGCCGCCGGCACCATCGGCACCAACGAGATCCTCCTGCGCTCTCGCGATCGTGACGGGGTCACGACCTCGGACTGGCTCGGCAAGGGCTTCTCGGCGAACGGCAACTTCCTCGGATTGATCGACTACCAGCACTCCGATCATGCGGTGTGGACGAACAGCGGAGGGGTCGGAGTCGCGAGGGGCACGCCGAAGGTGCCGGTGGGCGCCACGATCCAGGGCATCATCGACTTCCGGCGCCCCGACCGGCCGCTGGTCCGCCGGGTCATCCTGGAGGAGCTTGCGCAGGCGAGCGCGCTCGCCCCCGGGGTCGCCATCTTGATGGTGGCCAACCTGAACCGGGTCTTGACGGTGCTGGGGTGCGGCCACGATACCGCCGACGGAGAGATCCAGCTCGAGGACGACGAGGCCGCGGTGCGGTGGCCGGGATACGCCGGCCAGGCTTGCCACGCGGAGATGATCGCGCTGATGGAGCGCTACGCCGCCGCGCACGGCGGCCGGTACCGGCCCTTCACGGTGGGCGCCAATACCACGGCCCATCCCCTGGGAGGATGCCGAATGGCGGCGACGGCCCGCGAGGGCGTGGTCGATCACCGCGGCCAGGTATTCGCCGCCTCACCCGGTCTGGCCGAGCGCGCGGTCCACCGCGGACTCTACGTCGCCGACGCCTCGATCGTCCCCACCGCCCTCGGCAACAACCCGTTGCTGACGATCGCAGCCCTGGCCGAGCGCATCGCCGACCTGATCGTGACCGCCCCGGAGAACGCCGCCCTCTTCGACACCGCGCGGGCCCGCTGAGCCGCGCCCGCGCGCGAGCGGCTAGCGCGGGCTGATCCGCGCCACGTCGAAGCCGTAGCGGCGCGCGGTGTTGCCGCCGACGATCTTCGCCTGCTCGTCCTCCGGGACTCCGGCCAGGATCTCGGCGAGGATCTTCCGCGATTGGGGGAAGGTCGATTCGCTGTGGGGATAGTCGGAGCCCCACATCATGTTGTCGACGCCGATCGTGTCGCGCAGGCGGATCCCGATGGCATCCTCCTGGAAGCTCAAGGAGATGTTGCGGTGAAAGAAGTCGCTCGGCCGCATGCCGTCCCGGAACCGGACGAGGGCTTCCTCGTGGCGCTCCCGATAGGTGTAGTCCATGCTGGACAGCAGGTGCGGCGCCCACGCCAGCTCGAACTCGACGATCACGAGCTGGAGGCGCGGATAGCGCTCGAAGACCCCGGAGAAGACCATGTCGCACATCGAGGTGGCGGGACCGAAGGCCTTGGTCGCCCGGCTGCTCGCGTCGCGCAGGGTCTTCTCTCCCGCGCCCCGGATCTTGCCTTGCCGGCGCGTGGCGGTGTGCAGGCTGAGGGGCATGTCGAGCGCCTGGGCGGCCGCCCAGAAGGGCTCGTAGTCGGGGTGGTCGTAGCGCCGGTGCTCGAGCGGCAGCTCGGTGATCATCGCCCCGGCGAAGCCGCGCCTGGCCGCGCGCTCGAGCTCCCGGACGCCGTCCGCGACGTCGTCCAGGTTGATCATCGCGATCCCCTTGAGCCGCGCCGGGTCCGCGCGGCAGAAGTCGGCCAGCCAGTCGTTGTACGCGCGGAAGATCGCGGACATGAGCGGGGTATCCGCCACCTTGAAGTAGAAGAGGCCCTGGGACGGGTACAGCACCTCGCCGGCCACGCCGTCGAGCCGCATGTCCTGCAAGTGCTGCTCGGGGTCGTACCCGCCCCGGTGCACGTCCTCGAAGCGGGCCAGGGATGAGATGGTCTCGGGCGCGTCGAAGCGGGCCCCCGCGTTCGAGATGAGCCCGATCCCCGAGAGGACCTGGTCGGCCTCGACGACGAGCTGGTCGGCGCCGTCGATGCGCTGCATCCGAGGCGCCCGATCGCGGAAGGCGGCGTCGATGCGGGTCGTCCACAGATCGGGCGGCTCGAAGACGTGAGAATCGGACGAGAGGATGAGGGCGGGAGTCATGGCCAGCTCCTTTCCGGTCACGCCGGGCTCGCCGGAGATGGTAGCAGGATCGGGCCCCGAGGTCAGGTCAGGAGGAGACGGAGCGCGCCGGCGAGGGCGATGGCCACCAGGGTGAGCGCGAACGCGCGCCGGGGCAGCCGGGCGTTGAGCCGGTATCCGAGCCAGCTCCCGAGGTAGAGGAGCGGAGTCGCGGCCACGGTGGCGAGCAGGAGCGGCGGCGTCACCCAGCCGATCGCGGCATAGGTCCCGACCTTCACCCCGTCGGAGAGGGCATAGGCCAGGGTGCCGGTGGCCACGACGCCGGCGCTGCCGAGAGGCCGCCCGACCAGGTAGAGCCCGAGCACCACGCCGCCCGAGTGCGCCACCGTCGAGGCCACGCCCGCCGCGAGCCCGACCCCCATGGCCACCGGCGGCCGGACCGGCGCCGCGGTCGGGGGGCGACCGCGCAGCATGACCGCGAGCTGCACCGACCCGAAGAGCAGCGCGGCCCCGCCGATGGTCTGACGCAGCGACGCGGCGGAGAGGCCGGCCACCAGCCAGCCGCCCAGCGCGATGCCGACGAGCATCGCGGGCACGAGCCGGCGCGCCTCGACGACGTCCCAGCGCCGCCAGTAGAGCCAGAGCGAGATGGGGTCGCTCAGGAGCAGGAGCAGGCCGATCATCGCCAGCACCGCCTGGGGCGGCAGGACGAGCGTCAGCACCGGCGTGAGGGCGAGCCCGATGCCCCCGCCCACCGCGTTGCGCAGGAAGCCGGTCACGAGGGCGGCCGCGCACGTGATGCCGATGAGGAGGGGGCCGACGTCCATGGCGAGTCAGGGTATCATCGCGGGCGATGGTAAGATTCGCGCGGGAGGTCCGGCCATGGTGACGCTGCTGACGGAATCGGGTGAGCACGAGGTGGCGGGTGCGGAGGCTTCGAGCGAGGCGCTCTGGTGTTCCGCGAAGGACGCGCTCCAGGCCACCGGCTGGGAGGCGAAGCCCGAGGGCCTCTGCAAGGGTGAGGTCTGCGTGCCGCTGCCCGCGGGCCGCGCGCGCGAGTTCGTGGACGGGGGCCGGATCAATCTGGCCGCCCTCTGGCGCCATCTCGGCCGGCCCGCGGTCCGGAGTGAGCGCGGCCACGTCTGGGTCCTGAGCGAGAGCGCGCGCGAGCGCCAGGCCGCGCTGGCGTCGCTCGAGGCCCCGGACTTCGCGCTGCCGGATCCCTCCGGCCGCATGCACCGGCTCTCCGACTACCGCGGCAAGAAGGTCTTCCTGGTCACGTGGGCCTCCTGGTGAGGCTGCCGTCGCGACCTGCCCGGGTGGCAGGCGCTCCAGGAGGAGCTGGCGGGTCACGGCTTCATGGTCATCGCGGTGGCGATGGATAGCCGGGAGGGTGATCCGCTGCCGTGGATCGACGCGGCCAAGCCGACCTACCCGACCCTGATCGATCGCGAGCACCGGCTGGCCGAGCTGTACGGCATCGTGAACGTGCCGCAGGCGGTGTGGATCGACGAGGCCGGGCGCATCGTGCGGCCGGCGGAGCCGGCCGGCGCCTACGAGGGGTTCCGCCAGATGAATCGCGCCACCCGCGAGATGCCGGAGGACGTGGCCCGGCGCACCGCGCAGGCGAAGGCCACGTATCTCGACGCGATCCGCGACTGGGCGCGCAACGGGGCGGGGAGCGCGTACGCGTTCGCCGCCGACCAGGCGCGCGCGCATCTGCCCGCGGTGACGGAGGACAGCACCAGGGCGCAAGCGATGTTCCGACTCGCCCAGTTCCTGCTCCGGCACGGCGAGCGGAACGAGGCGCAGCGATGGATCCGGGAGGCGAGCCGGCTCCATCCCGACTCGTGGTGCATCTGGCGCCAGGGCGCCGGCGTGACCGAGCTGGGCCTGGCTGCCCAGCCCGACTTCTGGGAGCGGGTGGACGGGCTCGGCGCGAAGCGCTATTACGCGCCGGTGGACATGCCGGGCATGCCCTAGCGTCGGCATGAGCGGCCCGCGCTTCGGCCTCAACCGCTTCGACTCCCGCTCGGTGGACGCCTTCGCGGCGGACGTGCGCCGCGCCGAGCGGCTCGGCTGGGACGCCGCGCTCCAGCCCGACTCGCAGCTCCGCCGCCGCGACACCTACGTGCTGCTGGCCGCGGCGGCACGGGCCACCGAGCGCATCACGCTCGGCCCGCTGCTCGCGAATCCGGTGAACCGGCATCCCACCGTCACCGCGTCCTCCATCGCCACCGTCGACGAGCTGGCGCCCGGCCGCGTCCTGCTCGGCTGGGGTGTGGGCGATACCGCGGTGCGCCTGGCCGGGCTCAAGCCGGCGCGGGTGGCCGAGCTGGAGGCGGGCACGCGGCTCATGCGCGCGCTGCTCGCCGGCGAGTCGGTCGAGGTGGGCGCGGCGCGGCCGGCTCGGCTGCCGCATCACCGGCCGGTACCGGTCTGGATCGCGGCGGGCGGGCCCCGGACCTTGCGGATGGCGGGTGGGGTGGCCGACGGCGTCTTCATCCGGGTCGGCACGCATCCGGCCAATATCGGGACCGCGGTGCGCGCGATCCGCGCCGGCGCCGTCGAGGCGGGCCGCGATCCGGCGGCGGTGAAGCTCGCCGCTATCTTCCACACCGTGCTGGTCGACGAGCCGGCCCGCGCCCTCACCATGGCCCGCTCCATGGCCGCGGGCTACTACGAGTACTCGCCCGCCCTCTTCGATCCGCCCGACCTCGAGTGGACGGGGCCCGACCCCGAGACGCTCAAGCGCGAGCGCAATGTCTGGCCCGACTTCCACCACGCGGCCGATCTTGAAGCCAGCGGCAAGGCCGTCGACTTCCTCCCGGTCGAAGCCGCCGACGCCTTCAGCCTCCGCGGCGGAACCCGCGAGGTGGCGGAACGCCTGGTTGGCGCGCTACGCGCGGCCCCCGCCACCTTCGACTACGTCGTGCTGCACCCGATCCCGGACCCGAAGTGGCCCTCCGACCCCGACCGCGACTACACCGCCCGCATCGCGCGCGAAGTCCTCCCCCAAGTGAGAAAAGAGCTGGAGAGGACTTAGCCAGAGAGCCGGAGCTAGTGCAGCTGCTTGTGCACGAACTCGATGATCCGTGCGATCGTCCGCTCGGCCGCCGCGGGCTTCTTGCTGATGAACCCCTCGGCCTCACCCTCGAGGAGCTCGAGATCGACCTGGCCGCCAATCTTGCGGTACTGCGTCACGAAGCGGTCCAGGTCCGGCCGCGGGTGCGCCATGTCGCGGGTGCCCTGGATGTAGACCACCGGCGGCGTCTCGGCACGCTCGCCGCGCTCGAGCGCCAGCGTCGGGCTGCCCTCGGCCATGGCCTGCTCGGTGCGCCAGTACTCATCGTGCGAGGGCAGCACCCGGTCCACGACCTCCGGATAGGGCTGGCCGCTCGCCTTGAGGGCCTTCGCGTAGCGGTAGCGCCCGAGGGGATCGATGACCGGCCAGCAGAGCACCGCGCAGCGCACGCTGCCGTCGATGTCACTTGCCCCGGCGGGTAGGGACAACGCCGCGTACTTCGGATCGCGCGGCTTCATGGCGAGCAGCATGGCCTGGTGGGCGCCACTCGAGGCGCCCATGAGCCCGACCAGGTCCGGCCGTCCGCGGAACTCCGCCGCGCGGCTCTTGAGCCAGCGGATCCCGTAGCTGATATCTATCAGCGAGCCGGGGTACGAGGCCTCGGGCGGCTGCCGGAAGTCGAGCGCGGCCACGACCACACCGCTCCTGGCCAGTGGCTCGTTCATGATGGTGTCGCCCATCCGGTCGCCCCGGCACCACGCGCCGCCGTGCAGCTCCACGATCATCGGGAACGGTCCGTCTCCCCGCGGCACGAACATCCGGGCCAGGAGAGGCCGGTCTCCGTGACGGAGATACTCCACGTCCTTGACGTCGATCTCGTGACCCGTGGTCGCCATGGCAGCGCTCCTTATGTGGGGGAGGGGCCTTGTCGGCCCGTATCATACACCAGGGGCGCGGTGCGGCTTCCGGATCGGCGCGCTACACCGGCGAGGGGGCGCTCCGCTCCACGGCCGCGGCCCCGGTGCCCGACGACTCCGGGGGGATACGCGCGCCCCGGGCGGGCGACGGCGGCTCGAGGCCGTAGACGGTCTGAAGATGCTCCCGTGTCTCGACCAGGGTGCCGCCCACGAAGCTCGCGGCGGCCGCCTCGAGCTCCCGCCGCACCGGGCCCGTCGGGCCCCGCAGTCCCCAGCGGCCGACGACGATGCGGAGATCGGGGCAACGCGCCCGAAGCCGCTTGCAGAGATAGCGCGTGTGGGCGGCGAGGCCGCTCGCGGGCAGGGCGCCCAGGCACACCACGTCGGGCCGGGTCTTCTCGGCGCGCGCCATGACCTCGGAGGCCAGGAGCTGCGGCGAGGTCAGCTCGATCGTCCACTGGTCCGGATCCAGGAGATGTTCCAGCATCAGGAGGCCGAGCGCGTCCGCCTCGTCGCGTACCGGGACGCCGAGCACGTGGACCTTGCGCGTCGCGCGCGACGACCCGGATCGAGCGCACGACGTCCGGCACGAGCCAGTGGAGAGCAAGCGATGTGCCACCCGCCGCGCCAGGGAAAGCAGTAGAAAGGCGGCGAGAGCGCGTGCGGCCGGTAGTTTCTTCGCGGTAAGTCTGACCGGGACCGAGCCCGGATTTTCTCAGGCGTGGTGGTGATGGCCGCGCTCGTAGTGCGCGCGGAGGAGATCGAGCCCGAAGTCGCGGCGCGGATCGTGCCAGACCGAATGGATGTGGTTGGCATTGTTCTGGGTATTGTCGTACTCGATCAGCAGAGTCGGCCCGTGCAGCCGGTAGTAGTGCGCGCGGCCCGGCTCGAGCGGCCCGGCCCAGGCGAAGTGCACCCGCTCGAGCCCGGCCTCGCGCATGCGTCGCAGCTCCTGCTCGGCCAGCTCGCTGCGCATGTTGCGCGCGTACTCCTCGATGAGCTTGAGGGTCACGCTCCGCTGATCGCCGGTCATGTCCGCGAGCGCCAGACCCGCGGGCGTAGCGAGGCTGTCGGCGCGTCCCGGGCCGGTCACGATGTCGCCGAGCGACTGCGCCGCGATGACGGTGCGGGCGCGCTGGACGGAGGACAGGCTCTGGGCGAGGGCGCGTCCCAGGTCTTGCTCGGCCGCCAGCGCCCGCAGGCCCTTCGTCGGGCCGGAGGGCACCTCGGCGGGGTTCGCGCCCATGAAGGCCGGGGTCACCGCCACCGGCTGGCCGGGGACGAGCGTGAAGTTGAGCGAAAGATGATGGCCCTCGACGCGCCAGCCCCAGGGCGCGGAGGCGCCCGGCGTGCCGAAGACGGTGAACGCGTAGTTCTCCGGGTCACGAGACAGGCCGAACGTCTCGATGCGACGGAGCACCTCTTCCAGCTGAATGATGTTCGTAGCTTTGCCGTAGCCCACCGCGCTCAAGCTCGCCTTCATGAGCTCGTGCGCGGGGGCCCGGGCGGGCGCCGGCATCGCCTTGAAGGGCACGCCTTCGCGGCCGCGCGGCACGTAGTGCCAGTTGAGGCGCTCCGGGTCCGCGAGCGCGATCACCGCGCGCTTCCGCGCCTCCGCGGGAAGCGCGCCCAGGAAGGCGAGCGCGGCGGCCGCCATGGCCGCCCGCGCCCCGTCGCTCGGCTGGGCGAGCGACGGGCGGGGCAGCGCGCCGGCGGCCGCGCTCGCCGCCAGCCCGTGAAGCAGCCGGCGGCGGGTCAGGCGGGGCATGCGATCAGGAGTACTTGACGGTGCAGCCGTAGGCGCGCGTGACCGGCGTCTTGACCGGCTGGCCGGCGGTGACCGCCTCGAGCGCGGCGCGCACGTAGTTGTTCGCTCCCTGCACGTCCGCGCGGCGGGACGTCGGCCGGTCGTCGATCGCCCCGGCGTAGACCAGCGTGCCCGCCTTGTCCACGACGTACATGTGCGGCGTATTGGTCGCGCCGTACAGCTTGCCGGCCACGCCCTTGGTGTCGAGCAGGACCGCGGTGGGGGCGGCCTTGCGGGACGTCGTCAGCTCGTCGGCCTGGGGCGGGGTCACGTAGCCCTGCGTGCCCTCCGACGAGGAGATCACGGTGAGCCACACCACGCCCTGCCCGGTGGCGTCGCGCTGCAGGCCCTGCATATTGCCGGTCTCGTAGTGCTTCCGCACGTAGGGGCAGTCGTGATTCGTCCACTCGAGCACCACGATCTTTCCCTTGTAGGAGGCGAGGCTCACCGGCGAGCCGGTGGTCGCGTTGACCGTAAAGCCGGGGGCGGGCTCGCCGACTTTCGCGGGGGCGGCCCAGGCCGGGCGCGCCGGGAGGAGGGCGGAGGTGGTCCCGGCCAGGACGAGACCGGTTCCGGTGCGGGCGAGGAAGCTCCGGCGGGTCAGCAGTGCAGGGCTCATAGACGCTCCTTGTCGATGGCTTCGAGGATGGTGCTTTCGGTCAGGATCTGCGGGAGCACCCGGGGCTCGGGCGCGGCGGCCTGGCCGACCCGGGCCGGGTAGACGACGTAGAGGGGAACACCGCTGCGGCCGAAGGAGCCGAGCACCGAGGCGATCTCCGCGCTGCGGTTCGTCCAGTCGGCCTTCAGATAGACCACGCCCTTGCGGGCGAAGGCCTCGGTCACCGCGGGGGAGCGCAGCGCCACGCGCTCGTTCACGAGGCAGGTGATGCACCAGGCCGCGGTGAAGTTCACGAAGACCGGCTTGCCCTGCATGCGCAGCTCGGCGAGCCGGCCGGGCGAGTAGGGCTCCCACGCCGCGCCGGCCGGCGCGCCGGCCGTGGGCGCCGGCGGCAGGCTCGCGGCGGCCAGGGGAGCGAGCGCGACCGCCGCCGCGACGCTGGCGAGGGCGAAGCCGGTGGCCGCGCGGCGCCACCGCGGCGCGGCGCCGCGAGCGGCGTGATGCAGCCACGCGCCGAAGGCGATGAGCAGCAGGCCCACCAGCACGAGGGCCACGCCGTCGGGGCCGGCCTGGCGGCTCACCACCCAGACCAGCCACGCGACCGAGGCGTAGAGCGGGAACGCGAGCGCCTGCGAGAGCCGCTTCATCCACGGGCCCGGTCGCGGCAGGAGCCGGCGCCAGGCCGGGACCAGGCTCAGCGCGAGGAAGGGCAGGGCCAGGCCGAGCCCCAGGGCCTCGAAGACCGCGAGCGCGGCCGCCGGCGGCTGGGTCAGCGCGTAGCCCACCGCGGCTCCCATGAAGGGCGCGGTGCACGGGGTGGCGGCCACCGTGGCTAGCGCGCCGGTGAAGAAGGAGCCCGCGTAGCCGGGCCGGGCCGCGAGCCCCTGGCCCACGCCGGTAAGGCGCCCGCCGATGGCCAGGAGCCCGGAGAGGCTGAGCGCCAGGGTGAAGAGCACGTAGGCCAGGGCGGTGACGACCAGCGGGGACTGGAGCTGGAAGCCCCAGCCGATCTGGGCGCCGCCGGCGCGCAGCGCGAGTAGCGCGCCCGCCACGACCGCGAAGCAGACCAGTACACCCGCCGTGTACGCGAGCCCGTGCCGCCGGACCACGCCGGGGGAGGCTTCAGCATGGCGGACCAGCGCGAGAGCCTTTATGGAGAGCACGGGTAGCACGCACGGCATGAGGTTCAGGATGAGCCCGCCGGCCAGGGCCAATCCCAGCGCGGCCACGAGGGACAGCGACGGCCCGGCGCTTGCGCTCCCCGCAACCGCCTTGATGGCGAAGGCCTGGCTCACCTGGCCCTGGTCGAGCCTTTCGCGGATCACCAGCACGCCGTCGAGGTCGGAGTCGGTCGCCGTGGGCAGGAGCCCCCGCTTCGCGCGCAGCGTGATCCCGGCCCGGTCGATGGTGACCTCCTGGACGGCCGCGTGATCGATCACCCCCCAGCGCCCCGGGAAGAACCAGACCTCGGCGATGCGATCGGGCTCGAGCCCGGGCGCGGTCACCGACACCGTCACCGCCTCGGGCGTCGCGCGAAACGAAGCGGGCCAGGGGCTCGGACTGGGCACCGCGCGGCGAGCTTGCTCGATCGCGGCGGCCCCGGCACCGGCCACGGGCTTGCCCGCCACGACCGGAAGGGCGAGGGTCACCTCCGCTTCTTCCGGGATGCAGATCTTCTCGCAGACGAGCCAGGCCGCGTGCCCGCCCAACCGGATCGTCGTGCCCGCGGTCAGTCCCTCCGGCGCGGTCAGCCGCGTGAGCAGCACGACCTCGTTGGTGTAGCCGAAGCCCATCAGCGGCCCGATCGGCAGCCGCTCGGGCTGCGGGAAGACGAGAGGGCCGGCCTGCCAGCCCGCGGGCAGCGCCCAGTCGACGGTGGGAGGCTCGCCGGAGTCGCCCGGATTGGTCCAGTAGGTGTGCCAGCCGGGAGCGATACGCTGGTGGATCCCGACCCAGAAGGACGAGCCGGGCTCGATGGAGGCGACCTCGCTGAGCAGGGTGACCGAGACCCGGGGGGGACCGGGAGGGGCGGGGCTCTTGGCGGTCGGCGCGCGTGCCGGCTCCGCGGCCAGCCCGGAGCCGGCCAGCATTCCCCCGAACAGCGCGGCGGCGAGGAGCCGGATCGCCATCGCCGCCGGACCTACGGGCGCGGCTTCACCTTCTCGAAGAGCGGCAGGTACTTGCCGTACCCCTCCTCCTCGAGCTTCGCGACGGGGATGAACCGCAGCGCCGCGGAGTTGATGCAGTAGCGCAGGCCGGTCGAGGGCGGACCGTCCGGGAACAGGTGCCCGAGGTGGGAATCGCCGTCCGCCGAGCGGACCTCGACGCGACGCATGCCGTGGGAATCGTCGGCATGCTCCTTGACGGTCTCGGCCTCGAGGGGCCGGTCGAAGCTCGGCCAGCCGGTGCCGGAGTCGAACTTGTGGATCGAGGAGAAGAGCGGCTCGCCCGTCACGACATCCACATAGATACCCGGTTCATGATTGTTCCAGAACTCGTTCCGGAAGGGCGGCTCGGTGGCGCTGCACTGGGTGACATTGTATTGTGCCGGGGTCAGACGGCTCTTGAGCTCCGCGTCGGTCGGGCGCTTGGTG
>Ga0187892_10010747_pt1 | contig 11483 bp, 28 predicted proteins | sample MA1701073metaG_FD_139345 | JGI IMG/M metagenome (GOLD analysis project Ga0187892, IMG submission 139345) | Bio-ooze microbial communities from a basaltic lava cave in the Kipuka Kanohina Cave System on the Island of Hawaii, USA - MA170107-3 metaG ... | reverse complement strand
TTAGCCAGTACCGCGTCACACTCGTTCATCATGGCTACGTCGCCTTGGTAAATCTCCAAAGCAGGATCTTCAGAATCTTCTCTCACTTTATTGTCAAAGGGATATAGTCCTTCCAATCCGTTGTCGGCGAGTCTTTGTTTGAGAAATTCACCGTATTCAATGGCATCCGTTCTAAAAACTTCAGGACCTGCTAAATAGATCTTTTTCACGTATACACCTCTTACCCCTTCGTAGGGTTTAAAATCTTATAAGTAAGATTAGATTAACAAATCAAAGCGAACTAGTCAAGGAAAGAAATAGATTGATAAAACGAGCGAATATAGATCTGGTATATAAAATTTTCTATCCACTCATAATCAGGTTCGTCTCTTAGAGTAGACTTTTCTTGAGCCTCGTATAGTTTAGCAAGCCCTTCTTCGATCATGTTGGCCACTTCGTCGTAAGGGAGTTCTTTGTTCTTGATTTTAAGAAGAACTTCCCGATCCGGTCTAGGAAAGGTGATTTTACCGGTTTCTAAGAGTTCAAGAGCTTCGTTGTTTACTCTAACGGCGTGAGACAACGCTTTCCAGTCAATTCCACCCGCGACACTCGCTTTGTGTGCTCTATCTCCATAGCCTTGTAAAATACGTCCAAACACGTCTCTGGCAAACTTTACGGTAGATCCAAACGGAACCTTGCGACCGCATACGTGTAGGTGCGGCATCAGGGTAACCTTATCCGGTCCTGGAATCATCACTACCTCAACCAAAGCAGTCTTTTCAAGAGAAATCAAAGATTCGCATTCAACTACGAGTTTATGAATTGCTTCCTCGTGAAGAAACAATTTATCTCGTATGGGTAGGGTTTCCAACAACGCTACCGTTCTTTTCACCGCGTCCATCCTGCTACCCTTAATTCCATATTTTGCCGCTTGTTGTCTAGCGTATCCTACAAATGCGTTTACATTTTTGGTAAGGATCTTATCTCGGTTAGCGTCAATCTCGTACATAACGTAAGAACCTAAATCTGTAACGTCGATGATATTTTCGGCATTAGCAAAGAGCAGGTCTAGCGCAACAGTTTGACCCTCTGCCAATAGTTCCAAAAACCTACAAAGACTAAAGATCTCAACATCTACGTCGTCTTTGGTATTTCGTTCCCCTTCAGCTTTACTTCGCTTAGTTTGTATGGTCTTTTTAACTTTCCCAAGTACTATATCCCTTAGTTCGGGAATATAAATCCCTTTGATGTCTAAGTCCGACTCAGGAGTGTTAGTCCCATAGAGATGAGACCCAAACTTAATTTTAATAATGGTATTCATAAGTACGACTTTGGCTCGTCAAACAACGTGTGGTTGCGTAGCATTTTAAGTCCAAGTACGGTTGCGGCTTTATAAGCATTACGAATTGTAAAGCCGACATGAGAATCTGTTTGAACTAGGTTTTCCTTCATGCACTCAAAGTCACCGTCATCATCTATAGCTACAAAACCGTCTATGCTTCTTCCTGCTAACTTAGCGCGTTCAAGCCAAGCGGTGCATTGAACTCCACGCTGACCTGCTTCTCTGCCCGTGATATCAATCACTTTATCAGGATCGATACCGTTACGGCCTAAAATACGTTTACACCACTTTAAGCCCCAACCTCGCCAAGTAGAGGACACTACTATTCTAAGATCAGGAACTTCATCTAAAAGTAGTTGAATGTTTGAACACGCGATTGGATCGAAGTCACAATGATCAGTTAAGTAAAAAAGAGATAGATTGGTGAGTTCCCAACCCAAGTTGTTTCCTTGAGGTGCGAGTTTATGGTGAATAGTTCGAAGTACCTTTAAAAAACTGTAAGCTAAGTTTCTGAAAAAACTCTTTACCCTATTCATACGGATTCTACGATGCCAAATAACTTCTTGCTTGGAATTCAAGACTCCGTCGATGTCTAGGAAAAGAACTTTCATTTACGTTTTTTCCAAAGAATTATCGCTCTTTTCTTAAACAAAAAACTATTATGGAATTTTGCAAAAGGAGATATCTTCAAAACCAAAAACCCAGTATAAAGATTCTTTTCTCCCAAGTTCATTTCGATCTCGTAAAACCGAACCCCAAACCATTTAATGAATGAGTTAACCACGTCACTGTAAGGCAAGATTCTCATTTGTTAAGCTCATTCATGACTTCATCACAATCTTGCAAAATAACCCAAATACTACCAGTCTCTGTAGTGACCTCACAAGCGTATCTGGTGTTTACAACAGGTTTTCCGTTTTCGTCTTTATCTTGGTATTTCAAAGGAATCTCTTTATCGATGCTTCGAATCTCTGACGACTTGACGTATTTAGTTTTAAACAAAGACAACAATCGATCGTAATTGTAAAAGCTTTTGTTAGGAGTTAAAGCACTAACACAGATTAAAAAAGATACAAAACTCATAAGCCAACTTTATCACTTAGAGCGAAAGGTGTCAAATAGAAACCAAGCGCCTACTGCTAGGGCAGCTCCTGGCATACCAGCTGCGACGGCGTCGTGCTCCATTACTCCAGAAACCATCATCAGAACGTCTATCAATAAAAGAGGCGAACTCGCCGCAAACAAAGCTAATCTAACTACTTTTTTCATTTTTCTTCTCCTGTTTTTTCAATACAAATTTTTTCTCTTGTGCCTACAAATGTCATGTGTTGTCCAGCTCGTAGTATTTCAATCTTTACCTCAGTTCCGGGCTCTCCTCGGAGGGTGTCACTTAAAATCATATCTCCGACTTTTATTCCCATTCTTTCTGCCGGATAACCCTGTGCGACGAGCGTCACGATTCGATTTGTAAAATCGGGAGTATAAGACATCTCAATGCCTACTCCGCCAAACCAATCTAAGTTACCACAATCACGGTCTACGTACTTTTTCTCGGGAGGTTTCTTCTTAAGTGCGCCTTGGTCTTGAATATCAACTTCAGTAGGCTCTTCAGCTTTTTCAGGTTCTTTTTCTATGATAGAACCGTCTTTCTCTGTGGAGGGCTTTCCACCCTTTACTCCCGCAGACCCGCTTCCCCCTCCCAAAAATGCGAGGGTAATAAGTAAAGCGTGAGCCGTAAAACTAAGTAAGAACGGTTTTTTAAAAGCTTCCTTCTTTTCAGGTAAAAGAAGATATCCTTCCTTGTTAAGTAGAGGATTTTTATTAGCCATTAGCTGTCCCACTTATTCCTAATTTCATCAGGGAGATCTCTCACGTCTTTGCCATATATAGTTTCCATGGCTTGTCTGCATAAGTCTTGTCCGTGCAATTGATTACCGTGAAGACCTTGATCTTCGTCTGGGTATAACTCGCAAACAATTTCAGATATACGTCTCCAAGAGTGCATTGGATTTCCAGTTCTAAGCTTTTGAATCAATAATGCTTTTTCTTCGGGCATCTTATCTTCGTAAAGCATTACCAATTCCTCGTGTAGGTGAGCAACAACGCTTGTCCCTTTCTTGAAAACGTAAAGCCCTTAAGTCCTAAGGACTCGATAACGTCTTTAATAATTCTTTGAAGGTTTTTGTCTGCTTCGAGTGTGCCGTGGTGATCTTTGATAACCACTAATTCCCCGTGATACTGAATCGCCTTGCCTATGGTCTCTAAGGCAATTCCAGTGGTTCTTCCCGTTATTCGATCTTCCTCATCACCCACGAGTGCTCTTAGTTTAGTTAAAACCTCTTTACGGCTATTAAGCGGTTTAAACATTTTTATTTGGCCTCAGGTCTACAAAAGTTTTCATACCCGCTGCTTCCATCTTGTTCAGATAATCTTCGAATTCAAGCTGGATCTGAGCGTACAGGTCCTGATCGAGTTGATCCTGTATTTCAAAAGCGATCATAAACAAGCATTCCAAGAACCGATATCCGGTTTTGAATTGCAATTTTGACGCTTCTGATTGAAGTTCCTCTTCACTCACTCTTTCGCTCCAAAGTGTAAACTCCCCCTTCAGTTTCGAAGGTGAGGGTAGTAGAGGTTTCGTCCAAAATCTTTACAATTGGGCTAGTTCGGATGTAGTTCCAAACGTGTGAAACTCGGATTCCAGGTTCTCCCGCTACATCTACTACTTCTAAGGTTCCCGTAATAGCTTGACCAGGTCGAACCATACTGCTTTGATTCTTAGCTTTTATTTTTTCAAGTCGATACTCTGCTTCGGAGTCCAAATTCTTAAGCTGTTCTGGTACTTTTCCTTCAAGGGTTTCTGGTATTTTTACTTTTGGCACAGGTTCCTCCGCGTCTGGGTTTTGAATTATGAAGTAGCGAGACATAGCTCATCTACCTTTATCTTCAAATAGTTTCAATGAATCGATTTTTTTTAAGGTTTTCTGAAGGTCTCTTTCCAAAAACTCACGATATTCTTTTGGATGTGATTTGCGTTTTTCAGGAACTGAGGGATCTGAAATCCTAGATTTAAGATTTTCAGCATATTTTACTAGTTTAGTTAATTTTTCACGAGGGGTCATCGGTTTTCCTCTATTTTTCGAAGTTTAGTAAACATTTGGGCAATTTCAGTACTATTTCTACGTAAAGCTTCAAGCAAAAGTATGCGGGGGTGACTAGCGACTCCTTCGGGGTATTGTATATGTACGCTATTTGGTTCAAATAAAAGTTTAAGAATCATATCGTAAACTTCCTCTCCACCACGTTTTCGACCCAACGCCTCCTCATACGGCATTGAAATTGTCTTCATCGATTTTTCCTTGCATCAGCTTTAGTGATGGTAGCTTTGAACTCACCCATTCGGGTATCCTTTTCTTCAGTAAACTCCATGATGACACTAGTCAGGCGATCTTTAAGCGCGGTAGCTTCTTCTCTGGAAAGTCGGATTTCAAAATCCAACCCAATTCTAAGGTCCGATCTCTCTTCCATTATTTCTTCTCCACTAGTTCAAAAAACTTTTCGATAACATCTAAAACTTGAGCATCATTCTTTTCATCCGCAATAGCCAGGTAGTGGTTAAAGTTTTGAAGATCTAAATGACTGAGCCTAGCTCTTGCTCGAATTACCAAACTCTTCACACTTTCTTTAGGACGAACCGTGAGTGCTTGTTTCATACCAATACTGTACTAGTTTGATCGTAGATAGTCAAGAAATTTTTTGCGATAAACTTTATTTTCTACGAAAAAGGTCGCGATATGATATCCGTTCTCTAAGATCCAGAAACTCTTACGTTTACTGTTTTTGGCTTGCTTAAAGATTTCTTCACCATTATTGAACTTTACGGTTCCGTCATACCGGTCGTGAATGACCAACAACGGCACGGTTATGTTTTCTATATTCGGCGCGTACTCGTTAGACACCGTAAGATACGGAATCCAGCTGACTATAAATGTAAGCCAATTCCTAGATAGAGTTTGAGAAAATATGGCCTTATACGAGAGAAAGCCAGAATCCGCTACTACTAGATCTATTCGGGTATCTTTCTCCGCCGCTCTGAGGGCGATTGGAACTCCCATGCTTTGGCCGTAGACTATGAACTTACCGTTGCTTTTACGTTTGTGCAACATCCAACCTGCGTTTAAAGCTGCCAAGCCATCGTAATAAGTGTTTTCAGGTGTTGCTACTCCGGTGGATTCTCCGTAACCTTGATAGTCAAACACGAATACGCTGTAGCCTTCGTCTACAATCCAAGTGAGCGTTAGATAGTGGGCAGTCAAGTTTTGGCCATTACCGTGGAATTGAACTACGGTACCCTTCGGCTTAGAAGCAGGAAAAAACCATCCATGAAGAGTTTCTCCGTTTTTTGATTTAAAGTGAACTTCTTCTTTTACTAAGCCCCGCTCTTCTGGGGGGTAGTGTACTTTTTTGTCTGGAAAGTACATCATGGTGCTGCAGGAGCACAGCGTTGTTAGAAGAAAAACCGACAACCATTTAATAATAACAACCTCACTTTTTCTCAGGGATCGTGAACTTCTTTTTCACTACCACACAACTTCGACTGCCTTGCAGAGGAAGCTCGCACAAAGACGGATGAGGCTTATCTTCAACTTCCGCCTGATCTTTAATCCCAGCACAACTGGAAATAAAACACAATACCAAAATCTGTAAAACTCTTTTAAGCCGCATCGGGGTACTCCGGCTCGTAACTTCTAACGATTAATTCGTGTACGGGTTTTCCTAACGCAAGCATTTCGGTTTTCATGCTCATAGATCCTCGGGAAGTCCCATCCCAAATCAATAATAAAGCGTCTGCATATTGAGCCATCTCTTTGTTTCTGATGGGTCCAGCTGCTTTACCAAACTCATCCCAATCCGCTTTGAACGTTTTGATAGGTAAGCGTTTAGATTTAGCGTACCATTCCCCGGAAGCATCTACTCCAGTAGCTCCGCCCGATACGACTTCGTTGGGATGTAACCCAAACAACTTAATGAATCGGTTGATCGTATCAGCGTCTATGTTTTTGAAGGTTCTGCTTCCTGCGATTATGAGTTTCATTTTCCATGCCTTAGCTTATATTCCAGATCGTAATGACTTTCTATAGGCTTCAGACGAGCTATCTCCGCTTCTGCTTCCAATAGCTTCTTTTCTGTTTCATTCAGTTTTTCGGTAAGCTCTCTCAAAGCTTGTTTAACTGCGTCTGAGTTTTGAACTTTATCAATAATAGGTTTAAGAGCTTTCTCAACCACAGCCTCAAAAGAAGAGGGTGCGTTTCTAAGTTCCGTTGCGTCCACGATGGTTCTTAGGGTTACGTAGACTTTAGGTTCAAAACCTGAGTCTAAGCTAACATCTACGATAAAGTCATCCAATCCTACGAAATTAATTAATCCTTTAAAAAGCTGAGATATTGATTCATTGTATTTGAGAAAGCTCATGACACTCGATCCAAAAGTCTTTTAGCCAATGCGATGGAATCTCGAACGTCTGATAGTCCTCGGTGCTTACTAACGTGTTTTGGGGATTCGATTCCTTTAGTAAGTTTGAACAACTCGTTCATACCGCTTACGTCGATCATTCGATGATGGAGCTTGTTCACGATTCCGATCATGTGTTGTTTAAGAAATCCACGATCGAAATGAATAGAGTTACCACACATGATCGGCTTCTCACTCCCGAAGTTTTTCTCAATAAAGTAAAGCAAGCTTTGCTGAACAGTTAGTCGGGTGTTTTTTGACTTGGCTATATCATCCAGCAACCCGCTTTCGGTATGAGTTTTTCGACACCAATCGTTCATCTGTTGATCTAGGGCGGATTGTCCTACGTGAATTACTTCGTCGAAGGTATCGAGTTCGTTTAGATTCTCGTCCGTCACGATAGCTGAGATTTCGAGAATTGAGCATTCTCGTTCATCTAAGCCCGTCGTTTCAATATCCAACCATAATAGCTTTTTCATCACATCTCCTCGGTGTGGGTCTCAGCCCACTCTTGTTCATCTTCTGGACTCCATTTATTGCCATCTCCAGGTAGTCGATTTGACCTTAAATAAACGTCAAGATCGAAAGGGGGCGACATACCTTCTTTTTCTATAAAATCCAAAACCCTATCAGCAAACTCTTCATGATCCTCGATAGATCCGAGATTTATGCTGTCTTCTTTATAAAATAAGTATTTTCCTAAGCTTTTGACCATATCACTTCGTTTCATCGTTTTCTCCCGAAAATATGGTCGGATATTTGAGCTTCCATTGCTCTCTGAACTGCCCATGATTGAAAAGCTTTAAAGGACATTCCCGGTTGGATCAAACCTTCGCTCTCCAACTTTACCCACATCGGTTTAAGTTCCTGTAGTACGTCATCTATTTCCATGTCAGGATATCCAACAGTTTGAAGATGGTCGAGCATGGATTGTTTAACTTTTTCTCTGAGTTCTTGAATTCGCATTAGATCTTCCAGCCTATGGACACGCTGCTCACATTAAGCCCCGCGTCGACCCCAATGGAGTCTAGAGGCAACCCAACCGGCCTATACGTGTATTTTAACTTTTTTTCTTTGTAAGCCATGTACCCGATTCCCCCAATTACAAAGGGTATCGATCCAGTTTTAGACTCGACCACGGCTTTCGTCTTATCTTCGAGAAGTGTTATACCAGCTTTAGTTCCGGTCTGTGCGTTAGTAGCTTCCAGAGCTTTATTGCAAGCTTGGTTGTATTGTGGGTCAGAAGACATCACGGTCATACAAAATTGTGCGATTGCTAAAGCGTCAAGCATGGTCAACTCCGTGCCACAAAAAGGTATAAACTTTTGTGGCAAACTGAATCAGTTTATCCCACCCTTTACAGGGAGATTATCAAACTGAGAATCCGCAATCATCGAAACTGCGTGGTGAGTGATTTGATGCGAGACCTCACGAACAATATTGGCAAAAACTTGATTGTCGTGTTTAGCTATCATAGAAGCTCCGCTTAGGGTAGCTTGCGTAACTAGAGCTACGAGATCGATCATATTTCCAGAGAAATTGTACTCAGATTGAATCTCACCGTCTTTATCAGGACCGTTAGAAATTAAAATCGGTATCCGGTTCTCAGTAGCGAAGGTCATCAACTCCTTCACCATTTTAGTAAACTTTTCATTAACTTCGTTCATGGAAGTCTCCTTTTATAGAAACTTACCAAAACTGAGCCATCAAGTCAAGAAAAATCAGAGGTCTCGACAATGCTTGATGTCTTCTCGGGTATCAGACATGATCTTTAAGATCTGCTCTACCGACACGGGTTTGAAATCCCACACATCGACTCCGACGTTGATCATACGCTTCTTTTTAAGCCAGTGTTCGTGGATGTGGCCGCAAAGTAACCAGCTGCCTTGGTCCTCATACCGACGTTCAAAGAACCGCATGTCGTAGGTCTTTAGGCGCTCTCCCTGAGCTTGAGTGATAGCTCCAGATGCCGTGTAGTTATCTAGAACCGAGTCAATTCGACTACGAGTATCTTGTCCCGTTTTTCGCATCTCAAGTTTAGCTTTTTCGATCTCATCGAGTACAAATTGTGGGATATCCCCGGTAAACGGTCGATAAGGGAAGTGACACATTTTGACGTGTACACCTTCGATATCAAGTTCCAGTTTATCGTAAACTTCGTCAAACCCGATCTCTTTCATTTTCTCAATAGATCGATCGTGGTTACCTCGAATAAGGATTTTATAACCATTAAGTTTTTTGATAGTTTCTTTGGCTCGGGTGACCCCACAGAAAAAGATATCACCCATAAAATAGACAGTATCATTTGGGGATACAATCGTATTATAGTTTTCAATTAAAACCCGCTCCATTTCAGCAATACCTGAAAAAGGTCGCTGACAGTACCGGATTACGTTTTGGTGCCCAAAATGAGGATCAGAAATAAAATAAATGGCCATGGTTCAGCCTAACACTATCCGAGAGTTTTGGCAACATAGAAATTGACATACTATGTAGAAATTGATACTATCAGGTTATGAATAAGTTACTTTTATTGCTTGGACTTTTATTGAGCACTACGGCATTTGCCCGACCAAAACCGAGTGTTGTAAAACTGCTACAACAAAACACGTATCACGTTATCACCGATAATGGCTCTATCGGCACTGGGTTTACAGTTCAATATGAAAACAAAACGATTTTTGTTACCAACTGGCATGTATGTATCTCAGCTGGTGGTCGAAATCTCGGGGTCGTTAACGATGAACGAAAAACATACCAACTAGTCAAGATTCTCTATAAAGATCCGGCACACGATTTATGCCTGGCTCAAGCTCCTAAACAAACTACTAAAGGGCTGGTAATAGGTATGGCTCCGCTTCCTATGGATGAGATATATTCAACTGGGTATCCTGGAACTAAGGGTGAGCTTGTTTTAACCTGGGGACACCCCCTTGAAGAGGTTTTGATAGCTTTGGTTTATCCGTACCCTGGAGTCGAATGTCCAAAAGAATTTCAATCAGTTAAAACCGATGGTCATTACGTAATGTGTAAGAGAAAGCTTGTCGTTATGGATACCACGCTCATCGGGGAACCTGGTGTCTCTGGAAGTCCGGTAGTTGATCACGAAGGAAAACTAGTAGGAGTAGTGAACAGCACTAATTACGTACCCAACAACGTAAATCAAGTTTCTAGTATGGTACCAGTTAGATTTTTAAGAGAGCTGCTGAACTCTACTTCTCTAATCCTAGCTTTCTAAGAGCACTTCTTCGTTGGTTTCGATTGGTTTTTTCAATAAAAAACACACCATCTAAATGGTCGTTTTCGTGTTGTACGCAAACCGCTTCTAGATCCTGAGCGATAACTCTAAATATTTCCCCGTTACGATCCTGAGCTTCTACAAGTACCGTAGCATGTCTAGGAACTTGAACAAACACCTCAGGAGCACTTAAGCATCCTTCGTTGAGTTGGATTCCGCCACTACGTTCTAGGATTTTCGGGTTTATGAAATCCCAGACTTTACCGTGTTTATCTTTTAGAATAAAGAATCTTTTAGAAATACCAACCTGGTTAGCTGCAAGTCCGATGCCATTGTTGGAGGTCATGATTTCAACCATCTCATCTAGAGTTTTATGAAGCTCTGAGTTGAACTCAGTTACGGGTTCGCAAACCTTTTTTAGAACTTCATCTGGATATAAAACTAGTTTCATGATTTTTCAGTCCAACCCCAAACATACCCTCGGATAAAAAAGTACGCATCGTCCTCGCTAAAATCATCCCCCGCTATATGTTGTGCAATATGAGTTGCTCTAGTCAACCTGTCCTTTAGCTTAGGGTTAGATTTTACATCGTCTTTGGCGTAAAGCTCCACCAGCTCTGCCGCAGTACGTTTTTCTGCTGCCATACATCACTTTGCCTTTCTTTTAAAATACTTATGGAAAAACTTCTCTGAGGTGGTGAGTCCCAACTCCACGTCGGCCATAGCCGTAATATAGCCTTTTTTGTATCCTTTGTTCCAAGAATAAGTAGAAGCTGCAAACAACATAGATCCTACTAGAGCGGTTAGCAAAATCTTACGCGTCATGGGTAATCTCTCTATAATCGTTTGGGTCTCCGTGCATCGATATCATAGCGTTAAACAAAGCAAACTCATATTGATCCAAACTAGCGATCAGGTCATCAGGGCCAATACTATAATACTTAGCGGTTGCCCAAGTGTTTAAACCCGTGTTGAAAGTAAGTTCAACCTCGTAGCTATAGATTACTCCTAGATTTGGAATAACGTCAAAATATTCCCACACGTTAAAGTTGTGACCTTTAAACTTACGTTGAAAAAGAAAAGCATTTTTCAAAGTATCTTTTCCGAAATACTTATAATCAGCGTCTATCAGATGCTTTTCAACTTCTTTTCTTTTTATTTCGTAATCCATAACTCACTTCATCTTTACGGATTTATAAGTTCCGTTGTTAATCTCATAGAAAACTAAACCTCGGATTCCTAGCTTTTTCTGAGATTTGTAAAAACTCTTGGCGTGTTTCTCGCGAGTGAACCTGGCTCTAGCTTTACCAGCGTCAGTCAGGTAATCTACCGCGAATTTAAACTCTGGTTTTTCTGACATGACACTAAGCTGATAGTTCCGCTAACGTTTTATTAAGCCAATTTGTTAGTGCG
>Ga0187892_10010746_pt1 | contig 11486 bp, 10 predicted proteins | sample MA1701073metaG_FD_139345 | JGI IMG/M metagenome (GOLD analysis project Ga0187892, IMG submission 139345) | Bio-ooze microbial communities from a basaltic lava cave in the Kipuka Kanohina Cave System on the Island of Hawaii, USA - MA170107-3 metaG ... | reverse complement strand
TACCCTGCGGCCGCCCCAGCGACACCCAGTGCGACACCAACCTACACTGCTGCCCCCGCCTCCCACACGCCGACGCCCGGCGCAGTGTCCACCGCCACCAACACGGTAGCGGCGAGTAACACGTCCACGCCGACGCGCACCGCGACGTCCACCAGCGCCGTCGCGACTTCAACCCGTACACCGACACGCACGCGCACCCCCACGCCGGCCAATCAGCAAGGAGGCAGTGGCGGTCAGGGCGGTCAAGGTCATCAGGGCAATTGAGGCGAGAGCACCGCAACACGCGGTACGTCAAACCCGTGCGAAAGGAGGTGATGCCTATGAGGGTCGATGCGCGTCTCCGAGGTTAGCGGCGCAGATAACAACACTCACCAACAGAGAGACTGAAAGGAGCACGCTCATGATTCGACAGACTGTTGCGATTCTTGTGGTGGCCGTCCTACTGAGCTTCGGCGCGACGACGCTGGTCAACGTTGCCGGCGACCATCAGGCCGGCGTTGCCTACGCGCAAAACGAGGGTGATGGCGATAACAATCAGAGTGGTACCGACGAGGCCGACGGCGACAACAATCAAAGTGGCACGGACGAGGCCGATGGCAACAACAACGATTGTGATGACGGAATCGACCCGGTCACTGGGTTGCCGTGTCTGTAGGATGCCGCAACAATAGAGGCTCTAACCGCAACATAAGGGGAGGTATCCCTCTTTATGCTCGAGCCGGGGTGCCGGCCAGGACCGTGATGTCGCTGGCCGCACCCCTTTGCTTTGCCTTGGCCGGTCTCCCGAGTCGTGGAGAGCAGCTTTGCAATGCGGAGGGATGCGGAACTAGAACCGAGGAAACGAGAGGAGGGCGCGATGAGATTACGAGGCATTGGACTTCGCATTGTTCTCAGTATCAGTGTCTCTCTCTTCAGCGCGGTCGCAGCGCTGGCGTTCACCGACGCGGACCGCGACCGCATGGATGACGACTGGGAGATTGCTCACGGGTTAGATCCAACCGTGAAGGACGGGCGAGGGGATCCGGATCACGACCGTCTCAAGAACCGGGTGGAGTTCAAGAAAGGGACCGATCCGCAGACCGAAGATACTGACCACGACGGCAGCGACGACCGAGACGAGGCCAGGTTCCACACTGACCCGACCGACCCGGACACCGATGACGACGGCATCATGGATGGGGATGAGGATACCGACGGCGACGGGACGTTCGACGAGGATGAGGACGACGCGAAAGAGCCGTGCGTCAACAACGATGTGGACGCTGACCAGGACGGCTTAGCGGATGAAGACGAGAACGACGTCGGCGCCGACCCGCAGGATCCCGATTCTGACGATGACGGCATTGCGGATGGCAACGACGATGCCAACGAGAACGGTGTCGCCGACGAGGATGAGGACGACGACACGGATCACAATAACGTCGACGACAAAGACCGATGCGAAGATCCTGGTGAAGATGCGGACGACGGTCCTGCCGCCAACCAGTAGCCAAGCAGTTGTACGCCCCGGGTTGATGTGCTGGTCGGGCGCATCAACCCGGTGCTGCGCGTCACGCCTCGACGGGTTGCGACGCGACGCAGGCGTGTCCCCGCACTGGCTGGTCGCGCTAGCTCATGATTAGGGCTGTAGCAGCCGATCCTGACGTCGAACCTTCTGCGGCCTTGCTGCTCAACGCGCAGACGACACGCTGGTGCGTGTACGCTGCGGCGTTAATCGTCCTGCTATCGTACTGGGCTTTGCTCGGTGCATTTCCGCTTTCCGAACCCGACGAGGCGCGCTATGCGGAGATCCCGCGCGAGATGCTGGAACGTGGTGACTGGGTGACGCCGCACCTCAACTACGTCAAATACTTCGAGAAGCCGCCGCTCGTGTACTGGCTGACGGCGCTCAGCTTCCGCCTCTTTGGCATGAACGAGTTTTCGGCGCGTCTGTCGCTTGGCATTTTTGCGCTGACGGGCATCGGTATGGCCTACGTGCTGGGGTGCAGCGTCTACGGCCCTTGGACCGGCGTCGCCGCAGCCGCACTGCTGGCGGCAACGCCACTCTTCTTTGGACTCGCGCAGTTCCTCACCCTCGACATGGCGCTCAGTGCGTGGATGAGTATCGGTCTCGGAAGCTTCTGGCTCGCCTACAAAGGCCTGCACCCGCGGCGCCGGTATACGCTGCTGCTCTACGCTGCGACTGGACTCGCGGTGCTGACAAAGGGGCCCGTCGCAGCGCTGCTGATCGGCGGCATCATCCTCATCTTTCTTCTATTGCGGCGGGACGTCGCGGCCCTTCGTTGGGTCGCATCGCCGCCCGGCATCGTCCTGTTTGCACTGGTCACCCTGCCCTGGTTCATCCTCGTCTCCGTACGCAATCCGGAGTTTCCGATGTACTTCGTCGCCAAGCAGCATCTACAGCGCTACCTGCGGCCCATCGAGCACCAGGAAGCGGTGTGGTTCTACATACCCATCCTGTTCGCCGGCACGCTGCCATGGAGCGCATTTGCGCTGTCGGCCACCGCGGTCGTGTGGCCGGCCCTGCGTCGGCTGTGCACTTTGCGAGTGGCGGCGGGGACCCTGTTCCTCGCGGTCTGGTGCGGCGTCATTGTCGGCTTCTTCAGCGGGTCCGGCTCGAAGCTCGGCCCCTATGTCGTCCCCATGCTCTGCCCACTCGCCGTCCTTATGGCGCGTATCTTGTATCATCTCATCCACCACCGTCGTGGGACTGAGTTGCGATACTGTTATTGGATCGTGCTGCTCATTGGTGCCGTGGCGGCTGTTGGCGGGGCGCTGACTCCGCTCGTCATCGACGACTGGGTAGTGGTCGATGTCGCGCGGCACCTCATCCCGAGCGGCTGCGTGCTGATGGCGGCGGCAGGCGCAACACTCTGGCTGTCTCGCAATGACAGGCCGCTGGCCGCCTTGGCGGTACTTTGGCTTGGCATGATGATCACGCAAATGATCGTCATCAGCGGGCGCACAGTTGCGGAAAACTATCCGCGCTTGGGCGACGCCGTGCGGACCTATGCGCGCCCTGAGGACCTTGTCGTCTCGTATGGGCACTACGTGCAGGGCCTAACGTTTTATGGCCGACGGCGCGTCGTGCAGGTCGAAGGACCGGGTGAGCTTGAATTCGGCCGTACTCAGGGCGACCAGCGCGCCTTTTTCTGGCAGTCGGATGATGATCTCCTGTCGGCGTGGGGTTCGGCAGGCCGCATGTTTCTGGCAATCCGTCCGAGCGAGTTGGAGGCCCTCTTGCCACGATTGCAGCCGAGCCCTCGTCCTGTGGTCGCGCAAGGCAAGGAGCTATTGGTGGCCAACTTCCCGGCCGATGACTGACGCCTCAATGGTTGCCGCCCCGCAAGCCACTCGCGCGGTGCCGTGAAGAACATCGCTCCCCGGTGGCGGCCGAGGGTTTACCGTCACGGCCGAAGCCTTCGATGGTGCGAACAGTTCGCTCGGAAGTAGCTCCCTGGTTCTCGCCCCGGCACTGGCGCCCGTCCGTTTGCCGGCGCCTGGAATCGCCAAGGTAGTGATCACCTACGATGGACCGAACGCCATTTTCGTGCTCGTGAATCCCGCACCCTTCCGTTGCTGTTCGCCGCTCCCCAGCAGCTGCGGGCCGCCGCTACAAAAGCACAAGAGGACGCAACGAGTGCGAGGCGCCAGCGCTTACGCCGCTACGTGCGCACGTGCCTGCTCTTCGACAGCGGCTGCGTGCTCCGCCACGAGGGAGTCCGGGCACAGGTACATGAACAGCTTTGACACGACGAAGGCGGTCAACACATCGTCGATGAAGAACAAAATCGTCGGACCCTCTTCTGAAAAAGGAAAGAAGCTCTCGGCCAGCAGGTCAGTGGGAATCAACCAGTAGAGCAATCCCAGCGCCAGGGTCGCGCGGGCCAACAATGGTGTCCGCCCGTCGCGCAAGAGACGCAGGAAGGTCCGACCGCCGTTGATGAAATAGCGCATCAGGGCATCTGCACCATCGCGGCGTCGCGTCAGCATGCGGAAATCGGCGACGGAAGCGACTGCCGTCAGGACGAGGAAGACCAGCGTGTTCACCCCAATCCACACCCACAGCATGACGAGGTAGCCGAGCACATAGCCGAACCGTCCCAGCGAGCGCTCCGCGCGGGTCACGTTGCGTTGCATGTCGCGTCCCATGCCAGGCTGCAAGGCAACTCGCCGCACGCCGACAACCGATGGCGCCAACGGGGACATGTCGACCGACGCTCGCGGTGTCGTGAAGGCCGCGCCGTGAGCGGTGAACGGAATCAGCAGCGCGGTCGACAACACCGCGATCGCTGCCCACGACGACCCAATGCTCGGCGTCCGCTTCATGCTGTGCGTCTGGCGACGCTGCTCCCCCGCGTGCCCTTTCACAGGTACGCCCAAGTCATCCATACTGCAACTGTTGCCGCCGGGCACACGAGCCAGTGTGGGCCCCGTGCAGCAGGAGGAGGGTGTCATGCGCGTAGCCGTGGTCGTGGTCATGTTGGTGGCTGTGATGATGTGGGGTCGATGCGAAGTCGTCGCGCAGGAGCAGAATGTCGACAAACGAAGGACCGTATCCGTAACCGGCGTCGGCGAGGTGATGGCATCGCCGGATCTGGCGATCCTGTCAGTTGCCGTCGAAACCACCGCAACCAAGGCAGGCGACGCGGTCAACGAGAATGCCACCCGCAGCGCCAAAGTCGCCACCGCATTGCGCGGCATGCTGACGAAGGAAGACAAGTTGACGACGACCAGCTACTCGGTCGAGCCGCGCTACGACACCCGCCCACGCGGCGAGCCTGGTGAGGCACGTATCATCGGCTACATCGCCCGCAACGAGGTTCAAGTCGAGGTTCACAAGATCGATGCCATTGGGGGGCTGATTGACGCCGGCATCGGTGCCGGTGCCAACCGTGTCAGCGGCCTTCAGTTTACGCTGTCCAATCGCAACGAGCAGCTGCGCGCCGCGCTGCAAAAGGCGGCCGGGGAAGCACGCGCCCAGGCCGAAAGTGTCGCGACCGCTCTCGGCGTTACGCTCAAGCAACTGATCTCGGCCACCACGTCCACGGGGCCGATCTTTGCGCGTCGACTCGACGTAGGCATGGTCGCGCGGGAAGCTCACGCGCCGACACCCATCGAGCCCGGGACAGTGTCCGTGTCGGCGACATTGCAGGTGACATACGAGATAGAGTGAGAGTGCAGCGAATAGCGATTGGTAAGACGGTTCGCGTCGCCCTCTAATTCGCTACTCGCTATTCGCTGCCTTCCGCTACTCACTCCCATTTGCAAATTCGCCCATGCCGGTTCATCGTGGGACCATGCGTCGGCTCTTCGCCTACGTCGGTCTGGCGATGTGGCTATCATTGCATGCCGGGCTCGCGGTTGCGCAGGCACCGAGTGGGCCGTCCGTGCAGATCGACGTCAATCGCCCGCGCACGCCTTTCGACTGCCACTTGCCGATTGGCACGCAATGGTACGGCTCGCGCGAAGTCTGTCTGCAATACCTGTGTGGCGGGCGCAACGTATATAACGAGTATATCTTTGACCAGGACAACCGCCGTCGAAAAAATCCGTGTTACGGGCAAAGCCCGACCGATTTCGGGGAGCGCTTCGACTAACAGGATTCGGATGGGGCCGAGGAGAGGTGGGACGCGCACGTGCCCAATTTTCGTCATCGGCTGAACCGCGCGCAGCAACGCACCTACGATCGTAGCAACGCCGTCGCGTCGATTCCCTTGCACGTGACCCCGCGGCTGCGCCACGCCGTCGGCGCCCTCGTCGAGGCGCTCCAGTCAGCGAATCCCGCGCGCGTACAGCTGGTCGCGCAAGCGGTTGCGGATGAGATTTCCAGCGCGCTGCGGGTGCCACGCATGCACATCGTCGTGAGCGGCACGCGCCCCTCCAATGCCCGGGGTGAGCTCCACGGCCTCTATACACCCTCGGCGCAGCGCACCGCCGTCGGTGTGGGCACGATCAAGCTCTGGATGATGACCGCGAAACGCGGCCAAGTGGTGGCCTTCAAGACGTTTCTGCGCACGCTCTTGCACGAGATTTGCCACCACCTCGATTATGCGCTGCTCCGACTCCCCGACTCCTTTCATACGGACGGCTTCTATAAGCGCGAATCCAGTCTGTTTCACCAGATCGGCGCCCCCGCTGCCCAGGGAACACAGAACACCGACAACCGAACACAGACGATCAACGATCTGTAATCTGTGGTCGGTGTTCCGTGCTCCGGAATCGGTCTTCGTCAGTGCGCCGCTTCGAACAGAGCCGCCGCACCCATGCCACCGCCGATGCACATCGTGACGATGCCCCAGCGCTTCTTCTGGCGCCGCAATTCCAGCAGCAGATGGCCGGTGAGCCGCGCGCCGGTCATGCCATAGGGATGACCAATCGAAATGGCGCCGCCATTCGGGTTCAGTTTCGCGGGATCGATTCCCAGCCGGTCGCGGCAGTACACCGCTTGCGACGCAAAGGCCTCGTTGAGCTCGACGATGTCGATGTCATCGATCTTCAGTCCGCGCAGCTTGAGCAGCTTGGGCACGGCGAACACCGGACCGATGCCCATCTCGTCGGGCTCGCACCCGGCGAACACGCACCCGCGGAAGAAGCCCAGCGGCTTCAAACCCAACGCCTTGGCGCGATCGGCTGACATGATGAGGTTGACCGACGCCCCATCGGAAAACTGCGACGAGTTCCCCGCCGTGACGCTGCCCCCCTCCTTGAACGCGGGCGGCAGCTTGGCGAGTCCTTCTGCGGTGGTATCCGGGCGATTGCACTCGTCGCGATCGATGGAAACCTGCTTCGTCGATTTTTCACCAGTCGCCTTGTCGGTAACCTCCATGGTGACGGTCATGGGAACGATCTCTTCCTTGAACTTTCCGGCTTTCTGCGCTGCCGCCGTCCGTTGCTGCGACAGCAGCGCGAGCTCGTCTTGCTTGTCGCGGCTCACTTTGTAACGTTCTGCAACCACTTCGGCCGTCAGCCCCATCGGCATGTATACCGCCTTCTTGTGATCGAGCAGCCAGGGATTGAAGAGGTTCTTCTTGTTAAAGTCGTTCTGCAGCATGGTGATCGACTCGATCCCGCCCGCGATGACAGCTTCCGCGCCCTCGTTCTCCACCATGTGGGCTCCGACCGCGACGGCGTACAAGCCCGACGAGCAGAAGCGGCTCACCGTGGCGCCGGGTACGGTGACGGGGAGCTCGGCCATCACGGCGACGTTGCGACCGACATTAAAACCTTGCGGTCCCTCCGGGAAGCCCGTTCCGATGACCACCTCTTCCACTTCCGCGCGATCGAGTTGCGGAGCCTTCTTGAGGACCTCTTTGGTACAATGCGCGGCCAAATCATCCGGACGCGTCAGATTGAATGAACCACGAAACGACTTGGCCATACCGGTTCGGGCCGTGGCCACGATCACCGCTTCACGCATGACAATCCTCCTTGGGAGTGGGTGTTCGAAATCGGCCTCACTCTCTCAAGTGTCCCAGTCTGTTGCAAGTCATGTGGCAGCTGTGCACACGGAGTCGAGGTGGCCCTCGAGAGTGGTGCGCGCCATTCTCGCACTCTGGAGCCGCGGCGCAGCGCTGGCGCTCGTCGTGACGGCGATGGCTCTGGCAAGCGCCGCTGCCGTCCATGCCCGGCAGATCGATGTCGCGCTGCGTTTCGACCATACGTTCCTTCGGCAAGCGATCGTCGATCAGGTTTTCGAGGGCTCGGCGACGGAAAAGATGGCGCTCTGGGACGACGGTTCGGGCTGCGGCTTCCTGCGGTTGTGGGATCCGCAAGTCACCACCGTCGGCAACCGCATCCGGCTGGTCATGCAGGGCGAAGGACGAGTTGGCACCGCATTGGGCGACACATGTTTGGCACCAGTACAGTGGGACGGCTTTCTAGAGGTCCTCGAGGAACCGCAGGTTTCACTCGATCGCAACGCGGTCGAGTTCCGCGTGGTCGATTCGCATCTGTACGATCGCGCCTGGAAGAAGCCCTTGGTGACCGGCAACCTCTGGGATCTCGTCAAGCCGTCGGTTCAATCCCGCTTCCAGGCCGTGCGCATCGACGTCGCTCCGCCGTTGCGCGACCTCCGTGAGCTCTTGCCAGAGCTGATGTATGCCGGAGACACCGCGCGGCTGAATGAGTCACTCGACAGCCTGCGTCTGGCACGCGTTCAGACGACCGACACCGGCCTCGTGGTGACCGTGATCTTCGACGTCACACCGTTGATTGTCGAGTCGACGCCGGTGGCCGAGCCCACCCTCACCCCCGAGGAGCTGCAGCGTTGGGAAGCGGCTTGGCAGCAGTGGGATGCGTTCCTGACTTTTGTCATCAAACAGCTCGGCCGCGACACCGCTTCGCCGGAGCTTGATCAGGGGCTCAGCGACACCTTACTCGAAGCGCGCTACGACATCGTCGAGGCGCTGGCCCCTTCCATCCCGGGCGCGGCTGACCCGACGCCGGTGTTGTTTGTGAAGACGTGGGAGCGGCTAGCCCCGATTGTTCGGAACAGTGCGACGAACCAGCCCGGTACCATCGCGTTGCGCTACCTGAGCTTCATCGCCGCCGGGGATGCGCTGGCAGCCCTCGAGCAGATTGGTCCGCAAGTGGGTCTCGACATCTCCGCCGACGGCCTCCGGCGTCTGGCCCGCATCATAGCACCCGAGAACACCGAGGATCCGCTGGTCTATTCGACGGAGGTCGACCCGGAGCTGCGCGAGCTACTCGGCTTCGGCGCGCCGCTGCCGCCGCCGGAGCTGCCGGAGGAACCGGATCCCGGGAGCGTTTCGTGGTGGCGCGCCGTGTTACAATCACGGCCAGCACTTGCAACCGCCGAACCGCCGCCCGCGAAAAGCCTCGAACAGTGGCTGCCGACGCGCGAGCAGATCGACGCCTATCTGCAAGCCGTCCGTCAGGTGCTTGACGATGTCACGGCACAGAGCTTGAGCAAAACTCCGATGTCACCGGCGCACCAGAACGTGTACCGGCGCATGGTGCTGGCGACCGCATGGCAAGAAAGCTGCTGGCGCCAGTTCGTGCGCGACGGCGGTGTGGTGACGTACATTCGGTCGCCGGTCGGTGCGGTCGGCCTCATGCAAATCAACGAGAAGGTGTGGCGCGGACTCTATGATCTGCGCGGACTGCGATGGGATATCCGTTACAACGGGCGTGCCGGCGCGGAGATCTTGCAACACTACCTCAAGGACTATGCGGTCGCCCGGAAGGAGCACACGCAGCCGGGCGGCATCGACAACTTGGCGCGCGCCACCTATGCGGTCTACAACGGCGGCCCGGGCCATCTCGCTCGCTACCGCAAGCCCGGCACACCGCGATTACTGCAACGCATCGACGATCACTTCTGGGAGAAGTACCAGGCGGTCACCGAAGGGCGCGAGCTCGAGGTCAGCAAGTGCATCATTGGCGGCTGAGTCATTCGCCGATTGCGTCAAGCCCTGGCCCGCAACCCTGCCCATGTCCAAAACCCTGTTCGCGGAACGCATTGATCGGACCGCGCCACATCGACGCCAAACGACGGCGCGCATACGGGGCCAATTGGGAGCGCTTTGCAGCGATTACTTCAGCATGGCCGTTCGGCGCTGTGCTCGCCGGGCGCAATCATGTGCGCATGGGTGAGATCGGCGCCGGGCGCCTCGCGCTAGCGACGGGCGTGTTCGCACTGCTGCTGGTCAGCCACCCGTGGCTATTTGGTGTGTCGCCACTGCCGTAGCGTGTCCGCGTGCGAGGTCACGCCTCCCGAGTCGCGCCTCCGCTGGCACGATACGTCGGGCCCGTTTGCGTAATCGACCGGCTCAGTCCTTCACCGCGTCGACGCACCGCTTGAACTCACGGTGCCAATTGATGACCGTGCCGAGCTGCTTGAGGTACGCATCCAACCCCATCAGCGCCCGCGCGAGGAAGACGCGGTGGCCGGGCGCCTTGAAGAGGCGGTTCTCGATTCCGATGGCGGCAATCTCCATTCCCTTTTCGACGGTCTGATAGTCGCGCGGATCGTAGACACGATCCTTGAGCACCGGTTCGAAGATGACGTCCATGATGCGGACCAACGGCTCAGGATCATCCCCCTCGTCGAGAAATCCGAGCGTGACGAAGCACTCTGCCATGGTCGCCGCATTACGAGCCAAGATCGCCTTGGCCAGTCGATGGTACGCGCGGCGAATCTCGTCGGGGAAGATACGGATCGATCCAAAGTCCAGAAGCGCCAGCTTGGGGTGGTACGTGACCAGATAATTGCCGGGATGCGGGTCGGTGTGCAGGACACCGAACTCGAAAATCTGCCGCCACACCACACGGAAGTATTTCACCGCGACCCAGTCTTTCATCGCCTGCTCGACACCCGGGGCGAGTATGTCGTTCAGGGGATAGCCTTCAACCATGCCCATGGTGAGCACGCGCCGCGACGACAAAGCAGGATAGACCGCCGGAATGATGACCTCGTCGTCGCCTGCGAACATGCGCTGGAAGCGCCCGATGTTCTGCGCTTCGTTGACGTAGTCGAGCTCCTCGTGCAGACGCTCCTCGAGCTCGCGGTACACGTCGGATTGATCGATCTTCTGGCGCATGACGTCGCGGGCAACCAACGTAAAGGTTTGCAGCAGCGCCTTGATGTTCCGCAGATCCTGCTCCACGGTCTCATCGACGCCGGGATACTGTACCTTCACCACGACGTCCTCACCGCTCTGTAAACGGGCCTTGTGCACCTGCCCGAGCGAAGCTGCGGCGAACGCATGTTCGTCGAACCGGGCGTAGAGCGTCTCCGGGGCCTGCCCAAGCTCGCGCGTGATCTGCTTGCGGATCAGGGCATAGTCCATCGGTGGTACCGACGACTGCACCACCGAGAGTACCTGCAGGGCCTCGGCCGGCAGAATGTCGTCCCGCATCGACAGCATCTGCACCAGCTTCATGAACGCGCCGCGCAGCTCCTTCGAGCGCTCGACGAGCTTGATGGCGTTCTTGATGTGCGTATCGAGCATCGCCTGGCGGCGGCGATCGGCATTGCGGAACGGCCACCGGACGGCTTGCCAGACGTAGCTGCTGCCCACCGACGTGGCGAGCTCACCGACCTTCAGCACTCGTCGGGCGCGACCCTTGGTGATGTCGCCACCCCGCGGCTTGGACGACTGCCTCGCCATGTGGAGGACGATAGTAGCGCGTCTTCAACGAAGGAAGCCAGACAGGCCGGAGATTCGACAGTGGTCGAGGCCCTGGAGACGGGAAATCTGCAAGAACTCAACCGTCGACCGTCAACGGTCGACGATTGACTCCTCGCTGCGCCTCAAAACGAGTAGAGGGTCGCCACCAGCTGCGCCGTACTCATCGCGCCCTGCACTTCGTCTCCCGGACTGCAGGGCGAGCCGTTACAGATCCACACGCCGGTCGGAATCGCCTGCCGGGTGTCGCGGTCGGTATCGTTGCGCTCGTCGTCGTGACTCTCGTGTCCAGTATCGAGGTTTCGAAAGCCCGAAACCTCCTGCTTGTTGCTG